>Ga0247806_10000944_pt1 | contig 15354 bp, 18 predicted proteins | sample UWRJL059202B1_FD_179935 | JGI IMG/M metagenome (GOLD analysis project Ga0247806, IMG submission 179935) | Plant litter microbial communities from Arlington Agricultural Research Station in Wisconsin, United States - UWRJ-L059-202B-1 | ecosystem: Environmental > Terrestrial > Plant litter >... | reverse complement strand
CCCCGCCACCTTCAGCGTCGCGTCGCTGTCCGCGGCAAACTCGGCCGCTGTCTGGCCCCAGCCCATCAGCATCTGCGCCTGTGCGATGATCACGGCGAAGACCGCGCAGGCCAGCACGATCATACGGCGCGTTGTCTGTGCCGGGGTGGGGCGGATGATGGATGAGGGCATGCGATCTTCCTGCGGTGACGCTCATCTACGTCCAGCGGGGAACTTTGGTTCACCGGAACCGCCGTGCTCCGCGCCGGTTCACCCTCCTGACAACGAGGAGAAGCCCCCATGACTGATGAGAAGCGTCCCGCCCCCGCCGAAACACCGCATTTCGAAACCGACTTCGTCCAGACGGACCGCGCCCGTGAACAGGGGCTCGGCCTCGGGGAGCGCGAGTTGAAGGCCCAGCGCGATCCCGGCGGCATCGCAACGCCCGACGTGGACGAGGACGACGAACCGGGCGAGCCGGGCGTCGTGCACAATCTTTCGGACGATCAGCCGTCCTGATCGCCGCCTTGTGCGTCGTGTCGTCTTGACGGACGCCGCTCGACGACCTCCGATCCCCCTATGACGCAGTCGGGGATCGATCATCTGGACACGCACCGCATTCGGCTGGCCGAGGCGGAGCGTCGTCTTCAGACCGATCCCCGCGATCTGCGCGCCCTGATCGCCAAGGGCGACGCGCTGGAAGGGTTGGGCGACCACCGGGCCGCCGCTTCCTTCTACAGCGTCGCCCTGCGCGCGGCGGGAGACGGACGGGGGCTGCCGCCGGATCTGGTCGCCGACCTGCGGCGGGTCCAGACCGCGACGCAGGCCCAGTCGCAGCGTTTCCAGGCCCATCTGACGGACAGTCTGCGCAAGGCCGGCTTCGACGCCGCCGCGTCCAGCGACCGCTTCGCCCTCTCGCTGGATCTGATGGCGGGCCGCAAGCAGCTCTATCAGCAGCAGCCGCTCTTCTATCTCTTCCCGGGCCTGCCCCAGATCCAGTTCCAGCCCCGCGATACCGTCCCCTGGCTCACCCAGGTCGAACGGGCGACCGCCGACATCCGCGCCGAGCTGGAGGCGCTGCTGGCCGAACCGGCGCTGTTCCGACCCTATGTCGAAAAGCGCGCTGATCGGCCCAACGGCGACACAGTGGGCATGGTCAACAACCCGGACTGGAGCGCCCTCTTCCTGTGGAAGGACGGGGTTGAACAGGAGTTGGCCCGCCGCTGCCCCCGCACGCTCGAGGCGCTCGAGGGGCTGCCCTTGTGTCGTGTGCCAGGCCGCACACCGTCGATCCTGTTCTCCAAACTGACCCCCGGCGCGCGCATCCCGCCTCATCATGGACTGATCAACACCCGGCTGATCTGCCATCTGCCGCTGATCGCCCCGGCGGGCAGTCGCTTCCGCGTCGGCAATGACGTGCGCGAGTGGCGGGAAGGTCAGGCCTGGGCCTTCGACGACACTATCGAGCACGAAGCGCGCAACGACAGCGGTCTGGACCGTACCATCCTGATCTTCGACGTCTGGAAGCCGGAGCTGACGGAGGAGGAGCGGGACCTCGTCTCGGCCCTGTTCAAATCCATCGACGACTACGGCGCCGGTGGCGGAGCCTGGGGAGTCTAGAGCCTGATCGGCTGAGGTGGAATCGCTTCGCGATTCCGCTGATGCCGTGAATCAGGCTCCAGAGTTATGCTGGAGCGAAATCTGAGCTGAGTTGGACTGCGTCCAACTCAACCGATTTCGCTCTAGCGCCGCGCGCGCGCGGGGTTGCCCATCACCGTCGCGCCCGGCGCCACGTCGCGGGTCACCACCGATCCCGCCCCGATGATCGCGTCTTCGCCGATGGTCACGCCGGGCAACAGGATCGCACCGCCGCCGATCCAGACGTTGCGGCCGATCTTGACGGGTTTGCCGAACTCCACGCCCCGCGACCGCTCGCCCGGATCACGCGGATGATCGGCGGTCAGGATCTGCACCCCCGGCCCGATCTGCGTCAAGTCGCCGATCTCGACCTCGCACACGTCCAGAATCACGCAGTTGAAGTTCAGGAAGACGTTGCGGCCCAGCCGGATATTGTAGCCGTAATCGCAGTGGAATGGCGGACGGATCACCGCATCCTCGCCCACTTCGCCCAACCGCTGGCGCAGCAGATCACGCCGGTCGGCGGGGGTGGCCGCCAGGGAGGCGTTGTAGCGCGCCATCCAGTGCTTGGCAGCGGCCTGATCAGCCTGCAGTTCGGGGTCGCCGGGATTGTACGGCTGCCCCGAGATCATTTTCTGGCGTTCGCTGATGAACATGGCCCGCCCTCCGGACGTGACGATCAGGCGGCGTTGTAGATGCTCTGGAACAGGGTCGCGCCATCGGCCGAACCCAGTTCGGCCTCGAAGGCCCGGTCCGGGTGGGGCATCATGCCCAGCACATTGCCGCGCGCGTTCTGAAGGCCCGCGATGTCGGCGACCGAGCCGTTGGGATTGTCGACGTAGCGGAAGACCACTTGGCCTTCGCCCTCGATGCGCGCCAGCGTCTCTTCGTCGGCGAAGTAGTTTCCGTCCCCATTGCCTTGGGTCATGAAGACCTCGCGCTGGCCCTGATAGCCCGAGGTGAAGCGGGTCTGGCCGTTGGCGACCGTCAGGCTGATCGGCTTGCAGACGTATTTGAGGCCCGAGTTGCGCAGCAGCGCACCCGGCAACATCCCGGCTTCGCACAGCACCTGGAAGCCGTTGCAGATGCCCAGAACCGCCACGCCGTCGTCGGCGGCCTTTTTTACCGCCTGCATGATCGGGGCCTGCGCCGCCATCGCGCCGCAACGCAGATAGTCGCCGTACGAGAAGCCGCCCGGCAGGACGATCAGGTCCAGTCCCTTGGGCAGTTCGGTGTCCTGGTGCCAGATCATCTGGACCTGTTCGCCCGTGGAGCGTTCGACGGCGACCTTGCAATCGCGATCACAGTTGGAACCGGGGAAGACGATGACGGCTGCGCTCATGGCGCGGGCTCCTAGCAGGGTTCGAAGCGAATGTCAGGTCGCAGTGATGGTCTGATGCGCGGCGCGTCCGTCCAGCCAGGCCCACACCCAGATCGCCAATCCGCCCAGCGTCAGGCCGACCGCCACCCAGCCGGTCGAGGCCCAGCCGAATCCGGCCGCCACCGCCGTCCCCGCCAGCAGCGGTCCCAGCGCGTTGGCCGTGTTGAAGGCCGAGTGATTCAGCGCCGCCGCCAGCGTCTGGGCGTCTCCGGCCACGTCCATCAGGCGCGTCTGCAGGATCGAGCCCAGCCCGCCGCCGACGCCGATGCACAGCACCACGATCAGCATCGACCAAAGCTGCTGCGAGGCCAGCGGATAGAGCGCCAGCGACACCGCGCTCCAGACCAGCACGCCCGCCGCCGCCTTGAAGCCGAACCTGTCTCCCGCCCAGGCGCACAACAGATTGCCGCTGAACATGCCGATGCCGAACACCGCGAACACCCACGGCAGCACGTCGGGACCGACGCCGGTCACCTCGCGCAGGGTCGAGGCCAGGAAGGCATAGACCGCGAACATGCCGCCGAAGCCGATGGCGCTGACGCCTAGCGTCAGCCAGACCTGCCGGTTCTTCAGCGCCTTCAGTTCCCGCAGGGGGCTGGCGGCGGGATGGGCGGGATCGCGTGGTGCGAACAGGGCCACCAGCGCCATGGTCAGCACGGCCAGCGCCCCCACGATGCCGAACGTCCAGCGCCAGCCGTGCGCCTGACTGACCAGATTGACCACCGGCACGCCCAGCACCGTCGCGATGGTCAGGCCCATCAGAATGGTCGAGACGGCGCGGGTGCGGAACTTCAGCGGCACGGTCGAGGCGGCCACCAGCGCCGCCACGCCGAAATAGGCCCCGTGCGGCAGGCCGCTCAGAAAGCGGAACACCAGCATGGTCTCGAAATTCGGCGACAGGGCGCTGAGTGTGTTGGCGATCGCGAACAGGCCCATCAGTCCGATCAGCAGGATCCAGCGCGGCAACCTCGCGCCAAAGGCGGCCAACAGGGGCGCGCCCACCACCACGCCGGCCGCATAGGCGCTGATGGCATGGCCGGCGGTCGGTTCATCGACGCCCAGTCCGCGCGCGAAGTCCGGCAGCACGCTCATCGCCGCGAACTCGGTCACCCCGATGGCGAACCCGCCCATCGCCAGCGCCGTCAGCACAAGGGCGACCGCCAGGGGCGTGCGCACAGGCGCTTCAGCAACGAGATCGGCGTCGCTGCAGGTCGTGCAGTCGGCAGGGGGCATGGCGATCACCGGGGAGGGGAGGTTTGTTGCGCTGCAACATGGGCGGCCCGCCCCCTCCCTTCAACCCGGCTTATGTGAACAACGATCACTTACCGTTGCGACACGCGTTGCTCAGCCTTCGCCGGCGTTCTCGTAGGTCGCGGTGATCGTCGCCTTGGCCAGGGTGTTGAAATACAGATTGAAGCCGAACACCGCGCCAGAGTTGTCCGATGTCACGTCCAGCTTGTCCGTGCCCACGGCGAAGACGGTGAAGATGTACCCGTGCGGGCCGTGCCCGGGAGGCGGAGCGGCGCCGCCGAAGCCCGCAGGACCGTAGTCGGTGCGGCCCTCGACCGAACCGGCGGGCATGCCGGCGGACGAAGCGCCGGTCTTCAGCTCGGTCACGTCGGCGGGGATGTTCGCCACCGTCCAGTGCCAGAAGCCCGAGCCCGTCGGGGCGTCCGGATCATAACAGGTGACGGCGTAGCTTTTCGTGCCCTCGGGCGCGCCCGACCACGACAGATGCGGCGAGGTGTTCCCCTTGGCCTGCACCTGCGCGTCCGGCAGCACGCCGCCGTCGGTGATGTCGTTGGAGGTCAGGGTGAAGGTCATGGGCGTCTCCCGCGAAATGGCGCGGGACCCTAACGCGCGGCGGGCGCGTCCGTCACCAGCGGGGCCGTAATCAGTGCGCCGCGTCCTTGGCCTTCTGCGTGAAAGCGCTGTCGTCCATCAACCCGCCGGCCAGCGCGGTGGCGAACACCACGCAGCCGGCCAGGATGAAGATCGCCACCAGCAGCTTGCCGATCCGCTTCACGCGACCTCGATGCGGTAGCTTTCGATCACGGTGTTGGCGAGCAGCACTTCACACATTTTCTTGGCTTCGACGGCCGGATCGCCTTCACCGGCGAAGTCGAACTCGATCAGCTTGCCGACGCGGGCGTTGGTCACGCCGCTCCAGCCCAGACCGTTCAGCGCGCCTTCGACGGCCTTGCCCTGAACGTCCAGCACGCCGGGTTTGAGGAACACATGCACCTTCACCTTGGCCATCAGTGCAGTCCTCCCTGAATCACCGTCGGCATGCCCTTCATGATCCCAAGGCGACGCGCGACTTCCGTATAGCTTTCAATGACGTTGCCCAGATCGCGGCGGAACCGGTCCTTGTCCAGCTTCTCGCCGGTGGTCATGTCCCACAGACGGCAGCTGTCCGGGCTGATCTCGTCGGCCAGGATCACGCGGGCGAAATCATTCTCCCAGACGCGGCCGAACTCGATCTTGAAGTCCACCAGCTGGATGCCGACGGCTCCAAACATGCCCGACAGGTAGTCGTTGACCCGCACGGTCATCGCCAGGATGTCGTCCAGCTCCTGGGTCGAGGCCCAGTTGAAGGCGGTGATGTGCTCTTCGGTGACCATCGGGTCGTTGAGCTCGTCCTTCTTCAGGTAGAACTCGATGATCGACCGGGGCAGGGGCGTGCCTTCCTCGATGCCGAGGCGCTGGCTCATCGAGCCGGCCACCACGTTGCGGCACACGACTTCCAGCGGAATGATCTCGACTTCGCGGATCAGCTGCTCGCGCAGGTTCAGGCGCTTGATGAAGTGGTTCGTCACGCCGATGCCGTTCAGGCGCGACATGATGAATTCGCTGATCTGGTTGTTGATGACGCCCTTGCCCTCAAGCTGGGCCTTCTTCTCGCCGTTGAAGGCGGTGGCGTCGTCCTTGAAGTACTGGATCAGGGTGCCGGGCTCAGGTCCTTCGTACAGGATCTTGGCCTTGCCCTCGTAGAGCTTCTTGCGCTTGACGTTCATGGGGTCTCGTCCAGGCGGGGCCTCGCCAGAAACGAAAAACGCGCGGCCAGCGCGAATGTCTGGTCGGCGCGATCCGGAATCGGGCGGGCGGGGTAAAATCGTCGGCCTCCCTGTAGCGGAACCCGCTCCGCGATACAAACGGCGGGCGCCGATGACACCGTTGGACGGCATGCCGTCGCAACCCGGCGGGTTCCGGTTGCGTTCGGCCCCCGGGGGGCTATAGAGCACCCCGACGCGGCCACCCTTCGGCCGCCTGACGGAGCCTGCGGACGCCCATGACCACCTTCGACGATCGGGAAAAGGGCTTCGAGGCCAAGTTCGCCCTCGATCAGGAGCAGGAATTCCGGGCTGTCGCGCGCCGTAACAAGCTGCTGGGTCTCTGGGCCGCCGAGAAGATGGGCCTGTCCCCCGAGAGCGCCGAACAATACGCCGGCGCCGTGGTGAAGGCCGATTTCGAACAGCCGGGCGAGGAAGATGTCTTCCGCAAGATCGCCCAGGACTTTGAAGGCTCGGGCCTCGTCGTTTCGGAAGGCGAAATCCGTCGCAAGATGGACGAGCTGTCCTCGGTCGCCCGCGAGCAGATCCGCAGCGGCGAATAATCCCTTCCCAAGCTGCTATTAAAAAAGGCCGCCTCGTCAGAGGCGGCCTTTTTCGTTTTCGGTGCGGCCGAGTTAGTTCGGCATCACCACGGTATCGATGGCGTGAATCACGCCGTTCGACGCGGCGATGTCGGTCTGGGTGACCGTGGAGACGTTGCCCGCCTCGTCCGTCAGGGTCACCGAGCCGCCGGCGCCCACGCGGGCGGTCAGGGTTCCGCCCTCGACCGTCGTCAGGGCGGCCGAGCCGCCGCCCGCCTGAATCTGCTGCGTCAGGGCCGCCGCATCCACCCGACCCGGCACCACGTGATAGGTCAGGATCTTGCTCAGATCAGCCTTGCCGGCCGGAGCCATCAGGGAGTCGCGGGTCGCGGCCGGGATTTTCGCGAACGCGGCGTTGGTCGGAGCGAAGACGGTGAACGGACCGGCGCCGTTCAGGGTCCCGACCAGATCAGCGGCCTGGACTGCCGACACGAGGGTCGAGAAATCGGGCGCGGCCTGGGCGACGGCGACGATGGTTCCGGCTTCCGTCGTCTGGGCGGGGGCCATGGCGTCGGCGGGGGCGGCTTCGGCCGGCGGCGGCGCTTCCTGGGCATTGCTGCAGGCGGCGAGCAACAGGGTGGAGGCGGCGGCGAGTAGGGCGGCTTGAGCGGTGAGCTTCATGGTCTTGTTTCCTTCCTGAGTTGACGCTCGGGGGGCGGCGTCATCCAACAAGTACGCATGGAAGGGATCGGCGGATGGGGGCTGCGTCAGAGCGCCGCGATCAGGGCCGCTCCGGTGCGGCGGCCCTTTCCTTTGGGCGTCAGTCGGCGAACACCACCGTCTTGGAGCCGTTCAGCAGCACCCGGTCCTCCAGATGGTGCGACACGGCCCGGGCCAGCACCCGGCGCTCGATGTCCCGGCCCTTGCGGATCAGGTCGTCCGGCGTGTCGCGATGGCTGATCGGCTCCACGTCCTGCTCGATGATCGGACCCTCATCCAGATCGGCGGTGACGTAGTGGGCCGTGGCCCCGATCACCTTCACCCCGCGCGCATGGGCCTGATGGTAGGGCTTGGCGCCCTTGAAGCCGGGCAGGAATGAGTGGTGGATGTTGATGCAGCGGCCCGCCAGCCGTCCCGCCAGATCGTCTGACAGGATCTGCATGTAGCGGGCCAGCACGACCAGTTCGGTCTGCGTCTCCTCGATAAGCCGCAGCAGCGTCTGCTCCTGCGCCGCCTTGTCCGCGGCGACGACGGGCAGGTGGTGGAAGGGCAGGTCGCCCAGATCGACATGGCCGATCTGGTCCCGGGGATGGTTGGAGACGACGCCGGTGATCGTCATCGGCAGTTCCTCCGCCCGCCAGCGGTACAACAGGTCCGCCAGACAGTGGTCGAACCGCGATGTCAGGATCATCACCCGACGCGGCGCCCGGCCCCTCAGCGTCCAATCCATGCCGAACCGTTCCGCCAGCGGGGCGAAGGCGGCGCGCACCGCCTCTGCGCCCAAGGTCTCCGGCCGCTCGAACACCACACGCATGAAGAAGGTCCCGGTCGACCGGTCACCGAACTGCTGGGCGTCGGAAATATTGCAGCCGCAATCGGACAACAGCCCGGACACGGCGGCGACGATCCCGGAACGGTCCGGGCAGGAGAGGGTCAGGATCATGAAAGCCGGGGAGGAGAGGCGCTGAATTCCCCGATGATGGCCCAGTGTTCCACCTTCCAGGCAAGCGGTTTCGCCAGAGCGGGACTGCTGGACGGCAGGCTGATCCGCCGGAATGCCCCGATGTCCGGCCCCAGCACCCGCTCTCCCTCCTTCGCCGCCTTGCCGCCGTTGAAGGCGACGGCGCGCAGATGGGGCAGGGAGGCGATCAGCGTCTTCAGGTCCGCATGGGTCGGCAGGCGGATGGCCGTGTCCAGGCTTCCGACCCGAACGGCCTCGGCGATGACGTCCCACAGGCCCACGCCGTGCGCCCGCAGCGTCTTCAGCCGCTCCTCATAGGCCAGCTCGGCCAGATCGGGCCGCCCGATGGCCGCGCCCGTCAGCCGCCAGAAGGCGTTGCGGGGATGGGCGTAATACTGCCCCGCCGCCAGCGAGGCCTCGCCGGGCAAGCTGCCGAGGATCAGCAGGCGGGTGTTCGCATCGACGACCGGAGCGAAGGCCCGCTTGCGTTCCATCAGTCCCCGAACACTCGCGCGAACACCGTGTCGACGTGCTTGGTGTGGTAGCCGACGTCGAACAGGGCCTCCAACTGGGCTTCCGGCAGGGTGACCCGCGCGTCGGCCTTCAGGAAGTCCAGGAACCGCCCTTCGCCGCGCCACACCTTCATGGCGTTCTCCTGCACGGCGGCGTAGGCGTCCTCGCGGCTCACCCCCGCCTGCGTCAGGGCCAGCATCACGCGCTGCGAGTGCACCAGCCCGCCCAGCAGGTCGATGTTCTTCTGCATATTCTCCGGATAGATATTCAGCCGCTCGACCACGTTCGCCAGACGGTGCAGGGCGAAGTCCAGATGGATGGTGGCGTCCGGCCCGATGCCGCGCTCGACCGACGAATGGCTGATATCGCGCTCATGCCACAGGGCGACGTTCTCCATCGCCGGGACCACCGCGGAGCGCACCAGACGGGCCAGGCCGGTCAGGTTCTCGGTCAGGATCGGGTTGCGCTTGTGCGGCATGGCCGACGAGCCCTTCTGCCCCTTGTCGAAGAACTCCTCGGCCTCCAGCACTTCCGTGCGCTGCAGGTGACGGATCTCGGTCGCCAGACGCTCGATCGACGAGGCGACCACGCCGAGGGCCGCGAAGAAGGCGGCGTGACGATCGCGGGGAATCACCTGGGTCGAAACCGGCTCGACCTGCAGGCCCATCTTGTCGGCGACGTACTGCTCCACGGCGGGATCGACGTTGGCGAACGTGCCCACGGCGCCGGAGATCGCGCAGGTGGCGATCTCTTCCCTGGCCGTCAGCAGGCGGCGCTTCGCCCGCTGGAACTCGGCGTGATAACCCGCCAGCTTCAGGCCGAATGTGATCGGCTCGGCGTGGATGCCGTGGCTACGGCCGACTTCCGGCGTGAATTTGTGTTCCTTGGCCCGCGTCTCCAGCGCCGCCAGCACCCGATCCACGCCGCCGACCAGCAGGTCCGCCGAGCGGGCCAGCTGCACCGCGAAACAGGTGTCCAGCACGTCCGACGAGGTCATGCCCTGGTGCAGGAAGCGGGCTTCCTCGCCCACGATCTCGGAGACGTGGGTCAGGAAGGCGATGACGTCGTGCTTGGTGGTGCGCTCGATCTCGTCGATGCGGTCGGCGTCGAACACCGCATCCTTGCCCTTGGCCCAGATGGCCTCGGCGGCGTCGGTCGGGATCACGCCCAGCTCGGCCATCTTGGTGGCGGCGTGCGCCTCGATCTCGAACCAGATCCTGTACTTGGTCTCTTGCGACCAGATGGCGACGGCTTCGGGGCGGGAATAGCGCGTGATCATGGACGCGCCGTGTCGGTGCAGGGGGCGTCTGAGTCAAGCGCCGCTTGTGTTTCGGGCCAATAAACTCGGTCGCGCACCCCGTCCGACCGTCCTATGACCGGCGCACAAAGCGGAGGGACTTCAAATGGAACTGATCATCGGGCCACGCCTGTATTCCACCTGGTCCCTGCGGCCGTGGCTGGTGCTCAAGCGCTGTGGCGCGGACGTCACGGTGACTGAATTCGATATCTATTCCGAGGCCGGTCAGGCCGAGCTGGACCGCATCTCTCCCTCCCGGCTCGTGCCCCTGCTCAAGGTGGACGGCGAGATAATCTGGGACTCCATGGCTATCTGCGTTTGGGCCGCCGAGCGCTATCCCGAAGCCCGGCTCTGGCCCGCCGACGCACACGCCCGCTGGGTGGCCCGGTCGACGGTCTGCGAGATGCACGCGGGGTTCAACGCCTTGCGCACCCACTGCGCCATGGGGCCTGATCATTCCATGGTCGGTCCGGACCGGTCTGACCTCCCCACGGACCCTGGGGTGGAACGCGATATCCGCCGTCTCGTCTCGCTCTTCGTGGGGATGCGCGCTCGCTTCGGCGCGGGCGGACCCTGGCTGTTCGGCGAGTGGTCCATCCCGGACGCCTTCTTCACCCCCGTGGCGACCCGTTTCCGTCACTACCGGGTTGACCTGTCGGACTTCGGCGATGACGGGACGGCCCAGGCGTATTGCGACGCCCTGCTGGCCCAGCCGGACTTCCTCGAATGGTCGGCGGAGGCGTTGCGTTAACCGCGCGCCCGAACCCGGCCTTAAGACAACGCCGGTATTCAGGGAAATCATGGAGCGCAGAAGCGTTCGAGGTCCACCATGTCCATGCAAGCTGAACAGCCCGTCGCCGCCCGCCGCCCCAGCCTGCTGGTGTACGGACTGCTGATCGTGGTGGCCTGCTGCCTGCCCGCGCTGCTGCTGGCGGGTCTCTAGCCGCCCGTCGTCTGCACCGCGGCCACTTCCAGCGGCTGCGCGGGCGGGGGCGGAGGGGGCACGTAATCAAGGCTCAGCGGCACGAGCGTCGCGCCCGACGCCACCGCGTCCAGGGTGTTCAGCGGCCGTCCGTTCATGCGCTGATAGATCCAGTAGGCCGCGACGACTTTTTCCACATAATCGCGGGCCTGCGGCACGTCGATCGTCTCGATCAGCAGCAGCGGGTCAGCGTCGGGGCCCAGCTTGCGGACCGCCGCCATCATCGGCCCCGGACCCGCATTATAGGATGCCGCCACGCGCAGCAGATCGCCGTTGATCTCCGGCATGGCCAGCACGCGGTTCACATAGGCCTGGCCCATGCGCGCGTTCACCGCCGGGTCGAACAGCCGGTCCGGGGCGCTGACGAAGCCGCGGTCGCCGGACAGTTCGGCCGCCGTGCCGGGCATCACCTGCATCAGGCCATACGCTCCGGCGCCGGAACGGGCCCGAGCGTTGAAGCCGGTCTCCTTGCGGGCGATCGCATAGACCAGCGAGCGTTCGATGGTGAAGCCGCCCTCGGGCTCGATCAGCGGCTGGGCGTAGTTGTTGGCGTCGACGCGGCGGACATCGGTGTCGGAGCCCATCACGCGCGGTCCCAGCGCCCGACCCAGCGCGGCCCACAGCTGACGGCCCCGGTCAGTGACCGCCGAACGCATGCCGGTGCGCAGTTCGTCGCGGGCGTCGGTGCGGCGCCCGATCTCGAAGAAGGCCACGGTGCGTCGGGCGCGCGGCTCGGAACGCACGAACTCTTCCAGCTCGTCAGGGTCGACGCCCACAGGCTCGTCCGGGCTGTAGGCGGCGCGCTGTAGCGTCGCGGCGGCATAGGGCAGGGGCCCCATATTCTCGATGGCCGGCTCCTCGCCCAGCTGACGCAGGGCGATCTGGCCGTAGAAGGTCGCCGGCCACATGGCGGCGCGGCGCAGCAGCGGCTGCACGCGGTCCTGCTGGCTTGACCGGGCGGCCGAGCGCGCGGCCCAGAAGGCGGCTCCCGCGCGAACCCAGCCGTCCTCGGTCGGATCGTTCAGCACCCGCTCGAAGGCGGTGGCCGCGGCGCCGAACTCGCCCAGCCGGTAGTTGGCCAGCGCCACGGTCCACCAGTCGCCGATCTCCTGCCCGATGATCACGGCCCCGGCCAGGTCGTCGCGGTTCAGGGCGACCCGGGCGGCCTTCAGGGGATCGCCCTCGGTGTTCTGACCGGCGGCGGAGGCGGCGGCCCAGCTGCGGTTCGAGAACCGGCCGGGACGGCGCGGCTCGGGCGCCCCGTCGGGGCGGCGGCGCAGGGCCAGGTTATAGGCGCGGTCGGCGCACGGCAGGTCGTAATAATCCTCCAGCCACGCCGCCAGCTCCTCATAGGTGGCGGTGTGGTCGGCGTGGAACATCCGCTCGAACTCGACCTGTCCCAGCAGCACGCGGTCCTGAGCCTGCCGGGCCGAGGCGCGGGCGGCGTCCAGATCCCCGCGGCGCAGGGCGTCGAAGGCGGTGGTGTAGCTCAGGCGGTCGGCGTCGCTCAGCGCGGTGGGCGCGCGGCGGCCGTCATCGTCAGCGGCGTGCGCGGCCGCGCCGAAGGCGGCCAGCGCAAGAGCCAGCGTCGGCGCGAGGAATGCGCGGCGGAAGGTTACAGGCACTGAAGGCGGCCCCCCTGAGAGCGGTTTCGGGATCGTCTGGATTCGATCCGTGGGCCGCTGTTCGTTCGGTCGTCAGGCCAAAAAGGCGCCACGCCCTCGACCCGTGTCAAGATTTGCCCCGGTTTTGGGGCGCTTTTGCGTCGCCGAGGTTAACGCGAGGCCCCGTTCACGCGCCTGTGTCATCCAGCCGCGCCGCCAGCGCCAGCATATCCGCCCATGCCGCCTTCTTGGCCATGGGCGTGCGCAGCAGGAAGGCGGGGTGGAAGGTCGGCAGCACGGGCGCCGAGATATTGCCCTCGGCCAGCCTCCAGTCCCTCCAGTGTCCGCGCAGGCGCATGATGCCCTCGTCGGTTCCCAGCACCGACTTCGACGCCGCTGCGCCGAGCAGCAGCACCGCCCTGGGCTTCAGCAGGGCGAACGCCCGCTCCACGAAGGGCGCGCAGGCCGCCTGTTCCGCCGGCGTGGGCGTCCGGTTGCCGGGCGGTCGCCAGAAGACGGTGTTGGTGATGAAGACCTTATCCTTCAGCCCGGCCTCGGCCAGCATCCGATCCAGCAACTGTCCCGCCTTGCCGACGAAGGGCTGGCCTTGCGCGTCCTCGTCCGCGCCTGGCCCTTCGCCGATGATCATCACCGGCGCCTGCGGATCGCCTCTGGAAAAGACCGACTGCCGCGCGCCCATCTCCCTGAGCGGGCACCCCGTGAAGCTCGCGATGGCCGCGCCCAGAGCCTCCAGTGTCTCCGCGCCCGCCGCCAGTCGGCGCGCCTCGGCGGTGGCGTCCCCCACGTGCGGGACCGCCACCACGGATGCGGTCGCCTTGGCCACGGCCTTCACCGCGGGCGGCGGCGCCACATGGGTCCGGTCGACCGGGGCGTCTTCATAACAGCCGTCCACCCCCGCATCCCGCCAGAAGGCGAGCAGGCTTTCGGCGGCTGCGGTGTCGATGGGGGCGGCGTTCATGTCGGTCCGCACAGGGATAGTCCTTGACCGCCCCCGCGTCACCTTCCGATAAGCGACGACAGGGAAGACGACACGGGAAATCAGGCTCATGGCCGAAGAAGCGATCGAAGGCGGCGCGAAGAACGCCTGGCAGGAAGCTGTGATCGACAAGCTGCCGCCCGCCGAAGCTCTGGCCGGCGTCGAGCGCGAGGTCATGGAATACGACGTCGTCATCGTCGGCGGCGGCCCCGCGGGCCTGTCGGCCGCCATCCGCCTGAAGCAGCGCGCGGAAAAGGACGGCAAGGAGATCTCCGTCGCCGTGCTCGAGAAATCCGCCGAGATCGGCGGCCACATTCTGTCGGGAGCGGTCATCGACCCGAAGGCCCTGAACGAGCTGTTCCCCGACTGGAAGGAACGCGGCGCGCCGCTGGAGACGCCGGTCAAGGAAGACCGTTTCCTGCTGCTGGGCCCGCAAGGCGTCCTGCCCCTGCCGATGTTCGCCTTCCCGCCGCTGATGCACAATCACGGCTGCTACATCGCCTCCCTCGGCAACGTCGCCCGCTGGCTGGGCGAGCAGGCCGAGGCGATGGGCGTCGAGGTCTATCCCGGCATGGCCGCCAGCCACGTGGTCTGGGACGAACCCTCGGGCCGCGTGAAGGGCGTCGTCGCCGGCGTTTTCGGCATCGATCGTGAAGGCAAGCCGACCGGCGAGTTCCAGCCGGGCATCGAACTGCACGGCAAATACGTCTTCATCGCCGAGGGCGTGCGCGGCTCGCTGGCCAAGACCATCATGGCCCGCCACAACCTGTGCGATGGCTCCGATCCGCAGAAGTTCGGCATCGGCGTCAAGGAGCTGTGGCAGGTCCCCGCGGATAAGCACCAGCCCGGCCTGGTCCAGCACTCGACCGGCTGGCCGCTGGACGAGTTCACCGGCGGCGGCAGCTTCCTGTACCACTTCGGCGACCGCTACGTGACCGTCGGCTACGTCGTCCACCTGAACTACAAGAACCCCTTCATCTCGCCCTTCGACGAGTTCCAGCGCTTCAAGCACCACCCCTCGATCGCCGAGCATCTGGAGGGCGGTACGCGCATCTCCTACGGCGCCCGCGCCATCACCGAGGGCGGCTTCCAGTCGGTGCCGAAACTGGCCTTCCCGGGCGGCGCCCTGATCGGCTGCTCGGCGGGCTTCGTGAACGTGCCCCGCATCAAGGGCAGCCACAACGCCATGAAGACCGGCATGCTGGCCGCCGACGCCGCCTATGACGCCGTCATCGCGGGCCGCTCGGGCGACGAACTGGTCGAGTACCAGACCGCCTACGAAAACAGCTGGGTCTACAAGGAACTCAGGCTCGTCCGGAACGCCAAGCCCCTGTTGTCGAAGGTCGGCACCTCGCTGGGCGGGGCGCTGGGCCTGTTCGACATGTGGTTCCAGACCCTGACCGGCGGCTTCTCCCTGTTCGGGACGATGAAGCACACCAGTACCGACGCGGCCGCTACCGAGCCGGCGTCGAAACACAAGCCCATCAAATACCCCAGGCCGGACGGCAAGCTGTCGTTCGACAAGCTGTCGTCGGTCTTCATCTCCAACACCAACCACGCCGAGGACCAGCCCGCCCACCTCAAGCTGCTGGACCCGTCGATCCCGATCCGCGTCAATCTGCCGAAATACGGCGAGCCCGCGCGTCTCTACTGCCCGGCGGGCGTGTACGAGGTGCTGTACGACGAG
>Ga0247806_10000943_pt1 | contig 15364 bp, 12 predicted proteins | sample UWRJL059202B1_FD_179935 | JGI IMG/M metagenome (GOLD analysis project Ga0247806, IMG submission 179935) | Plant litter microbial communities from Arlington Agricultural Research Station in Wisconsin, United States - UWRJ-L059-202B-1 | ecosystem: Environmental > Terrestrial > Plant litter >... | reverse complement strand
GAATGTATTCGGCATGATGCCGCATCCCGAAAGGGCTTCCAACGCTGCCCTGGGTAACCTCGATGGCAGGAAGGTATTCAACCACCTGTTCGGTATAAATTAACGTTAAAAGAAAACGGCCAGGGCTACGGTTACCCAATGCTCCGGTCAAACTGTTGTAAATTTGGTTCCTTAAAATCACGGTATGAAAAAATTATATATTGCTTTAATGTTAGTGATCGCTGGTTTTGCCAGCCAGGCGCAGATCCTGAACCCGGTGAGATTTACATATACTGCAAAAAAAACAGGTGCCAATGAATACGAAGTGCGCATCAAAGCCGCCATCGACAACAGCTGGCATATGTATTCGGCCTACAATCCCGAAGCCGGTGCCGGTCCAACCCTCGTAACCTTCAGCGGCATCGAAAAAATAGGTGTTTTAAAAGAGGTAGGCAAACTCAAAACCATCTACGACAAGAACTTCAGGACCAATCAAAAGTATTTTGAGAACACGGTGGATTTTGTACAGGTAGTGAAAGTAAAGGCCGGTGCAAAAAAAGTGGAAGGCGCCATCGAATACATTGTGTGCAACGATAAAAAATGCCTGCCGCCAAAAGAAGTGCCTTTCGAGATCAAATTATAAGCAATCAAATGCATGAAGGGTAACATTAGGGTTATCCTTTTTAATTTCTGGTTATGAGGAATAAAAAATTACTGCTCGTTGCGCTTTTGCTGTTTACGGTGTTGATCGGTTTCGCGCAAAACAAATCCGGTATCCCCAACGAACTCGCCCAAAAGTCACTCTGGGGCATTTTCTTAAAAGGACTGGGTGTTGGATTCCTGGCCGTATTGCAACCCTGTATTTACGCCATGATCCCCGTAACGGTAAGCTTTTTTGTAAAGCGCAGTACCAGCAGGGCGCAGGGTTTAAAGAACGCATCCTTCTACGCTTTTTCCATCATTGCCATCTTCACCTTCATCGGCGTGGTGATCACCCTGCTGTTCGGCGACAAATTTTTATACGAAGTATCCAGCAGCGCCGGTTTCAATATTTTCGTGTTTGCGCTCTTTGTCATATTCGGTATTTCTTTCCTCGGCGCTTTCGAGATCAACCTGCCTTCTGCCTGGGCCAATAAGGTAGACAGTAAGGCCAGCACCGGTAGTTATTCCGGTATCTTTTTCATGGCGCTTACCCTGGTGATCGTATCTTTTTCGTGCACCGTCCCCTTCATCAGCGGCCTTACCAAGCTTATCTCCCAGGAGCAGCAACGCCTGGCGCCGGCTCTCGGTTTCCTCGGTTTCTCTTTGGCACTGGCCCTGCCTTTTGCTTTGTTTGCCTTCTTCCCCGGCCTGCTCAATAAAATAGCCAAGGCCGGCGGCTGGCTCAATACCATGAAAGTATGTTTCGGCTTTTTGGAACTTGCGCTTTCGTTGAAATTTTTATCCAATGCAGATCTCGCTTACCACTGGGGCATCCTCGACCGCGAAGTGTACCTCTGCCTGTGGATCGTATTGTTCGGACTGATGGGGTTTTACTTATTGGGCAAATTAAAATTCAGTCACGACGATGAATTGCCCAAGAACGATTACGGTCTTCCTTACCTGTCTGTAACCCGTACCTTCTTCGCCATCACCGCGCTGGCCTTTACCATTTATATGATCCCCGGCCTGTGGGGTGCGCCGCTCAAAGGAATCAGCGCCTGGATACCTGAAACAAAGACACAGGATTTTAACCTGCATAAATTATCCCTGCAAAACAACAATGTTGCCGACACGGGTAAAACAGCGGTTGTTGAAAATCCCGCCGTCAAGCCAAAAAAATATACCGACATCCTTGAATCGGAAATCCTGGGCGTAGAAGCTTTCTTTGATTACGACGAAGCACTGGCTGCCGCTAAAATATTGAACAAGCCGGTGATGATCGATTTTACCGGGCACAGTTGCGCCAACTGTCGCAAAATGGAAAGTGAAGTGCTCAACCAGGACGAGATAAGGAATGTGCTGAAGAACGATTTCGTGGTGGCTTCGTTATACGTGGATGATAAATACGAACTCCCCGAAAACGAACGCTACACGTCTACCTTCGATGGTTCTTACATCAAAAGAATGGGCGCTAAAAACCTAGACCTCGAAGCGGTGATCGCCAACTCCAACGCCCAGCCGCTGTACATTTTCATGGATAAGAACGGCAAACTCATTAAAAATGCCGATGGCTATGATCCCAGCATCAGCCGCTTTAAAAATATTTTGGAAGAGGTGAAGGTGGAGTATAAGAAAAGGTTTTCTTGATTTTATTACACGAATTTTTAAGGCACGAATTACACGAATTTTATTACACGGATTAAGGCAGGCAGCTTTATTCCGCCGTCTGGTCTCCTGACCAGCGGCTTGCTACTTGTTTGAAAAAGATTCAATGCTGAAAATCCTGGTAAACGAAACCCTTCCATCAATGGAAGGGTTCCTGATTTGTATTGGGGATTACAAAATGTAAATTAAAGCGCGATCTGTTTTTCCGTCATCATTTTGCGGAGGTTGATCAGCCCATAACGCATGCGGCCAAGCGCTGTATTGATGCTGCAACTGGTGAGGTCGGCAATTTCTTTAAAGCTAAGGTCGGCATAGTGGCGCAGGATGATGACTTCACGCTGATCTTCGGGTAACATATCCACCATTTTACGTACACGGTCGTGGCTTTGGCCCGCCATAATCTTCTGGTCAACGCCCGGCTCGCTGAAGTTCAGTACTTCAAAAATGTCGCGGTCGTCGCTGGTTTTGATCGTTGGGGTTCTTTTTACTTTCCTGAAATGATCTACGCACATATTGTGGGCAATGCGCATGGCCCAGGGTAAAAACTTGCCTTCATCGGTGTAACGGCCACCTTTCAAAGTGTCGATCACGCGGATAAAAACGTCCTGGAAAATGTCTTCTGCGAGGAACCTGTCCTTTACCAAAAGGTAGATAGAGGTAAAGATCTTGTCTTTGTAGCGTACTACAATGGTGGCAAGGGCATCGGCATCTCCGTCCATGTACAAATGGATAAGTTGCTGGTCGGTAAGATTGTTAAGGCATTTCATAAACTTCTACAGTTTTAGATTGTTAGGATTTAGTAACAGGAACCAAAAACGGGAAAAATGCGTAGAAGTCTTTTATATAGGCTTATGACGGCTTTTCACTTTTTTGGATATTGGACTGTAAAAATATAGATTGGTTTTTTATTTACCCGAAGTAGAATTACCCATTTTTCGGTGAAATAATGACAGTAAATATACTAATCGCAAAATGTAAAAAACGCAGCCATAAAGCCTTTTAAGAAAATTTTCACATATCATGGGCAGCGGCCGGAAACCCTTAATTTTGCAGCAGTTATCGTATGGCAAACAGCACTTCTTCCCCCAAAAATAAACCGGCACCCTCTACAATCCCCGATGATATTTTTATCAAAGGCGCCCGGGTACACAATCTTAAAAATGTTACGGTCAGCATCCCGCGCAATAAACTCGTGGTGGTAACCGGCGTGTCGGGTTCAGGCAAATCATCCCTTACCATCGATACGCTTTTTGCCGAAGGGCAGCGCCGTTATGCCGAAAGTCTCAGCGCCTATGCCCGCCAGTTCATGCAGCGGATGAACAAGCCGGATGTGGATTACATCAAAGGACTTTGTCCCGCCATCGCCATCGAACAGAAAGTAATTACCCGTACGCCACGGAGTACGGTGGGCAGCATGACCGAGATCTACGATTACCTGCGGCTGTTGTTTGCCCGTGCCGGTAAAACCATTTCACCGGTGAGCGGGCAGGTGGTTAAAAAAGATGACGTGACCGATGTGGTAGCGGCCATCACGAATTTAAAAGAAGGAGATAAGGTTTTAATATTGGTGCCCTTCGTACAACAGAAGAACAGGGACATCAAAGAAGAACTGAACATCCTGTTGCAGAAAGGGTTTTCGCGTTTGTACATCAACAAGGAAGTAGTACGCATCGAAGATTTGCTGGAAGCGAAAACAATTAAGCTAAAAGCGAACAGTTATATTTTAATAGACAGGCTGGTGGTGAAGGCATTTGATGAAGATGACCAGCACCGGATTTCCGATTCGGCCAACACGGCTTTTTATGAAGGCGAAGGGCAGCTGATACTGGAGATCAACGGCAGCAAGCTGATGCAGTTCAGCAATAAGTTTGAACTGGACGGCATCGTATTCGAAGAGCCTGTGCCCAATTTATTTTCTTTCAACAATCCTTATGGTGCCTGTCCAACCTGCGAAGGTTTTTCACAGATACTCGGCATCGACCCGGACCTGATCATCCCCAACAAACAACTCAGCGTTTATGAAGGCGCCGTGGCACCGTGGAAGGGTGAAAAGCTGGGGCAATGGCGCGAAGCATTCGTAAGGGCGGCATCGAAATTTAAATTTCCCGTGCACAAGCCGATCATCGACCTTACCGAAGATGAACTGGAACAACTGTGGGAAGGCAATCAATACGCAAACGGCATCAACGATTTTTTTAAAGAAGTAGAACAGAATTTATACAAGGTGCAATACAGGGTTTTATTAAGCCGTTACCGCGGCAGAACCTTGTGCACCTCCTGCAAAGGCTACCGTTTGCGCAAGGAGGCCCTCTATGTAAAGGTTGGCGGCAAACACATCGGTGAACTGTGCGCCATCCCCGTGCGCGACCTGCAAACCTGGTTCGACAATTTAAAGCTGAGCGAGCACGATCAGAAAGTGGCGAAACGCATTTTGATCGAGGTAAAACACCGCATCAAAACCTTGCTGGATGTAGGCCTTGGCTACCTCACGCTCAACCGCCTCGCCAACTCCCTCAGCGGCGGCGAAAGCCAGCGGATACAATTAACGCGCAGTCTCGGCAGCAACCTCACCAATTCTTTGTACATACTTGACGAACCCTCTATCGGTTTGCACAGTCGCGATACCGAAAGATTGATCCGCGTATTGAAAGAACTGCGCGACCTTGGCAATACGGTGGTGGTGGTGGAACACGATGAGATGATGATGCGCGAAGCTGATCACATCATCGATATGGGGCCGCTGGCGAGTCACCTGGGCGGTGAAGTGGTTGCCGCCGGCAATTACAACGAATTGATAGCCGACAGGAACAGCCTTACCGGTAAATATTTATCCGGCGCATTGACGATCGACCCGCCCAAACATACCCGAAAATGGAACCGTTCCATAAAGATCGAAGGGGCGCGGCAAAATAACTTACAGAATATCGACGTGGAAATTCCCCTGCATACGCTTTGCGTGGTAAGCGGTGTTAGTGGTAGCGGTAAGACAACCCTTATCAAACAAATATTATACCCCGCCCTGCAAAAGATAAAAGGCGAAGGCGTGGAGAAGGCCGGGCTGCACCGGGCATTAACGGGTGACGTGGATTTAATCGCGCAGGTAGAAATGGTGGACCAGAATCCCATTGGTAAATCTTCGCGCAGCAACCCGGTTACTTACATCAAAGCCTACGATGAAATAAGAGACCTCTTCAGCCGGCAACCGTTGAGCAAGATGCGCGGCTTTCAACCCAAGCATTTTTCTTTCAACGTTGATGGCGGCCGTTGCGACGCCTGTAAGGGCGAAGGCGAACAGGTAGTGGAAATGCAGTTTTTGGCAGATGTGCATTTAACCTGCGAAGTATGCGGCGGCAAACGTTTCAAGGAAGAAGTGCTGGACGTAAAGTACCGCGATAAAAGCATTTACGATGTACTGGAAATGAGCGTGGATGAAGCCATTGATTTCTTCGCTTCCGAAAAAGAAGTCGCAAAAAAAATAACACCTTTGAGCGATGTTGGGTTAGGCTACGTGAAGCTCGGTCAATCCTCCGATACACTTTCCGGCGGTGAAGCGCAGCGCGTGAAGCTCGCGTCCTTCTTAGGTAAGGGCAGGGTACAGGGCAGCATCTTATTCATCTTCGACGAACCGACGACCGGCCTGCATTTCAACGACATAAAAAAGTTACTCGCTTCTTTCAATGCCCTCATCGAGCAGGGACATACCATCCTCGTGATCGAACACAATACCGACGTGATCAAAAGTGCCGACTGGGTGATCGACCTGGGCCCCGAAGCCGGTGATGGCGGCGGGCAACTGGTATTCGCCGGCAAGCCCGCTGATTTAAAAAAGGCGAAAGGGAGTTATACGGGAAAATTTTTATGAATTACTAATGACTAATTACCAATTACTTTCAGTTCGTAAATTAACGACTCTAAAGTAATTAGTCATTAGCAATTGGTCATTAAAGATGAATTCTAATTATTAATTTGCTTTAGCTGTTGCCATTTCTGCTCGTTCATATTCTTATCCAGGTTCGGATCGTAAGTATGTAGTTGCGTGCTGATGTATTCGCCGTTGCTGTTCATCCAGTATTGATTGGCACCGGCTGTCACCTTGTAACCCTGTCCGGTAGTGGGATTCACCACGTTCTGCTTTTCGTTGATCATATCTAAAAACTGTTCCTGGTTATGATCGCCCGCGGCATTGCGTTCGCGCCAGCCACTCATGATGGCGTCGTTGATGGCATTGCTTTTGTTCACGTGCGCCCGTTGACTGGCTTCAAAATTTGCCTGGTTCTGCACCATGCGGGCATTGAAGGAAGCCCAGCTTTGGCCCACCCGTTGCGCTTCCGCTTCGTTGTAAGCGATGATGGGCTGCAGGTTGTAACGCGTATTGCCCAGGCCGAAAAGGTATTGTTTTACCGCGCTTTCAAAATAGGCAGGGTCGGCTTCGAGCCCGTTGCAGAAGTAATACCAGGTTTGCATGGCCTGGCTGTTGCTCACGTTGAGGTGCATGAGGATGAAATAAGGTTTGCCGTCGTTCGATTTCCATTCGGTGCCGATGGCCACTACTTCACTTTGCGAAGGCATGGCTTTGTATAACTGGTCGCTGTACCATTTATCCATTTTAGACACTTCGGGTACTTCGTAATGCTTTACATATTGCAGGCCCCGGCTGCTGGCCCAGGGTTCAATGTCTTCGCGGATCAGTTGCTCCACGCCGGGCATGATGCGCATTTGTTGTCCGCCGGCACTGTAAGCCCCATTAAGACTTGGATTCCTGTTGTACATAAAACTTTGCGCCGGGAAATCTTTTACCCTGATGCCGTTGGGACCGGTGATCGTAATGCCTTCGCTGTTGCCGGGCATCAGTTTCCAGGAAGCGGGGAAAGGAACGATGGCAGCTACATTGCCTTTGCCATCGCCCAGCTCGTTCATCACCAGTTTCTCCCAGAAGCCATTGGATTCACCATCGGCGGTTTGTTTACTGCCGCCGCCATTTTCACGGGTGTTTACGCCCGTGGAATCGCTGCCATTACTTTGAGTGTTACTGTCCTGGCACGCGGAGACGAGAAAGATCGAAAAGGCCAGCAGGTATCTTGACTTCATCTTATCAGGGTTTTATTGGTTTAATAATTCGACGTGGTTCTACTGAACACGCATAAATATAGAAATTAAACCCGGTAGCTGCTATGGTCCAAATGGAGTAGGCTTATATTCCAAATAACGAATTACGGGATACGCAGGCGTGGAGGGTTTTCCTCATGTAACAACTGCTTTCCAGTTACTTACGTGTAAAAAAACATGGCCCGGTTCTTAAGGTATATCTTTCAATAACCTTTTAACTTAAAACAATCAATATGAAACAGTTTAATTTAGCCACGCTTAAAAAAGGAACGCTGCTCTTCCTGTTCAGCATCATTGGATTGATAAGCTTTGCACAGGACAGTGGAGCAACCACCAGCACCACCACTGCTACCAACACCAATAAAACCACCACGAGTGTATTTGTAGAACCCTGGGTATGGGTAGTGGGCGGCATTATACTTTTGCTGATACTGATTGGCTTGTTCCGCAAAGGCAATTCAACCAAGGTAGAAAAGAATACGACGGTAATAAGGGATTAAGAAAATTTTGCTTTTAAAAACTTGCTTACGGGCGGCGATGTTCACCCGTAAGTTTTTTTTCCTCTGACTTTTCCTTCAATAACCTTCAACTTTTCAACGATTTTCAACTAAAAAATCATTTCGTACTTTACATACTCCGAGAACTCAACTTCAGCTTCCTTGTTTTCTATGTGCAGGAAGAAATAACATTTTTCAAGTCCCTGCAGGTACCAGGATTTCAACTGTTTTTTCCATTGTTCAATTCTGAACATATCCAGTTCCAGTTCAGGCCCGCAGTAAAAACGGATAAAGGCAACAGGCGTTGATAATTGCATGTGCACAGCTTCACGGCGGCCCGGTGCATCCGTAATTACGGTTCCTTTGTTGGTCCTGTTCAATGCGGCGGCAAAATCCAGCATCCGTCCTGCATCGCCCAACCAGGTTGGGTTGGTGATTTCAACCGCCATTTCAAAATCAGGCGGCAGGGCTTTACAATAATCCAGCAGTCCGCCTTTGTCCTCCCAGCCATAGGTTTCGGGCACGTGGATGAAAGTGCTGCCCAGTTTATCCTGCAGGCCTTTCATTCTTTCTATGAACTGGTTGGTGAGGCCGATCTTGGGCAAACCGATCCTGCCTGTGTCGGCAATGTCCTGGTGTATTTGCGGACAGATATTAAACTCCTTTTCTTTTATAGAACGGTACCATTTATTAATTTCATCAGCCGTAGGCAAAGTTTGGTGCGAACTGTAGAGTTCCGTTGCTTTAAAATAACCGGCGTAAAAAGGAAGTGTACCCGGTTTGGGATCGGGGGAGGATTTGCTTTTTTCTGCTTCGCGGTATTTCCATCCGGCTAAGCCCAGGTAAAACTGCGGCGTTTTATTTTTTGTGCCGGGCAGGAAGGGCTGGTCCGTTTCGGGTAAACGAAAATCGTTTTCGGAAAGATGGCCATAAGAAGCAAGCATGGTGAATTTCGTTGAGGGGTTTAGAAGTTTAGAAGGTTTAGAGTTATTTATTTATTGAACAATCGTTGCTGTCGCGATCTTATCAATTCAATATAACGGGCTTTCATTTCCGCGCTTAAAAAACTGTTGTCTATAAATGCAATCCAACGCGGTATGGCTTTTTCCATTTTGTTGAAGAGGTTAACCTGTTGCCGTGCATCGAGCTTAGGCGTATTAAACGCTGCAGTAAAATCGGATCGCTTTAATTTTTTTCTTTATACCCTATCGGGTGTAAATTTAATTATTTGATTAAAATTATACCCGATAGGGATTATTAAAAGAATACCAGGCCGCTTAGAGTTTATCATACTTACGCGGAACCTCTCCCGCCAATTCCCTTTTCCCTTAAAGAGAAGCGCCCAACGATTTTTTAAAAATATTACCTATTACCTATTACCTATTCCATCTTCCATCAAACATCTAAACATCTCCTCACTTCTTCTGCCCCCTCGTCTTCGGTTTACCGTACTTGGCCATCATGCGGTCCTTTCTTTTGATCACCACGTTTACCTTGCTGTTTTTGGCGGATTTGGGATGGAAGGCCGGACCTACTTCTTCTTTCTTTGGCATCTTGATGGGAACCTCTTTCATGTACACCACCGGCTTCTCCGATTCGATGAGTACATCTGAAATTTCAAGCTGTTCGGGCAATGGCAGTACGGGAATGCTGTATTGCATCAGGTCTTCGATGGATGCTAATAAAGACTCTTCTTTTTCGGTGACAAAGCTGATGGCGATGCCTTGTTTGTCGGCCCTGCCGGTACGACCGATGCGGTGCATATAATGTTCAGGCGAAGAAGGCAGGTCGAAGTTGATCACATGCGTTACTTCGGCTACATCGATGCCGCGCGCTACGATATCCGTGGCGATGATGAAACGGTACACGCCTGCTTTGAACTGGTTCACGGTATTGAAGCGGTGATTCTGTTCCTTGTTGGAATGGATAACACCTGCCGTGCCGGGAAAGCTTTCTTCGAGTGGCGCGTAGAGTCCGTCGGCAATGGCTTTGGAAGCGGTGAACACCAATACTTTCGTCATGCTGCTGTCTTCGCTAAGTAACAACCTGAGCAGGTTTACCTTCGTATTAAAATTCGGCACTTCGTATAAGGATTGTGCAATGTTTTCCAGCGGGGTGCCCGTAGGTGCGGCTTCCACCCGCTCCGGGTCGTTGAAGAAAAAAGCCATCAGCGTTTCCACGTCTTCCGTCATGGTGGCGGAGAAAAGCAGGTTTTGTCTTTTCTTCGGCAGCAGGTCGAGTATATTCCTCAATTGTGTACGAAAGCCGAGGTTCAGCATCTCATCCACTTCATCGATTACTAATTTCTTTACCTGTTTCAGTTTGAGCGAGCCGTTCATCGCCAGGTCGTACAGCCTGCCGGGTGTGCCTACCACGATGTCTGCTTTCTGTTCTACCAGCAAACGTTGGGTATTGATGTTCACGCCACCATATACGCCGGCGGCCACCACGCTCATGTAGGGCGTGAGTGCTTTAATGGCATCGGTTACCTGTACCACCAGTTCACGGGTAGGCACCAGGATGATGATCTGCGGGGCTTTGTCTTTGGAAAATGCCCATTGTTTCAACAAGGGCAGCAGGTAGGCAAATGTTTTACCGGTGCCGGTTTGCGCAATACCGCATACATCCCGCCCGCTCATCACCACCGGGAATACCTTGTGCTGTATGGTGGTAGGTTGCGTAATGCCGAGCTCATCGAGGGCATTGCGCAGGGGAGTGGAAAGGTTGAGGTCGGAGAAAGTCATGTGGCAAAGGTAGTTTAAGCAAGCATTAGTTATAAATTATGAATGGACTGGTATTAAGGTTAAAAGTTCGTGGTTGAAAGTCAGGAGCCAATAGATTGAATAAAAGATTTTATACTCCTGCCAGTCAAAAATTGTGTAAGAATTTCCCCGGAAATATTTTTATTGATTTACATAATTGAAGCAATCGTCTTTATTCAATACAATATATCGGTATATTTAATTGACATGCTGCCATTTACAGGTGGCACGGTTTTTTTATTTCAGAGAATAAAAATTACATGCGCTCTACAGCTCCTCATAAAATGTCTAAAACTCAACTACCCAAAACACCCACCGGTATCGATGGCCTTGATGAGATCACCAACGGCGGACTTCCAAAAGGCAGGCCTACCTTATTGTGTGGCGATGCCGGATGTGGCAAAACCCTTTTTTCCCTCGAATTCATTGTAAGAGGCGCCATGCAGTTCAACGAACCGGGCGTGTTCATTGCCTTTGAAGAAAAGACGGAGGAGCTGGCCATGAACGTGGCTTCCCTGGGCTTCGACCTTAATAAACTGGTAGCTGCCAAAAAGCTCCGGATGGATTACGTGCACATCGAACGGAGTGAAATTGAAGAAACAGGCGAGTACGACCTCGACGGTTTGTTCATCCGCATCGGCCATGCTATCGACAGCATCAAGGCAAAACGCGTAGTACTGGATACGATCGAAAATTTATTCTCCGGACTGTCGAATACCACCGTACTGCGCGCGGAGATCCGCCGCCTGTTCCAGTTCTTAAAAGATAAAGGCGTTACGGCCATCGTTACCGCCGAAAAAGGAGATGGCAAACTTACGCGCGAAGGACTGGAAGAATACATTTCCGATTGCGTGATCCTGCTCGATCACCGCGTGGAAAACCAGATATCAACCCGCAGGCTGCGCGTGGTAAAGTACCGCGGCTCGGTACACGGAACCAATGAATATCCTTTTCTTATTGACGAAGAAGGGATTTCGGTATTGCCGGTTACATCGCTCACACTCACCAATAAAGTTTCTTCGCAGCGCATTTCCACGGGCATTTCATCGCTCGATGAAATGTTTGGCGGCAAAGGCTTTTTTCGTGGCAGCAGCGTACTCATCTCGGGTACGGCCGGCACCGGCAAAACCAGCATCGCCGCCTGCTTTGCCAATGAAAGTTGTATGCGCAACGAACGCTGTATTTATTTTGCTTTCGAAGAATCGCCCGACCAGATCATCAGGAACATGCGGTCGATCGGCATCGACCTCGATAAGCAACTAAGGAAAGGCCTGTTGCGGTTCCATGCTTCGCGTCCTACTTTGCATGGTCTCGAAATGCACCTGCTGGTGATCCTGAAAATGGTGCGGCAATTCAAACCGAAAACCATCATCCTCGATCCCATTACCAACCTCATCACTGTTGGCACGGTTAGTGAATTAAAGTCGATGCTGATACGCCTGATCGATTTTTTACAAAAGGAACAGGTGAATGTAATGTTCACAGCACTTACACTTAATAATTCGGTAAACGAACAAACGGATGAAGGCGTATCCTCCCTCGTAGATGCCTGGATGATGGTACGGGATATCGAATTTAATGGCGAACGAAACCGCGGCATGTACATCATGAAATCGCGCGGCATGAAGCATTCCAACCAGGTACGCGAGTTCGTGATCAGCGACGAAGGATTGAAACTGGTAGATGTGTTCCTCGGCCCGGATGGCGTACTCACCGGTTCGGCACGCGAAGAAAGAAAATTATGGGAGGAAACCGACGATGCGCTGAAGGTATTTGCCCGTGGCCGGAAAGACATGGAAATTGAACGCAGGAAACAACAACTGGAAGCGCAGGTCAGCAGCCTGAACGCTCAATTTGAATCGGTAAAAGATGAACTCAATAAGGTACACCTGGAAGAAGAACTCAGGAAAGAAGTGATGTTGAAGAACAGGCAGAAACTGGCAGCGATGAGAAAAGGGGAAGAAGGAAAAGCTAAATCCAAAACGCCCAAAAAATAACCGCATGGAAAAGACCTGGCAACTCAAACTATACATCGCGGGTAAAACACCCAAGTCGGTAACGGCGCTGGAGAACCTTAAAAAATATTGCGAGGAATATTTAAAAGGACAATATAAAATAGAAGTGATCGACCTGTTGCTGAAACCACAGCTGGCTGAAGGCGACCAGATATTTGCCGTACCCACGCTCGTAAAAAAAGTACCGGAACCAATCCGCAAGATCATCGGTGATTTGTCTAATGAGGAAAAAGTATTGGTTGGATTGAACATAGTACCGCATAAAAAATAAAATGGCAAACCAGGCTGATGATAAATTGTACAAGTTGCGGTTGTTCGTAACGGGCGCTTCACCCAACTCTTTGCGGGCGATCGCCAATATTAAAGTGATCTGTGAAAAGCACCTTCCCGGTAATTACGACCTGGAGATCATCGATGTACACCAGCAGCCACTCATCGCCGAAAAAGAACAACTCATTGCATTGCCCCTGCTCATGAAACTGCACCCGCTTCCTTTTAAGCGGCTGATCGGGGACATGTCCGACAACAACAAAGTACTGACCGGCCTCGGCCTTCGAATTGAATGATCAATGGAGCAACCTGCTGTCAACATATTAACGGACCTGCACGCGGAAATAGCTGAACTAAAGGCGCAGCTCGAAGAAGCGCATGATACCATTGAAGCCATCCGTACCGGCCAGGTAGATGCACTCGTGGTGCAGGGAGAAGACGGGCACCAGTTGTACACGCTCAAAAGCGCCGACCAGACCTACCGCGTTTTTATAGAAAAGATGAACGAAGGGGCCCTCACGCTCAACAGTAACGGCATCATTTTATACAGCAATTCGCGTTTTGCGGAAATGGTAATGGCCGACCTGTCGAAAGTCGTCGGCATGTCGTTCATGGATTTCGTGGTGGAGGAGCAAAAAGAAAGCTTCAAGAAAATCATACAGCAAGCCTGGAGCAACGACATCAAAGGAGAAGTGTGGCTGAAGAAAGATGGTGTTGGCAATACTGTTTTTCTTTTTTCGATCAATACACTGGAGCTGGATGAAGGCACTGCGTTGAGCATTATACTGGCGGATCTAACCCGGCAAAAAGAAAGTGAACAATTACTCCTGCAAAAAAATACAGAACTCGAAGCCGCCAAACGCGTGGCCGAGGAATTGAACAATGTGCTCGAAGAAAAAGTAACGGAAAGAACAAAGGAATTATCGCTGAGCCGCGAACAGTTTAAATTCCTTGCCGACAATATTCCCGTGATGGCCTGGACGGCTTTCCCCGATGGCAGGATCTCTTATTTCAACAAACGCTGGTACGAATATACCGGGATGCAGGAACAGGAAGGTTTGCTCGACAACTGGCCCAACATCGTGCATCCCGATGACCTTGTGCATACTATGTCGGCCTGGAAAGATTCCATAGAAAAGCAAGAGCCTTACCGCGTGGAATATAAGCTGCGCCGCGCTTCCGATGGTAATTACCGCTGGCATTTCGGCAACGCGTTGCCTTACCGCAACGAAGCCGGCGAAGTGATCGCCTGGTTTGGTATTTCTTCCGACATTGATTTTCAAAAAAAGGAGCTGGAACAAAAAGATGAATTCATCAGCGTGGTAAGTCATGAACTGAAAACACCCGTTACCAGCCTCAAAGGTTTTTTACAGTTGATGATGGCCATGCAGAAAGATACCGACCCGGTGCAGTTCGACTACCTCGCTACCATGAACAACCAGGTAAACAAGCTTACGCGCCTCATCACCGACCTGCTGGATGCCAGTAAGTTCAACAATGGATTGCTGCAATACGATAAAGATAATTTTGCGTTTAACGAACTGGTGACGGAGATCGTATCCGAGATGCAGCATACCACCGAGTCGCACCAAATAGAACTGCACTTAGGAGAGCCCGCTAGCATCGTGGCCGACAGGAACCGCATCGGGCAGGTGATCACCAACCTTATTTCCAATGCCATTAAATATTCACCACAGGCCAAAACCGTGATCGTATCGGTTGTAAAAAAAGAGCGCAGCATCGTTGTCTGTGTGCAGGATTTCGGCATCGGTATTTCCAAAGAACAACAGGTTCATTTGTACACCCGTTTTTACCGCGTACAGGAAAACCATGGCAACAGCTTCCCGGGCATGGGACTCGGCCTGTACATTTCTATGGGCATCGTTGAAAAGCACGGCGGAAAGATGTGGGTGGAAAGTATGCCGGGAGAAGGGAGCTTGTTTTATTTTTCTTTGCCGTTGTGATAACACGAATTTTTGAAGAACGAATTACACGAATTTTTTTTATTACACGGATTAGGCGGATTACACAGATTAAATGCAGGGACGAAGAGTTGAATGTTATTAAATATCGTTTAATATAGTTGAAGGAGATTTGTGGAAGTTTAGAGGGTTTAGAGGTTTAGTTTGGAACGTAAAGCTTCTAGTTCCGCTCTCTTTCAGGAGAGAGCCTCTACCGAAGTATTTCGGGAGGTTTGGGGTGAGGTCTTATCAGGTTAATCTTTCAATCAGTCCTAATCACAGTTCAGACAACATTTCTAATTTCTAATTTCTTAAATGGATACAACCCCTTTTGAAATACAATACACCCACCGCAATGGCCTCACCACGGCCATGATACATCCCTGCTGCAAGGAAGACAATGTAGTGGACTATGCCGTATGGATCGATGATAAGCTGGCCTTTATGCTGACGAAGGACGTGGACGA
>Ga0247806_10000942_pt1 | contig 15366 bp, 13 predicted proteins | sample UWRJL059202B1_FD_179935 | JGI IMG/M metagenome (GOLD analysis project Ga0247806, IMG submission 179935) | Plant litter microbial communities from Arlington Agricultural Research Station in Wisconsin, United States - UWRJ-L059-202B-1 | ecosystem: Environmental > Terrestrial > Plant litter >... | reverse complement strand
GCTCTTCGCCGCGGTCGCGCTCCGCAGGAACGACCATATTGTTATCTTTCATGTAAATATCGTAGGTTCCCACCATTCCGGACTGGGTGCAGTTGCATTCCCATTTTTTCCAGACATCATCCACATAAGCATGCCACAGGAAAAATGCCGGAACGGCCGGAGAACGGAAATTTCCCATCACGCCGCCCATGACTACGTGTACGCCATCGTGCCACGGCGTTTCGATCTTGCGGCTCAGGCCGGTGGCTGTCGTTGCATTGTCGTTGATAGGTGTGGTTGGAAGCATGAAATAATCGCAGATATCGTTGTTCGGACCTGCCACAACCGGTAATTTCAGATTTGCAGGCAAGGCATTTCCCGGATTCCAGTTGATCGTTGCACCACAGGAAGATGCCGGATGACTCGGATCGCAACTCGCCGAAGCACAATCCGGATCTACGACCTGGAGCTCAATCGGCACGCCACCTGCTTCCGGGTTCCAGTACGGCAACGGCACAAACTGCGGATATCCCTGTTGGATCAGGAAATCTTCCATGCGCTCAATATACATGCGGTGAAAAGGCAGGAAGTTGAAATCGGAATGGATCATACCGCCGCCGATCATGACCATTACACAGTGATCCTGGATCACCGCAGGTGTAATGTGCTGCATCATCAATGTCGCCAGCAATGTCCTGTCCGCGGAGCTGAATGAATTGATATTGGGCCGCACCTGCGCCCAAGCACATGTCTGAATTGCCAGCAGACATGTCAAAACAATGAATCGTTTCATACGTTTTATTTTTAGTTAAGAACACCGTAAAAATAAACCCGAACGATGGAGCGGAGATTGTAGATTTTGTTCTTTCTATTGTACATTTTTTCGGAACTGAGACGGAGTGAGCCTGACATGGTTTTTGAAGAATTTGCAGAAGTGCGATTCATCCTCGAAATTTAATCCGTAAGCAATTTCCTTGATGGAATGATCAGTTGCATAGAGCATCGTTTTGATGTGTGTAATGAGCAGATCGTCCTGGATCTTCAGCACGGTCTTGCCGAAATATTTCTTGGCTTCCCTGTTCAGTAGTAAAGCATTCATGTTGAGCCTGTCTGCATAATATTTCAGCGAAGGCCTTTGCAGGAGATTTTCTTCCAGCAGGGCAAGCAGGATGGCGGTAAAGGAACTGTCTGTTTTAGGCATCACTACTGCGTGCCGGTGCTGTACGAGGTGGAGTAAGATCGTGGCAATGACATTCAGGAACCAGGATGGATTGTCGGTATGTTCCTTTGCCTCGCGGAAGTAGTCTGCATATTTCGCAAAATCTGCCGCGGTGAGCCGGATCGCACCTGCATTGTAAAAGAGCTGCCTGTAATTGGTCGACGGATCAAATTGTTGCAAGCGCGTAATGAACAGATCTGAAATGGCCAGCACAAATCCTTTCGAAGTGCCTGATTTCTGAAAAGCGTGTACCTGGTTTTTCGGGAGGATGTGAAAAGTATGGTCGCTGACTTCCCGCCGGTCAAAATTCATGAAATGCGTTCCCCCACCTTTTTCAAAAATGAGGATCGCGTGAAATTCGTAGGCGTGTGGATCGTCGAGCCGACCGGCCAGCTCATTTTCCCATTCCAGGAAGGAAGCCAGACTTTCTTTCTGTGTAAGATCAGCAAAACTGTAATGCGGAATTTCCTGCTTCATGGTGCGTAATCATTGAATCAGCGCTTTTCAAAAGCTGCGTAGTATATTTAAAATTAGGAAATTAAACTACAATTATCTAAAAATCTGAATAAAAATGTACACAGCTGAAATCTGAAAGTGGGTGTCTCCTTTTCATGAATATGAAAAAAAGGATTTCGTTTTGTACAGACCCGGTCTCCAAGCTATTTCGGCATATCGCCTTATTGCGATATGGAAATCCGCGGGATTACATTTAGCGTCATAAACCAAAAATTCCTGAAGGATTCAAGAAACAGAAGCGCCGGAAACAAAAAATGCACCGCAGTTGGGCGGTGCATTCTCTATCTATTTTTAAATCAGCTTACATATCAAAAATATGCTTTTCAGCATGGTAGGAAGAACGGACCAGCGGACCGCTTTCGACGTAGCGGAAACCCATTTCGAGTCCGAGCAAGCGGTATTCCTCAAACCTTTCCGGCGTGATGAATTCCTGCACCGGCAAATGTTTCGGCGTTGGCTGTAAGTATTGTCCGAGGGTCAGGATGTCTACATTCACGCTGCGTAAATCTTCCATCGTTTCGATGACTTCGCGGTGCGTTTCGCCAAGTCCGAGCATGACACCCGATTTTGTGCGCATTCCTCCTTTTTTCAGGCGGAAAAGCACTTCGAGACTGCGGTCATATTTGGCCTGAATGCGGACCTGTTTCGTCAATCGGCGCACGGTTTCGAGGTTGTGCGATACAATTTCCGGCGCCACGTCAATAATTACCTCGAGGTTTTCCCATTTACCGGCAAAATCCGGGATCAGGGTTTCCATCGTTGTCTGCGGCGACTGGTGACGAACTGCCCGCACGGTTTGCGCCCAGATGTCGGCACCGCCGTCTTTCAGGTCATCGCGGTCCACGGAAGTCAAAACGGCATGTTTCACGCCCATCGTTTTCACGCTGTGTGCGACCCTTCCCGGCTCGTAAATATCCACTTCGAGCGGGCGTCCGGTTTGTACGGCACAAAATCCGCAGCTGCGCGTACAGATGTTTCCGAGGATCATGAAGGTCGCTGTACCTTCTCCCCAGCATTCGCCCATGTTCGGGCAGCTTCCGCTTTCGCAGATCGTATGCAGCTTGTGCTCATCCACGAGGGCGCGCACTTTGCGGTAATTTTCACCGGTCGGCAATTTGACCCGCAACCATTTCGGTTTTTTGATCCTGACCTGGTATTCGTCTTTTTCGATGATCTCACTCATAATCTATGCTCTTTTGGCCGCCAATACGAACCTGGCGTAGATGGCCCCGAAAATGTTCTTTTCCGGATAATCGTACATCAGTTCAACGGATTGAAAAAAATAATCTGCCTTCACACCTACCTCTACTCCTATTATTCTTTCGTCAAATTTACTCAAATTGAACAAAATTCCTGCTTTTGCCTGCAAAGCGGGTTGCAGTTTCCCCGATCCCAGTCCCCTGAACCAGGAAGACCGTCCATAAATATTCTCCTGGTGATGTACCTGTGGATCGTAGCGCACATCTACCGGTTTTTCATAGCCTTCGCCACCGATATACGGCTCGCGGATTTTCAGGTAAACCGGTTTCACGTAACCGATCGTCGCGCCGACGCTCCAAACGCCGCTGATTTCCAAGCCCTGCACCCTTTTGCTGGCGAACCACAAATGTTTGCCGCCAACAGATGCATTCAGGTAAATCAGGCTGTTGATCTTGCTGAAATAATAACCGCGTGCATCTTCGTAATTCGCATTGAAGGATTTTGTTTCCTTGCCGTGCTTCAGATTCCCGATCTCGCCGGAAATGATCCAGCGGTGTTTGTAATTTTTCTGGTAGCCATAATAGCCATGCAGACCGATTCCGTTTGTTGCCAGGAAAGCGCCGCCGCCAAATTCTTTGCGGTACAGCGTGCCGACTTCTTCTTCAGCCGGAAGCTGCGCAAGTGCTGTGCCTGAACACCAGCAAAAAATCATTACTTTTACAACGGGAATAATTCGACACATCAGAATACAAAATTACATAAAAAAGGATTCGGAACGGCTCAATTTCTGTAGGCTTCTGCAACCATTGACAGCAAGCCGATCCGATACCGGATTTTCAGCAAAAACTTAAAAAAATAAAAACATGGCAACTTCCAAAGTATCTTACCTCGGTAACCTGCGCACACAGGCCACGCACCTCGCATCAGGACAACAAATCATCACGGACGCACCGGTAGACAACAACGGCAAAGGCGAAGCTTTTTCCCCAACAGACCTCGTTGCAACCGCTTATGCTTCCTGCATGCTCACGATTATGGGCATTTATTGCGCACACCACGATCTGCGCTTTGAGCAAGCGGAAGCCAGCGTTACGAAAATCATGAGCGACGCACCGCGCCGGATCGAAAAAATTGTTATCGAAATGGACCTGACTGGAAACGGTTGGACGGGAACTGAGGCCCAAAAAGTCATCGCTGCCGGAAAAGCCTGTCCCGTAGCACGTACACTCGGCGACAACGTAACCGTAGAATTCACTTTCAAATTCGAAGAAAACGCGAATTAACACTACCTTTGCACCATGGAATACAAGAAAAACAATTCATTCGGCAGAAAAGAGTTCAATCCTGCCCCACGCGAGCGCAAAGAAGACAAAGACATCATTTTCGGTGTTCGTGCCGTGATTGAAGCCATTCGTGCCGGTCGTGAGATCAATAAGATCATGATCCAGAAAGGCATGTCGAAAGATTTGTTTCTTGAATTGAAAGAAGAAACGGCGAATAAAAATTTCTTCATCCAGTTTGTTCCGGCTGAAAGACTCGACAAAATTACTGAACAAAATCACCAGGGCGTAATTGCCTACATCGCACCCCTGAGCTACCACAACCTCGAGGAAATGGTCGACAAAGCGATGGAAAACGATGAAAAACCGTGTTTCCTCGTGCTGGACCGCCTGACGGACGTGCGCAACTTCGGGGCTATCGCGAGAACAGCTGAATGCCTGGGCGTAACGGCCATCGTGATCCCTGGAAAAGGTTCGGTACAAGTTACTGCGGATGCGATCAAAACATCTGCCGGTGCTTTGAACATCATCCCGGTCTGTAAATCAGACAGTCTCAAAGACAGCTTGTTCTACATGCAACAAAGCGGGATTCGCATTGTGGCTGCTTCCGAGAAATCGGCAGTTCCTTTGCACGAGGTCAACCTGCGCGGCGCCGTGGCGATTGTCATGGGTTCTGAGGAAGATGGAATTGGCAACGACATCCTGAAAATGTGCGACATCCGCGCGAAAATCCCGATGCGTGGCACGATCTCTTCTTTGAATGTAGGTGTAGCAACAGGCATGATGCTATACGAAAGACTGCGTCAGGCGAGGGATTGATTCCTCAGCCCATTGGATTGACTGCATGCAGCAAGAAAAATAGAATTGTAATCCTGTGCATTCAATGTACAGGATTTTTTGTGCTTTCTAAGGAACAATTTTACTTCAAGGCTTCGCCAGCATCGTCAGCAACAACGGCAATTCACCCAGATCGGCGATTTTCGGTTCTCCCTTTGTACTCCTGTATTTTCGTTCCGGATCAAAAAGCACTGCCTGCATACCGGATTGGATCGCGCCCATGATGTCCGCTTTTCGGTCGTCGCCGATCATGATGCTTTCGCCTGCTTTTGCTTCGGCTTTGTCCAGCGCATATTGAAATACGCGCTTGTCGGGTTTGGTATAGCCAACCGCTTCGGAGCAAACAATGACATCGAAAAACGGCGTCAGCTTAGATTCCTGTAGTTTGATGTGTTGCACTTCCTCAAAACCGTTCGTGATGATGTGCATGCGGTAACCGTTTTTCTGCAGCTCAGCAAGTGTTTCGAGCGTATTCGGGAAAAGCTGCGTTTGCCGCGGGGAAAGCGCAATGTACCCGTCGCTGAGCTTCAGGGCCAGTCCTTCGTCAAAAATATCGTGGTGCTCGAGCGTGCGCTGAAAACGGGCGTTTCGCAATTCTTCCTTCTGGATCCGGCCTTTGCCGTAAAGGTTCCACAGCGTATTGTTCACCCGCGCATAGGAATAGTGGAAATGCTCAAAATGCGCAATTCTTTCTTCCAGCTGATGTTCTGCAAATAGCGCCTGCAAAGCCTTTTTAGAGTTCGTCTCAAAATCCCACAGCGTGCGGTCGAGGTCGAAAAAAACATGATTGATCTGTGGCATGTGTCCTTAGAAGAAAGAATAGATCAGGTAAGCGAGACCAGTTGTGATCATTCCATTGACAAACATGCCGAGCACGATCAGCGGGAATGTACGTCTGTCACTTCCGTAAAACTTCGCAGCGATGATACTTCCGATCGGCACGGAGAAAAAGAAAGGGGCGTACATTGCAATGCCGTAGATGCCAAAGCTTCTTTTGGTGCGGATGATGAACTTATTGACCTTCGTGAACTTTTTCTTTTCCGGCAAAGGCATGCCGCGCTCCGCAGCTGCGTGCCGGATACGTGCCCGTTTGTCGTGCGCACGCTTCATGAAAAACTCGCTCATGAAATAAAAGAATGCCGCGCTGAACAAGGCGCCTGCGATGCAGACAAAATAGGTTTCAAAAAAGCCCATGTGTGCACCCGGACCACCGAATGGCGCAAACATGAATTTGACGGTTGAAACCAAAAAGAATCCCAAATATTTTCCGAAATGCATACGTATTTTTTATGTTAACATTTAACGCCATAAGCCAGATCACCTGCATCTCCCAGTCCCGGGACGATGTACGATTGCGCCGTGAGTTCCGTGTCGACCTCGCCGACATAGATCTGAACCGTCGGCGGCAGGTGTTTGCGGATGTAATCCAGCGCTTCCGGAGCGGCAATTGCCGAAACGATGAACACCTGTGCAGGCTTCCCCTGTTTCAGCAAGGCTTTGTAAACCATGACCATCGAGCTCCCCGTTGCAAGCATTGGATCGGAGATGATCAGCGTTTTGTGATCGAGCGAAGGCGCGGCGAGGTATTCCACACGGATGTCGAAATCCTCCGCGGTTGTGTGTTTGCGGTAAGCCGAAACAAAAGCGCTTTCGCCCTGGTCAAAGTAATTCAGCAATCCCTGGTGCATCGGCAGTCCGGCGCGCAGGATCGTTGCGAGTACGGGTTGCTTTTTCAGGTAGACGGCAGTTGCTTCGCCCAGGGGTGTCGTCACCGGCTCTTCGCGGTACTCCATTTGTTTGGAGATCTCATAGGCCATAATTTCCGCCATACGTTCCAGGTTCCTGCGGAAGCGCATCGCGTCCTTTTGTACGCGCACATCCCGCAATTCTGCGAGGAAAGTACCGAAAATAGAATTCGTTTTGCTTAAATTGTGGATCATGGTGCTGGCTTTGCGTAAAGATAAGAGATTTAATCGGCATCTCTCAGCTTCGACCTAAAAAAAGTACAGCCGGTAATGCATTGCAAATGCTTCGCGGGAAGCGACTGGCGTTGAACCGGAAATCCGCATGGATTCGACAAACTTTATGGAACAAATGCAACGCCGGGCTGTTGGAACTTTGTAAATTTGTACCATGTCAGAACAGTCCAAACTAGATTTTTCCATTTTCAGGCGTTTAACCAGATTTGTAAAGCCTTACAAGCGCCTGCTGATCCTTTCGTTTGCCTGCATGCTCGTACTTTCTGTGCTGACGCCTGCACGTCCGATGCTGATCGGTGAAATGGTGAGCCGCTACATCATCGGCGGACAAGACAGTTCTGCCTTACTGAACTGGACGCTCGTGATCCTCGGGATGTTGCTGCTCGAAGCCATCTTCCAGTTCCTGGGCACATTTGTGACCAACCTGCTGGCCCAATCGGTGATCCGCGACATGCGCCACCGGCTTTTCAAGCACCTGATCGCTTTTCGCATGCGCTACTTCGACAAAACGCCGATCGGCGCACTCGTAACCCGCGTGGTTTCGGATATCGAAGCGATTTCCGAGGTTTTCTCCGCCGGATTGGTGGACATTGTCGGCGACCTGATCCTGCTGATTGTCGTGATCGTACTGATGACGATTTCTAACTGGCAGCTCACGCTCATGACGCTGATCCCTGTGCCGCTTTTGATCTTCGCGACGCGTTATTTCGCAAAGGCGATGCGCAATTCCTATCAGCAGGAAAGGTTGCAGGTTACAAGGCTCAATACCTTTGTACAGGAGCGCATCACCGGGATGTCGATCGTACAATTGTTCAACCGCGAAAAGCAGGAATACCGCTCTTTTGAGTCGATCAACAAAGACCACAAGCAGGCTTTGCTCGACGGCGTCTGGGCCCAGTCGATCTTCTTTTCAGTGGTCGAAGTGCTGGTTTCCCTTTCAGTCGCTTTCCTGCTTGTGTGGGGCGCGATGCAGTTCCTCGACGGTAAACAGCCCAAGGCGCAGGAAATGTACAACGAGATCATCTCGTTCACGTTCTGGATCAACATGCTTTTCAGGCCGATCCGGCTCATGGCGGACAAGTTCAACATCCTGCAACGCGGCGTTGTGCGCGCAGAACGCGTTTTTGAAGTACTTGACATTGAAGAAGACATTCAACAGGGCGGAACGATCGAGAACATCGATTTCAACCAGGACATTCATTTCAAAAAGGTCTTTTTTGCCTACAAGGATGAAGATTGGGTGCTGAAAGGCATCGACCTCACGATCCGCAAGCAAAGCACAGTCGCTTTCGTGGGCGCAACCGGCGCCGGAAAAACGTCGATTGTGAACCTGTTGGGCAGATTTTACGAATATCAGCAAGGCGAAATCTGCATCGGCGAGACGAATATCCGCGATTTTGAGCTTGGTTATCTCCGCAGAAACATCGCGATCGTCTTACAGGACGTATTCCTGTTCTCCGACACAATCTTAAACAACATCACGCTCAACGATCCTTCCATTTCGCGCCAACAGGTCATAGAAGCAGCGAAGGCAGTCGGCGCGCACGACTTTATCGAACGCCTGCCGGGCGGATATGATTATGCAATCGGCGAACGCGGCGGAGTGTTGTCGGTCGGTCAAAGGCAATTGCTCGCATTCATCCGCGCGTATGTCTACAATCCGCACATCCTGATCCTCGATGAGGCGACATCGAGCGTCGACAATGAATCGGAAGAAATGATCCAGCGCGCGACGGAAAAACTGACGGAAGGAAGGACATCGATCGTCATTGCGCACCGCCTCTCGACAATCCAGCATGCAGATACGATTGTCGTGATGGACCACGGCGAGATCCGGGAAACCGGCAGTCACAGCGCTTTGCTCGAAGCCGGCGGCTATTACAAGAAATTATACGACATTCAATTCGCAGAGAAAAATGGAAATACATGAAGCTACCGGCCTGAAGATCGGGGGAGTTCCCGAACACTTCAACCTTCCCTGGAGACTCGCCATCGAAGAAGGAAAATTCAAAGAAATAGGCCTACGCCTGCACTGGAGCGACATGGGCGGTGGAACAGGACAAATGATCAAATCGCTGGAAACCGGCGAACTTGACATTGCTGTACTGCTGACGGAAGGAATTACAAAGGCGATCCTGCAAGGGCTGCAAGCGCGCATTTTGCAGGTATACGTTGTTTCCCCGCTGCATTGGGGAATCCATGTGCCTACGCAATCTGACATCAAAACGGTCGACCAGCTACAGCACGGGACTTTTGCAATTTCACGCGAAGGTTCTGGCTCGCACCTCATGGCATACGTGAAAGCAGACCAGGAGGGCTGGGACATCAAGCAATTGAAATTCCAGGTTGTTGGCGACGTTTTCGGCGGCATGGAAGCACTCGAGAAGAATGAATCACAGGGATTCCTCTGGGAGAAATACACGACTTTCCCTTATACGGAGCAAGGTCGCTGCCGGTACATCGATGAAGTCGTAACACCTTGGCCCTGCTTCACGATCGCCGTACGCGAAGAAGTCTATGCACAACATGCCGATCTGCTGCATGCGATGTGCGACGTTGTGAACCAGAAAGCCTACAAGATCAAGCATACAGAGAACATTGTGGACCTGATCGGCTGGAGATACAACCTGCGTGCAGCGCAAGTGGCGAACTGGATCAATGAGACGGACTGGAATTACAATGCGATTGCGTATCCGCTGGCCTTTGAGAAAGCTGTGAAATATTTGTTGAAGCTGAACCTGATTGCTGCCGAAGAGGCAGAAAACTGGCGCGACAAGCTGTTCTTCTGAACCTGATTAGCGTTGTCGGCGGCGCTTGCGGGCGATCTTCCGCTGTCTCTTCAGGTTTCTTTTGACGCTTTTGCGGGCTTCTTTGGATTGCAGGCTCCAGTATCTTTTGTGGGATGCTTTTTTCGCTTTTTCAGCTTCCTTCTGCTTGGCCTTGTTGCTTTTGGCCATTGCTTTTTGCGCGTCGGCAACAGATCCGCCGGTTGCAGGTCCTTTGGAGGAAGCGCATGCACTTATATTCACAGCACAAAACAATATGAGGATAACCAAAAACGTTTGAAACTTCATAACTTTGTGAAAAAGACAATGATGAACGTAATGAAGGTAAGAATTATTTTATGCTGTATGTTATTGCTGGGCTTTTCTTCCTGCAAGAAAAACAAGAACCATCCCGTGCCTAACATTCCTTTCGACATTACGATCAACCTCAGTTTACCGAGCTACAGTGACCTCAATGGTGCCGGTGGATGGGCTTATGTCGCCGGCGGCTCGCGCGGTATCATTGTTTACAGGAAATCCTACGATGAATTCGTCGCTTTTGACCGACAATCCCCTGCAGATGGAGGTGCAGATTGCGGCACGGCGCTGACGCCGAACGCGGACAATTTTCTCCAGCTGGATGATGCCTGCTCAGGCGCAAAATTCTCCCTTTACGACGGATCGATCATCTCAGGTTCCGATTTTGGCCTCCGCCAGTATCAGGCGATGTGGGATGGAAGCAACCTGTTGCGGATTTACAATTAATTGATTTACAGATCAACGCTGATGCGTCGCCCAGACTTCGATGTATTGATTTGAATTCCTTGGGTTGAGCCAGTTCAGCACTTTATCGACCGCACTTGGGTCACAGGCCTGGTGCAGCTCCATTTTTGGATAGAGCGTTTTGTATTGCGCGATCCTTTGCGGCAGTTTCCCTTCCCCGAAGAAGAAAATGTAATCGTAGCGGTTGCCCGGAACGACTTCCAGCGGAAGCAAAGTATCTTCGCGCATCGCAAATGAGCAGTTCCAGCTTTGCGCATAAAATTTTGGCATCATTTCCCAATGCGCATTGCCGGTCGCTTCGAGCAGGATCGCTTCATCTTCGATCGGGCTTTGGTACAGGGAATACATCGCATCGACACGCGACGTTTTTGAAGTCGTGAGCGAGAAAAACAGCAATAACGGAATGTTCAGCACCCAGAAAAACACCCAGGAAAATTTCCACGCTTTGCGGAAGAAGGCACGTTGTTTCAGGTGCTCGTAGCCCATCACGCCAAGGATGATAAAGAATGGCAGAATCGTCAGGATGAACCGCTCCTGCCTGTTCGGATAATACGTATGGAAAAGCAGGAAAAAGATGGTCGGCAGGAACAACAGCCACCAGTTGTGCATGTTCTTCAATTTCCCCATAAAGCCGGCAATCAAAGCTCCGGCGAAAAGCAACAGCAAGATCAGCCCGGCGAAGGAAGGCAGCCAAATATAAGCGACTGTAAAGATCGATACGGCCACGAGCAGGATCCACAGTTTTTTGACGGATGCAAAGAAACCTGTCGCCACAAGCAATCCGAACGGGAAAAGCAACACACCGAACAGCACGTAGAAATACATGAAATAATTCTTATTGGCCATGTATTGCGTGCCTTCTTTCATGTTGTACTGCACATATCCAAGGAATTCCGCAAACGGATAGCCCCAGATGAAATAATCGACAATGCCCTGCGTGATGCAGAAAGTCAGGAGCACACCGATGCAAAAACGGATCAAAGCGGCCCACTGATTTTTAAAGAAGAAATACGCGGCCATGCCGATCGCAAATACGCCGACCTGGTAACGAAAAGAAACAGCCATGCCGATCAGCAGTCCGGCATAGAGAAAAGAATTTTTATTGGTTGCTTTCACTGCCTGCCAAACGCCCCACATCAGGAAAGGAATTGCGGTCATCTCAACGAGGTTGCGCACGGCCATGAACGGCATCATCCACAGCAAAGCGAGTATCCAGCCTACTGTTACAGCCTGGTTCCTGCCGGCGATCTTATCTGTAATCCGGATCCCGAAATGAACGATCAGCATCGAGAACAGTGCATGCAGCAAACGGTTGAAGATCATCAGCGTCTTCGGATCTGCAATGCCGAGGAACTTGAAAACGACAAAAAAGAGGTAATTGATTCCTACATAAGTGAAACTGTGTCCATCCGGATGACCTGCATTTCCTGGTGACCAGGGTAACCAGTTGTTGTAATCAAATCCGGCTGCCCAGGAATCGGCTGCTTCAATGATCAGAAAGTGGTCGTCGTGCATCCCGTAGCCTTCAGAAAAGATCGCCGCGATCAGCCTGAATATTAGTGCAAAAATTAAAATCGTTCGGAAAGATGTAAAATCAATTTGTTTCAGGAAGGATCGTTCTTTCATGGTATTTTATTTCAGGCGCAAAATTAGCGAAATAAAGTACATGGAGATAAAATCCGCATTATGGATTGTTTAAGTGTTGTTTTCGGATGCTTGAAACGGATGTTTATTTCCATATCGCGATATGCCGATATACTATACGCCTGGCGCTCTCCCTTCGGTCCACAAAAAAACCGGCCTCTTGCGAAGCCGGTTTCGATATATTGTTTTGGATAAATCCTAGTAACGGTAGTGCTCAGCCTTGTATGGTCCTGCAATATCCACACCGATGTAAGCCGCCTGATCCGCAGATAGCTCCTCGAGCTCAACGCCGATTTTTGCCAGGTGCAAACGTGCTACTTTTTCATCGAGGTGCTTAGGAAGCATGTATACATCGTTCTCGTACTTGTCTGCATTCTGCCACAGCTCCAATTGTGCCAACGTTTGGTTGGTGAAAGAGTTGGACATAACGAATGACGGGTGACCAGTTGCGCAACCGAGGTTTACCAAACGACCTTCCGCCAGCAACAGGATGTCTTTTCCATTGATGTTGTACATGTCCACCTGTGGTTTGATCTCGATCTTGGATTTTCCGTGGTTCGTGTTCAACCAGGCAACATCGATTTCGTTGTCGAAGTGACCGATGTTACAAACGATCGCTTTGTCTTTCATCGCTTCGAAGTGACGACCTACCACGATGTCTTTGTTTCCGGTAGTCGTGACGATGATATCGCCCAAACCGATCACTGTATCGAGTTTTTTCACCTCAAATCCGTCCATAGCAGCCTGCAAAGCACAGATCGGGTCAATCTCAGTAACGATTACACGTGCACCTGCACCTTGCAAGGAAGCAGCAGAACCTTTACCTACGTCACCGTATCCGCAAACGATCGCTACTTTTCCAGCCATCATGACGTCAGTCGCACGACGGATTGAATCCACCAAAGATTCTTTACAACCGTATTTGTTGTCGAATTTGGATTTTGTTACAGAGTCGTTCACGTTGATTGCCGGCATCACGAGTGTTCCGTTTTTCACGCGCTCGTACAAACGGTGTACACCTGTAGTTGTTTCTTCTGACAATCCTTTGATTGCAGCAGTCAATTCCGGGAAACGGTCGAAAACCATGTTCGTCAGATCTCCTCCGTCGTCGAGGATCATGTTCAACGGCTGACCGTCTTTGAACGCGAAGATGGTTTGCTCGATACACCAGTCAAATTCCTCCTCGTTCATCCCTTTCCAGGCATAAACAGGGATGCCGGCAGCAGCGATTGCAGCAGCAGCATGGTCTTGTGTAGAGAAAATGTTGCAGGAAGACCAGGTTACTTCCGCACCGAGGTGTATCAATGTTTCGATCAGCACCGCAGTCTGGATCGTCATGTGCAGACAACCTGCGATTCTTGCTCCCGCCAATGGCTTCGAAGCGCCATATTCAGTACGCAAAGACATCAGACCCGGCATTTCAGCTTCTGCCAATGTAATTTCTTTTCTACCCCACTCTGCCAGTGTGATGTCTTTCACCTTGTAGGCTAATTTTTCCTGTGTATTATTCATATAAGTGTTAATTCAATTTTTGAGTCCACAAAGTTACGAAACTACTTTGTATATAAAAAATATTATCCGAAGTCGGAACTGAAAGTCCTGCCCCCTACTGATAACAACTGTATGCGCTATTTGTTCTGAAGTACATGAAAAAATCCCGGTCGCAGCTGCAACCGGGATTTCCGTATTTTTTTGGGCCGCGCCCGCTTATTTGCTGATCACCAGACGCTGGTTCGCGATTTTTGCACCTGTTGTTACACGGATGATGTAAATACCTGTTTCGAGCTGGCTTACACTGACCGGAACAGCCATGCCTGCTTCTATCGCCTGGCTCGCCATGACTTGTTTACCACTCATGTCAAACAATGCGATCTCAGATTTTTCGTTGCCTGCAACAAACACAGAGAACTCGCCTGCATTTGGGTTCGGGTATACGCTGAATGCATCTGCGGACAATTCTTCTGTACCGAGGTCTTCGCAGAAACGAATGTCTGCATACGTACTTTCAGTAATTGTACAGTTGATATTGTCTGTTACCGTCAGTGTCACGGTTCCTTCCTCGAGTACCGGGAAAATGTTGTAGTTGTTGTTTTCACCGTTCCAGGTATAGGAAGCGTAACCGAATCCGCCTTCGATCAGCATCGGGAGGTCATTCGAACAAACAACGGTAGTATCTGCAAATCCAATCTCCGAGAAGAACACTTCCATCTCTGCAGCGCAGCCCGCTGCTCCTGCGCTAACTACTGTAGTTTCGGAGAGTGCCTCGGCATAACCCAACGTTTCGCTATCGCCACCGGCAAAACCACTTCCCTCGTAATGGAAATACCATCTGTCGTTTTCTGTGTCGAGCGTGAAAGAACACATGTCGCTTATATCCATGTCATTAAAAGCAGTTACGTGGGTCACTACACCTGTTGTCAGGTTGTGTCTCACCATTACCATGTCATTGTCATAAGTCGTATAATATACATAATGCGTTGTTCCATCAAACGTGGCAACGCCCCAGTCTGCCCAGTTCTCAGATCCGTAGAATTCAGGTGCATTCACCCCGTCTCCCAGGTTGTCAACTACACCATTGTCCATATCGACGGAATAGAAATTACCATCCGCAGCATACAGCACCAATTCTCCTTCGCCGACAAAAATCCCTACGTTAATATTGTCCTCGGACAAATCGATAGCTTCTGAAAGCAACAGTTCGTCTGCCAGTACATTCAGGTTTGCATCGAGCGCGCGAAATGCATCCGCTGTAAAGCTTCCGCTATTATCCGCATCGGGCATGGTACCAGATTGTGTATTGTAGAGTGTCCACAGTTTTTTAGATCTCAGATCGGAAAAGATACCGTCGCGTATCGGCAGTGCTGCTGAAGGATTTGTTAAATCCAGATCATAGCGAACTGTCGCTTCATCTCCAACCACGTAGATTGTTGAATCGGTGATTGCAATTCCTCCGCGGTCATCTCCTGCAATCCCTTCGTGGTCTACAACCGCAAAGTTGTCCGGTGTGATTGTATCAATTTCCAGCGTGGATTGCACATCATTTCCTTTGATGTAATAAGTGACGTGATTGGTTGTCACATCCTGCGCGGTGTAAGTAACACCCGTTCCCAATTCATTGTTTTGCGCAGCGTCACTGTAGAAAGTGAAAGAAAACCCACCTATCG
>Ga0247806_10000940_pt1 | contig 15401 bp, 10 predicted proteins | sample UWRJL059202B1_FD_179935 | JGI IMG/M metagenome (GOLD analysis project Ga0247806, IMG submission 179935) | Plant litter microbial communities from Arlington Agricultural Research Station in Wisconsin, United States - UWRJ-L059-202B-1 | ecosystem: Environmental > Terrestrial > Plant litter >... | reverse complement strand
CCGCCAGAATGTTCGATCATATAATCATCCGGCAGGAACAAAGCCTGCGAGGTAACGATGCCCAAAATATTGTAAACCACTTACTGGAAGGCATTACTGCGAGTGGCAAAAATGTTACCTACGAAATAATCCCGAACGAAGCCGACGCCGTTAGGCGGGCTCTTTGTATGGCACAGCAGGATGACTTAGTTGTTGCACTAACCGAAAAGATAAATGATGTTGTTACTATCATAAACAGTCATAAAGAATCGCAATCTACAGTGCAACATGTATAAAAAAAACCGGCTTGAGCCGGTTTTTTTTATGAGATGTGTCATTCTAAGTGAATTCCATAATTTTCCATAAAATCTATGAGAGTCTTCTTTCATAAAATGGCAAAACTCTTTAAAGCTATGTCTTAAGTTTCTTTTTCCTTGCAGCAGGAAAAAGCACATTGTTTAGGATTAACCTGTAGCCGGGAGAATTAGGGTGCAGGTCGAGAACCGTTGGCGCATCGCCTACACGGTGCTGATAATCTTCAGGGTCATGGCCACCATAAAAGGTAAACATGCCTTTACCTTTAGTACCATGAATATACCGCGCTTCGCCATTTTGCTTTTGCTCCCCCATAACTAACACGTTAGATTTTACCTTATCGCCCGCAAATGCCGTAGTTTGGCCCATAAAGCCTTTAACTAATTGTGTATGGTTTTGGCAAAGCATAGAAGGTATAGGATCCCATTTTGCAGAGTATTCCATCAACGTGAAATAATCATTATCGGGCAATATGTTACGTTTTGTCGTGGTATCAATATCAGAGAATTCATAAACAACGGGATTGCGCTCTAACATAAAATCTTTAAAAGCAAACGACTTGTTATAGTCTATTTTGCTTTGATAGTTAGGAGAGCTCGGGTCACCGTCAAACATGGGCTCGCAAATATCTATACCTTCGGCAGCAAGGGCAATATCAAAACTATCGGTAGCAGAGCACATGGCAAACATAAAGCCCCCGCCTATTACAAAGTTCCTTATTTTAAGCGCCACGGCAAGTTTCTCTTCAGACACTTTAGCATATCCTAATTTGGTTGCCAGGGCCTCCGCTTCTTTTTTTTGCTCTATGTACCAGGGAGCGTTGCGGTATGCTCCAAAAAATTTGCCATACTGTCCGCTAAAATCTTCATGGTGCAGGTGCAGCCAATCGTATAACAGCAAACCGTCATTTAATACTTCTTCATCATAAATTGCCGTAAACGGAATTTCGGCATAAGTAAGTACCAATGTAACGGCATCATCCCACGGTTGTTTTCCCGGTGGGGTATAGACTGCAATTTTTGGTGCTTTTTCAAGCACTACATTTTCCATGTTTTGCGAAGGACTGCTAATGTCATCAAGAATACCGTTAGCTTCGCTGTCGCTTAGCACTTCAAAGCTTACGCCACGTATCTGGCATTCGCGCCTCACATCATTAGCATCCGGAAGTAAAAAAGAGCCGCCACGATAGTTAAGCAGCCAGTTTGCCTTCATACCTTTATTTAGCACCCAATACGTAATCCCGTAAGCTTTAAGATGGTTTTGCTGTGTGGTTTCGTCCATTGGGAGCAATATCATAGAGGCTCTCCCGGCAAACGATACTAACAGTAATAATGTGAGTATGTAGATTTTTTTAAACGGCATTGTAGTAATAGATTTATTCAAAGATAACGAATAATGAGCGGAAATGGTATAAGGTTTTCGGGACAACTAATTTAAACTCATACCTTCATTTTTATCTGTCCGTCGTGCAGTAAATACAATTTTGCACAAGCACGCGCATCAGATAGTGCTTCATGGTGGTTAAGCTGAATGTTATTGCGGTCGCAACATGCTTTAAGGTTGGCAGGTTTGTAGCCTTTAGCCTTATATATTTTTACAGTGCATTCCCACTTATCAGCAATTTCCAGTTCATCATAATATAGGCCATAGTAACGCATGGTTTTTGCCAGTACATTACGGTCGAAGGACTCATTATGGGCTACCATTTTTTTCCCGAAAAGGCGTTTATGAATTTCAGGAAAAAGCGTGTCAAACGTGGGTACATTAATTGTTTCTACAGGCTTTATGCCATGCACCATTATATTGCGGTACCAATACTCATTTTCGGGAGGCTGTATAAGGGTATAATACTCTTCGGTAATTACACCGTCTTCTACAGTTACAATACCCACGGCACAGGCGCTATGCGGATGGCCGGTTGCGGTTTCAAAATCTATGGCAGTAAAATTCATAGGCAAAAAGTAAGAAAGAGCCCCATGAGGCTCTTTCAAATATACTGTAATTTCAGGATTATTTTATAGAACTAATAATATCATGCTTGGTAATAATGTGGTACTTGCCATTACCAAGATCTACCAGTACCGCCTGATTGTCTTTATTTATAAGTTTAGAAATCTCTTCTATAGAGGTAGCCGCTTTAACAACAGGGTAAGGCTTACCCATTACACTCTTAATAGGTTTATCGGCAAGGTCTTTATCTTCTACATAACTGCGGAAAAGATCTGTCTCATCTACAGATCCTACAAAACCATCAACATCTACAACCGGTATTTGCGATATTTTATATTTACGAAGACGGTCTATAGCATGGCTAACAAGCTCTTCTGTACGTACCGTTACTAATGGCTTATCAATATGGTCGCGAATAAGGTCTTCCGCTTTTGTAATATCATCATCCAGGTAACCGCGTTCGCGCATCCAGTCATCATTAAACATTTTACCTACATAACGGCTTCCGCTATCATGAAACAATACCACAACAACATCTTCGGGCTTAAAATGGTCTTTTAACTGAAGCACCCCTTTAATGGCAGCACCGGCAGAGTTACCTACAAAAATACCTTCTTCGAGCGCTAACCTTCGGGTATATACAGCAGCATCTTTATCGGTTACTTTTGTAAATCCATCAATAAGAGAGAAGTCAACATTTTTAGGCAGGATATCTTCTCCTATTCCTTCGGTAACATACGAGTAAATTTCGTTTTCGTCGAATATCCCTGTTTCATGGTATTTTTTAAATACCGAACCATAGGTGTCAATCCCCCAAATTTTTACATCAGGGTTTCTTTCTTTTAAATATTTAGCAACGCCCGATATTGTTCCACCAGTACCAACACCTACGACAAAATGAGTAATTCTACCTTCAGTCTGTTCCCATATTTCAGGACCGGTTTGCTCATAGTGTGCGGCAGTATTGCTTAAATTATCATATTGGTTTACATACCATGAATTAGGCGTTTCTTGTGCAAGGCGTTTAGAAACCGAGTAGTACGAGCGCGGATCGGTAGGTTCTACATCGGTAGGGCAAACCACAACACGGGCTCCTACAGCACGTAGGATATCCATTTTCTCTTTACTCTGCTTGTCCGAAATTACGCAAATAAGCTTATAACCTTTTACAATAGCGCCAAGCGCAAGGCCCATACCTGTATTGCCCGATGTACCTTCTATAATAGTACCACCCGGCTTAAGGCGTCCATCTGCCTCTGCATCTTCAATCATTTTTACAGCCATGCGGTCTTTTACCGAATTACCAGGATTAAAGGTTTCTACTTTGGCTAATACCAATGCGTCTATGTCTTTAGTAAGCTTATTTATTTTTACCATAGGTGTGTTGCCTATCGTACCAAGTATATTTTCTGCGTATTTCATTTAAATTTTATTATTGGCTTAACCTGTCATTACAAAGATATTGCCATTTATTAAAAATAAGAAACTTATTTTTATGAGAAGAAGTTCCAGGTCACTCCAAAACGAACCGAGAAATCGCGGTAAGGGTAATTAGGTGCCGAATAAAAATCGTAACCCGTAAAACTCGAATTAAAATGTTCTGCTTTTAAAAACAACTGAAACTCCTGTATTTTCATATTAAAGAAAAAGTCTATTAGCGGAAAACCGCCAAACTCTTTTTTATCCTGCACATAAAATTCTCCAAGCAACGGATTATAATCGTCGCCATGATATTTTGTGAAATACTGAAACGTAAAACCCGTTTGTACAAGCAATGCTTTTTTAAACCAATGGTCGCTATAATATAAAGTATTACGTGTAACAAGCTGCGGAACGTTAAGTATATTATCTGGCTGCTGTACATTTTGATAAAGCACAGTATTATCTAATCCTAATTTCCACCAGCGAAACTCTTTGGTCGCCTTTACAGATAAGTAATTTATGGTATTACCATACTGCTTAGGAGTAACTTGTAAAGCATTGATTGCTGTAGCGGGGGCATCGACCGGTCGCACATAATCGTCGCTAAAATACAAATGATCTTTTAGCACACTATATTGAGCCGAAACATCTACCCATTTAGTTTTAGCAGAAAATTCGAAATTATTGATTTTCTCATTGTTAAAAGCTGCATCTGTGCCTGCGGCATGATACCAGTTATAATTTGTATAATCGCTTTGATACAATATATAATTAAGGTTAGGCAGCTTATTCATGTTTTGATAACGCGCCGTTACAACTGTATTTTCATCAAAAGTGTATCGTGCCTGAATATCGGTATTAGCGAGTGACTGATTGGTTATAGAATTGGAAATTAAAGCAGTGCCATTCCACTTACCTTTTTGGTAAGTATAACGCGCGCCATAGGTATCAATCCTGTCGTTAATAGCATTCGGCGTTTTTATTTGTCCGTCAGAATCTAATATAATGCTGCGGTAAAAATAGTTATAGTTATAGTCTTCAAGGTAAAACTCTACAGTACCAATTTTTTCGTTTGCATAAGCCGCACCTATAAGGTTATACATTTTATTGTAGCGTGTCTTATCATTAATATTAGAAGTATAAGCCCCTCCTAACCTTGCGTTGACCGAAGGCTGTGCAAATTGAAAAAATTTATTTTCGTAATTAAACTGATGATGAAACACAAGGCTGTTAGGATTGTCTTTATTAAGCCTGAAAGTATGGTCTATAAAATAACGATTACCTTTAAGCACAGACCTCGCATCTGTAAAATAAACATTTAACCTTTCTCTATTGGTATAAGGATCTTCACCACTTTCAAACAAAGTTGTATCTGCAATACCACCATTTTCGCCGTTACTAAAATCCTGCCCTGTAAAATGCCATTTTAAAATGTATTGCTTGTTAGTAGTGTTATAACTACCACCTATTTTAAAATTACCATTACTGGAAAGTGCATTTATATATTTACCTATAGACCTTAAGCCTTTGTAGCCAACAAAAAAGTTGAAATTTTCGGATGTATTAGCCGTAATAAAAGCATCAAGTATTTGCCCCTGCTGCATTACAGACCTGTACATTAAATCGGTATAAGGGGTAGCCACATGATAATAATTTATATCGTTAACTTCTAAATACGCGAAATGCTTAGCCGTAAAACCAAACTCCGGGAAAGGATTAAACTGTGTAAGCCCAAAATCTAATTTATTATAGGTTTGCCCTTCGTTGCTAAACGGTAATAGCCCAAAATTATCTTTACGCAAATAATTTACCCTGTACTCTTTCCGGATGTTAAGCGACGTATCTACAAGCGTAGTATCCTTTTGCAAAGTAATAATTTGATACATATCAATGGTAGCAATAGTATCTGCAGGTTTTTTAATTTCTTTACCAGATTTTTTTTGCTTCACACTATCATTAGCAGTAGTAACAACACCTTGTTTTATATTCTTTCTTACTTGAGAGAATGACAAAAAAGGGGTTATGAACAACAATAAAACTATGACTTTTTTTAACATATAAACCTTTATATCGGATAGCAAAGATACTTTTTTAAACCTATTATACATAAAAAAACCCGCTAATTAGCGGGTTTTAAATAACAAATTTGTATATCAAATTAAATTTTTGTAAGAACTATTGTGCTTGCTGGAAAACTACCCAAAGCTACAGAAATCCTGTAATTGATAGTAATGGTTTTAAGACAAGAGTCATAAGTACCTGAAGTACCCACAAAATAAGCACGACCATAAGGATCTATATCAACCAAATAGTTAGTTAATCCTACAGGATACGCACCTGCCGGATAAGTAAGGCGAGGATCAGAAAGGTCACCTGCTAAAAACACTTGAGTTTCAGAGCTTGGACTTTGATCACCTACATTAGACAAAATCAGTTCATTATCAGCAGCACCCGCAGTGGCAGTTATAGTATAAGTTTCACCTGCTTCTACAGCAGTGTAATCTCCTAAAAATTCATCGCGTACTACAGGACAGGCGCGGAATATAGAGACAGTGCTTCTTGTTTGTAAAGGCTCTACAGATGTTTGACCCTGAACAGAAACAAGATCAAAAACCAACGTTTCTTTAACTCCCTGCTCTAATGCATCATAATGCCCTATTATTTTTATACTGGTTGTAAATTGTCCTGCAGGTATGATATAAGTAGACGGGGCGTCTATTGTATATTGATCCGGCGTAGCTGTTGTAAGCTCCTGGTTTAACTGTAATGTAACAGCCCTGTCATAATTAACCCTGTTAGTAACACCTACTTCAAGAATATAAGTAAACTCTAAAGCAGGATCTTCAAAAGCAGGAACATTAGGCGTTATGTCTACAAAACCAACACGTGCCTGAGGGCCGTCAGGATTTAGTATATCTTTAGTTTCGTCTTCACAACTTGCTATAAGTCCGGCAAAAAGAAATAAAGAAGCAATTTTAAAATATTTTTTCATTGTATTATATATTTAAATATTAATAGCCTGGGTTTTGTTGACCACGAATAGCAGGGTTAGCTATTAGCTCAGATGTAGGAATAGGCATTGTAAACCTGTGGTCTGTAGGGCTTAAAGTACAAGAGTTATATTGTTCACAATCTCTTGAGTATCGTTCTATACCTCTATTACCAGCAAGAACACCTAAACGCTTAATATCAATATAACGGAAACCTTCAAAAGCAAGTTCTTTTCTTCTCTCATTCAAAATTTCAGCATAAGCCTGTTGCGGAGTTGTAGCAGCAGTAAATGGCAATGGATAAGCATTAACTGCAGCAGCAGTTTGAGCGGCACCATGACGCCTGGCCTGCAATATCCTCAACACATTAGCTGCAGAGTTAGCACCCCCTGTAATATTACCTAAGGCAACAAAAGCCTCAGCACGTAATAAATACATTTCAGATGACCTGAAAATTTTTATGTCATTAATTAATGAACTACTTTGTGCAGAATTACCCGGATATTTGTTAATTACTAATATATCATCATTTTTATAATCACCCGTTGTGGCATAGTTAGGCGCTACTACAGATGTAGGATCTATAATCGCAATACCACCCCTGATATCAGAACCGTCATAAAGATTATATAATGCCCTACCTACTTCAAAGAAAGGAGAACCATTACGTGTACTCGACTGGCTGTTCCAGTATGAACCAATTTCGAAATCGCCATTTACTCGTGCAAGCTTAAATATAATTTCACCTGAAGCTGTGTCATTCCATAAAGCATAATACCCATCTTCAGTAGAAGCAAGAGGATAAGTACCTCCTCCTGAAGTACTTACAAAAGGAGCCGTATACGTAATTACATCTGCATAATTGCCTCTGTATGCCGCCATACGGGCTCTTAAAGCCGTTACAAATCTTTGAGTTACAAGCGTTGAGCTTACATTTGAGTCTAAAAGGCCATCAGCCTTGGTAAGATCTTCATTAATAAAAGCAAAAACATCGCCATTAGTACTTCTTGGTACAAATGTATTGTATTGCTCATCCGGTACAAAATCTAATATCATAACCCCTAAGGCACTGTCATCTTTAAGATCTGTAGAGAAATACGTTAGCAATTGAAAGTGAGCAAAAGCCCTTATAGCATATAACTGGCCTAAAATAGCATTGTATTTTCTTATAGCGTTCTGATACTCCTCAGAATCATGATCTTCAATAGCTTCAATATCTGCACCAATTCTTGGAGCAGCGGCTAAAATCCTGTTCGTAAAGTTAATCAGTGAATAATTAGAACCCCAAATACTTACCGGAGCCGAAGAACCTGCATTTAACTGAAATGTATATTCACCACCATTAATACCCTGGCCCCCATTGTTAACACCTAAAGCTACTTCATCAGTAAATATAGCTGTAAACTCAATAGTACTTTCTGTAGAAAAAGTACCATAAACACCATTAAGCCCTCTTTGAAGATCGGTTAAAGTATTATAAACATCATTCGGATTGTTAATCTCGCCAGGCTGCCTTATATCTATCGCATCATCACAAGAATAGAATAAACCTATAAGTGCGAAAGCAAATATTAATATTTTATTTTTTTTCATATCATTTTTTTTTTAAAATTGAACTTCTAAACCAACAGAAAATATCTTAGGCGTAGGATATTGAGACTGGTCTGCACCACGGTTACTTTCTGCATCAAATCCTCTCCATTTTGTCCATGTAACCAGGTTTTCAGCCTGTAAATAAGCTTTGATCCCTGAGAAAGGAGTTTTAGCCAACATCTCCGGAGAGAAATTATAACCAAGGCTTGTGTAACGCATCCTTACATACGAAGCATCATGCAGGTTCCTGTCTGAGTTAGAAGCTAACGATGTGTTAGTAGCAAACAGGGCAGGAATATCAGTAACTCTGTTATCAGGTGTCCAGTAGTTTAAAAGATCTGTAGACTTGTTAAACAAAGTTGCATCATCCGGATCTCTCAGGTTAGCTAAGTCGTAATCAAAACGATACACATCAGCTACATAAGTAAAACTTGCTATAGCAAAGAAACCTTTGTAACTTGCATCTAAACCAAAACCACCCTGGTATTTAGGTATTGCCGATTTGTTAGTAAATCTCCTGTCCTCATTAGTAGGATTTTCTGTAAGGGTACCATTTTTATCATAAAATAAAAGGTTACCGTTAGCAGGGTTAACACCAGCATAGGGAATAAGATAGTACTGGCTTAAAATATCGCCTTCTTTGTCAGCTGTCAAATCAGAACCGTTCCATACAAGTCCGTCCTGTCCTGGAAGCTCAACAATTTTGTTCTGGTTGTAAGAACCGTTAAAATTAACTGTCAATGCAAATCCGTTTGTTTTTGTTGTAACTAGATCGTAAGCAACAGCAACCTCAACACCTCTGTTTCTTAATGAACCAAAGTTAGCAAATATTGATGTTGTAGCATTAATAGCTGACAATGGAACACTTTGATAAAGATCTTTAGTCTTTTTCTCATAAACGTCTACAGTACCTCTTAACCTGTTTTGGAATACACCAAAATCTACACCAATATCTGCCTGCCTGATCGTTTCCCATTTAAGTGTAGGATTAGCAAGAGCTGTAATTGTGTAAGCTGGGTTATTGTCGTAACCTGAACTTATACCGTATTGAAATCTTGACAAAGAAGGACCCCCGAATACACCACCACCAGTAATATCCTGGTTACCTGCTGTACCATAAGAACCCCTAAGTTTAAGCATCTGGAACGGCCCGCCTTTAAGGAAAGCTTCTTTATCTAAATTCCAACGGCCTGAAACCGACCAGAACGTACCCCATTTGTTAGTGTCTGCAAACCTGAATGAAGCATCTCTCCTAACAGTAGCACCTAAGCCAAATCTTGAATCGTAATCGTAGTCAACAGATCCAAAGTATGAGAACAAACCTGCCTCAGCTTTAGCTGATGAATCTTCCGGAACATAATAGCTATTACCCGTTTGATAAGCAATAAAACCCCTGCTTGTACCCGGAGAATAGAATACAGGATCTAAACCATTTTGAGTGTACCCAAAAGATTTAGCATGTGCTTTAAAATATTCTGTATAAACACCCGCTTCAAGCGTATGCTTTTCACCAAATGTTTTAGTATACGTCAAGTTTGTATTTGTATTAAATGCAACACTTCTTGAGTAACCCTCTGTCTGGTCGCCGCCATATTCCTGTTTAGGCTCCTGGTCTGTAACCTGAAAATAAATCGCATTAAAACCTTTAGGATGCTGCGCATTAAGCGAAATGATATTTGTATAATCAGCACCAAAAGATGTTGAAGCAACAAGCTCGTCTGTGATTTTATAACTCGCCTGCAACTGGCCAATCATTTTAGTCTCATCTGATGTGTTAGTAAAGTTTTTAAGTTTATCTAATAAGAATAGAGGAGTATTTTCAAAATTAGCCCTTAAAGCAAGAGCCGCACCATTGGTATAATCTCCAGGAGTTATATAAGGAACAGATTGAACAGCACCCACAATATAATTCTGGTTTAGACCACCTGTACCTAAGCCCGTAGCAGTATTACTAACAGAGTAGTTTACGGTTAATGACGTAGCATAGTTAAACCTCTCATCATTACTTTTACCATTAATATTACTCCTGTAGTTAAACCTTTTAAGACCTGTACCTCTAAGGATACCTTCCTGATCTAAGAAACCTAAAGAGATAAATGAAGATAGATTTTTACTACCAGACGTTAAGCTGATGTTATGATTTTGAGAAACACCTGTCCTGAAGAAATAATCTTTCCAGTCATAATTAGGAGCCGCAGCAATTTGCGCGTCAGTCATACCAACACCTCTGCCTCCATTATCCATTGTTCTCTGCAAAGTAAGTATTTGCTGAGAGTTCATTACATTATACTTGTTTTTCTGAATTTCAGTAAAACCAGTAACGCCAGAGTATTTAATATTTAACTTAGAGTCATAACCACCCCTTTTAGTTTTAACAATGATAACACCATTAGCACCCCTGTTACCATAAATTGATGTAGCACCGGCATCTTTTAGCACAGAAACCGCATCGATATCATTTGGGTTAATACTCCTGAAGTTATCAGAGTTTTGAGGAACGCCATCAATAACATACAAAGGCTCAATATTACCGTTGATAGAACCCACACCCCTTAAAATAACCGTTGTATTATTAGCACCCGGCTGACCAGATCCTGAAGATATATTTAAACCCGGTATCTGACCTTGTAATGTTTGTATAAACGATGCATTTGGCCTGTTTTCTATTGTTTTAGATGTTACTGTTGTTCCTGCAACGTTAGACCTTGCTTTGGACGTATTACGATATGCCTCCACAAACACAGTTTCAAGCAGCTTAACATCTTCTTTTAAAGAAATATTAATACTGGACTGAGCGCCTACTGTTACAGCTTGAGATACATAACTTGTGAAAGAAAACACCAATTTATCACCTGCTTTAGCCGAAATTGAATATCTTCCATCTAAATCAGTCTGCACACCTTTTGCAGTACCTTCAACCGTAACGTTAGCTCCGGGAACCGGACCGGAAGCATCGCTAACGACACCCGTAATGGTTTTTTCCTGCGCAAAGGCAAACTGAATAAAAAACGCCAGAAAAAGCGTAAAAATCCAAGTAAACTTTGATTTCATATTATATTAATTTGAGTTAGTTAAGCTGCAAATCTATTAATTTATTTTAATATAACAAACTTTTAACATTGCATATTCTTTGATTTTTAATCAAGTATTTGTTAATGTACGTAAAAAATCCACAAAAGGAGCCTGTCTATTACTATCATATCTATATTATTTTTAAAATATATTCAAACGACAAACGCCAACTAATAGCTGGCGTTTACCCTATATGATATATAGATTAAATAAATATGAAAAGGTTGCGTTACCTAATGCAAAAAATGTACTATTTTATGATTATTTTTTTCACTGCCTGCTTAGCACCCTGGTTTACTTTAACCATGTAGATACCTGCTGATAAAAAATCAACATTAACGGTGCCTTGTGCGCCAGATAATTTTTGGCTCGCAACTTCCCTGCCCTGAACATCAAATACACTTACAACAGCTTCTTCTTCCCGGTTTGTTTTTATATTTATTTGTCCGTGTGCTGGGTTAGGCCACATTGTAAATACGTCGTTATCCAACTCGCCAATACCTAAAAGATCCTGATTAATTCCTGTTACAACAAGTGTATAGTCCTGAGCCTCTCCGCTAAGCGTTGCCCTTTTATGGGTAACAACAAGATTATAAATACCTGCCGGAGCATAAATTTCTATTTTTTCTATATTATCCCTGCTGTTATCTACATTATTTACTGCAACCGGGTTAGAAAAAGTACGGTTAAGGCTCCATGGAAACGAAACCTCTCCCGATGCACTTGTTAACCTAAGGTCTAAATCGTTAACTAATGCTGCTGTGCTGGAATCTACACCACCTGAGTTCGCGTTACCGGCAGGATCTGTCCACGCAATAGTAGCCACAAGAGGATTTTGTCCATCTGAAGCTACAGCTAATGAATAGTTCGCCCCCGAGACAAGTGTACGCTGATCTACAATGGCAGAAGGAGTCCCCGCAGCAGATAATGTAAGAGCAGCTCTCTCGGCATTTACCAAGCCCCATCCTGTCATGTGGTCCGGTCCGTCTTCATCACCTATTTCGTCTGCAGTATGTGCAAGAACAGCCCTTACTGTAGCAGATCGCATATAATTTCGTGTAAACTCATCTTCGCCCGGATGCAGGTTAGAGTAATGCTGTTGTAGCAACATTATAACACCGCTAATTCCCGGAGAGGCCATAGATGTACCGCTTAAAGTGCCATAGCTTGTATAACCTGTCTCTGTAGAAGAAAAAACATTAACTCCCTTAGTAGCAATATCCGGTTTTATCCTGAAATCATCTGTAGGCCCAAAATTAGAAAAGCTTGCTAAACTAACCTCAGATGGCGTTATGGCTGCGTAATCTGTTACCTGAGAAACAGCCGCAACTGTAAGAACATTTTTAGCTGTCCCCATTTCCGTTAAAAGGTCGTTACCATTTTTTTCAGAATTCGCCGTGCTTCCCCTGTCATTACCGGCAGCTACCACCACCTGGTAATTAGGGCTGTTAAACATTATATCATCAACATCACTTGATTCCTGCATATATTTACCAAAATAAGAAACCGGAAAAGGATCTGCAGGCCTGTAATCCAAACCGTACGAGTGGTTTGAAACCACAATATCCTCTGCAAACGAACTCATTTCGCTAAGATCATTAGTCCAGTCAAAAACAAGAAGTAAACCTTCATAAGCAATACCTTTACCCGGGGCATTGTTGCCGCCATTACCTATCATCGTACCCGCTACGTGTGTAGCATGCCTTGCTTCTGTACTATTAGAATCTCCAGGTTCTGCACGGGACACGTTAGTTGTACCGGCAAGATTAAATGTACTATGATTGATTTTTGTATGGTCTCCATCCCAAATACCCGCTTTAACTCCTGCACCGGTAAGGCTAAGCCCTGCGCTTCCTCCAGGATATACATTAGTAGAACGTGATGTAAGTGCAGATCCTGCGTTTGATGTTTTGTAATAAATAGGAACTCCTGCTGGTGTTACCCTCATAAGTTCAGAGAGCACTCCATCCTTCTCTATCCTTACAGGCCATCCCTTTACTTTAGCCATTGCTAAAGCTTCTTCTCTCTGGGCACCATACCTCTTTGCAAATACTTCACTAAGTGAGTCATTTACAAATTTTCTTTTATTCTGTTCGGGCGTCTTTGCTGTTTGGGCAAAAGAAGAAACACTTCCTGCGATCATTGCCACAATAAGCATCGCTTTTACAGTATTTTTTTTCATGACTATTTTAATAAATTTTAATAATTAATAGCTTTTTTATCGAGCAAATACTCGTAGATGGTTTTTCAACTCATTAAAAAAGATTAGCAAAAATATAAATATTTAGAAATTAAAAGGCGTTTATCTTAACTTTAACTTTCTACTGTTATATTTGTCACATATATATACGAGAAAAACCAGTTTAAGGTATGCTTATTTTAAAACATTCTGCATTTAAGTATGAAACCGGCACAGACGAAGCCGGCCGTGGCTGCCTTGCCGGCCCAGTGACAGCAGCAGCCATTATATTGCCGGAAGATTTTGAACTTGACCTTTTAAATGATTCCAAGCAATTATCCGAAAAAATAAGGGAGCATCTTCGTCCGCTCATTCAGCAAAAAGCACTTTGCTACCACGTTACCCATATACAACCAAAGGTAATAGATGAAATTAATATACTTAATGCCTCTATACGTGCTATGCAGGAGTGTATTGTAGAACTAAGCCCAACACCGCAATATATTATTGTAGATGGCAACCGCTTTAAACCTCTTGATAACATACCTCATAGTTGTATTATAAAAGGAGATAGCAAATACCTTAGCATAGCAGCGGCATCTGTACTGGCAAAAACATATCGCGACGACTATATGAATACCCTGCATGAAGAATACCCAATGTATAACTGGAAGAAAAATAAAGGATACCCTACTTTAGAGCATCGCGAAGCCATACGCAAATATGGTATTACAAAATACCATCGCAAAAGTTTCAGGATGCTGCCGGAACAAATAGAATTAGAATTTGAGTTGCTGCGTAACGAATAAAAAATACTCCTATATATATAAGAGAGTTTTTTTATCTGTTGGCGTGTTATTTACTATTTCTGCATCAAAAAGCTGAGCGAAATATTTTAATATTTTGGCCTTTACTTCTGCCTCATCTACCGGCATACCAAGTTCGGCCTGCATAGAGGCAACGGCTTTGCCCCGAATGCCACAAGGTATTATGTTATCAAAGTAACCAAGGTTTACGTTTACGTTAAGTGCAAAGCCATGCATGGTTACCCAGCGCGATGCTCTTACACCCATAGCACATATTTTTCGGGCAAAGGGCGTGCCTACATCAAGCCATACCCCGGTTTCGCCATCACTACGGGTTCCGTTAAGCCCATAGTCTGCCATGGTAAGTATAATTACTTCTTCAAGAAAGCGCAGGTATTTATGTATATCTGTAAAAAAGTTATCAAGGTCCAGTATAGGATACCCTACAATTTGCCCGGGGCCATGATAGGTAATATCACCTCCCCTGTTCACCTTGTAATATGTTGCATCTTTTGCATGCAGTTGTTTCTCGTTAAGCAGTAAATTATCTATATCGCCACTTTTTCCAAGTGTATATACATGCGGATGCTCTACAAACAAAAGGTGGTTTTGCGTTTCTAAAGAAAGTTCCTCCCTCCTGTTTTTTATCTTAAGGTTTACCGTATCCTGAAAAAGTTTTTCCTGATACTCCCATACCTCTTTATAATCCTGTAAGCCAAGGTCCTTAAATTCTATTTGCTTATTCATTGCTATAGCTTATATATTGCACCACAAATTTACAAAACTTATTGGCTGCATCTGTAATTTCAAATTACCAGATTGCCCAATTGTCAAATCAGCCATTATCGCAATATTCGTCAATTGCTTATTTGTTTATTATCATTATCTTTGCGGGCTTAAAACATTAATACATCATGCAGCTTTCAGAACAAGAAATCATTCGTAGAGAAAAACTGGATGCGCTGAGAAACCTCGGCATCAATCCTTATCCCGCAAACCTTTATCCTGTAGATACTACATCTAAGCAGGTAAAGAACGATTTTTCTGAAGGTAAGAAGGTTGTGGCAGCAGGTCGTTTAATGTCTATCCGCGTTC
>Ga0247806_10000937_pt1 | contig 15424 bp, 8 predicted proteins | sample UWRJL059202B1_FD_179935 | JGI IMG/M metagenome (GOLD analysis project Ga0247806, IMG submission 179935) | Plant litter microbial communities from Arlington Agricultural Research Station in Wisconsin, United States - UWRJ-L059-202B-1 | ecosystem: Environmental > Terrestrial > Plant litter >... | reverse complement strand
CGCCAGCAGCAGGAACACCACCACCACCGACAGGCCGAGCAGCATGCCGATCTGGCCTGCAGACTGCTTCTCCTCGAACGCCAGCCCGGTCCATTCGTAGCCGATGCCGTCGGGCAATTCGGCCCCGAGCCGTTCCATCTCGGCAATCGCCACGCCCGAGGATTCCCCCGGCGCCGCCTCGCCCGACAGCGTCAGCGCCGGATAGCCGTTGTAGCGCGACAGGCTGGGCGGGCCGGCGGTCCACTCGACCGTGGCAAAGCTGCTGAACGGCACCAGCGCGCCCTGTTCGTTGGGGATGCGCAGCGCGAGCACATCCTCTGGAGTCATACGGAACGGTGCGTCGGCCTGGACCATCACCCGCAGCACGCGCCCCTGGCGGCTGAAGTCGTTGACATAGGCCGAGCCGAAATTGATCGACAGCGCGTTGTTCACGTCGGGGATCGCCAGCCCCAGCGCCCGCGCCTGCACCCGGTCGACCTCGACCCGCAGCTGCGGGATCGACGGCTGATCGTCGGGCCTGAGGTTGACGATCACATCGCTCTGCGCGGCCGCGCCGAGCAGCTGGTTGCGCGCCGCGATCAGCGCCTCGCGCCCGAGCCCCTGCCGGTCCTCGATCTTGAACGAGAACCCGCTGGCATTGCCGAGCGCCGAGATCGGCGGGCGCTGGATCGCGAAGGCTACGGCATCGTCGAGCTGCGCGAACTCGGCCATCGCCCGACCGGCGACCGCACTGGCGGCACTATCGGCATCGGAGCGCTCGTCCCACGATTTGAGCGGGACGAAGATCAGCGCGTTGTTCTGGCCACGGCCGTAAAAGCTGAACCCGCGGATCGTGACCACGCTGTCGACTTCGGGTTGCTCCGACAGGAATCCGTTCACCCGCTCGAGCGCGCGCTCGGTGCGCTCGGCGGTGGCGCCCGGGGGGGCCTGCACCATCACCACCAATTCGCCCTGGTCCTCGGTCGGCAGGAAGCTGGTCGGCAGCCGCGTAAACAGGAACAAGGTGACGGCGCACAGCACCGCGAACACCGCGAAGGCACGCAGCGGGCGCGACAGGATGCGGTCGGTGGCGCGGCCGTATTTGTCGGTGGTCTTGGCGAAGCCGCGATTGAAGGCGGCGAAGAACCGCGTGGTCCAGCCGCGCACCCGCGCGAGCGCGCCGCGCCAGCCATGCTGGGCGCGGACCTCGGCCTCGGCTTCCCCATCCACGCGCGCCGGATCGACCTGCGCATCGGGGGGCGTGTGGCGCATCGGCTTGAGGAAGGTCGCGCACAGCGCCGGGGTCAGGGTCAGCGCGAGAAGCGCCGAGAACGAGATCGAGATCGCCAGCGTGATCGAGAATTGGCGATAGATACCCCCGGCCGATCCGGGGAAGAACGCCATCGGAATGAACACCGCGACCAGCACCAGCGTGATGCCGATGATCGCGCCGGTGATCTGATCCATCGCCTTGCGCGTGGCCTCGACCGGGCCGAGGCCCTCCTCGCTCATGATCCGTTCGACATTCTCGATCACCACGATCGCGTCGTCGACCAGGATGCCGATCGCCAGCACCATGCCGAACAAGGTCAGCACGTTGATCGAGAAACCCATCAGCCACAGGCCGAGGCACGCGCCCGCGAGCGCGATCGGCACCACCAATGTGGGGATCACGGTGGCGCGCCAGTTCTGCAGGAACAGGAACATCACCAGGAACACCAGCACCATCGCCTCGACCAGCGTGATGATCACTTCCTCGATCGAGATGTCGATGAACGGGGTGGTGTCGTAGGGGATGCTCCACTGGACATCGGCCGGCAGGCTCGGGCCGATGATCTCCATCGCTTCGCGCACGCCTTCGGCGGTGGCGAGGGCGTTGGCTCCGGTGCCCAATTGCACACCCATGCCGGCCATTGGCTTGCCGTCGAGCGAGGGCGAAAAGGAATAGTCCTGCGCGCCCAGTTCGACATCGGCGACATCGGACAGCCGCACGGTCGCGCCGCCGGTCTCGGCGCGCAGGATGATTTCCTCGAATTCGCGCTCGGTCGACAGGCGATCCTGCGTCACGATCGTGGCGGTGATCTGCTGTCCGTCGACATTGGGCGCGGCGCCGAGCGAACCGCCTGGGGTCTGGCTGTTCTGGTCGCTGATCGCGGAGAGCACAGCGGTGGGCGACAGGCCGTAGGACGCCAGCCGATCGGGATCGAGCCAGATGCGCATCGCATATTGCGAGCCGAACAGCTGGATGTCGCCTACACCGGTGACGCGGCGCAATTCGTCGACCACCTGCACCGCAGCGATATTGCCCAGATCGGTGAGCGACAGACTGCCCGTCTTCGAGGTGAGCGCGACCATCATCAGCGTGCCCGAATCGGCCTGGCGAACGGTAATGCCCTGCTGCCGCACCTGATCGGGCAGGCGCGCCTCGACCGTGCTCAGCCGGTTCTGCACATCGGTCTGCGCGACGTCGATGTCGGTGCCGGTCTCGAAATTGACCGTGATCGAGGACGAGCCGTTCGAATCGCTGCTCGAGGACATGTACAACACGCCCTCGACCCCGTTGAGCTGCTGCTCGATGATCTGGGTGACGTTCTGTTCGAGCGTGGCCGCGTCGGCGCCGGGATAGGTGGCGGAAATGGTCAGCGACGGCGGGGCGACGTCGGGATATTGCTCGATCGGCAGGCTGCGCAGCGCGAGCACGCCCGCGAGCACGATGCCGAGTGCGATGACCCACGCGAAAATGGGCCGATCGATGAAGAAACGCGACATTGATCAGCGCTCCTGCGGGGTCTGGCGCGGCGCCGTGCGCGCCTCACCCCCCTGCGGGCCGTTTTGCACGGCGACCGGCACACCCGGCTGGATTTTCTGCAGATTGCTGGTGATGACGACGTCGCCGGGGCTCAGCCCCTCCTCGATGATCCACGATCCCCCGACCATCTCGCCCAGCGTCACCTGCCGGACGGCGGCCAGCCCTTCGCCATCGACGACATAGACCGACCCGCCGTTCTCGCCCACCGTCACCGCGCGCTGTGGCACGATGATGCCGTTGGCGATCCGCCCGGCCACCACGCGGGCGCGCACGAATTCGCCGGGCAGGAGGATGCTCTCGGGATTGGGAAATTCGGCGCGCAACTGGACCGTGCCGGTCTCGGGATCGACCGACTGGTCGAGAAAGTCGATCACGCCGGGGATCGGGTATTCGCTGCCATCCGCAAATTGCAGCCGCACCTCGACCGCCTCGCCATCGGGCAGCAGGATCTCGCCGCTGTCGATCGCGCGGCGCAAGGCGAGGATGGCGGTGGCGGACTGGGAGAAGGTCACATAGACCGGCGACATCTGCTCGATCCGGGTCAGCAAGGTGCCCTCGGTCTGGCTGACCAGCGCGCCCTCGGTCACCTGCGCGCGGCTCACCCGGCCGGCGATCGGCGCGCGCACGGTGGTGTAGCCGAGCTGCAGGTCGGCGGCGCGCAGCTCGGCCTGGATCTGCGCGACATTGGCGCGCGCCTCGCGCATGGTGGCGATCGCGGCGTCGTTTTCCTGCTGGCTGATCGCGCGTTCGGCCACCAGCGCGCGGTAGCGGTCGACCACCGCCTGGGCATTGGCAGCGGTCGCCTGCGCGCGTTGCAAGCTCGCCTCGATCTGGGCGCGGCTGGCGCGCAACTCGGATGGGTCGATCCGGAACAGCGCCTGCCCCTGCGAGACATTGGTGCCTTCCTGAAACAAGCGCTCCTGCACGATCCCGGTCACCCGGGCGCGCACCTCGGCTTCGCGGACCGGTTCGACCCGTCCGGGCAGCTCGACGATGTTGTCGATCGCCTGCGTCCCGACGGTGATCGTCTCGACCGGCACCGCAGCTGGAGCAGCCGCCTGTTCCTGGCTCCCGCACGAGGCAAGCACCAGGCTGAGCGCGGCAATGATCGGGAAAGGTCGCATCGGGACAAGCCTCGTAGGGTGTGCGTGGAAAGCAGAGTTTGCGATTCGCGTAATAGTCATTACATTTGGGGCCGCAAGAGACTTGCCTAGGATAATGAGATGAACAATTTGCCCGAGGACCGTCTCGCGCGCCGCCGCCGCGCCTTCGTCGAGGCGAGCATGTCCTTGTTTGTCGAGCAAGGTTTCGAACGCACCACCCTGACCGACGTGGTCGAACGGGCCGGCGGATCGCTCGCCACGCTGTACAAATTGTTCGGCAACAAGGCCGGTCTGCTCGCCGCCGCGTTCCAGGAGGAAATGCGTTCCAGCGAGAGCCTGCTCGCCGAAATAGGCGAAAGCGGGCAGGATCCCGCCACCGCGCTGCACAACTTCGGCGACGAACTGGGCAAGCGCCTGCTCGACCCGCAACGCGTCGCGATGAGCCGCATCGTCATCGCCTACAGCCTGCAGGACGCCGCGTTCGCGGCCGATTTCTACCGCGATACGCTGCTCCACGCCCAGCAGACGCTCACCGAACTTTTCGAGGGGTGGCGCAGCCAGGGCGTGCCGCTGAAGGGCCAGCCGGACGAGCTGGCGGAAGTGTTCCTCGGGTTGTTCGTCTACACCGTGCATTGCGAGGCAATCAGCCACGGCGCCATGTCGCGCCGGGGGGCGGTCGATTTCAGGGACAAGATCGACTTCTTCTGCCGCGGCGCCGGCCTTTGCCCATAGCGCGTGGGCGTGTGGCGGTGAGGGCCATGGGCTGAGGGCCTCCTCACGGCATAGCCGGCCTTACAGCCCGGCCGACACGCAATCTTTGTCGTTCGCACTTGCGCACGATGCCGAGGCGTGGAAGCGGGGCAAATCCATTCCCTGTTCAAAGGCTTGTCGAGCAAGATGCCGCAGACCCCGATGCACAGCACTGCAAAGCGCCACCGCAACTTCGTCCCCAGTCTCGGCCTTGGCACCGGGTTCGGCGTGGCCGCAGCGGTGCTGTTCTTCGTGCTCAGCGGAATGCTTGCCTACTCCAACATCCAGGGGCTGCGCGCCGACACCGCGAGGGTCAGCCACACCCACGAGGTGATCACCGAGCTCGGCACATTGCTGTCGGCGGTGCAGGATGCCGAGACCGGGCAGCGCGGGTTCCTGCTGACCGGCAACGACCGGTATCTGGAGCCTTACGGCGATGCGCTGGCGCGGGTTGGCACGAGCCTCAGCGCGATCGAGACGCTGACCCTCGACAACGCCGTGCAGCAGGCCAACCTGCGCCGGCTCACGCCCCAGCTGGAAGCCAAGCTCGCCGAACTCGACGAGACCATCGCGCTGCGCCGGAATGTGGGGACAGAAGCGGCGCTGGCGGTGGTCAACACCGACCGGGGCAAGGTCGAGATGGATGCGATCCGCACCCAGCTCAGCACGATGCGGAACGAAGAACGCCGCCTGCGCCAGGAGCGGCTCGACCAGATGGATGCCGCCTACCGCACCGCCACGCTGAGCGGCATCCTGACCGTGGTGCTCGGCATCGGCCTGACGCTGGCGGTCGGCCTGCTGGTGCATCGCAGCACGCTGGCCCGCCGGCGGCAGGAATGGCTGCAAGCGGGCGAGGTCGGGCTGTCGCAGGCCATGCTGGGCGACAAGACCGTGCGCGAGCTGGCCGCTAATATCCTCGATTTCCTCACCCCCTATCTCGGCGGGCAGGCGAGCGTGCTGTTCAAGGGCGAGCACGGGGTGTTCGAGAAGATGGCCGACCTCGGCGTTCCCGGCGATGCCGCGGTGCCCGCGCGGTTTGCGCTGCGCGAAGGCCTGCTCGGCCGCGCCGCTGCCGATGGCCAGCCGATCGTGTTGCAGGACGTCCCCGACGGCTATCTGACGCTCGGCTCGGCGCTGGGCCGCGACACCCCGCGCCACCTGGTGATCGCCCCGTTCAGCGCCGATGGCGTGACCAATGCCGTGATCGAATTCGGCTTCCTCCATCCGGTCGACGAACGGGTGTTGAGCTTCCTGGCGCGGGTGGCGCAGCCGGTCGGCGTCGCGCTGCGCTCCGCGCGTTATCGCACCGAGCTGCAGAACCTGCTCGAAGCGACGCAGCGCCAGTCCGAGGAACTGCAGGTCCAGAGCGAGGAGCTGCGCGTATCGAACGAGGAGCTGGAAGAACAGGGCCGCGCGCTCAAGGAATCGGCGGTGCGGCTGGAACAGCAGCAGGTCGAACTCGAACAGACCAATTCGCAGCTCGAGGAACAGGCGCAACTGCTCGAAACCCAGCGCGACGATCTCGCGCGCACCGGCGCGGCGGTCGAACTGAAAGCGCGCGAGCTGGAGCAGGCGAGCCAGTACAAGTCCGACTTCCTCGCCAATATGAGCCACGAGCTGCGCACGCCGCTCAACTCGCTGCTGATCCTGTCGAAGTTGCTGGGCGACAACCCCAACGGCAACCTGACCGACGAGCAGGCGCAATATGCCCGCACCATCCAGGCGTCGGGCAATGACCTGCTCAACCTGATCAACGACATCCTCGATCTGTCGAAGATCGAAGCCGGGCATATCGATATCCGCGCCGAATCGGTCGCGCTCGAACGGCTGGCCACCGACCTGCGGCGGACGTTCGAACCGCTCGCGCGCGAGCGCGGTCTCGAATTCGCGATCGACATCGCGCCGGGGGCGCCGCGGTCGATCGGTACCGATCGGCAGCGTCTCGAACAGATCCTCAAGAACCTGCTGTCCAACGCGTTCAAGTTTACCGCCGAAGGCAAGGTCGATCTGAGGATCGAGCCCCGCGATGGTGAGCGGCTGGCCCTGACCGTGACCGACACCGGCATCGGCATTTCGCCTGAGCAACAGCTGGCGATCTTTGATGCGTTCCGTCAGGCCGATGGTTCGATCAGCCGCAAATATGGCGGCACCGGGCTCGGCCTGTCGATTTCGCGCGAGCTCGCCCGGCTGCTCGGCGGCGCGATCAGCCTCGTCAGCGAAACCGGCGCGGGCAGCAGCTTCACCGTCACCATTCCGCTCGAATACGACCCCGCCAAGGTCGAGGCCCGGTCCGAGGCCCCCGCCGCGCCGCCCGTGGCGACGCCGTCCGGCCAGGCGCCCAGGCCCACCGCCAAGCGCACCGCGCGGCTGCCCGCCGTCGAGGACGACCGCGATCGGCTGGATGGCGCGCGCCGCGTGCTGCTGGTGGTGGAGGACGATCAGGCGTTTGCCGGGATCGTGCGCGATCTGTCGCGCGAGGCGGGGTTCAAGTGCCTCGTCGCCGGCACGGCCGAGGAAGCGCTCGAGCTCGCCCGCCAGTTCAAGCCCAGCGCCATCGTGCTCGATCTCGGCCTGCCCGACCAGTCGGGGCTGTCGGTGCTCGACCGGTTGAAGCGCGAGGACGCCACAAGGCACATCCCGATCCACGTGGTGTCGGCGAGCGACCACCAGCAGACGGCCTTGTCGCTCGGCGCGATGGGCTATCTGGTGAAACCGGTGAAGCGCGAGGATCTGGCCCACGCGCTCGAAGCGTTGGAGGCGCAGCTGACCCGGACGATGCGCCGGGTGCTGATCGTCGAGGACGATGCCGTCCAGCGCAACGCGGTGGGCAAGCTGCTCGCCGGGCCGGAGATCGAGACCGTCGGCGCCGGCACCGCCGCCGAGTGCCTCGAACTGCTCAGGACGCAGACCTTCGACTGCATGGTGCTCGACCTGACGCTGCCCGACGCGTCGGGGTTCTCGCTGCTCGAGACGCTGAGCAGCGACGGCCAGCACAGCTTCCCGCCGGTGATCGTCTATACCGGCCACGACCTGTCGAGCGAGGACGAGCAGCAGCTGCGCCGCTATTCCAGTTCGATCATCATCAAGGGCGCCAAATCGCCCGAGCGGCTGCTCGACGAGGTCACCTTGTTCCTTCACCAGGTGGTGTCGGAACTGCCGCCCGAGCAGCAGAAGATGATCCAGCAGTCGCGCAACCGCGATGCCGTGCTGGAGGGCAGGCGAATCCTGATCGTCGAGGACGACGTGCGCAACGTCTATTCGCTGACCAATATTCTCGAACCGCGCGGCGCCAAGGTCGCCATCGCGCGCAACGGCCAGGAGGCGCTCGATGCGCTGGCCGAGGGCGACGGCACGGTCGGCGCGCTCGATCTGGTGCTGATGGACGTGATGATGCCGGTGATGGACGGACTCGAGGCCACGCGCCGCATCCGCCTCGATCCGCGCTGGGCCAAGCTGCCGGTGATCATGCTGACCGCCAAGGCGATGCCCGACGACCAGGAACGCTGCCTCGAGGCGGGGGCCAATGATTACATGGCCAAGCCGCTCGACGTCGACAAATTGCTGTCGCTGGTGCGCGTGTGGATGCCGCGATGAGCGGGCCAATGGATATGCCCGCGACCGAGCCGGTCGAGGATATCGAGATCCACCTGCTGCTGGAGGCGCTTTACCGGCGGTATCACTACGATTTCCGCCACTACGCCCGCACCTCGATCAAGCGGAGGCTGCGCCAGGCGCGCCAGCAGATGCGCTTCACCAGCTTCTCGGCGATGCAGGACGCGCTGCTGCACGACGAGACCGTGGTCACGCGCCTGCTCGACTACCTGACCGTGCAGGTCAGCGAGATGTTCCGCGACCCGACCTATTTCCGCGCGATCCGCGAAAAGGTGGTGCCGCATCTGCGCACCTATCCCTCGCTCAAATTCTGGATCGCGGGCTGCAGCGGCGGCGAGGAGCTCTATTCCTTCGCGATCCTGCTGCACGAGGAAGGGCTGCTGGAGCGGACGCTGTTCTACGCCACCGACATCAATCCGGCGGCGCTGGAGACGGCGCAGCAGGGCATCTACGCGCTCGACCGGATCGCGGCGTTCACGCAGAACCACCAGCGCTCGGGCGGAAAATCGTCGCTGTCGGACTATTACACCACCGCCTATGGCCGCGCCTCGTTCGACAAGCGGCTGCGCGAGCGGGTGGTGTTCTCGGACCACAGCCTGGTGACCGACGCGGTGTTCGCCGAATGCCAGTTCGTCTCGTGCCGCAATGTCATGATCTATTTTGACCGGCCGCTACAGGATCGCGCGATCGGCCTGTTCAAGGATTCGCTCATCCGGCGCGGGTTCCTCGGACTGGGATCGAAGGAAACGCTGCGCTTTTCGGACCATGCCGACGCCTTCACCGAATTCGTCCGCGAGGAAAAGATCTACCAGCGGTGCGAGGCATGAGCGGGGACGCGGTGCAGGCGGTGGTCATCGGTGCCTCGGCCGGCGCGGTGCAGGCGCTCTCGCAAATCCTGCCGCGCCTGCCCGTCGCTTATCCGCTCCCGGTGCTGGTGGTGGTGCATGTGCCCGCCGCTCCTTCGGGGCTGGTGGCGCTGTTCACGACCAAGTGCGACATCCGCGTGCGCGAGCCCGAGGACAAGGAGCCGATCGAACCCGGCACCGTCTATTTCGCGCCGCCCGGCTATCACATGCTGGTCGAGACCGATCGCAGCATTGCCCTGTCGGTCGACGAGCCGGTGCTGTTCTCGCGTCCGTCGATCGATCTCCTGTTCGAAAGTGCGGCCGACTGCTACGGCGATGCGCTGTTGGGCGTCGTCCTCACCGGCGCGAACGAAGATGGCGCACAGGGTGCGGCGATGATCGCCGGGGCGGGCGGCGCAGTGCTCGTGCAGAATCCAGCCGAAGCGTTCGCTGGAGCTATGCCCGGCGCGGCGCTGGCGAAGTGTCCGGAGGCGCAGGCGCTGCCGCTTGACGCGATCGCCGATTATCTGGTGAAGCTGGGAACGACATGAACGGCACGCCCGATCCTATCCATTTCCTGATCGTCGATGATCTCGAGGAAAACCTCGTCGCGCTGGAAGCGTTGCTCCGGCGCGACGGGCTCGGCTTCCTGCGCGCGCGATCGGGCGAGGAAGCGCTCGAACTACTGCTCAAGCACGAGATCGCGCTGGCGCTGCTCGACGTGCAGATGCCCGGCATGGACGGCTTCGAACTCGCCGAATTCATGCGCGGGAACGAGCGGACGCGCCACGTCCCGATCATGTTCCTGACCGCCGGCAGCGCCGACACCCAGCGCCGCTTTCGCGGGTACGAGGCGGGCGCGGTGGATTTCATCCAGAAGCCGATCGAAGGCGACATCCTGCGCAGCAAGGCCAATGTGTTCTTCGATCTGCATCGGCAACGGCGCGCGCTCGCCACGGCCGCCGACCAGCTCGAACACCAGGTGCGCCAGCGGACCGCCGAGCTTGAGGACGCGCTCGCCCGGCTCCACGCCGAGACCGCCGAGCGCGAACGCGCCGAGGCCTCGTTGCGGCAGAGCCAGAAGATGGAGGCGGTCGGCCAGCTGACCGGCGGGATCGCCCACGATTTCAACAACATGCTCACCGGCATCATGGGATCGCTCGACCTGATGCGGCGGCGCATCGCCGCCGACCGGGTCGACGAGCTCGATCGCTATCTCGACACCGCCACGGTGTCCGCCGAGCGCGCGGCATCGCTGACCCAGCGCCTGCTCGCCTTCTCGCGCCGCCAGTCGCTCGATCCCCAGCCGCTGGCGATCAACGCGCTGGTCGCGTCGGTGTCCGAACTGGTCGAGCGCGCGCTGCCCGAGCCGGTCGAACTGCAGCTGGCGCTGGGCGCCGACCTGCCCCCCACGCTCGCCGATTCGAACCAGCTCGAGAACGCGATCCTCAACCTGGCGCTCAACGCGCGCGATGCCATGCCCGACGGCGGCAAGCTGACCATCGCCACCGGCGTTGCCGATTGCGACCCCGCAGCCGAGCTGCCCACGCCGGGCCTGACGGCGGGCCGGTTCATCTTCGTGTCGGTGTCCGACACCGGCATCGGCATTCCCCCAGAGGTGATCGACAAGGTGTTCGACCCGTTCTTCACCACCAAGCCGATCGGCCAGGGGACCGGACTGGGGCTGTCGATGGTCTACGGCTTCGCGCAGCAGAGCGGCGGCGCGGTGCGCATCCACAGCGAGGCGGGCGCGGGCACTTGCGTCACGATTTACCTGCCCACCACCGACGCGCCGCCTGAAATTGCTGACGCGAAACCCGCCGTCGCGCCGCGCGGCGCGGGCGAGCGCGTGCTGGTGGTCGAGGATGACCCGGCGGTGCGGATGCTGGTGCTCGAAGTGCTCCAGGAACTGCATTACGAAGCGATCGAGATCGCTGATCCGCTCGCCGCCGTGCCGCTGTTCGCCTCGGATGCGCGGATCGACCTGATGATTTCCGACGTGGGCATGCCCGGCATGAACGGGCGCGAACTGGCCGACATCGCGCGGACCCATCGGCCCACGCTGCCGATCCTGTTCATCACCGGCTATGCCGAAAATGCGACGCTGCGGACCGGTTTCCTCGGCCCCGACATGTCGATGATCACCAAGCCGTTCTCGCTCGACATCCTTGCGACCAGGATCCGGGAGCTGATCGCGCACACCCCGCCGGGCGAGGCTTAACGGCCTCAGACCGCGCGCGGCTTCCCCGGCCGACCCACATCGCATTCCAGCGCGGACCGGTCCCACCCCGCCAGATCGGCCGCCGCGCGATAGGTCGATTGCAGGAATTCCAGCAGCGCCGCGCGCGGATCGCTCGCGTCGCGCACCCGCGCGTAAGGCAGCACGAACTCGCCCAGCCCAGCGTCGAACCGCGCGCCATCGGGTCCGACCTGCGCGTCCTTGAAGCCCTCGGGCGCGGGATAGGCGTAGGAATAGAAGCACGGCTCCGCGATCCCGCCCCCGCCGGGCCAGAACCCCGCCGAGCTGACCTCGTGGCTATAGGCCTCGCGCGTCACATCGTCGGGCAGGTTGGGAATGCCGCCGGGGTGCAGCGGGGCGCGCTGGCCGGAAAACCGCGTCACCGCCAGATCGAAACTGCCCCAGAACAAATGCACCGGGCTGACCTTGCCGAGAAATGCGGTGCGGAATTCGTTGAACACCGCATCGATCCGGATCAGCGCCTGGTGAAACCGCGACACCGCATCGCGATCCCATGGCCTGGGCGAAGTGTCGCAATCGAACGGGATCGCTTCGGGCAGTTCGTTGGGCGAGCGATGATAGCGCGGCGAACCGCCAAGGCCCGCAATCAGCGCCTTGAACCGCGCATCGAACGTGGCGACCGACATCGGCTCAAGCGCAAACTCGGCCGTCTCGCCGCTGCCGCACGACCCCACCAGCCGGTGGCGCTGCAAGTCGAATTGCACCGTGATGCCGTGGCCATCGGGCACCAGCCCCGTCGTCAGCCCCTCGGCGTTCACATACAGCGTCGCGTGCCACGAGTGGTTGAGCCAAGGCGTGTGCGCCAGCCGGTACTTGCCCACGACCTGCGTGAACAGATGCAGCGCGGCGCAGGTCTCCTGCCACGGTTCGAAGGGAATGTCGGGCCAGCCGGCGTCGTGCATTATCGTTCTCCGTTTCGTTTCCCGACCCCGCCCGGTCGCCTTATTGCGGCGTGCCCGCCTTCTGCCGCTGGGCCCGCGCGGCCTCGGCCCACCAGGCCAGCTCGTCGGCGAACTTCGGGAAGGCCCGCGCCAGCGCGGCGCCGCCTTCGCCGGTGGTGTGCGCCTCGGCATCGAGCGCATGGCCGATCCCGCCCACCGCCAAAGCGCTCGAAATCACCACCATGCCCATCTCCGACAGCGTGCCGTGCCACGCCAGCGCAGCTCTGGCCCCGGCGAAACGGCCGGCGGAATAGCTGGCGATCGCGGCGGGGCGCCAGAACCACTCCTCGAGGAAATGGTCGGTCAGGTTTTTGAGACCCGGCTGCACGCCCCAATTGTATTCGCCGGTGACGAACACGAAGGCGTCGGCAGCGCGGATCTTGCCGGCCAAAGTTTCCAGCGCCTCGGGCGCCGTGCCGGCGGGGTATTCCTTGTACATGCGGTCGAGCATCGGCAGGTCGATCGCCTTGGCGTCGATCAGCTCGACATCGGCCCCGCGCGCGGCGAATTCGCGCACCAGGTAATCGGCCAGCCGGATGCCCTGGCGATTGCTGCGGTACGATCCGTAAAACACCAGGATACGATCGGTCATCAAGTGTCCCTTGCAGGCAGGACGCGCGCCTTAGCGTCCCACGTCCTGCCTGTCTTAGGTCCGGTGTCCGCCGATTGCGAGCCTTGCGACGCGCCCGTCAGAACCCGATGCGCAAGGTTCCGCGGAGCGAGAGCGCGGTGTTGTCGTGGCGCTGTTCGGCGCCGACCTCGCCACCGAACTCGAACACCTCGCTGCCTCCGACGGCGCGCAGGCGCGCGAACCAGCCGCCGGTCGAATCCTCGGGCAGGATGGTGAAGGCATTGCCCTTGTCGAACCGCGCGACCGTGGCGCCCAGGCTGCCGCCGACCACCTCGCGCCAGCCGCCCTCGCCTTCGAGACGCAGCCAGCTGCTGTCGCGCGGGCCATCGCCGTAGAAATCGATGCCGAGCGCCACCCCGCCGTTAACCGCCAACTCGTCGCTGTCACGGTCCTCGACGATCAGGTCCATCCCTTTGCCGCCGCCAGTTTCGGTGTAGCCGTCTTCGGACAGCTTGGTGTAATCGACCGACACGCTCGGCCGCACGAACAGCCACTCACCGATCTCATACGCCGCGCCGCCGCTCAGTGCCGTGACATTGCCCTTCCATTCGCCCTTGGCCTCGCGCTTGACCGCCGTTGCGCCGGTGCCCGCGCTGAAGGTTCGCGCGCTGTCGAAATCGGCCATGCCGTAGGAGCCGCGCGCAAAGCCGGTGAAACCGCCCCACTCGCCGCGCCAATAGGCGGCCAGCTGGTAGGTGTCGGACTCGATCTGGCTGAGCTCGCCCTGGTCGTAGGAATTGTACAGCAAGCTCGCCGACAGGCCGACCGTCCCAAACCCGCGCAGGTCGATCTCGCCGGCGACTGAATAGCCCATGCCATCCAGATCGTAACCGGCGGTCGCCTGCTGGTCCTTGGACCCGGTCCACAGGCCGAGGTTGAAGATCACGTCGACACCGCCCCACGAATAGGTCGGCCCGACCGCTTCGGCCGACTGGCGCGCCATGATCCGCGTGCCCATGCTGATCCCATCGAACGCCCCGCCGCCGTGGTCGGGCAGCAGCTGGCCCAGCGCCGCACGGAAGCTGTCGCCATTGGTGATGCCCATGAAGACCTCTTCGATCTTCGCGTCGTTGTCGAGTGCGGCAAACACCGCCGGGAAGGCCGATGCCTGCGCGCCGTTGAGGCCCAGTTCCGTGGCGCTGCGCCGGGTGATATCCACCGCGATGCTGTTGGGCCCGGCATTGGTCGCCAGCGTCGCCTTGAACAGGAACGGGATCAGCGCATCGCCCAGCGTCAGGTTCGACGCGCCTTCCAGCGTGCCAGCGCGGAGGATCTGATAGCGCCCCTCGGCATTGTTGATGTCGGCGAGGCGCAATTCCAGCTTCGCCCCGCTGGCAAAGCTGGCCGCACCCGCGATGTCGTACAACGACCCCTGCCCGGCATCCTTGTCGAGCGTGGCCACCAGCCTGCCGTCCTTCGCCAGCGACAGCGAGCCGATCGAGACCGGCGCGGTGATGTCCAGCGTGCCGCCCGTGACGGTCACCGCCAGATTGGCGGCATTGGCCAGCGTGCCCGAAAAGCGCGAGGTCCCCGCCAGCGTCAAGCGGTCGACCCCGCCGCCGAAATCCGCCACGCCGTTGAACACCGAAGTGCCCGACAGGCCCAGCACATCGGCGCCGCCGCCGAACACCACCCGCCCGGTGTGCAGCGCGTCGCCCGACAGCGTCATCTGCCCAGTGCCGCCGCCGAAATAGACCGTACCCGCAACGCTGCCATCGGCAATTTCGAGCAGATCATTGCCCGAGCCGAAGTGGATGTCGCCGGTGATCGTCGGCGACGCGAACCCGCTGGCAACCGGGGTCTGCCGGATCGTGGCGCCGGTGGTGTTGGCGCGCAGGTCGATGGCGATGTTGCGCCCGCTATCGGCCTTGGCGCCGCTCGCCTCGATCTTGCCGCTGTTTTCGACCAAGTCGAGTTCGCCGCTGCTGTCGGTGATGGCGCTGGCGTTGCCGTTCTCGCCCGCCGCCACGGCCCGGATCGTGCCGCTGTTGCGCAGGGTGGGCACGAATGCACCCGCATCGATCCGGATGGCGCTGGCCATTTCGTTCGCAGCATCGGCCCCGCGCGCTTCGACCGTGCCCGAAACCAGCACTTGCGGCGTGGTCGCGCCCGCGCCGAAGCGCAGCGCGGTGGCGTTCGCGCCTGCCGACACGGCCGAAACTGAACCCGCCACCGACATGCCGTTGGCGATGGATACCGCCCCGCCGCGCCCGCCGATCAACAGGCCATTGCCATCGACACCGGCATAGACCCCGGTCCCCTGCACGGCGCCGTCGATCTGCAAGCCGAACTGCGAGCCCGTCCCCGCGACCGGCCCGATGGCGATAGCGCGGTCGGTCGCGCCGATCACCATGGCTGGCGCCGCGCCATAGCTGACGACCCTGGCCGACCCTTCGCTGGCGTCGGGAATGCCGTCCGCGTCCTCGTCGGCATTGTCCTTGTTGTTGTCCTTGGGCGGGATGGCGAGGACGATGCCGCCCGTCACATTGCCCTC
>Ga0247806_10000935_pt1 | contig 15444 bp, 13 predicted proteins | sample UWRJL059202B1_FD_179935 | JGI IMG/M metagenome (GOLD analysis project Ga0247806, IMG submission 179935) | Plant litter microbial communities from Arlington Agricultural Research Station in Wisconsin, United States - UWRJ-L059-202B-1 | ecosystem: Environmental > Terrestrial > Plant litter >... | reverse complement strand
CGATATTGCCGTGGTCGGCGGGCCGCCCGAACTGATGAGTGGCAAGGAACGGCTGGCGGGTTTCAGGCGTGCGATGCAGGAAAGCAGGCTGGCTGTGCATCCCGACTGGATGCTGCTGGGTGACTATAGTCGCGAGCACGGTGTTGCGACCGCGCGGCAATTGCTTGGTGGTACGCATCGGCCCAGTGCCATTCTGGCCGGTTCCGACTACATCGCCGTGGGGATATTGCAGGGCGCGCAGCACGCTGGCTTGCGCATACCGACGGATCTGTCGCTGGTCGGGTTCGACGATATGCCGTTTGCCGACATGGTCGATCCGCCGCTGACCACAATACGGCAGCCGATTGCCGAAATGGGGCGCATCGCCTTCGAGCAGCTGTTGGCGCTGATCAATGGCACCGCCACGACGGCGCTAACCCGGCTGCCGGTCGAACTCGTGATCCGCCAATCCGTCAGAAACCTTGGAGAGTTACCCTCATGAGCAAGCGCGTGCTGATCGCGGGAGAGTCCTGGACCGTCCATTCGATCCACCAGAAAGGCTTCGATAGCTTCACCACCACCGAATATGCCGAAGGCGTGCGCTGGCTCAAAGCCGCGCTGGAGACTGCCGGCTGGGAGGTGGTGTATCAGCCCTCGCATGTGGCGGCCCGGGACTTTCCGCAGACCGCCGAAGCGCTGGCCGAATTTGACTGTGTCATGCTGTCCGATATCGGCGCCAACACATTGCTCCTGCATCCCGATACCTTCGTACGCTCGCAGGCCTTGCCCAATCGGCTGCATGCCATTCGCGATTATGTCGCCAACGGCGGTGGCTTTGTCATGATCGGTGGTTACCTAACGTTTCAAGGCATCGACGCAAAGGCGCAATATGCCGGGTCGGCCATCGAAGATGTGTTGCCGGTCACCATGCACCGCCATGACGACCGTGTGGAATGCCCGCAGGGCGTAACGCCGTTGATTCGGCAGGATCACGCATTGGTAGCTGGGCTTGCGGGGCAATGGCCTCAGCTTCTGGGTTACAACCAGATCGTGCCCAAGGCCGACGCGACGGTGGTGGTCAGCGTCGGGGAAGATCCGCTGCTCGTTACCGGCAGTTTTGGCAAGGGCAGGGCTGTTGCCTTCGCCTCGGACTGCGGACCGCATTGGGTGCCACCGAGTTTTGTGGAGTGGTCCGGTTATGACAAGCTTTGGGGCCAAATTGCCGACTGGTCAGCGGGGTTGATTTGATGGTCAAGGTAGCAACAAGGCAATCCGCTCGTCGGATTCGCATAAGATGCGGTCTGGAACGATGGCAAGGCCGCATGCAGGTCTGCCGGTTCGACCCCAATCCGGCATTATCAAGTTACTTGAGATTCCCTCAAGCGGCCGGTAGCTCCCGGAATGGCGGATGCTCCTCCACCGTGCTTTAGGTCGGAAACCAATAGGTTTTATTTGGATATTGCCAAGCGGATTACAGCGACAGCCGGACTGGCAAGTCGTTAAAAAGCCATCGACCGGCCGGACCAGGTTCATTTTGCACCATGCGTGCGGCGTAGATTGTCAGATCGTCGGCCGGGTCATGGGCATCTTCGGCAAGATCGATTCGAACAAGCTTGCCGGCTATGAGGTGCTCGACAATCAAATGGCCTGGCATCCGGCACCAACCCATTCCAGCCAGCAGGAAGTCCAGTCGTCGCCCTAAGTCGACAAAGCGCCACAGCGTTGCGCTGGCCAGTCCGTAATTGTTGTCTTCCCGATCGACCGGATCGAACAGGACAAGTTGAACATGGCTCTGAAGGTCGTCGCGGGTTGCCGACCGAGCACGGCCAATGGATGTCCGGCAGCGACTACTGGCGTCAGCGCCACGCGCAGCGGTGGCGAAGCCACAACATCAGGGGGTAACGTCGGTAGCAGCAGGCAGAAGGCCAGGGTTACGTCGCCGTTGCGCAAAAGGCGCAGGGCCCCACCCAGTCCCTTGGTCGAGAAGCTGATGGGAAGATGCGGATAAGTCTGGTGTAGTTCGCGCTTGTGGCTGACGATCTGGTCATCGCCACGCCAGTTTACAATTACAATATTCCGGCCAGCCTTAAGGCGTGGGTCGACCACATCGTGCGCAAGGGCCTGACACTTGCTTCGACGGTAGGGGCTTGTTGATTGGAAAAAAGGCTACCGTACTCCTGGCGTCCGGCGGGGTTTACGGCGAGACCTCGCCTATCGATCACCTCAATTTTGCCCGCGCTACCTTGAGGCCATTCTCAACGTGCTCGGCATCCGGACGTGACGGTCATCCATGACCAAGACGCCAAGACCGTGGATCTGGGAGAAGCTTCGATGAAGGCGTTCGTCGAAGCTTTTATTCCAGAACAAAACCGCGCCGCCGCCTGATTGGTCGAGAGGGTCGAAGGCGTCATCTCGCGTAATCGGTCAGCCTATCGGAAAGCCGCTCGGCATCGGTTCAACGTTGCTGGCTATCGCGCTTTTATCGTTGACGGTCGGTCGGACTAGTCGCGTTCACTATTTGCAAAGGCCGTCAGTGATGATGCGCGACCACCGCAGCGTCTACATCAAGGCCGGTGACGATAACTCATAGGTGCTGACTTGCCTTCGGGCATCTTCATGGTCAGCGCGATTTGCGCTCTAGTTGGCGGTCGGGCTCGACTCGACCCGATGTTTGAGGGCTTGATTGAAGCCGTCATAGCCATTTTCCCGACCGTTTTCGATGTGCTTAAACATGCCCTCAAAGAACCAGATCAGGCTGCCCAAGAACGTCTCGGTATTATCGAGATGGGTGGAGCCATGAGGGTTGGTTGTCAGGGCAGGGTTCAGGGGTATTGGCGGCGGTGACCGTTTAAGCCACTTTCGTCGCTAACCTCATCGCAACTTCTGCCCAGTCTATCCACCCTCGCTCGTATGTGATGCCAGCCAAAAGCGCGAGGTAGCGGCCAAGGAGTTGGCCGTCTGAGGGCGGGCCATGTGCAAATTGGGCGGCAAGCAATTTTTCATGATGTTGTCGTCTGAGGTCATGTTGATCGCGGTGACGGGCAATTTCCGCGACGAGGTCTTTGGGATCGATGATGCCCAGGCTGAGGCACTTGACCAGGATGTCTTCCTTGATCGTTGCTGGCGCCGAGGGCTGCGAGACCCATTGCACCAAAACGGCGCGACCGAGCGCTGTCGCCATCAGTTTGCGCTCGCCTCGCGCCCCCGGCAGTTCATCGACCGGACCGACCGCTCCCTCTGCCCCCAGCTTGGACAGTTCGCGGTAGATTTGCTGGTGCGTCGCCCGCCAAAAGAAGCCATCTGAACCAAATTGCTTGGCAAGGTCGTAGCCTGTCTGCGGCTGGTCCAGCAAAGATGCCAGTATTGCATGAGCGAGCGCCATAGTGGCTCCTTTGCAAAAGCACCGTATGCTCAGGCTAGTGACAGGCTGTCAACAAACCAGGGCTCAAGGTCCAGCGAGCCCATCGCAAGCGCCGGCGTCAGACAGCCAAAACGGTCAGGCGCTCGATCCAGTGCAATGCGTAGTCCGACCTCGGCGATCATCGCCGCTGTTGCCGTGTAACCGGGGTGGCCCCGACCATGCAGCCGCGCTTCTCCGATCTTACCGCTGGCAGTCGTGACCTGGGCCGTGACCGTCCATGCCCAATCGCTTTGGAAGCGACCAGACGGGCCGGTGCCAGCGGCAGGTACGAGGCTGCGCAGCGCAGAGGCGACCAAGCTGCGCAGGGGTGAGGGCGCATTCGCAAGAGCGATGATCGTTCTTTGAGCGCCGGTTCGCAGCCAGGCTTTGGCAAAGCGCTTGATTGCCCCAGCGCCTTTGCTACTCCCCATGTCATCTCCTTCCCTGTATCGCGCGGAGCGATAGACAAGGTTGCTCTCGGAGGCTCGCAGGGCTGCTGTCCGATGAATAATAGGTGCGTTGAGGAAAGCCACGGGAGCAAAGCAGGCAAGGATACGTCCATTGATGGTAAAAGGTCGGAGTCGCAACGGTGCAGGCCTGGCCCCCTGTTCTGCCGGCATCAGAATATCAGACCGGCCAAGTAGCCGAGCTTGATCGTTTTCTAGCATCTGGATCACGCTGGACATGGTCCCTGCCGAAACAGCTTCCGACATTGGCAGCGTTCCCTCTGGCTTTCTGGAAAAGGTGCTCGTGACCAGCACATCGGTGACCGGCTCGCTGGCACCAGGGCCCTCCTGTGAGGCAAGCCCATCCTGAGCCACAGCGCGACGTGAAGCCAAAAGAGTCGTGAGATCGGAAGGCAGGGCTTCCCAGCCAGCCATTTGGACAATCCGGATTTTTACGTCTCTTGCGGCGTCGTCAAACTGATCGATTACCTGCTTGAGCAATGGGATTTCCCCACTGAGGTCGACATAGGACGTTCGCGTTTCCACACAAGCTGCAATCAAGCCAGGCGCCGTTGGGGTGTAGGGACCAGCCAGATTTATGATGACCTTGGTTCGGCCCGTCAGCTCGTGAAGTGTAGACGTTTGCGTTAAGTCCGCTTCGATCACTGGTGGGACACCGCCGGTCAGCCCTTCGAGGGCTTTGCGTGTTCGGGTCTCATCTCTGCCCGAGACGGCCCACCGTCGATCACCCGTGGCATCGCGAAGCAAATGATCACAGTTCGCGATCTGCTCTGCAACCAGACGACCCGTATAGCCCGCCGCGCCAACGACGATGATGTCATACTCACGTATTTTCATTGCGGCTGTTTCCTTGGATACACAAGGCGGGCTCAATATGCCACCACCTATGGAAACAATGCCAACGATATGCACTTAGTTGCATATGGAGCGCTCGTGGCTGAACTGGAGCCATCTCGCCCCAAACCACGGCCGAATACGTTCAATCGAGGCTTGTTCGCTTTTTCCGCCTGACGATCCAGAAGTTGATAGTCAGCAACTCAGCCCCGTTCGCACCGCTCTGGCCATCCGCCCCACAGCAGCATTTCGCCCTGCTTGCAGTTTATGAATGGGCCTGACGTGATAGTCCTCCTCCCGAGAGCTTCCCGATAGAAGGACGATCACCACTCGACGTTTCAATGCGCCGATCCACAGCGCTAGAGCATCGATATATAATCCCGCAAGTCCAGCGCATCGTGCGCGGCTTGCTGGGACGACGCCGTTTCAGTATCAGAGACGATTGCTTGAAGAGCTGCATTTCGGGCCTGCAACTGCTCGGCAGTGGCAGGTATGACCATTGCCTGTCCCTCCTCTACAGTTGCCTGGTTGGCAAGGACAAACGGCCGCAGACGTTGATCGTAGGCGGCAAGCCCTGAGGCATAATCGGCGCTACGTGCGATTTCGCTGGCGAGGACATAGGCGCCTGCCAATGCCAGGCTCGTGCCCTGGCCGGTCAGAAAGGAAGGGCCGTAGGCGGCATCGCCCACCAGAACCACGCGACTGCTGTGCCAGACGGGCATGAGCACCTGCTCGATGGTGTCGAAATAGAAATCCTCCGCAAGGTCCATCGCCTCTAGCAAGGCGGGTATATGCCAGCCGTAGCCGGCAAAGACCTCTCTCTCAAATGGCGTGTAAATATTCCAGAAACACATCGAGCGGGGGCAAGTTTGATGGGGCAGGCGGGTTACGCCCCAGCAAACCCCAGGCCGCTTTGAGCAGGCGTTAAGCTCTCGTTTGGTCGTCTGCCCGAGCCGCAGAAATGTTCTGGTCAATGTCAGATCTGATAGCTGAAAGTGCTTCGGCGATAATCGTTTGAGCTCGAGGGCGCAGAACAATGCTGTGGTTGGCCCTGTCGCTTTGATGCCCTACTCGTGGTTGTCGTAGACATGCTGGATCAGCATCGCATCGGGTAGGGCGCAGTTTTCCAGGGTCCGCTTCATGCTCCCATCGTTGGATCCGCTGCTCCTTGCCGAACGTGCATAGGGGACGGGACGGAGAGGCACCACAAGACTTCTGGTTGAAGTACACGCCGATGAGCTTACCGCCTTCCTCCCTGGCGAAGCGTTTCTGCAACTACTGGCCGGCGGGGCACTATGCAGCCTTGCGGGCAGCGGCAAATGCGCCCGGTGGGGTGCCGACATGGCGCGAAAAGGCCATGCTGAATGCACTGACCGACCCGTAGCCAACCCGCTGCGCCAGCTCTGACATAGCTATTTTGCCGTCCAACAGCATGTGCTTTGCCACCGCCATGCGCCACCCCGCGACATATTCCATGGGCGCGGATCCGACCTCGCGGTGGAAGCGGTCAAAAAAGGTCGAGCGGGACATGCCTGCTGCCGAGGCGAGGCTTTGGACCGATAGGTGTGCACCGGGGTTGGCATGAATTTGCCGCAGCGCCAAAGCAAGCTGAGGGTCGGCGAGACCGCGAAGCATGCCAGGTTCTGCCGTGGTGCTGGCGACGGAGCGCAGGGCCTCGACCAGCAGCAGTTCCAACAGGTGCCGCAGCACCATGTCGTGCGCTGCCAGCTGAGTTTGTGTCTCCTCCTGGATCATCTGGACCAGCGCGATCAACCGTCTCTGGGCGCGTACATGGATCACCGCTGGCAGCAGCGAGACGAGCAGGTCCCGGTCAGGCGAGCCAAAGCTGCAGTGGCCCACGAGGCACCGCACATCGGCCGGTGCGTCCCGTTCGACGATCTGGAATACGCCCGGGCCGGTTTCCAGTCTCAGACTTGGGACGCCTCTCGGGGGTGGGTCGATGCTCGTCATGGTGAAATCGAAGACTTCCGGCACCAGCACGAAGTCACCTGCCTCAAGAACAATCGGCGCGCCGTCTCGAATGGTCAGCAGGCAGGTCCCCTCCGACATGGCGCAGTAAAACGGGTTGGCCATGTTCGTGCGTTCGACGCGCCAGCGCCCGCCGCCACTGACCAGCTTGGCGATGGAGGGCTGCGGCTTGAGCAGCGCGACGACGCTGGCAAGCGGATCTGTCGTAGAAATGGCCAATTCGGACTTTCGATGAATAGATTTGGATTTATAAATATAGAAAGTCCGGCGCTCTTTGTCCGTCTGTCGTCGTAGCAACGACAGGAGATATCTCAATGCCCAGAATTCTGATCACCGGCGCTTCCGCGGGTTTCGGTCTCGCCACCGCGAAACTCTTCCTCGCTCAAGGCTGGGACGTCATCGCGACGATGCGCGCGCCCGCCGCAAATGCAATGGCGGCACATGAACGGCTGCACATCCTGCCGCTCGACGTCACCGACCAAACCAGCATTGCGCGAGCCGTCGCAGACGCCGGTGCTGTCGATGCGCTGGGCAACAATGCCGGGGTCGGCATGTTGAACGTGCTGGAGGGCGTGGACATGGCCAAGGCCCGCGAACTGTTCGAGACCAATGTGCTGGGCACGATGGCGATGACCCAGGCTGTCCTGCCGGGAATGCGCGCGCGCCGGTCGGGCGTCATCGTCAACATCAGTTCCAGCGTCACGCTGCGCCCGTTTCCGGCGCTGTCGGTCTATAGCGCCAGCAAGGCCGCCATCAATGCGTTCACGGAAAGCCTGGCCCTCGAGACGGCCCAGTTCGGCATCCGGACGCGGCTGGTTTTGCCGGGTTCAGCCCCGACGACCGGCTTTGGCAAGAATGCCGTGGCGCGCATGGGCATGGACGTTCCGGCGCCATATGAGGCTTTCGTGCAGGACTATTTTGCCACGATGCGCAGCGCGACCGAAAAAACACAGCCTGAAGACGTGGCGCTGGCCGTATGGCGGGCGGTGACGGAGCCAGATGCGCCAATGCGCCTGCCCGCAGGTGCCGACGCCAAAACACTCTTCAGCCAGTCAACCTCTCCCACCAGCAATTGAGTGGGCTGGCCTTTGGCCGAGCGCCTGCAGCACCGTCAACCAGGATGACACCATGAATAATCTCATCAATCTATCGCGTTTCATTCCCGCGCCCCAGGCCGGATTGACCGTGGCCTACACGCCGATCATCCTGCCCATGGCTGGACGCACACCGCTTGAATTGCGCCTGACGGCACCTGCCAGTGGCGGTGCCCTGCCAATCCTGCTGCTGTCGCACGGAGCCGGGCCTTCCAGATATGTTCCGTCCAAGGACGGCTACGGACCCCTGGCGCAATTCTGGGCCGAACGCGGTTTCGCCGTGATCCAGCCCACCCATGGAAATTCTCCGGTCGCGGGCCTGCCAGGTGACGCCCCCGGCGCGCCCTACTTCTGGCGCCAGCGGGTGTCCGAGATGGCGGCCATTATCGACCGCTTGGATGAGGTGGAGCAGCAGGCGCCGGCAATAGCGGGCCGCCTCGATCACCGACGCATCGCGGCCGCCGGCCACTCTTTTGGCGGCCACACGGTCAGTCTGCTTCTGGGCGCGCAGCTTGCTGGCGAGAGCTTTGCCGATAAGCGGATATCTGCGGGGGTTCTGCTGGCAACGCCTTGTCGTGGTGGCCGTCATCTCACCGAACAAAGTGCGGCCCGCTTTCCGTTCTTCGACGTGGATTTTGCGCACATGACAACCCCCAGTCTTGTGGTCTGCGGTGCCGACGACAACCCGCACTTCACATCACGCGGACCCCAGTGGCATGCCGATGCCTTCCATGACAGCCCGGGGGCCCAGGCTCTTGTTAACGTGCATGGCGTTGGTCACGGATTGGGCGGCATTGCCGGGTTGGATGCAAAAGAAACCGAGATCGAAGCACCCGACGCACTGGAAGCGACGCGGCGGCTCAACCTCGCCTGGCTTCGCACAGCTCTTGCGGTTGATGTGGATGCCTGGCCATCCGCTATCGCTTCACTCGATGGTCCTGCGGGCGCATTGGCAACACTGACTTTTCCGAACAACGGCTGAAGCTGAGCCCGCTGCCTAGGTCGTTCGCTGGCAGGAGTGGGGCCGTAAGCCGCCAATCGAGGACTGTCTGCTTTCCTATCGTTTTGGCCTGAAGCAGCCAGTCGGCAATTCACCCCCATAGACGACACAAACAAAAAACCCAGTTCGACGATGCTGAGCGACTGTGGACGATGCTCTCACTTGTGGTGGTGATGTCGAGTGTCAGGCACGGCCTAACCGTGATGCCCTTGAGGCGCCCGCTAGATCGCAGCCCAGGAAACGACTCCGACAAGGATGGGGCCGCCGCCTGGGCTGCAGGGGCCAGCAGCCGATCTCTGATCACAAACTGCGTCCCGCTCAAAGTTCTCTTGCCAAGTCCGGACCCGCCTCATAGGCACAGGCATCTGTGCTGGCGATACAATTCTATAAGCTCTTGGCGCCGAAGGAATTTTCATGCGCATTCGCATATTTGCGCTGTTTGCTGTGCACGCGCTGGCAATCGGCGCGGTTCTGACCCGCATCCCGGACCTTCAACAGCTGTACGGACTTTCACAGGCCCAGCTCGGGTTGATCCTCATGGCCCAGCCCCTCGGCGCCTTGCCGATGTTTCTGGTGTCGAGCCGATTGATCGAAAGATTTGGACCAAGGCGAATAACCCTGTGGTTCATGCCGGTTTTGATAATTTCCGCTGGACTAGCAGGGGTAATTGTCCACCCGATTACGCTCTTTTTGGCCCTGATGCTGCACGGTTGTGCTCTGTCATTGACCAATGTCGCGATCAACGTCGAAGCGGATCGTTTCGAATATGCGACTGGTCACCGCATCCTGAACACCTGTCATGGAATATGGAGCGTCGGATTTCTGGCTACGGCTGTGTTGGGGGCTGCAATGCGGGGAGTTGGCGTTTCGCCAACCGTTCATCTCGGGCTGATCGTCCCTATCCTCATCGGATTGCTGTTGTTCGCCATTCTGCCGATGCCTGAAAGCATGGCGCGGCCCCATTCTGGAACCACCCGCAGAAACCTCGCCCTACCAACCCTCGCGACGATTGGCCTTGTGGCCTTTGGTCTGGGCGCAGGGGTGACTGAAGGCGCCTCGCGCGCTTGGGGCATTATCTACCTGCGGGACAACTTCGTCATGCCCGAGTGGGCCCAGTCGTTGGCGTTGCCTTTTTTGATGGGCTCCATGGCCGTCGGTCGCCTATGCGGCGACAAAATGCTGGACGCGCTCGGCCCCAAGACCACAGCTTTGATTTTGAGTGCTACGGCATTTCTGGGATTGGTGTTGTTGGTCTTTCCGCCAACCGGATGGTTTGCCCTTGGGAGCTTCATCCTGATCGGCTTGGGCATATCGCTGCTCAATCCGATGATGCTATCGGCTGCAGCGCAACTGGGCGACAGGCCGGCCTCGCAGAACGTGGCAGCTGTGACGGTGGTGTTTCAGCTGGTTAATCTGGCGGCTCCAGTGCTGTTCGGTTTGATAGCCCAAGGCTTTGGTATCCAGATGGCTTTCGCTGCACTGATGCCGCTGATCATCCTGAGTCTGGTGATGAGCGGCAAAATCCGTTTTGGTACCAACGCCGCGCTTTAGAAGCCCTAAACCAAAAGCTGACTGTCCGAAACCGACCCCCTTGCGAACGTTCGTTTAGGCGGCGCAAGCGTCAATAAACTGCCGTCCATAAAGCCGGCTCAGTCACCAGCGGTGTCGAACTTAATCCTGGCATGCTCGATACGGATCAGGTTCTCGGTCACCCAGGTGCTAAGCGTCCTAACGGGAACGGCCATCTCCTTACCCAAATCAGTCAGAGCGTATTCCACGCTCGGTGGTTTGGTCGGGTAGACGGTGCGCTCGACAAGACCGTCGCGCTCGAGGCCGCGGAGCGTCAGTGCCAGCATCCGCTGCGAAATACCCTCAACACTGCGTTGCAGCGCGCTGAAGCGTTTCGGCCCGACCTCCAGTTCCATGGCGATCAGGATCGTCCACTTGTCGCCGATCTTTGCCAAGGCTTCCGATAGTGAACGGCAGGCGGTTGTATCAGGCGTGTTAGCTCGTGCCAAAAAAGTGCCTCCTTGGACCAAAGCGTGCTGCACTCTACACTGGTGCTAACAAAAAGGAACTATGTCCTTTTGCGTAAGTGCGGAGCTGAGTCATGAAGCAGGTCGTTTTGATTACCGGGGGAACGCAAGGGATCGGACTTGGGCTTGCAAAAGCCTTCATGGCGACCGGTGCAGAGGTCGCAGTCTGCGGGCGCTCGGACGGCACGCTTGATGCTTTTTCCCGTGATTTTCCCGTAGCGCTCGCCATCAAGGCAGATGTGACCATGGCGCAAGACCGGGCTGCGATGCTCGAAGCAGTGTCCGAGCGGTTCGGCCGAGTTGACGTCTTGGTCAACAGTGCCGGTCGCTTTGTCGAGCGGAATTTCCTCGCGCCAGATGCAGCAGTTGGCCTCGAAGACGAAGTAGCGCTCAACCTGACCGCGCCCATTCAATTAACCAGTGAGGTGCTTGAGCGCTGGCCAGCGCTGCAATCCATCATCTTCGTGTCGTCTGGCTTCGCGCTGGTTTCTCCGGCTCGGGCACCCACCTATGGAGCGGTCAAGGCTGGGCTTCACGGCTTTGCCGAAGGCTTGCGGCGGCAACTAGCCCCCCATGGAACGCACATCCTCGAACTGCTTCCCACCACGACGGATACACCGGGAACTGCAACAGAAACGCGCAAGAAAATGACCACGGCCGAGGTGGCCAAGATCACGCTGGAAGCCTTGGCGAAGAGGAAGCCAATGGCGCTACCGGGGCCGATGAAGCTGCTTCCAACGTTGCTGCGGATCGCACCTGAAGCTACCCGGCGCATGATCGCGGAAATTTAACAGTACTTCTTACACCACAGTGACGAATACCCGCTTTCTGGATGCTCCGAATAGAAGCCTGTCTCCTTTCCGTGCCGACGATGCCGTTGCCAGCTAGCAGACTATTTCCAGATATTCACCGCTCGGTCGAGTGAATCCCATGCAGGCGCACTACTCGCGCCGTTTCAATGGCTGTGTGATCAACGGTGGATGAATGCTCCTGGCAACGTCATTGCGTAGGAGGGAGGTAGTACTTAGCACGAGGCGGCGCTGCATTTCACGTTACAGATGCTGAAAGTCACTGCGCCAGGTCGGCGCGGGCCATTTCCAGTTCTTCGGCATAGCGTCGTAGCAGATGGCCCTCGGTGAGCGTTCCGATGACCTTGCGCTCCACCAGATCAGAGACCACGACCAGGGCATCGGCATTGTTCTTCTCGAACAGGGCCTCGGCGTCACCTGCGCCCAATGCAGGATGAAGCATCACCTCGCCATGGCGCAGGATGGTGTTGACCGCCGCCGCATTGTCAGCCACGGCCTCGCCATAGGCATCTGCCACATCGATCATCCCCGCATAACTGCCATTGTCGCGCAGGGCGATGACCCGCGTCGCCGATCCGAGTGGATAAAGCCGGCGGAATTCGCCCAGGCTGAGATGTTCGGGCACCGATTTGGTGTCCCGGCGCATCATCTTGCCCACCGTCAGGTTGCGCATCCAGCCAACGTCATGGGCGCTGCGAATGGTCTCGCCGCGCAGGTGAAAGCGCCAGGTGGTGAAGGAATAGCCGAAGGTTTCGCGCACCAGCATGGACGATGCTACCGCGGCGACCAGGACGGCGATGGTGAGCGGGAGGCTGCCCGAGGTCTCGAGCGCCAGAAACGCCATGGTCAGGGGGCCACCGACAATAGCGGCTGCCAGGCCAGTCATGCCAACCAGCATGAACACGTCGGGATAGGGGAACAGCGTTGGATCGATCAGTTCCGTCAACTGGTAGAACATCTGGCCAAGAATTGCCCCGATGAACAACGACGCAAAAAACAAGCCGCCGCGGAAGCCCGAACCGAGCGAAATCGCCGACGCCAGAATTTTCAGGATGACCACGGCGCCTGCCAGGACCAAAGGCAGCGGCGCCTCGGCGAACGCACTTTGGACGGCGCCGTGCCCCGATGACAGCACGGCGGGATTTGCCAGCGCCAACCCGCCAACCAAAAGGCCTCCAATGGCGGGACGTGACCAGCTGGGCGCACGCATCCGCAGGAAAGCGGCTTCCACCAGGCCAACGAGGCGCATCAATAAGATGCCGATCCCGCCTGTCGCCAGCCCGCTCATCACGATCAGCAACACCTGTGGCAAACCGATATCGACCACCTGGGTGATCGTGACGATCGGCTCGCCGTGGCCGAACAGCGATGCCACCAGCACGGCCGCAATCGAGGCGGCAACGACCGGGGCCAGGTTGGAAATTGTATAGGTGCCGATGATCAACTCGAAGGCATAGAAGGCGCCGGTCAAGGGCGCACCGAAGGCTGCGGCAATGGCCCCCGCTGCCCCGCAGCCTACCAGTTTGCGCATGTCGGCCCGGCGCAACTGGAACAGATCACCCAGTTTGGATGCAACGCCGCCGCCCATCTGGGTATAGGCCGCCTCAAGCCCGACGGAAGCGCCAAAACCGTTCGAGACCAGCGTCTGTCCAGTAATGATCAGACTATCCACCATGGACAGTTTCCCACCATGCAGGGCGTTGGCTTCCACCAGATCGACATAACGGGATTTCCGCCGGCGCAGCAGCAAAGCAATGATGCCCAGGAGCGCGCCGCCCGCGGCCGGAATAAAAACCGAGTCAAACGGTAGATTTTCCAGAGCGCTCAGGCGCTGGTTTGGTGCCAGCTGATAGAGCAATTGCTGCAATCCATAGGCGAGCTCACGCAGGATCAACACCATCAGGCCAGCCAGGCCGCCCACAATGACAGCCAACAGGACCAGCCAGCTTTCGCGACGGCGGACCAGGGTGCGGATCCGCGCCTGCAGGTTCCCTGTCTGCACGTTCTCGATCCACCAGCCCGAGATTCCAAGCCAGGCTCGACCCAGTCTGCTTAGGGCGGCAAAATATCCCGCCCGCGATGGAGAGGCGTCAGGCTGCGGCTCTTGCTTGGGAAGCTCGGTCATTTCGGCATCTGGTCTATCTTGAGGTTCCTGCTGGATCAACCGTGGCGCATTAGCCGATAGAGGTGGTTGAATCCGCAATACCTGCCCACGGTGGCTGCCGCCAACGAGATCATCAACAATGCCGGCATCGCGGTGTCCAAGGTTCTCGCTGGCACGGCGACTGCCACCGACGCCCTGGCTGAAGCCGATGCCGCCAACGCGGCTGCACTCGCGCGCTGAGTGCCAGCGACCCCGTCACGTTCCTTCTCCCGCGTGACGGGGTCCCCTTTCACGGAGCTGCCATGACCACAGATGCAACACACCTCTTCTACCGCCCGGTCATGGTTTTCATGGGCGCTGTCTCGGTCGTCATCACGGTCTATGTATTGTGGCTGACCATGCAGAACATCTCGCTGCTCCGCCCCGGACAGCAGCAGTTCGTCGGTCTCGACAACTATATCCGCCTGCTGTTCGACATGCGCGGCCTCTCGGCGCTGGGACGCACGGTGATGTTCACCATCGCGGCCACAGGCATCGAATTGCTGCTCGGCCTCGGCATTGCGCTATTGCTCGATCGTGAATTCTTCAGCAAGCGCATCGTTCGCGCGCTGATCCTCGTACCCATCGTCATGACACCGGTAGTCGTCGGCCTTACTTGGCGCTTCATTTTCGATCCCTCGAGCGGCATGGCCAACTATCTGCTCTCAGTCATCGGGTTCGGCCCCGTCGATTGGCTGGGCAGCCCGAATGTGGCGATCTTCGCCCTGCTGATCGCCGACGTCTGGCAGTGGACGCCCTTTGTCGTGCTGCTGACCATGGCGTCGCTGGAATCGCTCTCAGGTGATCCGCAGAACGCAGCCCGCGTCGACGGTGCCCGAGAATGGCAGGTCCTTTGGCATATCACGCTGCCCATGCTGCAGCGGGCGCTGCTGGTCGTGGGCGTCATCCGCGCCATCGACAGCATCAAGGCCTTCGACATCTTCTACATCATGACGCGTGGCGGCCCGGCGCTGTCGACCGAAACGCTGAACCTCTACGGCTACATCGCTGCCTTCACCAATTTCGATATTTCCTATGCCCTGACCATCGCCATGGTGCTGACCATCCTCACCAATGTCGCGCTACTCGCCGTCTACGGCTTCGCCTTCCGCCCGCAAAAGAGTGGATGAGACCCATGCGCAAGATCATTTTTTACGCCGTCATCGTCGTGCTGGTCGTCGTGGTGCTGTTCCCGCTCTATTGGGTCATGGCCACCTCGATCAAATCCATCCGTGATGCCTTCGCCATTCCGCCAGTCTGGCTGTTCGAGATAACTTGGGAGAACTACGCCAAGGTGCTCAACAATGGCGTGTTCCTGCGCGCCTCCGTCAACTCGATCATCGTGTCGTTCACCGCCTCCATCATTGCCGTCGCCATCGGTTCGCTGGCGGCCTATGGGCTGGTACAGCAGAGCGAAGGGGTCAAGCAGAACAACGAGAAATTCGTGCTGGGCCTGCGCATCGCCCCGCCGATCATCTTCGTCATCCCGACCTATTTTCTGGCATCCCAGCTCAAGCTCTTGAACAATCACTGGCTGCTGATCGCCATCTACGCCTTCATCAACATCCCCTTCGCCATTTCCATGCTGCTGACCTTCTTCGAGGACATTCCGCGCGAGCTGCGCGATGCCGCCAAGGTCGACGGCGCCCGCGAGTTCACCATTTTCCGCGAGGTGTTCCTGCCGGTGGCCAAG
>Ga0247806_10000933_pt1 | contig 15461 bp, 9 predicted proteins | sample UWRJL059202B1_FD_179935 | JGI IMG/M metagenome (GOLD analysis project Ga0247806, IMG submission 179935) | Plant litter microbial communities from Arlington Agricultural Research Station in Wisconsin, United States - UWRJ-L059-202B-1 | ecosystem: Environmental > Terrestrial > Plant litter >... | reverse complement strand
AATATGGGGCGAATGCTTCAGGAATATAAACACTGCCAGTGGCGTATTACAGTACGGTACTGCTGCAGGATTTTCTGCTACGCTGCTTGCAGAGGCAAATTTCTTCCGTGCTTTTGACTATTTTTTATTGGTGCAAACTTTTGGCGGTGTGCCGTTAGATCTTGGGTCTGGTGAACTTGTTTATAATACCAGCGATACTAAATTTTCCGTGCGAAATACGGTTCCTGAAGTTTACACCAAGGCTGTATTCCCGGATCTTGTAACTGCAGTTCAAAATTTGCCGGATGTGCCCCGACTGACTGGAACAGTAACAAAAACAGTTGCGCGTTTATACCTTGCTAAAGCATATTTAACATATGCATGGTGGCTTCAGAATCCAAATAATATACCTACATATCCTGAAACGCCAAGGACAGACCCTGATGGGCATGATGCACAATGGTATTTCCAAAAGGCTTATGATATTTCCCTTGAAGGTATCAATAATGCAGGAGCAACATATGCTTTACAGCCAACCTTTTATGATGTAAACGTGGGAACAAACGACCGTAATAAGGAAATTATGTTGTATGCAGATCATACTCAATCGAGTGCATATTATAACGGTGGTGACTTAAATAACGGAAGTGGTGGAGCCCCTGATAATTTTGCAGGCTGGATGATGACATGGAACTACACTGCAATTAAAAGTGGTACAACCTCTGCCTTAACCGAATTTAAAAATACTGTTCAACGTGAAGCTGAACAACACCTTGGCCGTCCGTGGACACGTATGTGTCCTACTGTTGAAGTTTTAACACGTACCTTTAATGATAAAGTTAATGATTCGCGCTATGATGGTACCTTTACTACTACCTACCGTGGTAACTGGAATAAAGTTCCTTCTCTATTCGCCACTAATCCTGTTTTATATAATGCTAACGGATTGCCGGTGAGTCCCGGTGATGCCATAGTGACTTTCTTAGATGAAGAGCCTTCATCTGCCATTGTATATCCAAGTGATGCAGGTAACAGTGGCGTTGGAGCCGGAGTACTACCTGGAAGGGCTGATTATGTAATAGCTCCTACCGCTATAAGCAGAATTGTATATCCGGGACTTTGGAAACTGGGTCCTTACAGGACAGATAACGGAACCGGCCTTGGACAACCAAATGCTGGTAGTACACGACCGTACAATATCGCTAAGTTCTCTGAATTTTACTTTATAGCTGCAGAGGCTGCTGTAAAAGGTGCAAATGGCAGCATGAGTGCAAGAGATTTAATTAATGTGATAAGGGCACGTGCCGGTAAATGGAGATTTGATAACAATGATAATGTTGCGAGGATAGAAGACAATAGTGCTGCTATGACTTCTGCTACACCTGCCGCTATAGATATTAACTATATTTTAGCTGAGCGTTCCCGAGAATACTATGGCGAGGGTTACCGTTGGTATGATCTGGCACGTACACAAAAATGGGCAGAGTTAGCTTCTACATATAGCATTAGCGGAGTTAATTACGGTAATCATACTCCTCAAACATTTACTCGTAATATTGAACCATATTTGTATTTGCGCCCAATACCACAGGGACAAATTGACGCCATGATCGGCGATAAGGCAGCATATCAAAATCCGGTTTACAATTAGTAAATCCGGTTAAAATAATCATGCTTATAATTACAAACGGGTGAATTTTTCACCCGTTTTATAGTTTATAGATAATGCTGTTTTAATACATTAACCATTATATTTATTAAAAAAATAATAAGTAAATAACAAATGAACTTTAAAATTAATAAAGCATTTTGCATTACAATAGTAGGCTTTTTAATCACCTTAAATTGCCATGCCCAGATAAAACTGCCACGACTAATAAGCGACGGTATGGTTTTGCAGCATTCTCAAAATGTGAAAACATGGGGATGGGCTGCCCCGGGAGAAAAGGTAAAATTATTATTTGCAGACAAAAATTATAGCGCAAAAGCAAATGCAAACGGAATGTGGGAGATTATGCTTACTCCCCAAAAACCCGGCGGGCCATACACAATGACTTTTAGTGCCAGCAATAAAATTGTGGTTAACAATATTTTGTTTGGCGATGTGTGGTTGTGCAGTGGGCAGTCTAATATGGAGCTTAGTATGAACAGGCTTATGGATACTTATCCTGGAGAAGTAAATGCAAACAATAATAGTATAAGGCAATTTGTAGTACCCGATGTATATAATTTTAAAGACAAACAAAAAGATTTTAATGCAGGAGACTGGAAATCTGTAAGTCCTGAAACCATAGCAGATTTTTCTGGGGTGGCCTATTTTTTTGCAAAAGCAGTTTATAAGGAACATCATATTCCTATAGGTTTAATTAATGCTGCTTTGGGAGGTTCGCCTGCACAGGCCTGGATAAGTGAGGCAGGTTTAAAGCAATTTCCTGACTATTATAACGATTTGCAAAGCTTTAAAGATGATAAACTGATTGCGAAAATTGAAGAGAGCAACAAGCAGATAAATTCTGCATGGTATACCCAGCTCAATACTAGCGATGAGGGCCTAAAGCACGGTTGGAAGACTGCTAATTACAATGATAGTGACTGGGATACAATGAACATACCGGGTTACTGGGCAGATGCTAAAGTAGGTAATAAAAATGGTGTAGTGTGGTTTAGAAAAACAATAGATGTCCCTGCTGCTATGGCAGGCAAACCGGCAAAACTTATATTAGGCAGGATCGTAGATGCCGATTCTGTTTTTGTTAATGACGTATTTGTGGGTAGTACGTCATATCAATATCCTCCAAGAAAGTACCAACTTAAAAATAGTGTATTAAAGCAGGGTAAAAATACCATTGTTGTGCGCGTAATAAATAATAGTGGGCGTGGAGGGTTTGTTTTAGATAAAGATTATAAACTTATTGCAGGTAATGATACATTAGATGTGGCGGGAATATGGAAATACAAACTAGGTACTGCAATGCAGGCTACACAAGCCCAGGTTACTGTAAGATGGAAACCCACAGGGCTTTATAATGCTATGATAGCACCTTTGCAAAATTATGGTATAAAAGGTGTTTTATGGTATCAGGGAGAATCGAATACTGCAAAACCAGATGAGTATTCTAAACTTATGGAAACACTTATTGCCGACTGGCGAGCAGGATTTACTACTAATTTGCCTTTTATATATGTACAATTACCCGGGTTTATGGATGAAAAAAAGGATCCATCTCAAAGTAGTTGGGCTGTTTTGCGCGATGAGCAAAGTAAGCTGTTGGCTGTAAAAAATACAGCAATGGCAGTTGCAATAGACCTTGGTGAGTGGAATGATATTCATCCTCTTAATAAAAAAGATGTGGGGGAGAGGCTCGCCTTACAGGCAGAAAAACTTGTATATGGTAATAACAAAATTGTTGCTTCGGGCCCGTCGGTAAAATCGGTTAAAAAGTTAGGAAATAAATTACAGGTTAGCTTTAATGATGTAAACAACGGTTTAATGGTTAAAGGGAACGGAGCCTTAAAATATTTTGCCGTTGCTGGTATAGACGAAAAATATGTTTGGGCTACGGCTGTTATAAATAGTAATAATGAGGTAGAAGTATGGAGCGATGCCATAACAAATCCTGTTTACATAACGTATGCCTGGGCAGATAACCCGGCAACGGCTAATTTATATAATAGAAATGGACTGCCAGCTGCACCTTTTAAAAAGAAGTTATAATATGGTTTTATTAGATAATAGGTAAATGTAATTTTTATAATGTAAAATAATGCTAATATAAATTTAGGAACAATAAAATAAGTTGTAATATTGTCATTGTGACTACTATAATGTAAAGTTGCCTTTCTGTAATTATTTTGCAATTTTTATTGTTGGTAAGTACAGAAAGGTTTTTAAACTTAATTTTAAACATCGTTATAGTAAACCTAATTTAATCAGGATTCTTAATAACCATGAGCAATATTACTATAAAAGACATTGCAAAAGCGCTTAATTTTTCTGTTTCAACCATATCAAAAGCATTAAATAACAGCTACGAGATAGGCCCCGAAACAAAGCAAAAAATAGCCGATTATGCAAAGGCTAATAATTATAAACCTAACAGGCTGGCCAAAAGTTTAAAAATTGGTCATACTAATTCTATTGGTGTTATTGTTTGTTCTTTTTTTAGCAGCACTTTTTTAGCTCAAATATTAGACGGTATTCAAAGGGCATCATTTGAGACTGGCCATGACATTATAATTATGCAAAGTTTTGAAAATGTGGAAACCGAAAAAGCCTGCCTTGATGCGTTAATTTCTAAAGGTGTCGACGGGATTTTAATGGCTCCTGTAAGCGAAACTTCTAATTCTGATTATCTTACATATATTAATAAAAACCATTGCCCAATTGTTTTATTCGACAGGATAAATTCGGGCATCCAAACAACAAAAATAGGTGTTACAGAGTATAAGGGTGCTCTAGAAGCTACACAGCATCTTATAAATATTAACAGGAAAAGGATATTATTTATTACCGGAGATAAATTTGGCGATAATAATCAGCGAATTTTAGGCTTTAAGAAAGCTCTTAAAAACCTGGATATTCCTTTTAATCAACGGTATATGGTGCATTGCAGTTTAGAGAATATTGATGAAATGGATGCAAAGATAAGCAGCTCGATAAACGAGCTAAGGGAACAAAATATTATGCCTAATGCCATTTTTGGCGCGACTGATGTTATAACTACCAGAACTTTAGGCATTCTTGCACAATTAAAAATTAAAGTGCCGGATGAAATTGCTGTTATAGGGTTTGCCAATACAGATATTGCCTTTTCGCTAAACCCATCATTATCCACAATTAGGCAACCGGCAAAAGAGATGGGAGCTTTAGCGCTTAATAAACTGGTCGAATTAATAGATATGCACGGAAAAAAACCACAGCAGTATGAAACCATACTTTTAGATACATCTATTCAGCTAAGAAATTCTACAAATCTTACTATAATATAAGTAGTTAACAAATTGTATGTTTTAAAGGCGTACAATTTTCATTTTAGGCACTAACAGTTTCATGATGCACCATGCAATTAAATAAGCAAGTGCACAAAAGGTAAATACAATGGTATAACCCATTTTAGCGTCTCCTATAAGTTTATAATAATCAAATATCCTGCCTACAAAAAAAGACATTAAAGCACCGCTTATGCCCCCGGCCATACCGCCTATACCGGTAACACTGGCCACGGCCGCTTTAGGGAACATATCTGACACGGTGGAATATACATTTGCAGACCATGCCTGGTGTGCAGATGCGCCAATACCTATTAAAATTACAGGTACCCAAAAGCCGTAATGCCCAAAGGGTTGAATTAATAAAACTATAAGAGGAAAAAGAGCTATAAGAAACATAGCTTTCATCCTGCCATCATAAGATGAATATCCCTTATTTATGAAGTACACAGGAAACCAGCCTCCGCCTATGCTTCCTACCATAGTCATTGTGTAAAGCACAGTTAGGGGTAATGTAATTTGTGTAGTTGTTAGGTTAAACTGGCTTGTAAGGTACGATGGCAGCCAGAACAGGAAGAACCACCAAACGCCATCGGTAAAAAATTTACCCACTGTAAATGCCCATGTTTGCCTGAATGTTAATAGTTTAAGCCAGCTTACTTTTATGGCAGGTTCCGGCTCTGATATCTTATCATAAACGGTATCGCTCGCAATGTATTCTAATTCTGCCGCAGATAATCTTTTTTGCTTTAAAGGGGTGTCGTAATAATACAGCCAAAAAATTAGCCATACAAAACCAAATGCGCCAATAATTATAAAAGAACTTTGCCAACCTAAATGATACGCCAGCCATGGTACAGTAAGTGGTGCCAGTATAGCCCCAATATTAGACCCTGAATTAAAAATACCTGTAGCTAATGCACGTTCTTTTTTAGGAAAATACTCTGCAGTAGCCTTTATTGCAGCAGGAAAATTAGCCGATTCGCCCATGCCCAAAACCAGCCTCGCTATAATAAAACCAAGCACGGATATTGATATTCCCGAAACACCAATTACGCCTAAAACATTAGCTGCCACAGTGCCTATTTCTATTGCATAGGCGTGTAGCATTGCCCCAAAAGACCATATAATTAATGCAATTGTGTAGCCTTTTTTTACACCCAGTTTATCTACAAAACGGCCGGCTAAAAGCATGAAAAATGCGTAAGCTAACTGAAAAACAGCAGTAATAGTTCCGTAATCAGAATTTGTCCATCCAAACTCTTTTTCTAAAACAGGGTGCAGCAGGCTTAGTACCTGCCTGTCGAGGTAGTTTATTGTGGTGCCAAAAAATAACAGCGCACAAATTGTCCACCTGTAATTACCTGTTTTATTTTTCATTATGCTATTATCTGTAATTTGAATGGGTTATAATTTAAAGTAATTTTTTGCATTATGGTAGCAAATATCTGATATTACAGAACCTACCCAGTTTACATCATCTGGTATAAATCCCCGTTTCATATCCTCGGCAAATAAGTTACAAATCAGCCTCCTGAAGTATTCGTGGCGCGAATAAGATAGAAAAGATCTCGAATCTGTAAGCATCCCTATAAAAGTGCTTAACAACCCCTGATTAGATAGTGCATTTATCTGTTTGGTCATACCGTCTAACTGGTCTAAAAACCACCAGCCAGATCCAAATTGTATTTTACCTCGTATGCCTTCACCCTGAAAATTTCCTGCCATGGTGGCAAACAATGTGTTGTCGCGTGGGTTAAGGTTATACAATATTGTTTTTGCCAGCCTGTCCTGCTTTTCCAGGTGGTTTAAAAAGGCAGAAAGTGTCTCTGCCTGCTCATAATCGCCCACAGAGTCATATCCTGTATCTGCGCCAATAACCTGTACTTTATGTGCGTTACTGTTTCTTAAAGCGCCTAAATGAAATTGCTGTACCCAGCCTTTGTCATGGTATAGTTTACACAATTCGGCTAAAATGTAAAAGGCAAAAGCCTCTTTAGCTTTATGAGCTTGAGAATCATCACCATTTAAAACAGCCTTAAAAATAATTTCTAATTCGGTTATTGTAAAAGAGCCTTTGTTAGGAATATGTGTCAACCCATGATCTGAGGCTATGCATCCTGCGGTGTCAAAATAATTTACACGGATGCTATATGCTTCTATAAGCGATTCGAAGTCTTTAATTTCTATGCCAGAAACTTCGCCTAACTTTATCACATAATCTCTAAACTCATTGCCTAAATGAATATTAAAAATTTTATCGGGCCTAAAGGATGGAAGTACCTTTGTTTTAAAACTGCTGTTTTGCAAAGTAAAATGATGCTCTAACAAATCTGTAGGATCATCGGTAGTGCCCACCATTGCTACATTAAAATGTTGTAATAAGCCCTGTGTAGAAAATGCATCCGTTTGCAATTGCTGCTCTGTCGCGTTATAAATATCTTCGGCACTGTCTTTATTAAGTAACTCTTTAATCCCAAAAGGATTTTTAAGTTCCATGTGTGTCCAGTGAAACAAAGGATTACGTAACGTGTAAGGTACTGTTTCACTCCATTTACCAAATTTTTCACGGTCGGTAGCATCTCCGGTTATGAAGCGTTCTTCAATACCTAAAGCACGCATGGCCCGCCATTTATAATGGTCGCCCTTAAGCCAGATGTCAGTAATATTTTCAAACTTCTGGTTCTTTGCAATAGCCCAGGGCGATAGATGCGAATGATAATCTATAATAGGCTGGTCTTTGGCAAACTCAAAATATAATTTTTCTGCTGTAGAAGAATCAAGTATAAAATTGTCCTTTAAAAAATATGGCATAGTAGTGTAATTATTCGCCCATAATACCTAATTCCAATCCTCTTAATTCGGCCAATCCGCGAAGCCTGCCTATAGCAGAATATCCCGGAAAAGTGGTTTTGTTAAGATCGTCCAGCATTTGGTGTCCATGATCTGGCCTAAAAGGTATTGCAGTTGTGCGTTTGCTATTCTCTTCAACCGCAGCCTTCATAATTTTAAACATATTTACCTCACCATCAAGATGATCAGATTCATAAAAGTTGCCATATTCATCTCTTCTTACATTACGTAAATGCATAAAATGAACACGGTGTTTTACGGCTTCAAATATTTCTTGCAGATTGTTGTGTGTACCTGCGCCTAATGAGCCTGTGCAAAAACAGATACCGTTATATTCCTCGTTAACGGTATTGATAATATATTCCAGGTCGGCTTTACTACTAACTATCCTTGGCAGTCCTAAAATAGCATAAGGAGGGTCATCAGGGTGTATGGTCATTTTAATGCCTTCTTCTATACAAACCGCCGCAATTGACTGCAGGAAGTAAACCAGATTAGAACGCAAACCATCAAAGCCAATAGCCTGATAGGTTGCTATACTTTGGCTTAAACTTTTTAAAGTAGTACTGTCTTCGCCGGGTACCCCCATTAATATAATTTCTTCTAAATTTTCCTTCTCTTGAGCAGAAATAGTATTTTTTCGCTTTTCAAGCTGTGCTATTACTTCTTCAGAATAGTCTTTTTCTGCATTCTCGCGCTTTAAAATATAAATATCAAAATAGGCGAGGTCTGCCCAGTTAAAATATAACGCTTTAGAACCATCTTTCATTTCCAGGTCTAACTGTGTACGTGTCCAGTCGAGCACGGGCATAAAATTGTAGCAAACGGTTTTTAAACCGCAAGTGCCTAAATTTTTAAGTGACTGCCTGTAATTTTCAAGGTGTTTTTCGGCATCTGCACTACGGGTTTTAATAGCTTCATGAACCGGTACACTCTCTACAACAGACCATGTTAAGCCCGCAGACTCTATCTCTTCTTTTCTTTTTGTAATTTCTTCTATCGTCCAGATGGCACCATGCGGTACATGGTGTAATGCAGATACTATACCTGTGGCTCCTGCCTGTTTTACATCCTGTAAGCTTACTGTATCATTAGGGCCATACCATCTCCAGGTTTGCTCCAGTTTATTTGTTTTATTTTCCATCAATTAAAAATTATACGCCGCTCCAGGCATTAAAACCACCATCTACAAATATTGTTTCGCCATTTACAAATGCAGATGCATCGCTTAGTAAATATATGAGAGTTCCCTGTAATTCCTCCGGTTCGCCCAAACGGCTGTAAGGAGTGTTGTTTACAAATTTCTGAGCCCTGTTAGTATATGTACCATCAGTATTTGTTAACAGGTTACGGTTTTGCTCTGTAAGAAAAACCCCTGGTGCAATGGCATTTATACGTACTTTATCGCCATAGCGCAAAGACAGTTCCGTACCCATCCATTTTGTATACCCATCTATACCATGTTTAGCTACTGTATAACCCATAACACGGGTTATAGATCTGCTGGCAGCAAGCGAAGAAATATTTATTATAGACCCTTTGCCTTTTTCAGCAATTACCTGTCCAAAAATTTGTGTAGGAATAATTGTTCCATATAAATTTAGCTCTATGGCCTTAATGGTGTCAGAAATTTCAGCATTAAATAAATTATCGTCAGGACCTATTGTAGCACCTGGAATATTACCACCGGCGGCATTTACTAACCCGTCTATAGTGCCAAAATGATTTAAAATTTCATTTTTAGCGCGAATAACATCCTGCTTATCCATTACATTAGCAAGAACAGCTATAGCTTCTGCACCCAGTTGTTTTGCCATTGCAACCCTTTCATCGGCTCTTTCTTTATTACGCCCCAGGACCACGATTTTTCCACCTGCCTGAGCAATTGCTGCAATAAAAGCCTCGCCTAAAATTCCTGTGCCGCCGGTAACTACGATTACTTTATCTGTAAGTGAAAATTTATCTAAGATACTCATCTTTATGTTTTATAACTTTTACAATTAAAAATCAATATTACTCTGAAATTATTTTACCCTTAAATTTTTTCGTTAAAATCAACTATATCGTATTAGTAACTTTTGTACAATTACTTTGTTAAAGTATGAAGCATAATGTATTTTTACAAATCCTAAAATATCTCATGAAGAAAGTGCTTACTTTTGGCGAATTATTAATAAGGCTTCAATCATCAATGCCTTCTTTTATTAGTGGGAACGAAGAAAATACTATAAGCGCATTTGCTGGAGGATCTGAAGCAAATGTTAGTATGGCATTATCGCAACTTAATATTCCTACTGCTTATTTTACCGCTATTCCACAAAATGCTATTACAAAAGAAGTTGTTGTTGTTTTAAATAACAACACTATTGATACCTCTAAAATATTATGGCAGGGCGATAGGGTAGGAACATACATTTTACTATCGGCTAATGGGTTAACAAGTGGCGATGTAATATACGACCGTAAATATTCATCGTTTAGCCAGCTTAAGGCTAATGCAATTAATTGGGATGTTTTGTTTAAAGGCTGCACATGGTTTCATTGGACTGCCCTGACTCCGGCATTGTCAGAAAATATGGCTTTTTTAATGAAAACGGCACTTGAAGAAGCTGCCGGTCGTGGACTTTTTATATCTGTAGATTTAAATTACCGGAGTAAATTGTGGCAGTATGGCAAAGACCCTATAGAGGTTATGCCTGATCTTGTTAAGTACTGCGATTGCATTATGGGAAACATTTGGGCTGCCAATAAAATGTTAGGCACTACAATTGATACCGGTCTTGACAGAAGTACACCAAAAGAAAATTATATTGCTTATGCAAACAATGTTGCTGCACAGCTGTTTACCTTGTTTCCTAAATGCAGGCATATTGCAAATACCTTTCGCTTTATGGATAACCCTAAACACAATTTGCTTTATGGCACCTACCATGACACAGTAAGAAATTATGTTTCGGGTAGTTTAGAGACTCATGAACTTATTGACAGGATAGGCAGTGGCGACGCTTTTATGGCAGGGGTTATTGCTGGTATTTACAATCAGGATATACCGCAGAAAATTATAGACCTGGCAACACAAACCGGCTTTGATAAGCTATTTGTAAAAGGCGATTTTTTATTAAAAATATGATTATGAATGATGTATTAAATATTATAGAGGCATACCCAATAGTTCCCATTTTTTATAACGATGATATAACTGCTTGTATAAACGCAATAGATGGTTGTTATAAAGGTGGCGTTAGGGTATTTGAATTTGTAAACCGCGGGCCACTTGCCAAAGAAAATTTTGAGCAGTTGATAGCCCACAGGAATGAGCATTGGCAGGATTTAAAGTTAGGCATAGGCACAATAAAAAATAAGCAGGAGGCTTTAGATTTCATAGCCTTAAAAGCCGATTTTATTGTAAGCCCCCTTGTAAAAAAAGAAATAGCCAAAGTTACACTTGATAAAGGAATACTTTGGATACCCGGCGCGATGACTCCTACAGAGATAGACCTTGCACAAACATTAGGTGCGCCAATAGTTAAACTATTTCCCGGCGATGTACTGAGGCAACAATTTGTAAAGGCCGTTAAACCGTTATTTTATGGTTTAAAATTTATGGCCACCGGCGGCGTTTTAGTAGAAGAGAACAATCTAAAAAGTTGGTTTTCTGCCGGGGTAACAGCAGTAGGTGCAGGTTCTAAATTGTTTGAAAATATAAATAATAATGAAGAACTGGAGCAGCGTGTAAAATTAATGCTTAGCTGGATATCTGTAAAATAAAAGGCGTTTTAAAACGTAACTTCATTATAAAAAAGCCCTATAGTTTAAAATACTATAGGGCTTTTTAGTAGTATTAGCGTACATAACTATTTTTTACTCGTTATTTTAATAGTAGCATTCGTGCTTAAAGATTGTATTTTTTATTTAAAACAGTATTACATTGTCTAACTTCAAAAATATAGTTTACTTAAAGGTTTAATTAGTTTTAAAACTAAATTACGAATACGTTTTAGTTGATATTTAAGAAACTTTATGAAATTGATTAAAATTAAGGGTAATATTGAATTCTGAATAAAATTATTATTGTTATACACAATGAATAAATTACTATTTGTATTTTTTAGCATTTTCGCTTTAAGTGCATCAGCCCAAAATATTATAACTACTACTAATACTGGCAATGCTTTTCCAATTGTATCTGCTACAGTAGCTGCACCTGTTATTTTCGACAAAAATGACGATTCGCTGGTGCATATAGCGACTAAACTTTTTACAGAAGATATAGAAAGGGTTACCGGAAAGAAGCCTAAGTATTTAAATGCATTTGATAAAAGCGATATAGTTATTATAGTAGGCACCATAGGTAAGAGCAGCTTTATAAAAGAACTGGTTAAAAATAAAAAGATAGATGTTAAAGCTCTTGCAGGAGAATGGGACGGTTACCAAATTGAGGTAGTAAAAAATCCTTTTAAGGGTGTTAAACAGGCATTAGTAATTGCTGGTAGCAATAAAAGGGGAGCAGCCTACGGAGCTTTAGAGTTGTCTAAGCAAATGGGGGTTTCACCGTGGTATTGGTGGGCAGATGTACCTGTGGAGAAAAAGAATGAGATTTATAGTATTGCAAATAAAATTGTTAAAGATGCTCCAAAAGTAAAGTACAGGGGGATATTTATTAACGACGAGGCACCGGCATTTTCTGGCTGGGCAACAGAGAAATTTGGTGGTTTTAACCACAATGTTTACGAAAAGGTATTTGAATTACTGCTAAGGTTAAAAGGTAATTATTTGTGGCCAGCTATGTGGGGCCGTGCTTTTAACGATGATGATAAACTTAATCCTGTCCTGGCAGATAAGTGGGGTATTGTTATGGGAACATCGCACCATGAGCCTATGCAGCGCGCCCAGCAGGAATGGAAACGTTATGGTAAAGGCGCATGGGATTATACTAAAAATGAAACAGTATTACGCGATTTTTGGCGCAAAGGCATTGAGAATATGGGCACACATGAAAGTATTGTTACCATAGGGATGCGTGGTGATGGCGATGAGCCAATGACGGAGGGAACTGCCACAGCATTGCTTGAAAAAATTGTTGCCGACCAACGTAAGATACTTGAAGATGTTACTAAAAAACCAGCTTCCGAAACACCGCAGGTATGGGCACTTTATAAAGAAGTTCAGGATTATTATGATAAAGGAATGCGCGTGCCAGATGATGTTACACTTTTACTGTGTGATGACAATTGGGGAAACATTCGTAAGTTACCGCGATTAACAGACAAGTCAAGAAAAGGAGGTTACGGTATTTACTATCATTTTGATTATGTGGGCGATCCCCGAAATTATAAGTGGATAAACACCAATAATATCGCACGTGTTTACGAACAAATGCATCTTGCATGGGAGTATAATGCCAGGCAGATATGGATTGTTAATGTGGGTGATATTAAGCCTATGGAATTTCCTGTATCCTTTTTTCTTGATTATGCCTGGAATCCTGAAAGATGGAATCCTGATAACTTACGGAGTTATTATACTGAGTGGGCAACAGCTCAGTTTGGCAAACAATATGCTACAGAAATAGGCGATGTTGTACGTCAATACAGCCAGTTAGCATCAATGCGCAAGCCAGAACTTGTAGATGGAAAAACCTATAGTATTGATAACTATAACGAGGCGTATAAACTGGAGGATGCCTATACTAAGCTATTAGAAAGAGCAGAAAATATAGAAAGTAAATTACCGGCGGAGTATCATGATGCTTATTTTCAGTTAGTACTGCATCCTGTTATGGCAAATGGTAATCTTCATGCCTTATATAAAGCTGCGGAATTAAACAAAATATATGCTGCCGCAAAGGATGTAAGGGCTAATGTATATGCCGATAAAGTAAAGGATTTGTTTAAAAAAGACTCATTAATTACTCTACAGTACAACAAAAATACAGCTAATGGCAAGTGGAATCATTTTATGGATCAGACGCACATTGGGTATACATCATGGAACGATCCAAAAACTAATATAATGCCTGAAGTTACATACGTGCCTAAAAATTCTGTTACAAAACTTGCTCCTGAAAATGCATTGACAGATAAATCGGCAAAAGGCATCGCAGCAAAAAGCACTGTGCCGGCTTTTTATGAACAAAATGGGTATGTTTCTATAGAAGCACAGCATTACACTAAAGCTGTAAACACTAATGGAATTGAATGGAAGGTGTTGCCGGATATAGGCAGGACAGCATCTGGCATTACACCCTTTCCGGTTACAGCAAATAAGCAGGTTCCGGGAAATAACAGTCCGCATGTAGAATATGATTTTTATATTTATGAAGACAGTAAGCCAAATGTTCAGGCCTATTTTTCTCCAACACTAAACTTTCACAATGAGGCAGATGGACTTCAGTTTGCATTATCTATTGATGATGAAGAGCCGCAAGTAATCAGCTTAAATGCATCTAAAGATATTAAAGAGTGGCGAGCCTGGGTATCCGATAATGTTATTCTTAAAACAACTTCTCATGGTGAACTTAAAAAAGGCAAGCACGTGCTTAAATTCTGGATGGCAGACCCTGCCGTAGTGCTGCAAAAAATAGTTATAAACTTTGGTGGTGTTAAGAAAAGTTATTTAGGCCCGCCGGAAACAAAAGTAGAAGAAAGTAAGTAGCTTTTCCTGTTTAAAAAACTGTAATAAAATTACCATTTACCATACAAAATATACTATGAAATATTATAAATTACTGGTTGCTTATTTAATACTGCTCATGCTTCCCATCAGTCTTAAAGCTGATGATGGTTATCGTTTATGGTTAAAGTACGAGAAAGTTGATAATGTGGCATTGCTCGAAAATTATCGTCAGGCATTTCAATCGTATTATTTAGAATCTAAATCTCCCACAGCATTAGCTATAGGTATTGAACTTTCTAACGGATTTAAAGGTTTATTAGCTAAAGATATCAAACAGGTAAAATCGGTCATGGCTAATGGCTGCATTGTTATTGGTACTCCGCAAAATTCTTCTGTAATTAAAGGGTTGCAACTGGATAGTCAGTTAGAGAAACTTGGAACAGAAGGTTTTCTTATAAAGACAATAACCATTAATAAAAAAAAGTGTACTGTAATTACAGCTAATAGTGATGCCGGTTTATTATATGGCGTTTTTCATCTCTTAAAGATGATCCAGACGCAGCAAAGCATTGAAAATTTAAAGGTAGACTCAACTCCAAAAATACAGGTACGTTTACTTAACCATTGGGATAATCTTGATGGTAGTGTAGAGCGTGGTTATGCGGGTACTTCTATCTGGAACTGGGATGCGCTGCCTAATATTTTAGACCCCCGTTATAAAGATTATGCCCGTGCTAATGCATCAATAGGCATTAATGGTACGGTGCTTAACAATGTAAATTCGAACCCAAAGATATTAACAAAAGAATATTTGCCAAAGGTAAAAGCTCTGGCAGATGTTTTTAGGCCATACGGACTTAAAGTTTATTTGTCGGTATCGTTTAGTGCTCCCATCAAGATTGGCGGCTTAAAAACTGCCGATCCTTTAGATCCCGAAGTGATAAAATGGTGGAAAGCCAAAGCTGACGAGATTTATACATATGTGCCTGATTTTGGAGGGTTTCTTGTTAAGGCAAATTCTGAAG
>Ga0247806_10000932_pt1 | contig 15500 bp, 15 predicted proteins | sample UWRJL059202B1_FD_179935 | JGI IMG/M metagenome (GOLD analysis project Ga0247806, IMG submission 179935) | Plant litter microbial communities from Arlington Agricultural Research Station in Wisconsin, United States - UWRJ-L059-202B-1 | ecosystem: Environmental > Terrestrial > Plant litter >... | reverse complement strand
ATCCCACAGGCACGAATCTTCCCAGGAGCCAGAGGCCAGAATGCCGAGATCGTCATCGGCGAGCGCCTGGCGCACGGCGGCGGAGATATCGGTGGCGTAGTTCAGATCGGCCGGGTTCAGTTCTTTTTCGACATAGACCTGATGGTATAGATCGAAAGTGCGGCGCAGGGCCGGGCTGTCGCCGATCCACTGGTTGGTTTCGCGGTTGAGCAGGCGGTTGCGATCGCCTTCGGGCACATCGGCACCGAGCAGCGCCATATAGACGCCCTGCATGGTCGCCGCTTCACCCTGCTTGATGCCAGCGGGCAGCTGGAACGGGTATTGCACGCCCGCATCCTTGAGCTTTTGCGCGGCGTCGAGCACTTCGGCCCAGGTCGCCGGCGCCCAAGGCATCGGGATGCCGGCCTTTTCGAAATTGGACTTGTCGTACCACAGCATGCGCACGTCGGTATCGGTGGGCAGGGCATAGACCTCGCCCTGGTAGGACGCGACTTCGAGCAGGCCCGGCAGATAATACTGATACTGGTCCCAGGCGGCGGCCATGGTGCCGAGCGGCTCGAGATAGCCGGCGGACGCCAGTTCGCTCACCATGAAGCTGTCGATCAGATTGACGTCGGCGGCGGTGCCGGCGCTCAGATCGAGCGCAATGCGCTGATCATAGCCCTGCCCCGGCAGCTTAATGGCGTTGACCTTTTCGCCGGTCTCCGCCTCGAAAGTCTTGATGCCCGACTCGATCAGGGCAGCAAAGGAATCCTGATACATGATCGAGATTTCGGCGTGGGCGGGAACGGCTGCGCCGGCCATCAGTGACAGCGCCGCCACCGTGGTCAGTAAACCCTTTTTGAGCATCAACTCCTCCTGTGCTGCTCGCGCCACCGATTGGGCGGCCCTGCGCCAGGACTTGTGCCCCGTGCGCCAAGAGAAGTAACCACAAGTTCTGCAACGTTGCAAACTGATTTGTTACCTGGGCAGAAAATTACGGCACAGCAGGTTTTTATATAATTAAAACAATTATTTGAATTTGTCACCCCGCGTTTGCAATCGATTTCACCCAACTAGATCGTTGCAAATAATTGGCAGTTGGGTTCGTCGCACGATCGTGTAAAAAGGATCGCTGGAAAGCGGGGAATTTCGGAATGACGGACTTGGGCGGCAGCGGTGGCAATGGGCAGCGGGTGACGCTGCGCACCATTGCGGCGGCCACCGGTCTCAGTCTGTCCACGGTCTCGCTATCGCTGCGCGGCGGCACCACGCTCAAGCAGGAAACCCGCGACAAGGTCAACGAAGCGGCCAAGGCGCTGGGCTATGTTCCCGACCGGGCTGGCGTCCGATTGCGCACCGGCAAGACCAATGTCATCGCGCTGGTGCTGGACGGGGCCGAGGATTCCATCGATTTCGCTCGTCAGATGATCCAGGGGATCGGTCAGGCCATCAAGGGCACGCGCTATCATCTGACGGTCATTCCCGAATTCGAGCGCCAGCTATCGGCCGATACCATCGGCTATGTGCTGGGCAATCGCACGGCGGATGGGGTCATCATCACCCATACCGGACCGCGCGACCGGCGCGTGCAGATGATGATCGATGCCGATTTTCCGTTCGTCAGCCACGGCCGCACCGAGTTCTACACCCCTCACCCCTATCACGACTTCCACTCCGAGGAATTTGCCCGAATGGCCGTCGAACGGCTGGCGCGCAAGGGCTGCAAGCGGGTGATGCTGGTGATTGGGGACGACAGCACGACCAATTACCACAACATCGTCACGGCGTTTCACCGCACGGCGGCGCGAGCGGGCATGGAAGCCCATGTGCTTGAAAATACCCAGGGCCTGCCGCCCGCCGAATTGCGCCGCATCGGCTTCGAGCTGGCGCAGGATCCGCAACGGGTCGACGGCATTATTTCCGATAGCGAAATTCGCACCATCGCCCTGGTCGGCGGCCTGCAGGAAGCGGGGATCGTCCTGGGGCGCGATATCCAGCTGATCTACAAGCAGACCTCGGGCATTTTGCCGACGCTGTTTCCGCAGGTCGACAGCATCCAGGAAGATGTGCTGGCGGCCGGGGGCGAGTTGACTCGGCTGTTGTTGCGGCGCATCGCGGGCGACGATATCGGGACGCTGCAGACCCTCGCCGAACCGCAACCGCAATGGCGCAGCCCTCCGCTGTGATCTAGCGCGGCGGATAGCTCTGTTTCAGCCAATCGACCAGCAACGGCTGCGACAGCAGCGTGTCGAGGTCCGGGGCCGGAACGGCGTCGAAACCGTGCCGGCGCAGCGTGTCCTTCAACGCAATGGCGCGGTTTTGCGGATTGGTTATCGCCAGCGTCCGCGCGGCAATCTCGCTGGCCAGAGTTTTCGACATGGTCTTGGGCATAAGCTCTCCGCCTACAAACATGGCTTCATTACAGGTCGGCGAGAGGTCGAGGAACCCCAAAGGATAAAGCCTTCGATGTCGACCTATGGCGCATTGGCGCCGGCTGGTGCGCGCGAGACCCGCAAGCGCGAAAACATCATAAATGGTTGTGAGGGCTTTCAGTCAACGACCGAAGGCCGTATGGACCGCTGCACCTGCTCCAGCAATGGACCATCGAAAATGAGCGAGCGCAGTCTGATCTGGTGGGGCCGGCTTGGCGTGATCGTCGTGACCATCGGTTTATGGTGGCTGGCGTCGATCATGGTCGGGCGCAATCTGGTGCCCTCGCCGCTGGCAACGCTGGAGGCGGCCACCGGGCTGTTCAGCAAGCCCGAAATTTACAATGCCGTGCTCAATTCGCTGGGCGTCTATCTGGCGGGCATGGCTATCGCCGTCGTGATCGGCCTGCCGATGGGGCTGCTCGCCGGCGGCGTGCCGTTGCTTGGGCGCACGCTCGATCCGTTTTTCAACGCGTTGATGGCAACGCCGCGCGTGGCCTTTATTCCGCTTATCATCGTGCTGCTGGGCCTGGGGTTCCAGGCCAAGATCACGATCGTGGCGCTCGGCGCGGTGATGCCGATCCTGATCAATACCTATGTCGGCGTGCGCAATGGCGATGCCGAACTGGTCGAGATGGCGCGCTCGGCGGGCGCCAGCCGGATGCAGGTGTTCAGCAAAATCCTGATGCCGGGGGCGGCCTCGTTCATCTTGGTCGGGCTGCGGCTGGGCGCCACGATCGGGCTGATCAACACCGTGGTGGCCGAGCTTTATACCGCCGTGCAGGGGCTGGGCGGGCTGCTGGCGATTTATGGCAACACCTTCCGCATGGCGCCGTATTTCGTCGTGGTGCTGATCCTCGCCGGGCTCGGCGTCGCTGTGACCGAAGTCCTGCGGCTGTTCGAGCGCCGGCTCGATCGCTGGCGCCGCACCTAGGCGCGGTTGAAGAATGGCGAGTTGGGATCCTGGGTGATCAGCTCGCGAATGACGCCGGTCAGATAGCTGCGCAGCGCGATGAATTCGGGACTGGTGCGGACTTCGTCACGCCGCGGACGGGGCAAGTCGATGCTGACGATCTCGCGCAAGGACTGCGGCGCCGGTCCCATGACGACCACGCGATCACCCAGCAGGATCGCTTCCTCGACGCTGTGGGTGACGAACAGCGCGGTCAGCTGGCGATCTTCCCATAGCCGCAGCAGCTCGAGCTGCATGATCTCGCGGGTCTGCGCGTCGAGGCTGGCGAACGGCTCGTCGAGCAGCAGAAAATCGGGGTCGGTGGCAAGCGCTCGCGCCAGCGCCACGCGCTGCTTCATGCCGCCTGACAATTCAGCGGGATACTTATCGGCAAAGCGTGACAGGCCGACCCGATCGAGCCAGCTGGCGACGATGGGCTCGCGCTCGGCGCTGCCCATGCCTTTCAGTTCCAGGCCAAAGCCGACATTGCGGGCCGTGCTGGCCCAGGGGATCAGCCGGAACGACTGGAACACGAAGCCGATGTTCGGCCCCGGCACGGGAGCGACACCGCCAACGCGGACACTGCCCTGGTCAGGCGCCAGGAGGCCATCGACAATGCGCAGCAAGGTGGTCTTGCCGCAGCCGGAGGGCCCGAGGATCGAGATGAATTCGCCCGGCGCGACGTCGAGCGAAAAATCCTTGATGATCGCCGGTCCGCCCGCGCCGAAGCTCTTGCTGACATTGGCTATCGTGATGCCGGTCGTGCTCACCGATCGGCTGGATCCAGATCCGGCGCCGTGCCTATGTTGGCCAGCATCTCGTCGGTGATGCTGAAATCCACCCACTGATCCATGGTCAGCGGCTTGAGATCGGCAAAATCGGGGCTCTCGAAATTCCAGTCGGCGGTGAAGGCCAATTCATTGGCGCTCAGTCCGCCGTTGACGCTCCAGCTTTGGCTATAGGCTTCGGCGAGGCTTTCAAGATCGGCACGCGCCAGATCGGGACGCGCTTGCGCCATGGCGTCGACCCAGATGGTGGGATCCTGCACGATATCGCGGGCCAGCTTGGTGAGCGCGGTCACCACGGCAACGACTTCGGGCCGGCGCGCTTCCAACACTTCGGGGGTCACGACGTTGACCTTGCTGACCACGGGAGCCGCCTGAAAATACTGGTCCTGATCGACCAGGACATGCATGCCGGTCTTGTCGGGCAAGGTGACCCAGGTGCCCAGCGACATGGTCGTAGCGTCGATCTGGCGTGCGGCCAAAGCCTGGGCGCGGGCGGCGGGCTGGCCCAGCGCGACGAGGTCGAGGCTATCGAGATCGATGTCCATGCTGGCCAGAACCTGGCGGCTCAGGCCCTGATCGACGCTGCCGACCCGGCCGATACCGAAGCTGTGGCCGGCAAGGTTAGCGACATCGGCGACCGAATCCTGCGCCACGATCATGAATGCCAGCGACTTGCTGGGAGAGGTCACGGCGCGCAGATCGAGCTGTCCGCTGGCGACCAGCTGGAGCAGGCTGTCGACGCCGATATTGGCCATTTCGCCTTCGCCGGCCTGCAGCGCCGTCACCGCCAAGGGCGTCTGCTGCACGCGCACCAGTTCCACATCGACGTTTTCGCGCTCGAAATAGCCAAGGCTGACAGCCAGGTCCATCACCGAGTTGGGAACCAGCGGCGGCTCGAGATCGGTGACGATCAGCCGGAACGGCGCGGCAAGGGTGGGGGACGCGAGGGCGGCCAGCAAAGCCAGGCCAGCAACGAATTTATACACTATGGGTCGCTCCTGCGTGCAGCGTCGAACGCCCGCGCACGCTTATCGATGATGCAGAAAACATTTGGGCTGGCGCAACCCTAACGCCGCGCCAGCCCAAATTCATCTTATTCTTATAGGGTTTGACCCTAAATTACTGACCGACCATCGCGGCCAGCTCGGCAAACTTGGCGGCGGCCTTCGGTGGGCCCTTGAGCTCTGTGATGGCAGCCAGGTTTGCGGGGTCGTCACCAACCACGATCAGGCCGACCATGCCCATGCCGAAATGCGGCAGGCACTTGTAGCCATAAGCGCCTTCGACGTCGAAGGTGACGCTGATGGCTTCGTTGATCTTGCCCTTGAACTCGGTGCCACCTTCGGGGAACAGGCCCTTGATGACTTCGGCGTTGTGGCCCTTGTCGGTCGGGATGAAGTTGACGGTGTCGCCGGCTTCAATCTGCAGGAACGCCGGCTCGAACACCATGGTCTGGCCGTCGGAGCCCTTGTTGAGCATCTGCACGTCATATTCGGCGGCGGACAGGGACAGTGTGGTGGCCAGCAAAACGGCAGCCGAAATCGCTACGCTACGAAACTTCAATGAAATTCTCCTGATTGGCAATCTGGGGCGAGCCAAGCGGTCCGCTTGCCCCTATGTAGGTGTAAAATGCTGGGAGCCAATTTTGGTTCGACGCAACATTAAGTGAGTTGTCATTATACACCCGTGCGGCTTGCGGCCTAGGGTAAATGGCTGCAATCACGCTAGAAGCCGCAGTGAAAGCACTGTCGCACTTGAGCGAACAGCAAGGATCAGGGCACTGCCATGAATGACGCCGCGGTGACGGTTCAGGACGTTTCGGCCCGCTATGGCCCCACGATTGCCCTCGACAAGGTGAGCCTTTTAGTGCCCGCAGGCAGCCATTTTGCGCTGCTCGGACCCAATGGCGCGGGCAAGACGACGCTGGTCAATATCCTGTGTACACTGCGCCGACCGGACGCTGGGGCCGCGGTGGTTGCGGGCTTTGATGTGGTCAAGAGCCCGACCCAGGCGCGCCGCTCGATCGGCGTGGTGTTTCAGGATTCAAGTCTCGACGACCGTTTGACCGCCTGGGAAAACCTCGAGTTTCACGGCCTCGTCTATGGCATGGCATCCAAGCCGCGCCGCGCGATGATCGAAAGCGTCCTCGCCCTGGTCGAACTGGAGGACTGGACCCATGAGATCGTGCGCAGCTTTTCGGGCGGCATGCGGCGGCGGCTCGAAATCGCCCGCGCCTTGCTGCACCAGCCGCGGATATTGTTTCTCGACGAGCCGACCGTCGGGCTCGACGCCCAGACGCGCCAGCGCATCTGGTGCTATCTCGATCGGCTGCGCCAGGACACCGGACTGACCGTCCTGACCACCACCCATTACATCGAGGAAGTCGAAAATGCAGATTTCGTCTGCATTATCGATCATGGCAAGATCATCGCGCAGGACACGCCCGACGCGCTCAAGACCCGGCATGGCAATCGCTGGCTGCACGTCGTGCCCCAGGATGAAGCGGCAGCGCAGGCGATCGCCGCGCAATATCCCGGCGTGCTGAAGCTCGCGCGCAACGAATTGGCCCTGCCCGCGGACCAGGGGATCGACACCGACGCTTTCCTCAGCCAGTTCCGCGACCGCTTGAAGGAAATCCGCTTCCAGGAGCCGACGCTCGAAAGCGTGTTTTTGTCGCTGACCGGGCGGGAATTGCGCGACCGCGCCGACGGGCAGCGTGCCGCAGACAAATCGGCCGGACGCCGGGGAGGCCGACGCTGATGGGCATGATGATGCTGTTGCGCGGGCTCTATGCCATCTGGCTGCGCGAAATCACCCGCGCCACGCGCGATCGGGCCCAGTTGATCGGCGGGGTCAGCCGGCCGCTTATCTGGCTGCTGATCCTCGGTGTCGGGCTCAACCCCTATTTTCGCGGCGAGGTCTATGGCGAGGTTCGTTTCGTCATCCCCTACACCTATCTGCAGTTCCTGTTTCCGGCCGTCATCGTGCTCAACATCATGTACACCTCGATCCAGTTCGCGGTGTCGGTGATCTGGGATCGTGAATTTGGCTTTTTGCGCGAAATCCTGGTGTCGCCTCTGCCCCGCTGGCTGATCCTTTTGGGCAAGGTGCTGGGCGGCAGCACCATCGCCACGCTGCACGGCGGACTGGTGCTGATCCTGGCGCGCTTTGCCGATGTCACCCTGTCGCTCGAACAAATGTTCATGGCGCTGGGGCTAATGTTCGTCTTGGCCTTCGGGCTGACGAGCTTTGGCGTGATCCTGGCGGCGCGCGTGCGCAGCTTCGAGGGTTTTGGGGTGTTTTCCAACACAATCATCCTGCCGCTCTACTTCACCTCGTCATCGGTGTTTCCACTCGATCCGGCACTGACCCGCGCCCAGATGGTGACAGCCTATCCCGAATGGCTGGTGTTCATGGTGCAGGCCAACCCCATCACTTATGCGGTGGACGCGCTGCGCGGCATATTGATCGGCTTCAACCAGTTTCCGCCGGCCTATGGTCCCGCGGTCATCTTCGGTATGGCGGTGGTGTTCTTCGTCATCGCGCTGATTGATTTTTCGCGCACATGAGCCACAGCCCGCGCCATCGCTGGCAGGCCGCCGCCATCAATCTTGGGGTCGTGGTGGCGCTGCTGTTCAGCCTCAGCTTTTTGCCGCCCGATACGTCGCTGGCCGACCGGGAAAAATCGGGCGTGCTGAAGCTGTGCGTCCCGTCAAGTTTTCCGCCCCTGGTGACCAATGACCCGGCAGCACCCGGCTATGATATCGAGCTGGCGCAGGCCGTGGCCGAGTCGCTCGGCCTAAAACTCCTGATCAACGTGCTGCCCTCGATCGGGCAGGACTATAACCCGCGCAACTGGTTCCTGACCCGGACACAGTGCGACATGGTGGGCGGCGGCGTCGCCGATACGGTGCAGACGCGCAGTTTCATGCAGACCATCCCGACGCAGGCGCGCACCGGCTGGATCGGCATCTCGGCCACCGCGGCCATGCCGCCCGCAGGCAGTGCCGTCGCGGTCTTGCCGGGCACGTCAGGGCTCAGTCGCGTGGCTCTGTCGACCTGGTTGCGCCAGCAGAAACTGCGGGCGGCACTGGTCCGGAACCCCAATGAGCTGAACCAGGCCCTGAGCAGCGGCACAGTCGCGGCCGGCATTACCGAACGCTTTCTCGCGGCGGGCATGGCGCTCGATACGACGCAGTTTTCGGAATTCTGGCTGGAGGCGCCGGACTTTGCCAGCTACCCCATGGCGCTCGGCCTGTGGAAGGGCGACCAGACGCTGAAACGCGCCGTCGAGACCGCCGTTTCACGCCTCGAAGCGTCGGGAACGCTGGAAAGTCTGCGCGATAAGTATGGGGTGAATGCCGAACTTCAGCCGCGCAAAACGCCATAAGTTTGTTCACGTTGAGGCAAAATAGCGCAGTTTTCTTGTCTGTGTCATTGCCCTGACCAGCTCGGTGTGAAATACTAACATGCTAGCTGCGCCGACATTAATCTGTTGTCGCATAATGCTATTTTTGTGAAAATTAGACATTGGGAGGCCATGGTGCCTTTACGATCCCCACGGATCACTACCCGCTTGGCTATGTCACTGGCCGCCATTCTGTGCGTTGCCGGTCAAGCCCAGGCCGGTGGTTTCACCGCCGAACAGGCGAGCGCTGGCAAGACTGCCTACGACTCCAATTGTGCACAGTGTCACGGCCGCCAGCTCGAGGGTCCGGAAGCCCCCGGCCTTGCCGGCCAGGACGTTATGCAGAACTGGGATACCGCCGGCGGTCTTTATGACTTCATCTCGGTGGCCATGCCTCCTTCGGCGCCCGGCCAGCTGGGCGAAGACACCTACTTGAACATCGTTGCCTACATCATGCAGTTCAACGGCGCCGCCCCCGGCGATGCGCCGCTGACCGCCGATCCCGACCTTCTGTATTCGGTGTCGCTGGCGACTGAAACCGCTGCGGGCGCTGCCAGCATTGCGGCGGCCGCTGCCGATGCCGGTGGCGCTCCTGCGGCTGCTGCGGGCGCACCTGCCGAGGTCGAAACCACCGTCGTGCCGCAGGCTTTCACCTGGGGCAAGCAATTGCCCGGCGGTGCCGAGCCCGCTCCGGCCGCAGAGCCAGCAGCCAGTGCCGAGCCAGCCGTTCCCCAGGCCTATACCTGGGGCAAGGATCTCGCGGGCACCCCTGCCAAATAGAAATTTCGGTGCGCCTGAGGCGCCCAAGCCGAGGAGTTTGAAATGAAATTCGGAATGATCAATGCCCTGCTGGCAGCTGGCACGGCCTTCGTGGCCCTGTCGGCACCAGTTCTGGCGCAAGGCGTGCGGGAAAACTACAAGCCCGTAACCGCTGAAATGCTGGCCAATCCTCCAATCGAAGACTGGCTGATGTTCCGCGGCAACTACAATAACCAGGGCTATAGCCAGCTCGACATGATCAACAAGGACACCGTCGGTGACCTCGAGTTGGCATGGGCCTGGCCAATGGCTGAAGCCGGCATCCAGGAAACCGCGCCGCTGGTCCATGATGGCGTCATGTTCCTCCAGACCAACAACAACATCGTCGAGGCGATCGACGCCAAGACCGGCGATCTGATCTGGCAGTACCGTCACGTCCTGCCCGAAATTCCAGCAAGCTGGAGCTATCAGGCTAACCAGGCCCGTCGCCAGAAGAACTCGATTGCCCTGTTCGAAGACAAGGTGATCCTGACCACGGTCGACGCCAAGATCGTCGTGCTCAATGCCGCCGACGGCAAGGTCGCCTGGGAAAAGCAGGTTCTCGATTACAACCTCGGCTATAGCTACACGGTTGGTCCACTGATCGCCGACGGCAAGATCATCTCGGCCATTTCGGGCTGCTCGATCGCCGGCACGGCTGGCGGTTGCTACATCTTTGCCCATGACGTCAACACGGGCGACGAACTCTGGCGCTTCAACACCATTGACGATCCCGAGAACCAGGCCCAGGAAGACAGCTGGGGCGGCGTTCCCGTCGAAAATCGTTGGGGCGGCACGCCTTGGACGACCGGTGCCTACGATCCTGAAACCAACACCACCTTCTGGGGCGTTGGCATGCCTGGCCCATACGCCGAGCTGATCCGCGGTTCGGGCGATGGCTCGGTGCTCTACACCAACTCGACCCTGGCGCTCGACGTTTCGACCGGCAAGCTCAAGTGGTATTATCAGCACCTGCCCCGCGATAACTGGGATCTCGACAGCCCGTTCGAGCGCATCCTGGTCGATCAGGAAATCGACGGCGTGATGCACAAGATGCTCGTTTCGGTGCCCGGCAAGAACGGCATCGCATTCGGCCTCGATCGCGACACCGGCAAGTATCTGTGGTCCAAGGAAACCATCGTCCAGAACGTCGTCACCGGTATCGATCCCGATGGCACCGTGCACACCAATGAAGATCTGATCTTCACTGCGCTGAACGAAGAATTCCTCGTTTGCGCCTCCGTGTCGGGTGGCAAGCTCTGGCAGGCCGGCGCCTATAGCCCGCTGACCAAGGCCTATTTCGTGCCGCTGACCGAAGCCTGCAACACCGTGTCGCCAACCCAGACCGAATTCACCGCCGGCAATGCCGTCGGTTCGGTCAAGTTCGGACCCCGCGTTTTGCCTGAAGGCATCACCGAAGCCGGCCTGATGCAGGCGCTGGACATCAACCCGACGCAGGGCGAGTCCAAGTGGCAGTACCGTAGCCGTCCTTCCCCAACCAGCTCCGTGCTGGCCACGGCTGGCGGCCTGGTGTTCGGCGGCGACGCTGCACGCGAGATCAAGGCCTGGGATCAGGAAACCGGCGAAGTCGTCTGGTCGCAGCGCCTCAACGCGCCGATCGGCGGCTATCCGATGACCTACGCCCTCGATGGCGAGCAGTATCTGGTGGTCCCCACCGGTTATTCGAACTCGGCCAGCTCGATTTCCTCGGCCTTCCCGGAAATCCCGCTGCCAACCGGTTCGGGCAATTCGATCTTCGTGTTCAAGCTGCCAAAGTCCGACAGCTAATCGCTTTCCATCACGCAGAACTATGAAAGGGGCCTCGGCCCCTTTCGCTTTTGAGGAGTATTCTCATGCGGCACCTGCTCGCTATCGGACTGACCCTGTTGTGCTCGAGTGCCGCCTTTGCGCAGACCTCCAGCGTCCCTCCCGAAGATTTCAACAACTCGCGGCGCCTGTCGGGCGACGCCATCAATGTGTGTTTCGATCGGACTAGCCTCGCCCGCCAGTTCGACGAAGCGGTCGCCCAGGCCATCGGCGATGCGCTGTTCCTCAAGGTCACCGTGGTCGAAGGTTTTGGTGGCTTCCCGCTCTCAGGCGATGGCTTCCTCGACGAGTTGACGCTCGCCATGAACAACACCTGCGACATGTTCATGGGCGTCTCGGTGTCGGTCAACGCGCCGATCTCCGAGGCTTTTGCGCTGACCCGTCCCTACGCCACCATTCCTTTCGTCGTGGCCGTTGCCGAGCCCGACTGGCAAAACCTGGGCGATATTCCCAAGGACCGCAAGCTGGGAACCGCCATGGCGAGCCTTGGGGAGATGAATTACATCACCTGGGCGCAGCAGCAGCCTGAGGCCGAACGCTGGGTGCGCTTTCCCTATGCCGACTATGACAAGATGGCGACGCGCGTCATCGACGGCACCATTGCCGGCATGATCGTCTGGCAGCCGGCGCTGGCCCAGGTGCTGGCCAAGCGGCCCGATGCCGCCGTACTGCGCGTCATCGCCAACGACCCCTTGCCGCTGGCCAGCGTCAGCGTGGGCGCCTTGGTCTCGAGCCGCAACAGCTTCCTCCGCAGCCAGGTCGACCAGGCGATCGACGCGCTGACGGCCGACGGCACGCTGGCGGCCCTGATGGCCGAATATGGTTATGAAGGTCAGCCGGGCGGCAGCTGATCAGCCAAGCTCGAAGTATGACAGGATCATCGGCGCCGGATTGGGATAACCGCCGGCGACGATGACCGCGACGAGCACCGCCAGGCAGATCGGCTCGGCCCGGCGCAGACGACGCTCGGCTTGCGGCCAGATTGCCTGCAGCCAGCCGCCACCAATCAATCCAGGCAGCGGCAGCAGGTTCAGAATGGTCGCCGAAACGGCAATCAGCTTGAACTGGTTCAGCACATACAGCACCACATAGCTGCCGCTTCGAGGCAGGACGAGCGCCACCGGCTGGACCAGATTGACCAGCACCACCAGCACGATCATCGTCACCAAGGCACCCAGCGTGACGAGCGCCACGCCCCAGCGCCCCAGCCGATTTTGGCTGGCGTCGAACCACACCGCCCGCGGCCAGCTGACGGCAAACAGCGCCGCCATCACCGCGCCCCAAACCGACAGATGCACGAAGGGATTGGGGCTCAACCGCCCGTCGAACTGCGGCCGCCGATCCCCCATCAGCCGCGCCAGCCCTGCCAGCAACACGCCTTGCAGCCCCACATAAAGCAAAACCGCCGCCAGCCGCGACACGATCTCGCCCATGCTCAGTTCACGAAGAAATTGCACACAAGGTCTTTCAAGCTGGGAGCGCGGACCATAGGGCGTTGCGGAGGCGCATGGCAATCAAGATGATGGGCCAGGACACAAGTGAACCTTGCGCTGCGAGGCCCGGCTAGCAGACTATCGTTTTAGTCGCAACGCTGCCGCCATAAACTGCCAGACGTCATCCGTCAGTTTCTCTGGCGCCGGTAGCTGTTCCCGGGCCATGGCAAAGATCAAGGCTTGCCGAATGCCGCCAATCATCAGCGCAATCGTTAGGTGCGGATCGATGCTGTCCTCCAGTATCCCCTCACGCTGCGCCGCCATCAGCATCTGAGCCCCGCCCTCAAGCTGCCGATTGGTAAATGCCGTTTCAACATCGAGGACTTCACTGGCCCGGCTCAATGGACCGATGACCAGCGGCGCAAACGGGTGGGCATAATGAAAACCGATATAGGCGCCCACACGCCCTTTCTCGCGCTCTTCCCAGCTCGTAGCTGGCCAGTTGGTCTCCCGAAATACTGTCGCTTCAAGCGTGCTGTAAAAGTCGTCGACAACTGATGCAATCAGCCCGGCCTTCGATACAAAATGATGGTAGGCGAGTCCTACCGAAACCTGAGCCCGCTTGGCGACAGCCTGCATTTCCAGATGCCCATTCCCAGCGACCAGTTCGTCTTGCGCAGCTTGAATCAGCTTTTCACGTGTAGCCAAAATGCTCGACATTAGCAGCCCAACCTTGGATTGAATTGAATTGAATTGAATTCATTTCAATTGAACCTATTTCAATTTGAGTGTCAAGCGGGATTGGTTATGACACCGACCGGGTATGCTGAATGATCGACGTTCAAAGCTAAGTCCATCACTAACCGGGCTACCCGGCCAAGCGACACGATGGCAAGTTATCGAACTAAAACAAAAAGAATGGTGCACCCGACAGAATTCGAATCTGTGACCTCTGCCTTCGGAGGGCAGCGCTCTATCCAGCTGAGCTACGGGTGCATGCCGTGGGCGCGGGAATTGGTCCCGGCTGAACAGGGCGCAACCTAGACAAAGGCGGCACGCTGCGCAACGGGCTTGCAGAAAGATTTCTGGTGCCCGGAACGCCCATACTGGCCCGGAGCCACCACCATGGACGTTCCAAGGCACGTTGCCCATCGATGGCCGAGGGCACAAGCGTCACCCGCTCGCACGCGCCTTCAGCAACGATCCGCCAATCACAATGTTGGTTAACGCAACCTTCATTGGCTTGCCGCACAGTCATTGTCACGGATTTGCCATCAAGGGGACGTTATTGGGCCCTATCGCGCTTAGGCATCCAATGGATCACAAACTAATCGAGGACTGATACTTGGCGAGCAAAACCATTATGGGCAAAAGTGCCGGACTGATCAGCGCGGCCACCGTGCTGGCACTTCTCGTCTCGGGTTGCACGCTGAGTTCTCTCAAACCTGCTCCTGGCGCTGCCTCGGCGGCCCTTGCCAATTTTGCGCCGACCCCGGCCGGCCATGTGCCCGATGCCGCGGCCGTTCCGGCCGCCCCCTCGGCGCTCGGTTACGCGGGTGGCTCCTACGATCCGCTGATCGCACACTACTCAAAAGAATACAGCGTGCCCGAATCCCTGGTCCGCCGGGTGATCGAGCGCGAAAGCAAATACAATGCCGGCGCCCGCAACGGGCCGTACTATGGCTTGATGCAGATCAGCCACGCGACCGCCAGCGGCATGGGCTACAAGGGTTCGCCCACCGGGCTGCTCGATGCGGAAACCAATCTGCGCTATGCCGTGCGCTATCTGGCAGGGGCGTTCGTCACGGCCCGCGGCAATGCCGACCAGGCGGTGCGGTTTTATTCGCGCGGCTTCTACTATGACGCCAAGCGCGCGGGCCTATTGGAGCAATCCGGCCTGCGCTAAGGCGCTGCCCCGATTAGCTGTTTACCGGGACGCGGTTCTGCAACAGCTTGGCAATCTGGCTGGCCAATTCGGTTTGCTGATAGGGTTTTGCCAGGCGCGGCAAATCTGTCGTCGTGCCGCTGGGCAGATCGGCATAGCCCGTCGCCAGCAAGATCGGCAAGCCTGGATGAATTTCACGCACTTTTGCCGCAAGCTCGACCCCGGTCATGCCGGGCATGGCGTAATCGGTCACCAGGGCATCGATATGCTGACCGCCATTGAGGATTTCGAGCGCTTCCTTGCCCGAATAGGCCTCGAGCACCGTGTGCCCTAGATCGGCAATCATATCGACAGTGCTCATATTGATCAGCGCATCGTCATCGACGACCAGAATGACGGACGCCTGGGGCGTCGGGGTATGCTCAGGAGCCACAGCCTGGACCTCTTCTAACGGCGCAGCCGACACCGGAAGCCATAGCTCCGCCGTCGTTCCCGCACCCAATTGACTTCGTAGATGCAAAGCACCGCCAAGCTGAACCGCCAGGCCATGCACCATTGAAAGTCCTAGTCCCGTCCCCTTGCCGAGCTCCTTAGTGGAGAAAAATGGCTCAATTGCGCTCTTGAGCGTGGCTTCATCCATGCCGGTGCCCGTATCGGTGACACACAGCCGCAAGAAGCTGCCCTCCAGCGTCCTGCCACTCTCTTTGTCACTTTGCGCGCCGTCGAGCTGGCTCAGCGTAAAGCTGAGCTGGCCGCCATCGGGCATGGCGTCGCGCGCATTAACGGCCAGGTTCAAGATGGCCAGTTCAAGCTGGTTGGCGTCGATCCTGGCAGGCGGCAGGTCTGGGGCAATATCGAAATGGATGGAAATCAGCGGCCCGATCGAGCGATCCATCAAGCCGCGCATGCCCTCGAGCAGCGCGCTGAGATCGGTCGGCTCGGGCTTCAGATCCTGCCGGCGCGCGAAAGCCAACAGGCGCGAGGTCAGCGACGCGCCG
>Ga0247806_10000931_pt1 | contig 15501 bp, 10 predicted proteins | sample UWRJL059202B1_FD_179935 | JGI IMG/M metagenome (GOLD analysis project Ga0247806, IMG submission 179935) | Plant litter microbial communities from Arlington Agricultural Research Station in Wisconsin, United States - UWRJ-L059-202B-1 | ecosystem: Environmental > Terrestrial > Plant litter >... | reverse complement strand
TGGCTGCTGGCCCGACTCGCCGAGCGCAAGCCCGACGTCCTGCTGATCGCCGGCGACATCTTCGACACGGTCAATCCAACGGTCAAAGCCCAGGAGCGGCTGTATGACTTCATCGTCAACGCCCACGAGCAACAGCCGCTGCTGACCATTGTGATGATCGCCGGCAACCATGACTCCGGCTCACGGATCGAACTGCCCGCGCCCCTGATGCGTCGTTTGCGCACCCATGCCCTGGGCCGTGTGCTGTGGCTTGATGACGGCACACTGGATGTGGATCGCCTGTTGTTGCCGCTGCCCGACGCCAATGGTGAAATCGGCGCCTGGTGTCTGGCGCTGCCCTTCCTGCGTCCCGCCGAAGTGACCGGCCCGACCCTGGGCGACAACTACCTGCGTGGCATCGGCCAGGTTCATGAACTGCTGATCGCCGCCGCCAACCTCAAACGCCAGCCCGGCCAGGCGCTGATCGCCATCAGCCACGCGCACATGGCCGGCGGCTCGGTTTCCGAAGATTCGGAGCGCAGCCTGATCATCGGCAATGCCGAGGCCCTGCCCGCCAGCCTGTTCGGCGAGAGCATCACTTACGTCGCCCTCGGTCACCTGCACAAACCCCAGCGAGTCAACGGCGAAGAACGCATACGCTACTGCGGCTCGCCCATCCCCCTGTCGTTTTCGGAAATCGGTTATCAGCATCAGATTCTCGAGATCGACTGCGAAGGTGACCAACTGCGCAGCGTCGAAACCCTGCTGATCCCCCGTGCCGTCAACCTGCAACGGATCGGCCCGGCGCCGCTGGCTGAACTCTTGCTGCAACTCAAGGATTTGCCCGACATCGACCTGCTCGCCGATATCGACCGGCAACCCTGGCTCGAAGTCCGGGTGCGGCTGGACGAGCCGCAGCCAGACCTGCGCAACCAGATCGAAAGCGCACTGGAGGGCAAAGCCGTGCGGCTGGTGCGTATCGGCGCCGAATATGCGGGGAAAGGCAGCGGTGAAAGCGGCGACAGCGATGAAGGCCTGATCGAACTGGATCAGCTCAGTCCTCAGGAATTGTTCAGCCGCGCCTGGCTGGACAACTACGGCAGTGAGGTGGACGAACAGACCCTGAGTGACTTCGCCACTCTGTTGCAGGAAGTTCAGCTGGAGAGCGAACAACCATGAAAATCCTCGCCATCCGCCTGAAGAATCTCGCCTCCCTGGCCGGGCCGTTCGAACTGGATTTCACCGCCGAGCCGCTTGCCAGTGCAGGACTGTTTGCAATCACCGGGCCCACCGGCGCCGGTAAAAGCACCTTGCTCGATGCCTTGTGCCTGGCACTGTTCGGGGCGATTCCGCGCCTGAGCAATATTGGCCAGTCCCGGGTACCGGAAATCGATGGCGACATCAGCACCAACGACCCGCGCACCCTGCTGCGCCGGGGCACCGGCAGCGGCTATGCCGAAGTGGATTTCGTTGGCATCGACAAGCGTCGTTACCGCGCCCGCTGGGAAACCAACCGCGCCCGGGACAACGCCGCGAAAAAACTCCAAGCCAGTCGTCAGACCCTGACCGATCTGGACAGCGAACAGATCCTCAGCACCCAGAACAAGACTGAATACAAAACCATGCTCGAAGCCCGTCTGGGTCTTAATTTCGAGCAGTTCACCCGGGCGGTCATGCTCGCTCAGAGTGAGTTCAGCGCATTCCTGAAGGCAGACGACAAAGAGCGCAGCGAGCTGCTGGAAAAGCTCACTGACACGGCGATCTACAGCCAGCTGGGCCGCCGCGCTTTCAGCAAAAGCCGCGAAGCGGAAAAGGTCCACGACGATCTAAAGCTGTTGGCCACCGGCATCGCGCCCATGGCGCCGGAGCAGCGGGCGGAACTGGAGCAGCGTTTCACCGATGCCCAGCAGCAACTCAAGAATCAACAGGCGCAACAACGTCAGTTGGAACTCAAACAGCAATGGTTGACCGAGCTGCAACGCCTGCGCGACGAACACCTTAGCGCCGCTGAACAGCTGACCAGCGCTCAACAGGACTGGGACAACCAGACCGGTCAGCGTCAATTACTCGGTCAACTGGAACGGCTCGCACCCCAGCGCCACCTGTTTGCCCAGCGCAATCGCCTGAATGCCCAACTCAGCCCACTCAGCGCGCAAATCGCCGAGCATGCGCAACGCCAAAGCGACGTCCAGGCACGACAGACCGGCCTCGAAGAAAAGCTGCTGGCGGCCAATGGCGCGCTGGAACAGGCCGAGCAGCAGAAAAAAACCGCTGCACCGATCATCGGCCAGGCCTTCGAGCAGCAAGGCAACCTCAGCCACCTTAGTAAGGAAGTGCAGGACGCAACGGTTCAGGCCGACGCGGCAGAGCGCGCCAAAGCTGAAGGCCAGACGGCGTTGAATCAACTGCTGGAACAGCAACGCCAGCTGGACGAGCGCCTGCAAGCCATCGCCAGCCAACTGGAAAAAAGCGCGGTGCTCGCGCCCTTGGCTCAAGCGTGGACTGCGTACCGGCCTCGCCTCCAGGAGGCGATGAAACTCAGCGCGCGACTCAATAAAGGTCGCGAAGAACTGCCGGAGCTGGAAAAAAATTCAACCCGGGCCGAACAGGAACTCACCGACCGGCGCAATGCCCTGCAAGCGCTGTACAGCGAGGCCCAGGTCAAGGCCGACGCAGTGAGTAGCGAAATTCAGCGCCTCGGCCAGTTGCTGCAGGACAACCGCCAGCAGCACAGCGCCTGCGATTCACTGGAGCGCATCTGGCAGCGCCATCAGGACATCGACAACCGCCTGCAGGACATCGAACGGCAACAGCAACAGGCCAACGAACGTCGCGCCCAGGCCATCGCCAGCGGCCTGCAACTGAAAACCGAACACGAAGCCGCCGAGCTCGCGCTGAAAACCACCGTGGAACTGCTGCAACGCCAGCGTCTGGCTCGCAGTGCCAGCGTTGAAGAGTTGCGCGGCCAGTTGATCGATCAACAGCCGTGCCCGGTGTGTGGCAGCGAAGATCATCCTTATCATCAGTCCGACGCGCTGCTCCAGGCGCTGTCCGGCCATGACGACAGCGAAGAAACCGACGCCCGCCTCAAGGTCAGCCAACTGGCGGAAAAACTCGTCGAGTTGCGCAGCGAAGTCACCGAACTCAATGCGCGCCTGAAACAGGCCCGCCCGCAGCTGGAACAACTCACCGAGCAATTGCAGAAGCTGACCCCGGAGCTGGAGGCTCACCCGCTGTATGCACGATTGCTGGAACAGCCTGAGCCACAGCGTGGCGACTGGCTCAGCGAACGCCTGCACGCCTTGAGCGCAGAAATCGCCAGCAGCGAACAACGCCAGAGCCTGCTGCTCAAGGTTCAGCAACAGGCCGAGCAGTTGCAGCAACACGTGCAAACCGCCCGTGACGCCAGCCAGCAAGCGATGAAGATGCTCGATGATCAGCAGCGCAATATCGCCCTGGATAATCAGGCCTTCGAAGCCGCGCTACAGGAATTCGAGCCGTTGTTGCCAGCCGAGAGCCTGCCCCGCTGGCGTGAGTCGGCCACCGACAGCTTCATGCAGCTGGACAACGACATCGCGCAACGCCTTGAGCAACTTGATCGCCAGCAGGAAGAACAGCAGGAGCACAGCGAGCGGGCCCGTAAAATCGAGCGCGAACAGGATGCACAGCTCAACCTGGAACAGGAGCGCGCCAAACAGCAACAACGCCTCGCCGCCTTGCAAACGCAACAGTCGGCCAGCCAGCAACGGCTCAGCGAAATGCTCGGCAGCCACGCCAGCGCCGAGCAATGGCAACAACAGCTGGAAACCGCTCTGGAACAGGCACGCCGTGCTCAAAGCAGCGCCGCTGATGAGTTGCAACAGGCCCGTAGCGAGCTGATCAAATTGGCCACCGGGCTGGAGAGCGAGCAAGCGCGCTTGCAAGAGCTGCAACAAGAGTTCGGCGAGCTCAATCAGCAGATCACCCAATGGCGCGCCAGCCATCCGGAACTGGACGATGCTGCGCTGGATACCCTGCTGGGCTACAGCGAAGAAGGCGTGAGCCAGCTGCGTCAGCAATTGCAACTGAGCGAAAAAAACCTGGAGCAAAGCCGCATTCTGCTTCAGGAACGGGACAAGCAAGTGCAGCAGCATCAAGCGCATCACAGCGACGTGACCGACGCCGAGCAGTTGACCGCAGCCTTGCAGGAAGCCCAAAAATCCAGCGCCGGTCACGAACAACTATGCGCCGACCTGCGCGCGCAGTTGAGCGAAGACGAGCGACGCAACAACGCCAGTCGTGAGTTGCAGGAACAGATCGCCAGCGCCCACGCTGAATACCTGCGCTGGGCCCGACTCGCAGCCCTGATCGGCTCGGCCGAAGGGGACCGATTCCGCAAGATCGCCCAGGCCTACAATCTCGATCTACTGGTCCATCACGCCAACGCGCAGCTCAAGCAACTGGTACGCCGCTATCGCCTGAAGCGCGGCGGCAGCATGCTGGGCCTGCTGGTCATGGACACCGAAATGGGCGACGAACTGCGCTCGGTACATTCGCTGTCCGGCGGCGAAACCTTCCTGGTGTCCCTGGCGCTGGCTCTGGGCCTGGCGTCAATGGCGTCCAGCACCCTGAAGATCGAGTCGTTGTTCATCGACGAAGGCTTCGGCAGCCTCGACCCGGAATCCCTGCAACTGGCCATGGATGCGCTGGATGGCTTGCAGGCTCAGGGTCGCAAGGTCGGGGTGATCTCTCATGTGCAGGAAATGCACGAGCGGATTCCGGTGCAGATTCAGGTCCGCCGTCAAGGTAATGGACTGAGCACCGTCGAGGTCAGCAACTGATGGAAGCCGTGCTTTATTCGTTTCGCCGCTGCCCCTACGCCATGCGTGCCCGTATGGCGTTGCGGTACGCGGGCTGCACTGTGCGGATTCAGGAAGTCAGCCTCAAGGCCAAGCCGCCGGAAATGCTCGAACGCTCCCCCAAAGGAACTGTCCCGGTACTGGTGCTGGAAGATCAGGTGCTGGAGCAAAGCCTGGACATCATGCACTGGGCCCTCGCCCGGAACGACCCGGACAACTGGCTGATGATTCAGGACGGCGACGGTCGGCGGGAGATTCAGGCACTGGTGGAAGAGAACGATCAGGTGTTCAAACACCATCTGGATCGCTACAAATACTTCGTGCGTCACCCTGAACATCCGCAGCAACACTATCGACAACTGGGCGAGGTGTTCTTGCAGAAACTGGAAGCGCGCCTGCAACAACGGGACTTTCTGGTTACCAGCCGATTGACCCTGGCCGATATCGCCCTGGCGCCCTTTATCAGACAGTTCAGCGCGGTTGATCCCGAATGGTTCGCCACGAGCCCCTATCCGAAGTTGCGCGACTGGCTGCAGCGGTTCATTGAGTCAGCGTTGTTTAAAGCGGTGATGGTGAGATAAAAGCGACGTTAAACCTGTAGGAGCGAGCTTGCTCGCGATAGCGGTCTCACTGCGATAAATGGTGGTCTGGTCTGACGCTATCGCGAGCAAGCTCGCTCCTACAGACGATCAACTGAATCCGGTGCTCACGAGCTCCTACACGGAATAACCAACCCTCTCCGGCCGATTCCCCGCAACCACCTTCTGCGCCCGGGCCACGGCGATGGCCTGAGCGATTTCGTGCCTGCATTCAATATTTCGCGCCACTCCGCCCACCGAGTTCTGACCGATGCCCAACAACGAACTGCCATTGATCATTACCGCCAGACCCGCTGTTACCCACAACTTGCCGCCACTCACGATGCACGCTCCTGAGTATTCAAAGCTGAACGTTCAACAAGTGATTGAGTTGAGGGAGCGGTCAATTGCGGACTCATGCTGGCAACAGTAACCACTGCAATAAAGACCACATAAAGTGAAATGGCGATATAAGCGCCTTGTTTGATTGAATGAAGAATGGCAGTGGCCATGGGTGTCGCTCCATATGTGTTTCCAGGCCGACAGAATGGTTGAATACGGCACTATTGAAAAACCATGTCTGGGAATAGCGGATATCAGTTGGGTTGATAGGCGGACAGATATTTCACATTCCCCGTGGGAGCGAGCTTGCTCGCGAATAGGCCAGCTCATCCAAAACATCTTTGGCTGAAACAACGCTTTCGCAAGCAAGCTTGCTCCCACAGGTCTGTGGACATTCCAGAATATTTACCAAAAAAAAAGCCCGCATCCTATGAGAGACGCGGGCCAAGAGGGGATACCGGTGTCGCTTTCGCGAGCAGGCTCACTGGCAGAATTTGCAGGGTCTGATACGCAATGATCAGTGGGTCGCAAAAACCTGGGTAAGCGAACATGCTCGCGAAAGCGGCCTTCATCAACAACAGGGTTTTCTGCGAATCCATTCCCGGGTAGCGATACGGTCGTTAACCGGGAATGGATTCAATCGCTTATTCATTGTTGAGTCTTGTGATCCAGTGCTGCGTAGAAATTAGCACTTTGCTGCAAGTATTTAGCGGTGTAAGTCTGGGTGCTGTGGTTTTTACTGGTCGGTGTATCAACACTGGCATGGGCAGGCAATGCAGCAGTGGCGGAAATGGCAGACGCGGCGATGATGGAGAAGAGATTGAAGTTCATGGCGGTAACCCTCGGCTTTCGTGTGTAAGTGCAGTGTTTAACTGCGTTTCAAGTCTTGACCGTCTTGGCCGTGACTCAAACTTACCCCCGAGGGCGGTTTAGCCGAAATGTTTTGTAGCACTAGCTCATATCATCTGAATTGATAGAACCCGCAAGCCCCCGAAAACCGGGGGCTTGGAGCTGAGCGACGGCTACTTGCCGGTCAGGAAACGGAAGTCCGACGGCGAGTCGAAGTCCACTTTCTGCACGGTTTCACCGAGCATGCCGGTCTTCGGGTCAACCTTGACCGAGACGATCTGGTTGCTTTTCTGATTGGCAATCAGCATGAAGTGCCCACTCGGATCGAAGCTGAACTCACGTGGCTCGACACCTTCCACCGAGCGACGCTGGATTTCCTTCAACTGCCCTTTGTTATCAATGGCGAACACCAGCAACTGGTTGGCCTCGCCACGGTTGGCGACGTACAGGAACTTGCCGTCGGGCGAGGTGTGCAGCCCGCCCGCGCCCACTTTCTGCTGGGGATCCTTATTTTTCAGATCGACCGTTTGCGTCTGTTTGAAGACGCCATCGTGGTAATCAAACACCGCGACCTGCGCGACCATCTCCAGAGTCAGCCAGGCATGTTTACCATCCTTGCTGAACAACAGGTGACGCGGACCGCTGCCCGGTGGCAATTGCACGGTGGGTGTTTTCGCCGGTTGCAGCGGCTCGGCGCGGTCGCCGTCATAGCTGAACACCAGCATCTTGTCGGCCCCCAGATCACTGGTGACTACGTATTTGTCATCCGGCGTCGGGATGGCCGAGTGCACGTGGGAAGAAGCCTGACGCTCCGGGTTGACCTTGCTCGCGCCGTGATTGTTGCTCACCTGCACCACATCGGACAGCTTGCCGTCCTTGCCCACCGGGATCACTGCCAGCGCGCCACCCGGATCGGGGTGCACGGCGTAATTGGAAACAAACAGAAAGCGCTGATCAGGGCTGAGACTGGAATGAGTCGGCTCTTCGCCACGGCTCTGCACCTGATTGATTGGGGTGACCTGATGGGTCTTGGGGTCAATGGCAAAACTGCTGACCTTGCCCACCACATCTTTGCCGCCGGGGCCGTTTTCGTTGACCACGAACAGGTGACGCTGATCCCTGGACAGGGTCAGCCAGGACGGGTTGTCAGTCTTGATGACTTGCAGAGGTTTGCTGTCGAGCTTGCCGGTCTGGCTGTCGAAGCGGTAACGATAAATGCCTTCGCTGGCACCCTGGGTGTAGGAACCAATCAGTACGTCGTATTCAGTCATGCTTTGAGCCTGTATCGGGAAAGCGCTCATTGCGCCGGCAAACGCCAGCAGCGGCAGAAATTTACGAGTCATGGGGCTTTAGCCTTCTTTCGAGGATTATTGTCGGGCGCCATAGACGCGGGATTCACGTCTATGACACTGCCTGGCCCTGATTGTTTAAATACCCTGATTGTTTTACGCGGATCAGTCCTCTAGCACGTCTCCCTCATCGTCCTTGCTCGGGGTGAACGCCTCAAGGCACTTCATGCGATGTTCGTGCGTACCATCGGTGATCAGCCAGCATTGCTCAGCCTGGTCAAATGTCGCGGCCTCGACCTGAGCCATTTCAAAACGCCAGGTTTTGCGCTCGCGGCCATCCATGCACTCGAGCGTCAGAAAGTCACCCAGGAAGAAATCCCAGGCATGCAACCCGTCGATTTCCAGCATGGTGGCGTCTTTCAGGGCGGCTTTGAGATCGGTCGGGTGGGTGGTCATGGCAGTCTTCGTCTGTGTAAAAGCGCGAATGATAGGCCAAAACCACCCTCGACAGAACCACCGTCAACTTCAGGCCGTTGCTTCAACTGCACCGGCTTGAGCTTTGTCATGGGTGGTTTCCCGCACGTAATAACGGTCCGGAATACCCCAGATGATCAGGCCGGTCGCCAATATGCAGACGGCACACAGCACGAACAACGCCGGAGTGGCCGCGCCAGTCAGGTCCTTGATGCGGCCCACCATGAAGGGCGCAATGATCCCGCCCAACTGACCAATTGAGTTGATCAAGGCGATCCCGGCCGCAGCCGCCAGACCACTGAGGAAGCGCGGCGGGATGGTCCAGAAAATCGGCATCCAGGCAATGATGCCGGTGAGGATCATGGTCATGCCGATCATCAACGGCAGCAACTGGCCAGGGAACAGCGCGCAAACCAGATAGCCCGCAGCGGTCAGCAACGCACAACCGGCCATGTGCCAACGCCGCTCGCCCCGTCGGTCAGAGCTGGACCCGATCAACAGATTGCCAACCACTGCGCCCAGATAAGGAATCACCGTCAGCAGCCCGATGTTCATGGTGTCGGCCACGCCGGCGCTCTTGATCAGTTGCGGCATCCAGAACAGCAAGCCAGTCAGGGCCATCACCAGACACAGGTAAATCACCGACATCACATAGGTGGTCGGGTGCTTCCAGATGTCCTTGAACGTCTGCGGCGTTTGCGGCTGTACTTCACGGGCCATGCGCGCCAGCACGACTTTCTTCTCCGCATCGTTGAGCCACTTGGCGTCTTCAATCCGGTCACACACGAACCAGAACACCACCACCCCGAGCAATACCGAAGGGATGCCTTCGAGCAGAAACAGCCAGCGCCAGCCAGCCATGCCCATCACGCCGTCGAAATGGCCGAGGATCAAACCGGCAATCGGCCCGCCGACGATCCCACACAGGCAGATCGAACTCTTGAAGTAGGAATTGACCCGGGCGCGGCGGTTGCTTGGGTACCACTGGGTGAAGAAATACAGCACCCCAGGGACAAAGCCGGCTTCCATCACCCCGATCAGGAATCGCAACGTGTAGAACCAGAACTCGGTCTGCACGAACATCATGCACGCCGAGGTGATGCCCCAACTGACCATGATCCGCGCGATCCAGACCCGAGCGCCGATCTTGTGCAAAAGCATGTTGCTCGGGACTTCGAACAGGAAGTAGCCGACGAAAAACAGGCTCGCGCCCAGCCCGTAGACCGTTTCGCTGAAGCCCAGGTCGCTCTGCATCTGCAACTTGGCAAAGCTGATATTGACCCGATCCAGATAGGCGAACAGAAAACACAGGATGAACAGCGGGATGATGCGCCAGTTCACCTTGCGATAGATCTTCTCTTCGAAAGCGTCCTCATCGAACGCCTCGACCGGCACAGTATTGATGGTCATGTGCGCACCTCGTTGTTGTTATTGTTAGATGTTGTCCTCGATCCGTTGGAGCGAGGCTTGCCCGCGAAGAACGATGACGCGGCGTGACTGGCAAACCGTGGCGAATGGTTCGCGGGCAAGCCTCGCTCCAACAAATTCAGAGCCTGCCTATCCCGCCCGGCAAAAACGCCGCTTCGGTCTTTTCAATGCCATTGACCAACGGCTTGCCAAACTCGGCCTGGCTGATCTGGAACTGATCCCCCGGCTGAGTGCGCACACCATCGGCAAAAGACAGGGTCGCGGTGCCGAAGAAGTGCACATGCACGTCACCGGGACGCAGGAACTGGCGGTATTTGAAGTGGTGGTACTCAAGGTTTTCCAGGCTGTGGCACATATTGGCTTCGCCGCTGAGGAATTCCTTCTCCCACAGCACCTCACCGTCACGCAATACGCGACTGGTACCCGACAGATTCTGCGGCAGGTCACCAACCCGCAGCTCCGGGCCGAAGGAGCAGGCACGCAGCTTCGAGTGGGCCAGATACAAGTAGTTACGACGCTCCATGATGTGGTCGGAGTATTCGTTGCCGATGGCAAAACCCAGGCGATAGGGTTTGCCGTCGTTACCAATCACATACAAACCGCTGAGCTCTGGCTCTTCGCCGCCATCTTCGGCGAAAGGTGGCAGCGAGAACGCCGCGCCGGGGCGCACGACAATCCCGCCATCGCCTTTGTAAAACCATTCCGGCTGCACGCCCGCCTGCCCTGCTTCAGGCTTACCGCCCTCAACCCCCCATTTGAAGATGCGCATGGTGTCGGTCATCGAGGCTTCGTCACCGGCTTGCTGATGCATCTTGTCCCGGGCCGAGGCGCTTCCCAAGTGGGTCAGACCGGTGCCGCTGACCAGCAAATGCGCAGGATCGGGATGGTCCAGCGGCGGCAGAACCCTTAGTTCCTGGAGCAGTCGAGCGTAGTCATGGCTGTCGCCCAACCCTTGCTTATCCACCTGTTGCGCCAGGCCGATGTCGGCATCAATGGCCGACAACGCCAGGTCGCGCACGCTTTCTGCGCCCTTCACTTCGCGAATCAGATCGCCATCCACCAGACCGACGCGGCGCTGGCCGTTGCTGAGTTCGAATTGAATCAGGTTCATGGTTTTGCTCCTTTACAAAGTCATCGCAGACGGCGCGTTCTCCTGTGGGAGCGGTGCTTGCCCGCGATAAGGCTGGACGCGATTCACTTTAGATCGCGTGGACCTTATCGCGGGCAAGCACCGCTCCCACAGGGAAAGGTGCCATCCAGTGTTTAGGCCTGCCGGCTGCGAGCGCTGGCGGCGAAGTCGCTGGCCGGCAGTACGTGTTTGCGCTCAAGCACGCGGTACACAACGCCTGTCAGAATCAGCCCAAAAACCATCACCCCGGACAGGAAGTACAAGCCGGAAGCGAGGTTGCCGGTGTACTCCTTGAGCGCGCCGATCACGAACGGACCGATGTAGCCACCCAGGTTGCCCACCGAGTTAATCAACGCGATGCCGGCAGCAGCACTGGCGCCAGCGAAGAAGCGACCGGGCAAGGTCCAGAACACCGCCGTGCAGGAGAACAACGAGAACGCCACCAGACACAACGCCGCCAATTGCGCCACCGGCAGCGTCAGCCAGGCACTGAGGAACAGACCGATGGCACCCAGCACATAAAGCACCGCGAGATGACCGTAACGGTCGTTGAGCCGGTCGGAGCTACGCGGCACGATCAGCAGGCCGACGATGCCGAAGATGTAGGGCACGGATGAGACAAAACCGGTCACCAGATCGGTGCCGCCAAATTGCTTGATCAAGGTCGGCAACCAGAGGCCAAGACCATAAATGCTCAAGGTGACCGGCAGGTAGAACAGCGCCAGCAGCAGGACGCGCTTGTCTTTGAGGGCGTGCAGCGGGTTGCCGTGGCGGGTCTGGCCGTACTCTTCCAGGTCTTTTTTCAGTTCACCAGTGAGCCAGTCCTTTTCGGCCTGATCCATCCAGCTGACTTGCTTGGGACCATCCGGCAGCCAGCGCAATACCGGCCAGGTCAGCAGGATCGCGGGCGTACCGATCACGATGAACAACCACTGCCAGCCGTGCAGGCCAAGCACGCCATCCATGCCCAGCAAACCACCTGAAACCGGGCCGGTAATCATCATGGCGATGGGTTGCGAAAGGATGAACAGGCCCAGGATCTTGCCGCGATGGCGAACCGGGAACCACTGAGTGATGTAATACAGCACACCTGGAAAGAAGCCCGCCTCAGCCGCTCCCAGCAAAAAGCGCATCACATAAAAGCTATGCGGGCCTTGCACGAAGGCCATGCCGATGGTGATGGCGCCCCAGGTGATCATGATCCGCGCAAACCAGCGCCGCGCACCGAAGCGTTCAAGCATCAGGTTGCTGGGGATTTCGAACAGGAAATAACCAATGAAAAACAACCCGGCACCCAGCCCGTAGGCCGCGTCGCCGATACCAATGTCTGCGCCCATGTGCAGCTTGGCGAAGCCCACGGCGGAGCGGTCAACATAAGCGATCAGGTACAGCAGGATCAGGAAAGGGATCAATTTCAGGGTGATGCGGCGAATAAGCCTGAGTTCCTGGCTCATGTGCGGTCTCCAATTGTTTTTATTGTGGAACCTGCGGGTTTTGCCTCTCGCTTCGAGCACGCGGGGTGCTTCTGCCAGGGTCAATCCCTCACTGAAAATCGACTATATAGTATTACTATTTAGCTAACAACTCTTCCAATGGCGCGAATTTACGCTTAACTTAATCATCAGAAACGCCATTAAGTCTTACAATAAGAGAGCCGACCATGTCTGATTCCGATAGAAAACCCCTGCGTTCCGCCCAATGGTTTGGTACTGCCGACAAGAACGGCTTCATGTACCGCAGCTGGATGAAGAACCAGGGCATTGCCGACCATCAGTTTCAGGGCAAGCCCATCATCGGCATCTGCAACACTTGGTCAGAACTCACTCCCTGCAACGCCCACTTCCGACAGATCGCCGAACACGTCAAACGCGGCGTCATCGAAGCAGGCGGCTGGCCAGTAGAATTCCCGGTGTTCTCCAACGGCGAATCCAACCTGCGCCCTACCGCGATGTTCACCCGCAACCTGACCAGCATGGACGTCGAAGAAGCGATTCGTGGCAACCCGATTGACGGCGTCGTGCTGCTTACCGGCTGTGACAAAACCACCCCGGCATTGCTGATGGGCGCGGCCAGTTGCGACGTGCCGGCTATCGTGGTGACCGGCGGACCGATGCTCAACGGCAAGCACAAAGGCAAGGACATTGGTTCGGGCACGGTGGTCTGGCAGATGCACGAAGCCTATAAAGGCGGGCAAATCACCCTTGATGATTTCCTTGCCGCCGAAGGCGACATGTCGCGTTCGGCGGGCACCTGCAACACCATGGGCACCGCATCGACCATGGCCTGCATGGCCGAAGCACTGGGTACTTCCCTGCCCCACAACGCAGCAATCCCGGCTGTCGACTCCCGGCGTTATGTGCTGGCGCATATGTCCGGCATGCGCGCGGTGGAGATGGTTCGCGAAGACCTGCGCCTGTCGAAGGTCCTCACCAAGGCTGCGTTCGAAAATGCGATTCGGGTTAACGCAGCTATCGGCGGCTCAACCAACGCCGTGATCCACTTGAAAGCCATTGCCGGGCGCATCGGCGTGGATCTGGAGTTGGACGACTGGACCCGTATCGGGCGCGGCATGCCGACCATCGTCGACCTGCAACCCTCCGGACGCTTCCTGATGGAAGAGTTCTACTACGCAGGCGGTCTGCCCGCTGTACTGCGGCGCATGGACGAAGCCAATCTGCTGCCCAACCCCGACGCCTTGACCGTGAATGGCAAAACCATCCGCGAGAACAACCAGAACGCGCCGATTTATGGTGAAGACCAGGTGATCCGTGCCCTGGACAACCCGATCCGCGCCGATGGCGGGATCTGTGTCCTGCGCGGCAACCTGGCCCCTTTGGGCGCGGTGCTCAAACCCTCGGCAGCCACTGCATCACTGATGCAGCACCGTGGCCGCGCGGTGGTGTTCGAAAACTTCGACATGTACAAAGCACGCATCAACGACCCTGATCTGGACATCGACGCCAACTCGATCATGGTCATGAAAAACTGCGGACCCAAGGGTTATCCGGGCATGGCCGAAGTGGGCAACATGGGCCTGCCCGCCAAGCTGCTGGCCCAGGGCGTGACCGACATGGTGCGCATTTCCGATGCACGCATGAGCGGCACGGCTTACGGCACCGTGGTTTTACATGTGGCGCCGGAAGCCGCAGCGGGTGGGCCGTTGGCGGTGGTGCAGGAAGGTGACTGGATTGAGCTGGATTGCGCCAGCGGCCGTCTGCATCTGGACATCTCCGACGCCGAACTGGCCGCACGCCTGGCCGACTGGCAGCCACCGCAACAGCAGCAACTTCTGGTGGGCGGCTATCGCGAGCTGTATGTGAAACATGTGCTGCAGGCCGATCAGGGTTGTGACTTCGACTTCCTGGTGGGCATGCGTGGGGCGGAGGTGCCGCGGCATTCGCATTGATCGCGGTTTAACCTGTGGGAGCGGTGCTTGCCCGCGATAAGGTCTACGCGATCTAAAGTGAATCGCGTTCAGCCTTATCGCGGGCAAGCACCGCTCCCACAGGGATAGCGCCAGCACACGCGATCTCCTACAGCTCAACGCCGATGCTATGATGCCCCGCACTCATCGCTCAGGATCGACTTGCGTTCCCATGGATTATCGAAAGCCCTCAGACCGTAAAAGCATGCATGCCCGTATCGTCCAGGAACTGGGCATGCAGATCGTCTCCGGGCGTTTCAAGCCTGACGAGAAACTGCCTGCCGAAGCCCTGTTGTGCGAGGAGTACGCGGTCAGTCGTCCTGTACTGCGCGAAGCCACGCGGGTATTGGTCGCTAAAGGTCTGGTGTATTCCAGGCCGCGAGTGGGTACGGTGGTCAAGGTCCGGCGCGAATGGCATTTGCTCGATCCCGATGTGCTGCACTGGATCATGCAGAGCACGCCGCAGAATGAGTTTTTCCACCTGTTGACCAGCGTCCGCGCGGTCATCGAACCTGCCGTGGCAGCCCTTGCCGCGCAACACGCCACCGATGATGAAATCGCCGCCATTGGTGAGGCTTATCAGCGCATGGAAGCCGCGCCAACGCCCGAAGCCTTGCTGCAACCGGACCTGGATTTCCACAGCCGGATCGCCGATGCCACCCATAACGACCTGCTGGCCCACCTGTGCAACATGTTGTCGCTGGCGCTACGCGAAGCGCTTAAACACTCCAATCAGCGGCCCAACCTGCATGAACTGGCGCTGCCACGTCATAAAGCGATCCTCACCGCCATCGAAAACCGCGACGCCCTCGGCGCCCGGCATGCGACGTTGGTGCAGCTTGATGATGCGCGGAATGCGTTGAGTGTGGTGCTGGGTAGAGAGTTGGGGTTGTAAACGCAAAATCTGCGGGACGCGCAATACCTGTGGGAGCGAGCACCGCTCCCACAGGTCTCAGTTCACGCGCACTAGTGTGAAAACAGTGAATTCCCCACCTTGCCCGCCATCTTCTCCGGCTTGATCAGGAACCGCGCCAGCGCTGGCAGCAGCCACAACGCGCCGAACATGTTCCACAGCAGCATGAAGGTCAGCATCAAGCCCATGTCAGCCTGGAATTTAATCGCGGAAAAGATCCAGGTACATACGCCGATCGCCAGACACAACCCGGTGAAC
>Ga0247806_10000930_pt1 | contig 15504 bp, 15 predicted proteins | sample UWRJL059202B1_FD_179935 | JGI IMG/M metagenome (GOLD analysis project Ga0247806, IMG submission 179935) | Plant litter microbial communities from Arlington Agricultural Research Station in Wisconsin, United States - UWRJ-L059-202B-1 | ecosystem: Environmental > Terrestrial > Plant litter >... | reverse complement strand
GTGATTTTTGTAGTGATTGTATGCTGTCAAACCTACAAAGAAACGGAAAGAGTCCCTTCATTTACAGGCCGCTATTGTGTAAAGTGTCTCCAGGTACACATCAGCAGTAGCGCTTTTTGAACGACCGGTCGCAGCACGATCCAAATCCACGTACCTTTTGGAAATAATGCTTACATTCACTTACCAAAACACCCTTATGAAAACCCAGATTCTACTTGCATGCCTGTTGTTGCTCGATCTCCTGGCGGGATGTGGCCACCAGACATCCCGGCTGAAAACGCTGCCCCCGGAGCAAGGCGTTACGCTGGAGCTTGCCCGGCAGCGCAAACAACGGCTGCGCAATATCCATTATGACCTGACACTTCAAATTCCGCATGCGACAGCACCGGTACAAATGACAGAGCAGCTTACATTTGAGCTGGCAGACAAGGGCATGGACCTCCAACTCGATTTCAAAGAAACCCGTGAACACCTGCAATCATTGCGCGTGAACGGAAAGGAAACCGCAATCGATTACCGCAATGAGCACCTCGTGCTTCCTGCCGGTTCGCTTGTGGATGGCCCCAATAAAGTAGAGATCCGGCTCATTGCCGGCGACCAGTCCCTGAACCGGAAAGCAGAATTCCTTTATTCGCTGTTTGTGCCCGATCGCGCACGTACGTTTGTTCCGTGTTTTGACCAGCCCGACCTCAAAGCGACTTTTCAGCTTACGGCAACGGTTCCGGCAGCGTGGCAGGCCGTTTCCAATGCTGCGCTGCGCGAGAAAACGGTATCCGGTGACCAGGCTACCTATCATTTCAACAACAGCGATACGATCAGCACCTACCTTTTTTCATTTGTTGCAGGCCGGTTTGAGCACGTTTCTCAGCAAATCGACGGACACGACATACATTTCTATTACCGCGAGACCAACGCAGACAAACTTAAATACAGCATAGACACGATTTTTGAGCAGCACCGCCAGTCGCTCGCATTCATGGAGAATTATACAGGCATTCCTTATCCCTTTGAGAAATTTGACCTCATCGCTATTCCAGATTTCCAATATGGCGGCATGGAACACGCCGGCGCAGTCGACTACAAGGCCAGCCTGCTGTTTCTCGACGAAAGCGCGACGCCTACCGAAAAATCAGACCGGCTCAATACGATTGCTCACGAAACTGCACACATGTGGTTTGGGAACCTCGTGACGATGGAATGGTTCAATGACGTCTGGATGAAAGAAGTATTTGCGAATTTTATGGCCGACAAGATCAGCGATGCGATCCAGCCCGATGCGCATCAGGATCTGCGGTTTTTACTGCACCACCATCCGTCCGCTTATTCGATTGACAGGACACAGGGCGCGAATCCCGTGCGGCAGCAACTTGATAACCTCGATCAGGCAGGGACACTCTACGGCGATATCATTTACCACAAAGCGCCGATCGTGATGCAGCAGCTCGAAAAACTCTGTGGCGCAGACCAACTGAGACAAGGCCTGAGGACCTATCTGCAAACCTATTCCTTTGGGAATGCCAGCTGGCCGAAGCTCATTGAGATCCTCGACCCGCTGACCCGCGAAGACCTGGCTGCCTGGAACCAGCAGTGGATCAACCGACCGGGACGTCCTGAGCTCGATTACCGGCTCGATACCCAGGCCGGGAAGATCAGTCAGCTCACGGTGCTGCAAAACAATCCCGGCGACTGGAAACAACATTTTTCACTCGCTTTCGTCTATCCCGATCGCACAGAGACGATTCCCGTGTATATGAACAGTTCGAAGACCCAGGTTCCCGGTGTCAAAGGGAAAGCAGTTCCGCTGTTCATCGTGTTCAATTCCGACGGTACGGGTTACGGCACTTTCCCTGTGGACCCGAAACTACTGGGGGCCATGGACCGCTTATCGCCCGTCATGCGGGCCACAACTTATCTCAACGCCTATGAAAAAGTACTGAATGGTGTCGGGATCACGCCACAAGAGCTCCTTGTGCACTATGCTGCCAATTTCAGCACAGAGACAGAAGAGTTGATCGTGCAGCGCATGAGCAAACATTTCCGGAATATCTACTGGCAGTTCCTGACCGACAGCGAGCGGGCGCAGTTGCATCCGGGGCTTGAAAAACAACTCTGGCAAGCGATTGCGCACGGTCAATCCGCCGCGAAGAAGCGCACGCTTTTTCAATTGTATGCAGGGATCGCCCTGAGCAGCGATGCGACCGGAGATTTGTACGGTATCTGGCATACGCGTAAACCCGGTGCGGGACTTGTCTTGTCTGATGAAGACTATATCCAACTGGCAGCTGAGCTGGCACTGCGTGAACATCCGCGGACCGCAGAGATCCTGAAAGATCAGCTTGCGCGCATCCAAAACGCGGACCGTCGGAAAGGCTTCGCTTTTGCTTCCAGGGCCTTGTCGCAGGATATCGCTGTGCGGGATGCATTTTTTGCGTCGCTGGCAGATCCGCAGCAACGCGAGAATGAGACCTGGGTTACAGAAGGACTCGGTTATCTACACCATCCGCTCCGCGCCCGGACGTCTGAAAAATACCTCCCGGAAACACTTGCTCTGCTTGAAGCAATCCAGCGCACCGGTGATATTTTCTTTCCGTCGGCATGGCTGCGGAGCTCACTGGGCTATTACCGCAGTGCAAATGCTGCTGCGATCGTACGCCGGTTTTTACATGAAAATCCAGATTACAATCCCAATTTGCGCAGGAAGATTCTGCAAGAGGCGGATGATTTATTAAGGGCGGCAGGTAGCTGAGCATGTGTGACCCATTGCAGATCGAAAGTACTATACTCCAAAAGCTGTAAATCCCCGGCAAATTGATTACCGAGGATTTACAGCTTTACGTGATGTTTGGATGGTGTTTAATTTCGGAAGTTAAGCACTTCGGCCTATTGGCAGTTGAACATCCAGTTGATGCCGAATTGATCCGTGCAGCTTCCGAAGTAAGCGCCCCAGAAGGCATCCTGCAACTCCATCGTTATTTTTCCACCTGCCGAAAGGGCTTTGTACAGGCGCTCCGTTTCTTCGCGGGTGTCCGGTTCCAGGTTGATGTTGATATTGTTGCCTGGGGTGACCGTGAAGCCCATCGAACCGGGCGCATCTGTGCCCATGAGGTTGTGTCCGCCGAGGATGGGCAGTTCGATGTGCATGACGAGGTTTTTGTCTGCTTCGGCAATGGGCGGCATGCCTTCCATCGCCGGGATTTCACTAAAGCGGGAGATCATCGTGAATTCTCCACCGAAAACGGATTTGTAGAAATTGAATGCTTCCTCTGTGTGGCGGGAAAAATTCAGGTACGTGCTTACTCTGGCCATTTTATTTGAAGTTAATTGGTTTCCATCTCCCTTATTCACAGCGCATGAGGCTGCCGTGCAATTGCTTTCCGAAATATACTTTTTTCATTTGAAATCAGAGATATCTGCCAGGATAAAATGTATTTTAGCCGGGAATAGGTGGAAGTATAGTATCTTCATTCTCCTGAGAAGAAGAATTAAATTAGGTCAGTTCGTAATTATATGCATTTGCATATAGTTTTATTGAATGGCTTCAAATTATATGTATTTGCATATAATTTTATTCTCTTGAAGTTATATTTTACACAAACACAACAGGTTTTAATTTCCGCTTTTTAAAAGCTTGCTGCGGCACAAAATCAGCCAGGCCGTCCAGCTTTTTCAGGGATTCCAGTCGTGCTGCCAGTTCGTGCTGCACAGCTAAACGTTCCAACAGGGCGAAATCGTCCAGCAAAAGGTTATCTACAGCAATGAACCCTTCAGCCAGTGCCGTTTTCAGGATCTCCGCCAATTGCAGGTTCGCGTACACATGTTCCTTTTTACCAAAATACTGATCTACGAGGAAGCGGTATTGCCGGGTGATCCAATCGGCCATTTCCGGTGTAGTGACAGCCATCGAACCTTGATGCAGCACGAGGCTGTCGAGAAAATCAGCCGTTTCCGCCTGCGTGATCGCGCCGATGTGTAGCAGGTCGCGCAAGGTATAATCCAGTCTGTCGGCGCATAAATCCGGCATCGGCATTTCGAGGATTTTGTATGCATCCAGGTTATTCAGGATCGCTGTTGTGAAACCATATTCCGCCAGGATGGCCGGGATTTCCGAATTGTCAATAACCTCGTCGAAAATCGCCTCGTGGTAATCTTCATTGCTGTTTCCGAGTACATAATCCGTGACGTGCGAGAAAGCGGTGTGTGAAACATCGTGCAGCAAAGCCGCGATCTGTTCTTCGATCGGCCCTCCGAATTTGCAGACCAGGCAATAAACACCGATCGAATGGTCGAACCTGTTCTGTGTCATGGCCGGATCTACGAGAAAGATCGCGCCGCCCTGGTGGACTTTCCGCAGCCGCTGCAAGGGTTTGGAAAGGATCAGCTTTTCGATGACGGGTGCTGCTTCAAAAGTGCCGTAAATGGGGTCGTGGATCTGCATCATATGTTTCAGTTCGTCAAATGTAAGCAGAAACCGGTACTCAGTACCTGATCGGGATGATTTGTGGAATTCTGTCCCCAACGAACTGTTTCGGTGCAGGTATCACATTTGAAGTATGGTGAAAAAAATAACCGCTTATGATAGCTGAACGTATCGTTAATAAATACCTGACCGGGTTTTTCATACTGGCCCTGGCCGCATTCCTCTTTGTAGGGTTAAAGCAATTCTTCAGCGCCTTCCTCGGGGCTGTGATCTTTTATGTGCTTTTCAGGAAATTCATGATCTACATGACCATGCAAAAGAACTTCAAGAAGCCGATTGCTGCGATCCTGATCATCCTCATTTCGTTTGTCATCGTGATCCTGCCCATTGGCCTGATGATCTCAATGATTTTACAGAAAGTACTGACCGTGGCCAAAAATCCGGACCAGATCAAACATTATTTTGAGACGCTGTCGAAGAAAGCTTCGATGCTGCCTTTCGATGTTTCACCGGAAACGATCGGACCGAAAGTCGCAACTTTCATTTCGCAGAATGCAGGCGGAGTGATCGGGTCGACCTTCAACATCGCGGCCAGTTTGCTAATCATGTACTTTTTGCTGTATTTCCTGCTGATGAATGTGGTGAAGCTAGAGCAAACCCTCGTAAAATACCTGCCTTTCGAGCAAAAGCGGACGAACCAGTTTGCACAGGAGCTCGTTACGCAGACCTTTGCAAATGCCATCTGTGTGCCGGCTGTCGCAGTTGCACAGGGCCTTGCGGTTTACATTTCACTCCGGATCGCAGGCGTTCCCGAGCCTGGAATATTGTCGCTGATCGCTGGTTTTGCATCTGTCATACCGATTGTCGGCTGCGGATTGGTCTGGGTTCCTGTTGCGTTGTATCTCTTTGCGAACAACCAGATCTGGCAGGGATTTTTTATCACCGGTTACAGTGCGTTGGTGCTCGTTACCGTTGAAAACGGCATCCGCATGATCGTTGCACGCAGGATCGGGAATATCCATCCGCTGGCAACGGTGTTTGGAGTTATTCTCGGATTGAAATTCTTTGGGGTGCCGGGGCTCGTATTCGGTCCTTTCCTGATCAATTGCCTGATGTTGCTGATCCGCATTTACCACGAAGAATACAAAGCGCCACGGATCATCGGCGAACCTTGATATGCTGTTATTTCCGGAAGGTTCTCCTGGTTTTGTTGTGCTGAATGATGACGGAATCGCGGAAGATTTTCCGGATGACATAATTGTCGGACACGCTTTCGCCTTCGCGCAGGTAAAACAACATGTCGTCGATGTTGATGATGCACAGCGGCTTTTTAGATTCCGTACGTTTCACGAGCCCGAAATACTGCACGCGGGGCCAGTATTCGACCTTCGGTGCTTTGGGTTCCTGGTAAACGGGTGCGGGCGGTGGCGCGAGCATGTCTGCAGTCAAGGTTGCGGCCACATTGGAGCCGCCGCGAAAAGGATCGGGATAATTGGCGTGTAATGCAAACGTATCGCGTTCATGTGCTTTTACAGCCAATGGCTGCGCGTTCGGGAGCAATATCGTGGCATCATCTCCTGCGAGGTTGGATTTGATGCGAAAGAAGACATTGTACCAGACAATTCCCACGACAACAACCATCACGTATGTCAGGCTCTTGTTTTTCATAGGGTCACATTCAATTGTCTCGGCGTGGAATAACTGGCTTCATTCCCGGCTGCATCGACATTGCGCACACGCCAGAAATAAGTTCCGGAAACGAGGTTGACTGTCGATGAACTCCCACTTATGTTGCCGGTTCCGGACAGATTCAGCGGGCTGCTGAACGTATTTTCAGTGGCGATCTCGAGGATGGACGAAACCGGCGCCTGGTTATTGCCTGCGGCTGATACGGACCAGCTGAAGACGATGGGACCGGAACTTGCAAAACCATTGTCAAAAGGATTGCTGAGGACGGCCTGTGCGGGACGAACGGTATCGATGTAGAACGTCCGGATAGCCGTTGGTGATTCAACGCTGTTGACGTAGGATTTCACGCCCCACATGTATTTTCCCTGTTGCAGGCTGACAGCACCCGGCAGTGTGTAATTGCTCGATCCGAGCGAAGGGCTCGTGTGTACGATTTCCGTATAGTTTTCCCAGCTGCTTCCCTTGCGGATGCTGAACTCAAAAGTCGCGTTCGCGACGTTGTTCCAGTCAAAAGTGCGGTCCTCGAGAAAAGTTTCGCCGAGGTAGGCCTGTTCTGCAGGTGTTTGCAGCACAACTGCCGATCCGCCGCCGGAGGAAGGGGAAATGCCGACCCAGAAATGGATCGGGCCAAGTGTCACTGAACTATAGCCGGCGTTCATCGCCGTCAGCTTCAATTCATATTCATTGGAATCGAGCGCCATGTAAAAATCCGTTGCGGTGACCATCGAATCGAGCACAAAATCGGTAATGTTGCCGAAGTTCGGGCGCACGATCTGGAGCCGGTAACGCGTTGCGCCTTCCACCGCATCCCATTTGAAATGTACGGGATTGGTTTGCACGGTGTCGTTGGACTGCGGCAGGATCAGTACAGGCGTTTTTCCCGTCAGGTCTTCTGCAATGATGTCCTTGCAACTGCTGATGGCAACCAGGGTCAGCACCGTCAGCACGACGATGGAAAGGTGTTGGAATCGTTTCTTTTTCATCCTCTGAGGTAATTTTGGATCAGGATTGTGGTATATAATTCTTCGTGGCTGTCGGCCGTATATTTTTTGTATTCAAAGCTGATGTTGATCAGCCGGGCGAGGTCAAACTGTTTCTCGAAACGGTAAATGAACTGCAACGTATGGATGTAGTCGCCTTTCAGGACAATGCGGTGCGTATTGATCGAAAAATCCGGGTGCTGGTAGGTCAGCACTTCGTCGATCTGGTAAACGGAAATGCGTTCGGCATTGCGCGCAAAGAAATTCAGGAATCCCTGCTGCACTTTTTCAATCGTGATATTTTCCTTGCCGAGCAGGCGGTCCAGGTTGTTGATCTGTGCTTTGCAGAGCCGGATATCCGCAGCAGCTGTTTGTGCCAAAAGCAGTTTTTCTTCCAGCTCATCGCGGTACTGCATCGTTTCGAGGGTCACGCTGAATGCTTTTTTATAAGCGACAGCCACGAGGAGTACGGCGAGCAAAATCAGCGCGTAATTCTTTTGTTTGTAACTGTATTTATCAAAAAACGTCATGCTCCCAAGGTAATGATTATTTTAAATTCGGCCATGGCCTGCTCAATCTCGAGGTAATTGATCAGCTCGACGCTTTTCACCCAGTCGAAACGGTTCAGTTTTTCGATCCAGTCGTCGAGGACTTCGCTGCTGGCGGTATTTCCGATGATTTCTATCCTTTCCTGGTTGATCTCTACTTTCTGTTTTTGCTTCAGCTTTTCGGCGATGGGAAAAACATACATTTCGACGAGGTTGATTGATTTCGGAACGCTCTCGCCGGTTTTATCGAGGTAAAAGGCGATGAATTCATTCGCATTCGCGCCGGAGCTCGAGATCAGCTGTTCCTTGCGTGTTTTTTCGAGCTGCATGCGGTCGAGCAGGGCGAGGTTCTCATTGCTGAGCGACAGATCGGTTTCCAGCTGCACAATTTCCTGGTTCAGGCGGCCCATGTACATGCGGTTGCCGAGCAGGAGCACAAGAATCACGCTCACGAGTGTCAATCCAAAGAACCTGAACTGGCTGAAACGCGCATATTCCCGGAAGGCATCGGCAGTTTGCTCCGGCGTGTAAGCGTTCGTATAGGCAGTATTCGGCACTACGTAACTGTGCAGTACGGCTTTGTCAAAAGCTTCGTTCTTTTCGAGGAAAATCCCGTTGCAAATGCCGCGTGTTTGCGCTTGTTCGTTCCGGGAAAGGCCCGTGATCTGCCCGTTGCGCAGCTGCAGGTGGAAATCGAAATTCGCTTCACCGTTTTCACCCAACAGCAGGAACAAAGGAATGGGGCCGCAGCTGATGCCGATCAAAAAGACTTTCGCTTCAAGCAAAGGGGCGAGGGAAGGCTCCAGCAAGGTTTTGCGCAGGAAAGAAACGGCAACCTGCTGCCCGTCATTGTAGGACGTGAAATGGAAATCGTCCTTTTCGCCGCTGACAATCAGCTGTTCGCGGAAACCGGCGAGTGCTTCGACCTTGCGTGTCAGTACGCCAATCCCTTGCACGTGGACTGCATAGGCCCGGCTTTTGCCGAATTTCGCGATGACATCAGCGATGGATCCAAAAGGCGAAGCGGGAGCATTGGACGTTTTATCCAGGGCATTCCGACTCCATTTGCCGGCATGGATCTGTACGCCATCCGGCTGCAATTCGAGCTGAATGATGACCAGTTTCCCCGGCTTCCAACTATTTTTAAACCCTTCGAACATCAGTACGTCACAGTTGGGCGCACGAGGATGTGCAGTTTCGATTTTTCTTTTTCTTTCAGGCGGCTGCTGAAGAACCACTTCAGTACCGGGATGCGCGAAAGGAGCGGCACACCGGAACCTGAATCGTTCTTTTTCTTCTTTTCGAGTCCGCCCAGCAGGATCACTTCCCCATTTTTGACGCGCACAACGGACTCAAAAGTCTGCGTTGTAATATTTGGCGGCGAGCTTGGGTCGACCTTTCCCGAGAAATCGTCCTGTTGCACGGTAATCGACAAAGTCACATATTCATCGGCACTGACGAAAGGCTTGATCTTCACGCTGAGGTTGGCTTCGATCTCTTTCCAGATCTTGGATTGCAGGACGCCCTGGTTTGTGACGGAAGTCTGCACATTGACCTGTGTTTCCTGGTAATAGGTCGTTTCACCGATCGTGATGCTGGCCTTCTGGCCGTTGAGGGTCGAGATCTTCGGCGTGCTTTCGATGTCGATTACGTTATTGCTTTCGAGCGCCGACAGGGAAATGTAAAAGTTCTCTGTCACCTGCCCGAGGTTCAGCACGCCGAAACCGCTGATCGCATTCAGGATCGCGTTGATTGTTGCAGCGCCGGCATCGACATTTAACTCCGGGAAAATACTTCCGCCGGTGGTCGTCGGTTTGTCCTTGATGCCCGCCTTGATACCGGTATTCAGTCCGGAAGATCTTTCGGAGAAGATCAGCATGACGTCGATCTGTACCATCGGCACGATGACATCGATGGCGGAGATAAACGATTTCAGCTCGAGAATACTGCGCTCGCTGCCGGAAACGATCAGTCCGTTCAGCTCGAGGAATTCGGAGACTTCGACATCGTTCATCAGCGTGACTGGAATCGCAGATTTTACGTTTTCGATTGTTCTGTTTTCGAGGCGGATCAATTCTGTTTTGCGCAAGCCTTCCATTTTATTCTCGCCGATCACAAACAAGCGATTTTGCTCGCTGTAATTGTATTTCGTGCCATTCAGCAGGCGCTTCAGCAGGTCGTCGAAGGTCATGTCCTGTAACTCCAGGTTCGCTTTTCCGTCGATGTTGGCGTGCAGCACGTAGTGCGTATTCAGCTCCTGGGCCGCAGCTTTCAGGATTTCGTTGATCTCTACATTGTTGGCGAAAACATCGAGGTTGCCGTTGGCATTCTTTTCGAGCCTGAAATCGCCGCTGTTCGCGAAGGTCCGGTTGGATCCGCCGGTGTTTTTGCTGCCGGTTTTACCGGTTTTCGCCGGATCTTCGGGAGCCGGAGCACCGATGGTGTAAAAACCTTCTGTTTCCTTTTTCAACGATAAAGCATTGGACTTCGCAAACATGTCGAGCACCTGCTCAAAGGGCCTGTTTTGCAGGTAAGCGTTCACAATTTTGTTCCGCAGGTCAGGACTGATCACGAAGTTGGCGCCGGACAAACGCGTCAGCTCTTCGGTGACTTTCGACAAGGTGTCGTTTTTCAGGTCCATCGACAGAAATTCATTGGCCGGATTGTAGGAAACATCGACTTTGCGCGGTGGCACCACGACCGGTGCAGGCAGTGCGCGCGCCCGCTTGCTGACGGAGATGATGCTGCCTACGAATTCATATTCGATCTCAAAATTGAGGTAGAGGAACAACAGCATGTCCTTGACTTTCGCATCGAAGAAGTTGTAGGAAATCACCTGGTTCAAAGCCGGATCGACGATAAAATTCAGGTTGTTTTCCAGCGCAACCGAGCTGATCAGCTCCGACAGCGGCAGGCCGTTCACATTCAGTTGCAGACTGTTGCCCAATCCCGGATGTTTTTTGCTCAGGCTGTCGAGCATCGCGCTCAGCACGGGCTCAGTGTACTTCTGTGCCTGCGTTTGTTTAGTAGCGAAGACGCCGAGCAACAGGCATAGCCAGGTTAGTTTTTTCATGGGTTTAAAATCCGGTTAGTAAGGCATATACTTCTTCCAAAGAAGTAATGCCCTGGGTTAGTACTTCATAGGCCCTGTTGGTCAGGGTTTTGATATCTCTTCTGGCCAGCAGTTCGTCGATCTGGTCATCGTTGTTCTTGATATGTGCGGCGAGCTCCTGGTCGATCGGAATGACCTCATACAGGGCCATCCGGCCTTTGTAGCCCGTGTAATGACATTGGTCGCAGCCGCCGGCAACCCAGTGGCGGGCAGGAATTTCCCGGTTCGACACGCTGATCGGCCAGTCGTTGGGATCGAGTGCTTCTTCGGTTTTGCAGTGTACGCACAATTTGCGGATCAGCCTTTGGGCAATCGAGGAATTGATCGTATTGGCGAGCAAAAAGGACGGAACGCCCATGTCGATCAGCCTGGAGATCGTTCCCCATGCGGAGTTCGTATGTATCGTCGACAAGACCAGGTGGCCCGTCAAAGCAGCGCGGATCGCCATCTGTGCGGTTTCCGCATCGCGAATCTCTCCGAGCATGATCACATCCGGATCTTGGCGCAGGAAAGAACGCAATGCGCTCGCAAAGGTCAGCCCGATGGATTCCTTGAGCTGCACCTGGTTGATGCCTTCAAGCGTATATTCGACCGGGTCCTCGATGGTCACGATGTTGCGGCGCTCGTCGTTGAGCAGCTTCAGCGTTGCATAAAGCGTCGTTGTTTTTCCGGAACCTGTCGGACCGCTGATGAGGATGATCCCGTTCGGTTTTTTGATGCCTTCGAGGTAATTTCTTTTTTCAACGGGCGTAAAGCCGAGGTAGTCGATGCTGATGTCGGAAGCGTCGTGCCCGAGGATACGCATCACGATTTTTTCGCCGTGCAGGGTTGGCAGGATCGAAACACGGATGTCGAAATTATCGTGTGTGATGCGGCCATCCTGCGGCAATCGTTTTTCAGAGATATCTAGGTTTGCGCGGATCTTGATCTTGTTGATCAGCTCCGGATAATCGCTTTTTTCAATGATGTAGCGCTGGATCAGGTTGCCGTCGATGCGGATGCGGACACGTGCTTTTTCATCGAAGATCTCGATGTGGATGTCACTGCTGCCCATGTGGTTGGCTTCCTGGATGAGCCGGTCCACGAAATCGAGCTTCGCATCGATCGTGAATTTCTGCTCCTGGTCGCTGGAAGTCCTGTAAAAACGGCCCAGGCTGCGCTGGATCAGCTCTGCATCTGTCGGGACCAATGCGACGGAACGGCCCAGCAAGGCGATCAGCTCTTCTTTCGCGATGAACAGGTCTGTGGTCTCGTCGATGTAGAACGTGACTTCCTGCGCTTGTTCCTGCTGCGGAATGATGCGGTAATGCCAGGCCAGGTCGGCGCGGATCAGCTGTTGCAGCTCAGGTTGCAGCTCAATATGTCGTACCGTACTCACGCGACAGAATAGATCAAAGGTTGAATTTGTTGCTCAAAGCTGATGTACAGCCCGGCGATCAGGGCCATATAGCCTGCATAGGGAATCGTTGGCTGTTTTTGAATGCGCATAACCAGCAGATGGATCACGAGCGATAAAAAAGTTCCGCAGGTGAAGAACAGGAGGTAAGTCCTGAAATCGAAAAGCGGCACTACTGCCAGTAAAAACAGGATGTCGCCCCAGCTGAAAAAACCTTTCGTGATGTCGGTCATGCGGCCGGTGCGCAGCGAAACGTAAACGGTCAGCAAAAAAAGCATGCCGGCCAGGAATGTAAAATTGAAGAGCAGCGCTGTCCAGTCCGGCTGCCAGTTGTGGAAACCCAATGCGGCCACGGCCAGCAAAGGAAAACAAATCCAGTGCACGGCACGCAGTTTTACATCCTGGTACAGAATGGCGGTTAATAGGATCAGCAGCGCGATTTTCAGCATATCAATCCGGTTGAACTTCTTTTAAAATCCCTTCCTGGTCGATCTCCCAGATGTTTTTCTTGCCATCGCCGTTGAAATCGGTGATCGCTTCCGCGCGGGCCTTGAAACCGGTAACGGTCGCTTCCGCGATGGACAGCTGGTAATTGGCGCTTCCGCCTTCGATGACGGTTTTGTGCGGAATGTAGTTGATCGTGCTCAGCTCGCCTGAATATTTTGAAAACTGCAGCTGGTAACTGTGTTGCAGGTTGTGGATCATTTTCAGCTCCTGCTGTGCTTCGAGACTTTTGGTCCTCGTGGCAACGCCAGCCTGGTTGGGCACCACGAGCATAATCAGGATGCCCATGATGGCCAGTACGATCAGGATCTCCGCCAGGGAAAATGCCTGCACGTATCCTTTTTTGTTGACGCGTTTCTTCATATTTATTTGATCACATTGCTCAGATTGAACATCGGCAGATACATGGAGACCATGATCACACCTACTACCAATCCAATGATTACGATGATTAAAGGTTCTATAATTGTTCCGAGGAGTTTCGTTCTGAACTCAATCTCTTCCTGGTATTGTTTGGTTAATCTTTCAAAAGTACTGTCCAGCTGGTTGATCTCTTCCGCGATCTTCGTCAGGGAGATCAGCCGTTTGTCAAAAATCGGGAACCTGGCCAATCCGGCATTCAGGGTCTCGCCGGACAAAATTACCTTTTTTGTTTCACGCATCGCTATTTCCAGCGGATAAAATCCGATCATGTCCTCGATGAGTTCAAGGGTCGTCACGAGTGGTGTCCGCGAAGCGAGCAGCAGCGACATGCTCTGGCAAAAACGGGCGAGGTAGATCTTTTTCATCAGCACGCCAACCACCGGGATGCGCAGCAGGAAATTGCCCATTGCTTTGCGGTACCATTCTTCCTTGCGCTGCGTATAGGCGTAAATCGAAAGTCCGGTCAGTACGAGCACAAAATACAGCAGGAAGGTCGAAAAGTACTTCGACAGCCAGATGATCTTCTGCGTCAGCGCGGGGAGCTCCTGTCCAAACTGCTTGAATACGTCTTCAAACATCGGCACAACGCTGCTGAGCATGAAATACAGCACGCCGAAGGTAATCAGGATCACAAAGGAAGGATAGGTGAAAACGCCGATCAGCTGGCGGCGTAGCTTGACCTTATCGCCATAAAAACGGCTCAGGTGGGTCAGTACGATCTTTAAACGGCCTGTTTCTTCCCCGATGCGGATACTTTGGTATTCATAGGCCGTAAAATGCCCGGAGCGTTTGCAGGATTCCGACAAAGAATTGCCGACAATCAGGCTGTCGAGCATTTGTTGCAACACTTCGAGCAGGCGTTTGTTTTCCTGTTCCTCAATGAGGATGTTGAGCGCGCGCTGGATGTCGACCCCGCTGTCGAGCAAGGTGCTGAACTCGTTGTAAAAGCTTTCCTTCGCCTTGTCGGGAAATACCTTACCGAGCCTGATCTCCCGCTGGAATATGTTTTGAGGTGCTTCAGTCATGGTTTAGATTTTCAAAGTAGCGGTCCATTTGTTGTTTGACGTCCGGTTTGCAATAATAGGTAAGCTTCATCGGTTCGCCTTTCCACTGAAACAGAAAAACCACCCGTTTGTTGTGCGTGTCGCCTGTTTCATACAATCCTTCCATCGCGAAGCCCGTATTGGACCATTCGCCTGCTTTCCCGCGTTCGAGGAATTCATCGGCGATGCGGTAGCTAACAAGATCCGGCCCGCGGTACAAATGCACGGATTCATCCCGGTAAGCGATCGAATCGGCGAGGTAAAGTTCCTGCCACAGATTGGCGCGAAAGGAAAACCATTCGTTGAGCTCGTGGTTGATGTCGCCGCTGTGCTTCAGCTGTTCGCTGAAACGGTTGATTGCCATCGCGACGATCGCGATGATTGTGCTCAGGATCGCGAGTACGACCGTGATTTCGAAGATCGTAAATCCGGGGATTTTTACTTGGAGGGATCTGGTCTTCATCGCGTGGGTTTGAGGATTTGTTGTTTCCAGACGGAACGGTTGTCAAACGCGGCAAATTCGATGACCTCGAGTGTATCGCTGTTTTCATCCGCCGTGATCGTCACGGTGATGTCCTCAAATTCATGGTCGCGGATCGAATCGTTGTCCTTTAAAAGGCTTTCGAAAAGCGCCGACTGGATTTCCGTTTGATGCCTGACATCCTGGAAGCGCGAAACCATGCTTGTCCCACGCACGAAAACGAGTGACGCGACGGCAAAGCACAGCGCGATGATCGTCAGTGCGATCACAACTTCAGCGATGCTGGAGGCGGCGATGCGGGATTTCAGAAGCATGTCAGGATGCGGGATTTAGACGTAAGGGATGCATCGGCCAGCCAGCCGGGAATGATGAATTCGGCGGGCAGTTGTTTGCTGGAAATAACGGCGTCGAGCAAATGGTTGATGTATTCACCACCGCCGGCGCGCAGGAAAAAACGCTGCGTATATAAATGACCGATCACTTTGCCGCTTAGTTCTGTTTCGCCCTGGTTGTAGACAATCCCGGCCACAAGCGATTTCGCGCGCAGCTGCAATTGTACCGGCATGCGGAAGTTGCTTTGTTGAGAAACCAGCAGGATACCCCCGAGCACCTGTGCTTTTTCATGCAGGAGGATCAACCGGTGCTGACTGAAAGCGGGTGACGTTTCGTTCATAACGAGTGTCGACGGGTAGGTGAGGTGCACGTTTTCTTCGCACACAATGGATTCATGCGCAATCGCCTGCACGCTGCCGCGGAAATTTTTCTGAAAGCGGATCTTCGGGGCGATCAGGATCACGTTTTCGAGGACGGCTTCGGAAGACACGTAGATCGAATCGAAGGAATGGAGGATGATGTTGCCGGAAAGCCTGTGGTTGAGGTACAACGGACCGATCTCAGAGATCAATGCCGTG
>Ga0247806_10000928_pt1 | contig 15539 bp, 13 predicted proteins | sample UWRJL059202B1_FD_179935 | JGI IMG/M metagenome (GOLD analysis project Ga0247806, IMG submission 179935) | Plant litter microbial communities from Arlington Agricultural Research Station in Wisconsin, United States - UWRJ-L059-202B-1 | ecosystem: Environmental > Terrestrial > Plant litter >... | reverse complement strand
CATTGACCTCAGACTCATCACTCATGAACAGAAATTGATCGTTTGGTTTGATGCTAATCTATTGGATAAAGTTCTTTTCAACCTATTATCAAATGCTTTGAAATTCACAAATGCCAATGGGATGATTCATGTTTCTGTAAAAAAGGAACAGGATGCCATCTATATCGATGTTCAGGATAATGGGATGGGAATGACAGCTGAGGAAGCAAACCATGTTTTTGAGCATTTTTACCAGGTAGACACCAATTCTACAAAGGGATCAGGATTAGGTTTATCGCTTTCAAAGGAAATCATGCAGCTCCACCATGGCCAGATCACCGTATCCAGCACCAAAGGAAAAGGCACTACGTTTTCGCTCAGGCTGTTATTGGGAAATACACATTTCAAAGCGGAGGAAACGTATTCCACCCCGATTGACAAAAAAGAGTTATTTGAAACGGCAAAAATATATACCGCCGAAGGATCCGTTTTTACAGCGAATGACCTTTCGCCCGGCCCGGTTAAATTAAATGAAAAATCCCTGCTGATTGTAGAAGACAACCTAGACTTGTTGAACTACCTACGCGATCTGATGAGTGCGCATTACGAAGTTTTTACCGCAAGTACAGGCACGGAAGGTCTAGATGCGGCATATGAACAGGTGCCCGATTTAATTATATCGGATGTGGTCATGCCCGGATTAACAGGAAAGGAATTGACCGAAAAGCTAAAGTCAGATATTCGGACCTCTCACATCCCGGTAATTTTACTTACCGCCCGGGGAAGCATGGAACAGCAGATCCAAGGAATTGAAAGTATGGCGGATGCTTATCTTGTTAAGCCTTTTCATGCAGAACATTTAGTGGCGACGGTAAATAACCTGCTTAAAAACAGGGTATTGCTAAAGGACCACTATATTAGTGATGTAAGTACATCGAGCAAATTACCCATCTCTAAAACGCTCGATAAAAAGTTTATTAATGATTTTGCCGGCATTGTAGAAGAGAACCTTGCCAATGAAAACTTTAGTGTTGATGATATTTGCAAATCTATCGGTGTATCGAGGGTACAACTTTATCGTAAAGTAAAGGCACTGCTGGATTGCAGCATCACAGATTATATTTTGAGCCGAAGGCTCAAAAAAGCAAAGTATCTATTGATTAATGAGAATTACTCCATCTCGGAGATCACCTACATGGTAGGCTTTTCTACACCTAACTATTTCTCTACCGTGTTTAAAGCTAAGTTTGACTGTACACCAAGCGAGTTTAAAAAGAGCCACCACGCTTAGTAGCGTATGATTTTTGGGCTAACATGGCAAATTTGCGATAGCAAGGCAATTTGAAAGCAAGCTGATTTAAAACTAAGTTCGCAGACATCGAAGAACCGGCAGCTTAATGATACGCTCCTTCAAATCATCATATTAAGCGCTCTTCGTGTTAATTGGCGGATTTTTCAATGCTCATGTGCTTTGTGCTTTGTGCTTAAATAAGCGCTTATACAAAAAAACCGGAGCATCGTGATGATGTCCGGTCTCTATTTTTAAACTTTAAGCTGATTAAGATACTTTGATCTCTCTGTTTAATTCTTTGCTTTCGGCTTTTTTACCAATGGTAATCGTTAAGATCCCATTCAAATATTCGGCGCTGATTTTTTCTGCGTCAACACTTTCTGGTAAAACGAATGACCTGGCGAAAGAATTGAAATCAAATTCTTTCCTGCTGTAGTCTTTTTCTGTGCCTTCCGCTGCTTTTTTCTCTGCCCAAATCGAAAGCGTATCTTTCTTTAAATTGATTTGGAAATCTTCTTTAGTTACCCCTGGCGCGGCTACTTCAATTTGGTAATCGTTAGCAGTTTCTAAGATGTTCACACCCGGAACTTTATTTACAGTTAAGTTTTTATTTAACGCTTCACTAAACAATGAATCAAATACATTGTTAAAATAAGGTGCTGTGTTCCTGGTTCTGTTGTTGAATTTTACAAGTGTCATGGTTATTTCTCCTATTTTTTTGTTACTTTTTTAAATTACTTATTTGATTCACTCTATTCAACTCTCATACCAACCGTATATTCTATGATATTTAAGACATTTTGGCGTACGAAAACAAATCAACCAGACAAAAAGGCAGATATCATCAATACTTTCGACAGTTATAAGTACAAAACGTCTGTAGACACCCGCTTTATTGATTTTGATATGATGGGCCACGCTAATAACTCCATCTATTTCACCTACCTGGAAATTGCCCGAACGAAATATTGGCACCATGCCATCAACTGGGATTGGAAAAAAACTGGTGTAGTGATTGCCAAGGCTTCTCTGGATTACATTGCCCCTATCTTTTTGGAAGATAAAATCATCGTTTACGTCCGCACTTCCAGAATTGGAAGCACGAGTTTTGACCTGGAATACCTTATCGTAAAAATGGCGGGTGGCCAGGAGGTGATCTGTAGCAAAGGCAAAACCGTATGTGTTGCTTTTGATCATGTAGCTAAAAATCCGACTCAAATTCCCGCTACGGAAAGGGCAAAAATGCTCGCCTTTGAGCAACTGAGTGGGGTATAGGGGAACAACTGGTTATTCACTTAAAATGCTGTAAATAGCAGCGGCTGATTTTGTTTTAACTTCGTGCCGCTTCGTTACAAACTGATGTTAAATAAAATGTTATTTTTCAGTTAATTACGATTTATATATTCGTAATTTTAAGTACAAAATTCACACTTATTTAATCGGTTATGGAAACACCTAGGCCACTCCCTGCGGCAGCTGTTAAATTGCAGCTGCTACTTATTGTGCTAATGCTCTCCATGAGTGCAGCCGCGCAACAAAGCACTAAACAATACACCATTGAACAGTTTTACAAGACCACCAGCTACTCAGGTGGTACTTTAAACGACAAGGAAAATAAGGTGCTGTTCCAGGACAACAGTTCCGGCATCTACAACGTCTATGAAATTGACCTGACCACGCTTAAAAAGACGCCTTTAACGACGTCTACCAAAGAATCTTATTTTGCCATCGACTATGTGAGGGGCACAGATCAATTTCTGTTTGAGGCTGATAAAGGCGGAAATGAAAACTCACACCTCTATCTGCAGTCGCCAAAGGGGGAAGCAACGGACCTTACCCCCGGAAAAGAGGAAAAAGCCATGTTTATGGAATGGGACCAGCCGCACCAATCCTTTTATTATGCAAGTAATGTCAGAAACCCAAAAACCTTTGATGTATACCGCATGACTGTTAAGGAAAGAAAGCCAAACCTGATCTTTACAAATGATAAAATTTATGATGTGGCAGCCATTTCTGATGATGGTAAATATATCGGCTTGACGAAATCAATTACCACCGATAAGAATGAATTGTACCTGTATAACGTGGCCACTAAAACTTATATAAAACTCTCTACCGATGGCCAGGAATCTAATTCCTACCCACTTGCTTTTGATCCTGATCATCAATCCGTTTATTATGCTACCGACGAAGGATCAGAATTTACATACATTGTGAAATACAACCTCGCAACGAATAAAAAAGAAAAATACTTCAGTACAAACTGGGACGTCATACAAATGGATATCAGTGAGCAAGGAAAATACCACACCATATTGGTGAACGAGGATGGCCATAACAAGATCAAATTATATGACCACCGCAGCGGGAAAGAACTACCCCTGCCTGCCGTCGCCACCGGGGAAATTCAGCGGATCAGCTTTGGTAAATCGGAAAACAACCTTGTGCTAAGCATCAGCAGTGACAAAAGTCCGGTAGACCTCTGCTTTTATTCCTTGCAGAACAAAGAACTAAAGACCTTGACGAAAGCACTTAATCCGGAGATTGATCCTGGGGACCTGGTATCCTCCGAAGTGGTCCGCTTCAAATCTTTCGATGGCGTAGAAATTCCCGCGATCTATTATAAGCCTAAAAATGCCTCGCCAAACAGCAAAGCTTCTGCGCTGATATGGGTCCATGGTGGTCCCGGCGGACAAAGCACCGCCTACTACTCGGCGTCCATTCAATATTTCGTGAATCACGGATACGCGATTTTAGCAGTAAACAACCGCGGCAGCAGTGGCTATGGCAAGTCTTTCTACAAAATGGACAACAAAAATCATGGCGACAAAGATCTAAAGGATTGTGTTTGGGGCAAAAAATGGTTAGCCGAACAGCCTGATATTGATTCCACTAAAATTGGGATTTATGGTGGTAGTTATGGCGGTTTCATGTCCTTAGCTGGCATCATCCAGTATCCACAGGAATTTGCGGTTGGTGTAGACTTATTTGGCGTGACCAATTGGCTTAGAACACTCAAAAGCATTCCTCCTTACTGGGAAAGCTTTAAATTAGCCTTATATGAAGAAATGGGTGACCCGGCAACAGACAGCGTGCGGTTAAAGGAGATTTCGCCTTTATTTAATACGGATAAAATTAAAACGCCTTTACTGGTTTTGCAGGGTTCTAACGATCCCCGGGTATTGCAGGTGGAAAGTGATGAGATTGTAGCCGGGGCGAAAAGAAATGGCACACCTGTAGAATATGTGCTTTTCCCTGATGAAGGCCACGGCTTTATAAAAAAAGAGAATCAAATGAAGGCGGCAAAGGTTACGCTAGAGTTTTTAGATAAGTATATAAAACCTTAGAGATTAGGATATATAAGCCATTCCGTTTATTTGAATGATTTAAAGATAGCTTAAAAGATCTTTCCTGGATTTAAAATACCTGCCGGATCAAAGACCTTTTTGATGCTACGCATTAAGTTCAGGTTGATTTCACTGTATTTGATCGACATAAAATCCTTTTGAACCAAGCCGATGCCATGTTCTCCGGAAATGGTTCCGCCCAAGGCAGCGGTGAGCTCAAAGATTTCGACGATGCCGTCTTTAAGTTTGTCTTTCCAGTCTTCATCGCTCATGCCTGCTTTGATGATGTTGATGTGCAGGTTGCCATCGCCCGCATGGCCATAACAAACGCTTTCAAAACCATACCGGCCTCCTATTTCTTTGATGCCATTAATCAATTTAGGCAAGGAGGCTCTGGGCACCACCGTGTCTTCCTCTTTATAAACGGAGTTGGATTTCACTGATTCGGCCATGGTTCTGCGCATGCGCCACAGGTCTTCTTTCTGACCAGCAGTATCAGCCAGCAAGACCTCCGAACAGTTGAATTGCTCTAAAACGGTATTGGTTTTTTCGCAGTCGTTGAGCATGACCGCCATATCGTCACCATCAAATTCTATCATCAGAAAGGCATTCACCCCATCTTTCAGGTCGAATTGGATATTATCGTGTTCGATGACCCATGCCACCCCTTTACGCTCCATAAATTCTAAAGCCGAGGGCGTTACACCTGCCCTGAATATTGCGGAAACCGCTGCACAGGCCGCTTCATTCTCTGAAAAGGAGGCTAGCATGACTACGCTTTGCGCAGGTTTCGGGATCAGCTTGGTGACAATTTTAGTCACCACAGCAAGGGTACCTTCCGAACCTATCATCAGTTGGGTGAGGTTATAACCAGAGGAATATTTTAAGGTATTGGCACCCGTCCAAATCACTTCGCCGGTGGGCAATACTACTTCTAAATTGAGGATATACTCGCGGATGGTGCCATATTTGACCACCCGTGGTCCGCCTGAACAATGGGCAACATTGCCACCGATGAAACAGGAACCTTTGCTGGAAGGATCTACCGGGTATAATAGGCCATGTTCTGCAACGGCATTCATAAATTCTTCAGTGATCACCCCCGGCTCTACCGTCGCCTGCAGGTTTTCGGTATCGATCTCGATGATGGCCTTAAATTTTTCCATCGACAACAAAACGCCTCCGTAAACCGGCAACGCCGCGCCACTTAAGCCTGTACCGCCACCTCTTGGTGTAACCGGCACATTGTTTTCAGAACAGAGTTTTAATAAGGCAGAAATAGCCGCGGTATCCAAAGGTTTAACCACCACTTCAGGGTAATACTTTAAATCTTCAGTCTCGTCATGGGCATAGTTAGCCAATGATTCTTCGTCTGTAAACACATTGGAAGAGCCTACAGCGTCAATGATCTGTACCAGCAGGGCTGAAGTTATTTTTGTATATAGCATTGTCGTAGTGGTTTTGGTTGATTTGCTTAGGTTTGGTTATTTATACAACTCATAATCAGCGATTAGAAAGATGTATTTAACCATTCACAAATATTAATACTTGCCTTTGATCTTCTTAAATTTACATATTAACATTTAAAAAGAGGTGTAGTAAGTGCTGCTTTGCGCAGGTGCCGTATAGTGCAATTGAACAAAGGAATGGCCAACCTCGCCCCCCATACAAGGATTAAGCTTTTTGATGCCCACCTCTATCGTCAGTAAAAACGGGAAGTTGCTAAGCGTGCTGTTCAGCATATTTTTCACCACCGTTTCCAATAATTTCTGCGTCCGTTGCATCTCCTCCTGCATGATGTGGTTGAGCACCTCGTAATTAACGGTATGATGTAAAGCTTCCGAATCTTCGGCCGGCAAAAAAGTGACACTGATGCTCACCAGAAAGTGATTACCTGTTACCTGCTCCTCAGCATAATAACCATGTAAAGCGAAGAATTTAACATCTTTAAGTGCAACCGTTTGAATTAGCATTTCCCTGTATCTTTCTGCAAATTTATATTTTTGAAGGGTTTTTACGTCCCATTACGCTAAATTATTAACTTTGATCGTTACCAAGGCTATTAATCATGCTAATTTTGATCTAGGAGATTTTTTAATTTCATTGGCAACTGAACTGATAAGGGCAAGCATGTAAAATGATTGATTTATTTAATCCATCGACGACCAAAGAATAAAGAACAAGCCTGTTGAAATGATTGATTAAATTAATTTGACAGCGACTAAAAAAAAAGCAAGAATAAGTCCGTTGATAAAATAGAGTAATTAAACTTCAATTAATAACCATAAAATAACCTGCTATTTCGATTCAGGTTTGTTATTAAGAAAGTAATAAAAACGTACGACCAGCAACCAAATAAAGAGCAATGAACAAATCTGAAAAAAAAGACCTATACGAAGCACCTGATTATTACCTGTTGGATGAATTATTATCTGAAGAACATCGCTTAATCCGTTCTACGGCGCGCGACTGGGTGAAACGAGAGGTGAGTCCAATTATCGAAGATTTCGCCCAAAGAGCGGTCTTCCCCTCCCACCTCATTAAGGGATTAGGTGAGATAGGTGCTTTTGGTCCCACGATTCCTGCCGCTTATGGTGGTGCCGGTTTAGATTATATCGCTTACGGAATCCTGATGCAGGAACTGGAACGTGGTGATTCTGGCATCCGCTCTACTGCATCGGTGCAGGGCTCCTTAGTGATGTACCCTATTTTCACTTACGGAACAGAAGAACAGCGTGAAAAATACCTGCCTAAACTGGCTACCGGCGAATTAATGGGCTGTTTCGGCTTAACCGAACCTGACCATGGCTCTGATCCGGGCAGCATGGTGACCAATATCCGCGAAGACGGCGACCATTACATCTTAAATGGTGCAAAAATGTGGATCTCCAATTCGCCTTTCGCCGACATCGCTGTGGTTTGGGCTAAGGATGAAACTGGTAAAATCCGTGGACTGGTCGTAGAACGCGGCATGGAAGGTTTCTCGACACCAGAAACACATAACAAATGGAGCTTACGCGCCTCGGCAACGGGTGAATTGGTTTTCGACAACGTCAAAGTACCCAAAGCCAATATATTCCCTGAAATCCGAGGTCTAAAAGGCCCCTTGGGTTGCCTAAACCAGGCGCGTTATGGCATTGCCTGGGGTGCCTTAGGTGCCGCTATGGACTGCTACGACACCGCCCTGCGTTACTCCAAAGAAAGAATTCAGTTTGGCAGGCCCATCGGTGGTTTCCAGCTTCAGCAAAAGAAACTCGCTGAAATGGTGACCGAAATTACCAAAGCCCAATTGCTGGTCTGGCGCCTCGGGGTGCTGAAATCAGAAAACCGCGCCACCGCGGAACAGATTTCCATGGCCAAAAGAAACAGCGTAGAAATTGCCCTGGACATTGCCCGCAACGCACGACAAATGCTGGGTGGAATGGGCATCACCGGTGAATATTCGATTATGCGCCACATGATGAACCTCGAGTCCGTTGTGACTTACGAGGGTACGCATGATGTGCATTTGCTGATCACCGGAATGGATGTAACCGGATTAAATGCCTTTAAATAATAGCTACTATAAGCAGCACAGATAAGCAACCTTCGATAGCTATCATAAATTAACATTATCAAACAAAAACAACTGCGAAAGCAACAATAAATTAACCTGTGCAAACAGGAACATACAGAACTAAAATGAAGACATTTAAAAAATACTATGCTTTCCCGGCTCCACCAGAGGAAGTCTATCTGGCCATGACCAAAGAAATGAGCATTCAACTGTGGACAGGCGCTGGAGTGGAATTCACTGAAGAAGTGGGTACGGAATTCTCCTTCTGGGATGGCGATATTGTGGGTAAAAACCTTGAATTCGACTTTGGCAAAAAAATTGTACAGCAATGGTACTTCGGAGAGGATTCAGAACCTTCCATTGTGACCATTAAACTGCATGCCGATAAAAAAGGAACATCCCTGGAATTCGTTCAAACCAATATCCCCGACGAGGACTATGATGATTTCACAGCAGGATTAGATGAGCACTATTTTGGAGGTCTTCAAGACTTTTTTGAAGTGGAATAAAATGCAATAATGAATCACTAACAAACGCTGACATGAACAAAAACGTAGGACTTATTTTAATCGCCATCGGCGCCATCCTGTTAATCTGGACTGGCTTTACGTACACAAAAAAGGAAAAAATTGTTGACGCCGGACCGATCCAAATCTCTGCAGATCGTGAAAAAACAGTAAACTGGTCGCCCTACGCAGGCGGTATCATACTTGTCGCCGGAATTGTAGTATTAGTGACCTCAAAAAACAAATAAAATTGCCTAAAAAAAATAGATATAACAAAGCTGCCAATAACAAATAGAATCGCCCAAAATAGAAAAGCCGCCAATATCACAAGATATCGGCGGCTTTGTTATATGAAATTAACTTCTTTTTATTTAAAATCGATATTTAACCACAACCAACTCAGCTTGGTTTAAACTCCTTTTCTTTGCAAAAGTTTCTCTTCCCTTATTAAAAACCCCGGAGCCAAACCCTCAATTTAAACGAACTAGGATTCATGCAGCTTTTACCGACCCGGGTTCCCTACAGATAAAAAAATCGAATACTGTTTTGAAGACATCCGTTCTCCCCTTCGAGAACGAGGATGAAAAATAGTATCCGATTTTTTTACCTCCCTAACCCTCCTCGCTAAAGGCAACATTAACCGCTTCGCGCAAATTGTAGTGCGAAGCCATGACTTCACCATAGGCCCCAGTACTCCTGATCGCAATCAAATCGCCCCTTTTCGTTTCCTGCAATTCCACTTCCTTGCCAAAACAATCCGTGCTCTCGCAAATTGGGCCTACAACATCGTACTTGACTACGGTCTCTGCGTCAACACCCTTCTCTGCGCTATCAACACCCTTCTCTGCGCTATCAACAGTCTCTGCGCTATTCACACCCTTCTCAGCGTCAACACCATTCTCTGCGCTAGCAACAATGGCCGTTTCTGCAGAAATATTCTCAATTTTATGATACGCCTGGTACAATGCAGGCCTCATCAACTCTGTCATGCCGGCATCTAAAATGATGAAATTCTTTTTCTTGCCATTTTTAACATAGAGCACCTTGCTGATCAGAGAGGACGACTGCCCTACCAATGCTCTGCCCAGCTCAAAGTGCACTTCCTGGTTGCTGCGCACCTCCAGGAAATCCTGGAAGATCTTGAAGTAAGCTGCAAAGTCAGGAACCTGTTGCTCCGGATTGTGATAGTCAATACCCAGTCCGCCGCCAACATTTAACACTTTAATCATAAAACCACGGTCTTCAAACCATGCCGCAAACTCATTTACCCGGACACAAAGATTTTTGTAAACATCGAGGTTGGTGATTTGAGAACCGATATGGAAGTGGATGCCGATAAACTCCAACTGCGGACAGTTCTTCAACATGTCGGCACAGGCGGTCAGGTCCCAGGAGTTGATACCGAACTTGTTTTCATCCAGGCCGGTGGTGATGTTATGGTGTGTATGCGCATCGACATTTGGGTTAATGCGGATGGCCACTTTAGCTTTTTTACCTTTTTGGGCGGCCAATTCATTAATTACTTCCAGCTCCTGAATTGACTCCACATTGAAACAGAAGATATCATGATCAAGGGCATCTTTAATTTCTTTATCAGATTTACCGACACCAGCAAACACCACCTGATTTTTGTCAAAGCCCAATTCAATGGCTTTATTTACTTCGCCACCACTTACGCAGTCGGCACCAAAACCTGTGGCTTTAATTTTTTCCAGTACGGTTTGATTAAAGTTTGCTTTCATGGCGTAATGAACATGAAAATTATACACCTTTGCAGCAGCAGCGCAGGCCGTTAAGGTCGTTTGCAACAAGCTGAGGTCGTAATAGTAAAATGGCGTTTCCAGTTGCTCAAAACGGCTTATATCTTTAGTAGAAAACATAATGTTTAAATATCTTATTATATTTATTTTAATCGGGTTGATATTGATTTTTACCGGCAATTACTTCGACTTGCAACGGAACAAGATCAATAACAAAGAGTACAATAGAAGAAATCGCTTCTTTATTGTACTCGTATTTATCGTCATCGGCCTGCTTCTATATTTTAGAAAGAAGTAAGCACGATTTTATTATTCAAAGATGCGGTTATGTAAACTTCTTAATGCTTCTACTTTATCCTTCGAATTGATTAGCAGGGAGATGTTGTAATTGCTACCACCGTAAGAGATCATGCGGATCGGGATATGTTTCACGGCATCCAATACCCTGGAAGCAAAACCATGTTTCTCGGCATTAAAATCACCTACCACGCAAACAATACTTTGGTCTTTATCGATTTCCACGGTACCAAAAGCGTGCAACTCTTCTATAATTTTATCCAGGTTACCGGTAAAATCAATGGTTAAGGACACAGCAACCTCAGACGTGGTGATCATATCGATTGGTGTTTTATACCTTTCAAAAATCTCAAACACTTTTCTTAAGAAACCATAGGCCAACAGCATTCTGCTCGACTGGATTTTAATGGCGGTAATGCCATCTTTCGCTGCGATAGATTTGATTTTACCTTTTTCACTCTCCGTAGAGATCAGCGTACCCAGGGCCTTAGGCTCCATGGTATTTAATAAACGCACGGGTATTTTATACTTCTGTGCCGGGAATACCGACTGTGGATGTAAAATTTTAGCACCGAAATAAGCAAGTTCTGCCGCTTCATCAAAAGATAAGTGTGAAATAGGTTTGGTACCTTTCACTACACGGGGGTCGTTATTATGCATGCCATCGATATCGGTCCAGATTTGCACCTCTTCGGCCGTGATGGCTGCACCAAGAAGTGAAGCCGTATAATCACTTCCTCCCCTGCGCAGGTTATCGACTTCGCCAAAGCTGTTGCGGCAAATAAATCCCTGGGTAATAAATAGCTTGTTACCCGCATGCTGGGCCAATAAAGGCTGCAGGTGTTTGGTGATGAAAGGCACATCAGGTTCGTTATCCTCATCAATCTTCATAAAATCTAAGGCAGCCAACAATACGGAAGGCACGTTAATAGATTTCAAATAGATATGGTATAAGGTGGTAGATAACAGTTCTCCCTGTGCCAGAACCACACGTTCTTCGATAGGCGTAAAAATATCGTTTGCCAGCGTAGCAATGAAGTTCAAATGGTAATCTACTACTTCCTGCCCTTGCTCACGGTAGTCGGCAGCAGGTAACAGTTCTTCAATAAATGCATTGTATTGTTGGTGCAGGGCGTTAATTAAAGTTAACGCCGATTCCTTGTCTTCCTTTAACAGCTTGCCAGAGATTTCTACTAAACTATTGGTGGTACCAGACACGGCTGATAAAACCACAATTTGTTCTTCTGCAGGATTAATAATATCCAGCAATTTGGTCATCCGCTCAGGGCTTCCGACAGAAGTTCCGCCAAACTTTAATATCTTCATATTTGTTTAATTGTTTTTGTCGTTTAAATTATGCTTCTTCGTGAGCAAAGAACAAGAAATGTAGGTTTAATTCCTATTTTTGTTACTATATGCTCTGATCTGGCCGTGAAAATAATTAAAATTTCATCCCTTTTCACGAAACAGGAGCGAAAATACTTTGTTAACATAAAATTATTAAATAGATAATCTCCTATATGCAATTAGAACCTTCGACTTTAGACACCATCAACCAGTGGTTAAATGGCAATTATGACCAGGACACAAAAGATGAAATCCAAAAATTAGTTAACGAAGAAGCTTATACTTCGCTTACCGATGCTTTTTACAGGAATCTTGAATTCGGCACCGGTGGTTTAAGAGGAATAATGGGTGCAGGTTCTAACAGGATCAATAAATATACGATTGGAACGGCAACACAGGGGTTAAGCAATTACTTGTTAAAAAAATACCCTGGCGAAGAAATTAGTGTAGCCATTGCACACGATAGTCGCAATAACTCGGACTTCTTCGCCAAAACAACCGCAGATGTATTTTCAGCAAATGGCATCCGGGTGTATTTCTTTAAGGCATTACGCCCGACGCCAGAACTATCTTTCGCCATCAGGCACCTGGGTTGTAAAAGTGGGGTGATGCTTACTGCATCGCATAACCCTAAAGAATATAATGGTTACAAAGCATACGATGCCAATGGCGGACAATTTACGGCGCCTGATGATAGTGAAGTAATGAATGAAGTGGCCAACATCGGCAGCATTGATGAGGTGAACTTTGAACGCAACGAAAGCCTTGTGGAATTAATCGCTGAGGAAATCGATCAATTGTACCTGGATCAGATCACGGCACTTTCTGTTTCTCCAGAAGCGATTTCACGTCAGAAAGACCTGAAAATTGTGTTCTCTCCTATCCATGGAACCGGCATCACGTTGGTACCACAGGCTTTGGCACAATTTGGTTTTACCAACCTGACGTTGGTAGAAGAGCAAAGTACACCAGATGGTAATTTCCCGACAGTAGTATACCCTAATCCTGAAGAAAAGGAAGCGATGACCCTGGCCTTGAAAAAAGCCCAGGAGATTGATGCAGACTTAGTTTTAGCGACTGATCCGGATGCTGATCGGGTTGGGATTGCCGTAAAAAATAACGACGGTGAATTTGTATTGCTGAATGGAAACCAAACAGGCGCTTTATTGATCCATTATTTATTAACCGCCTGGGAAGAAAAAGGCAAACTGGATGGCAACCAATATATTGTGAAAACAATTGTGACCACCAATTTAATCGAAGAGATAGCGAAGTCTAAAAATGTAACCTGTTATAACACGCTGACTGGTTTCAAATGGATCGGACAATTAATTACGCAGTTACAAGGCGAGAAAACGTTTATTGTAGGTGGCGAGGAGAGTTATGGTTATTCTGTAGGTGAATTGGTGAGAGATAAAGACGCGATTATTTCCTGCGCTTTTATATCGGAAATGACTGCTTACTACAAAGATAAAGGCACCAGCTTGTATGATGCTTTGATTGAGATGTATGTAACCTATGGTTTATACAAAGAAGAACTGGTGTCCTTAACGAAAAAAGGAAAAACTGGTGCTGAAGAGATCAAAGCCATGATGGAGAACTTTAGAAATAACCCGCCTGCACAGTTGGGTGGCGCTAAAGTGACGACCTTGAAAGATTATGAATTAGGGATTGAAACGGATTTAAACACCGGAACGACCAAACCATTAGAACTTCCAAAATCTGACGTATTGCAGTTTATTACCGCCGACGGCAGTATTATTTCTGCACGCCCATCTGGTACGGAACCTAAAATTAAGTTTTATTGCAGCGTAAATGCGCCTTTGGCGGATAAAGCGTCCTTCAAAGAAGCGAACGAAGCGCTTGCACAAAAGATTAGTCACCTGATGGAGGATTTACAGGCTTAAATAATAAATGATTAAATACGGTTGTACCTTATTAATATGCTTATTGATGTTTTCTGCGCGGGCACAACAAAGCCCGCTGCAGCCCATCAACTTGCAGCTGCTGGAATACTGCATCAATAGAACGGCAACCCAGGTAAGCAACAGCCTGGTGACTCAGGGTTGGAAACTGAATGCAGAGCTGACCGGCAGCCTGGATGGTGATAGTTACCGTACATTTTCTTTCGGCAACATGGAAACGGATAAAAAGAAAGCCATTGCCTGGCTTCGGATCCACTCCGCTGGTACATCAGTAAACCGGGTCTATTACCAGGCGCCAGATGAAGAAACTTTTAAGCAACTACTGGAGGAGATTGTGGCAGGCAACGCCACATCATCACTGCCCCAGGTTATAGACGGACAAACGCTAACGGTTTATACAGGTACTGACTTTGCTTATCAAACGATTCATGCAGGGGATACTTATACCGTGGTGGTTATTGACAAACAGTTTTTAGCAACACATACCTCCGCACAATAGTGATTACCTTAATGGCCTTTTATATATATTGAACGATTGATAAATCGTTTTTAACATTTTTTAACAGGGATTTCCTTAGATTAAGGCGATATTTGAATACAATATTAAAACAATTTTTATGATGAAATTTTCTACGAACGCAATTCTTTCTTTAGGTCTGCTATTCACACTGGCTGTATCGTCATGTAAAAAAGACGATGACACGGAAACAACTACCCCGGAAACCGGAACCAGTTTCATTAGCGTGGTTAATGCTTCTCCAGGTCTGGCTACCTATAATTTTTATATGAATGACGTGAAAGTAAACGCAGCGGCATTGCCATTGGGTGGAACAGTTCCCTATGCACAGGTGAACGCTGCCACTTATGCCTCTAAATTTACATCTGCAAGCAACACGGAAAGTTTATTAACGAAGAGCATTACCCTAAGTTCAACAGGCGTATATACTTACTTTTTAATTGGAAAAGTGGGTGAACTGGATGGTATTTTAGTGAAAGACGAAATTGCAGGTGTAGGTACACAGGTAGCCGTACGTTTGGTTAACCTTTCTCCTGATGCGCCTGCACTAGATTTAGTAGTTAAAGATGGCGCAACAGTAATCACAAATCAATTTTACAAATCAGTGAGTTCATTTGTTGCCATGGAGCCGAAAACTTATACCTTAACCGTAGTAGACAAAAGCAATGGTTCGGTGAAAGCCACCTTAACTGATGTGGTTTTAGGTGCTGGCAAATACTATTCGGTATTGGTTAGAGGTATGGTTAGTCCATCTCAAACGGAACATCCCTTAGCTGCACAACTGATCGTGAATTTATAATCACCTTCACCTTATTTGGCCGTCTTAAACTAAATTTAAGACGGCTTTTTTTTGCAACATTTTGTGGTTTGATTTAGTTAAATTTGATGACAGAAATATAGCGCTATGGCATTTATCGATTATTATAAAATACTTGGAATTGATAAAAAGGCTTCGCAAGAAGATATCAAAAAGGCGTATCGCAAACTTGCCAGAAAGTATCACCCTGACCTGCA
>Ga0247806_10000924_pt1 | contig 15584 bp, 10 predicted proteins | sample UWRJL059202B1_FD_179935 | JGI IMG/M metagenome (GOLD analysis project Ga0247806, IMG submission 179935) | Plant litter microbial communities from Arlington Agricultural Research Station in Wisconsin, United States - UWRJ-L059-202B-1 | ecosystem: Environmental > Terrestrial > Plant litter >... | reverse complement strand
CAACCTGCTGATCTTTAATCCCAATACGGCCACTGCACCCATAACAAAAACAATTACTGGTCAGCAGCCAGGTGAAAATATTGTGGGCATAGATATGCGCCCTGCTACCGGCCAACTGTTTGCACTGGGCAGCACCAGTCGTTTATACACGGTTAACCTGGCAACAGGCGCACTCACGCCCGTAGGTGCAGCAGGCGCTTTCACGCTGGCAGGCACCAGCTTTGGTTTTGATTTCAATCCTACAGTTGACCGCATCCGCGTGGTAAGCAATACAGGACAAAACCTGCGGTTGAACCCGAACGATGGTACGCTTGCAGCAACGGATGGTACACTGAACCCGGGTACACCCGATGTGAGCGCCGCGGCTTATACCAATAATTTCGCCGGCACGGTATCTACTTCGCTGAACGTGATCGATGTAACCACCGACAAACTCTACGTACAAAACCCGCCGAACGCCGGAACGCTTACCGAACTGGGCGCTTTGGGCATCAACGTGGAAGCAACGAATGGTTTTGACATTGCTTCGGTGAGTGGAAAAGCCTATGCGATCCTAACTGTAGGAACGGCCAACGCCGTGTATTCGATCAACCTCGGTTCGGGGGTTGCAACGAAGCTGAATGATTTCCCGAAAACGACCCGCGGCTTTGCGCTGGGGCTTGGACAATAAGCTTACTAACCCGTAAGGATATACGATCCCGTTGTTGAAAGGCAGCGGGATTTTTTTTAACCGGGAAGAAGGACGGACGGTAAGTTATTCGCTACGCGAATTTTGTTGGCCGGGAAGCCGGGAAGGCGTTTTTGGAACGCCCGGGTTTGTGTCCCCACGAACCGGAAATAAATTAAACGACAAGATAGTAAGGTATTCGCTACGCGACTTATTCCATCCAGGCGTAAGGGTTATTCGCTACGCGAATTTTATTTTGACCGGGGCCTGGTTGAACCTGTTTTTTTCACGGGAAAGATGGGAAAAAAACCGGCTGTTTTGGGTATGCTTCCCGTATAACTTTGCCAAAGTTTAAGCTTTGCCAAAGTTGTTTTTTTGTCTAGGCTTCTGAACTTCCCCAAACATCCTTGCATCGCCCTCTTGTGCGGCATACTCTTTGTGCAACTTGTTCTCAACGCCCTGTTCATGAAGAAAAGCGTTCCTGGTTTTCCTTTGATTTTTAGTCTTGAAATTGTGATTGTATGTTTCGGTACGTGCGGCACGAACCGAGGCTGTTGAATAAAGATTTGGGGTACAAGGGAGTGACACAACGATGCCGGGTTAAGATCACATGCCAGGAAATGAATAACACAAAAAAGGCACCAGTAGTTAACGAAGTGCCATTAGTAATTAGTCATTTGTAATTGGTAATTAACTTAACCCATCAGTTTGTTTTTCTGGGCTACATACTCCTCCTGTGTAATCGCACCTTTTTGTAGTAACCCGAAAAGTTTATCAAGTTCATCGGCGATCATTTGTTGCGAGGGTTGGATGCCGCCGGTGGTTTTGGCGATGGCTTCGGCAAGTTGGTTGGCCTGGTGCGTAACGGCAGCCCGCTTGTATTCTTCCTGCGCATGGGTGATGGTATCTTTCAACAGTTTGGGATGATGGATCAGGTCGTACACGGTTTCGCCCATTTCGGCAGCGGTTTGTATGTCAACGTTGCCGAAGCCGAAGATGCGGCCCCACACGGATTGATCGTATTCCACGTTGTTGATCTTGTCGAGCGGACTTTCTTTTGAATAGCGCGTAATGAAACCCGTTTCATCGATCACGCGCAGGCTGGTGACGGCCCAGAGGTTGTGGCGCCAGTTGAGGTACATTAAAAAAGGGATCAGCGCTGTTACGATGATGATGATGAATTTCGTTGAATTGGAAAACCAGTTCAGCAACAATACCAGCACGGCCAGCAGCAGCCAGGCAAAAAAAGGCAGCACCAGTTTGATCCAGTGCTGTCTTGTTATCAGTAATAATTTTTCGTCTTTTTTTAATTCCGTTCTCATTGCTGTATGAATTTTAATGACTGCTAAATCCTCCCGGTTCGTGAGGCACGAACCGGGGCAGTAAAGAGACGGTAAGTTATAAAAAGCTTTATAAGTTTAAAAATAAATAATGCCGGCGGAAGAGCCAACCGCCAACTGTTTACTGTTTTTTACCAAATCCTCACCCGGATACTATCCGCCCGGTACATACCGTCGCCGGCTTTGATACCGAAGGCATTGTAAAATTCGTCCACGTTCACGAAAGGCCCGTTCACCCTGTATTTGGCCGGGGAGTGCACATCGGTGAGCAAACGGTTGCGCAGTTGTTCTTCTTTCTGGTGGCTCAGCCAGCCGAGCGAATAGCCCAGGAAGAAGCGTTGCATCGGCGTTAGTCCCGCTATCTTTTCGCCTTTTTTATATTGCTCTGTTTTTTTGAAAGCATCCACGCCCAGTAAGATACCACCGAGGTCGGCAATGTTTTCGCCCAGCGAAGCCTTACCGTTGATATGGTATCCTTTAAGCGGTTCGTACGCATCGAACTGGCTAACCATTACGGCTGCACGCTTGTTGAATTCCGCTTCATCGGTTTTCGTCCACCAGCTTACGAGGTTGCCTTTTTCATCGTAGTTCCTGCCTTCGTCGTCGAAGCCATGCGTGATCTCGTGGCCGATGGTGGAAGCGGCTACATAGCCATAAGCCACCGCGTCATCCACTTCTTCATCCTTGTAACCCGGGATGATCATTTGCGCTGCGGGCAATACGATCTCGTTGTTGGATGGATTGTAATAGGCATTGTAGGTTTGTGGCGACATGCCCCATTCGTCCCTGTCCACCGGCTTGCCCAGCTTGCTGATCTCGAAATTATACGACCAGGTATTGGCGTTGATCAGGTTCTTTACATAGCTTTCTTTGCTGATCTCCATGGCGGAATAGTCTTTCCATTTATCGGGATAACCTACTTTCTTTTTAATGGTGGCCAGTTTTGCATACGCTTTTTGTTTGGTGCTGTCGCTCATCCAGGTGAGTTTGCCGATCCTTTCTTTCATGGCATCACGGATGGCTTCCACTTGATCTTCGTAGCGCTTCTTCGCTTTTTCACTGAAAAATTCTTTCACGTATAATTGACCGAGCAGTTCGCCCATCAGGTTGTTTTCCAGTTGAATCACCCTTTTCCAGCGCGGCCTGCGTTCTTTGGCACCGGATAATAATTTGCCGAAATCAAAAGCGGCCTGGCCGTATTTTTCGGGCAGGGCAGCAGAAAGATCGCTGATCAGGTTAAATTTTACATAAGCTTTCAGGTCGGGCATCGGCGTGCTGTTGATGATCTTGTCCAGCGCCGTAAAAAATTCCGGCTGACCAACGATCACCGAATCGATGCTTTTTACACCGGCGAGTTCCAGGTAGGTTGTCCAATCGATGCCCGGCGACATTTTGCCAAGGTCTTTGATCGCCACCATATTGTAATTTTTATAAGAGTCGCGGAGATCTTCGATCCTGCGGGAGGCCTGGGCCAGCTTGGTTTCCATGGCCATTATGTTTTTGGCCGCGGTTGCCGAAGCGGTGGCATCATCGCCGGAAAGCGTCAAAATTTTCGCAATGTATTCCTGGTATTTGTTGCGGATGTTTACCGTTGCAGAATCGGTTTTAAAATAATATTCCCTTTCGCCCAGACCCAGTCCGCCCTGCTGAAGGCGGTACGAAATCTTATCACTGTTCTTATCGTCCTGCGTTACATAATCGCCGAACAAAGTACCCGAGCCCATCTTCTTAAATTCGGCTACTACCGCCAGCAACGATTTGGAATCGGTAACGGCATTTAATTTGTCGAGGTAAGGCTGTAACGGTTGCAGGCCCTGCGTTTCAATCTTCGCACTGTCCATCGCCGTGCTCCAGAAATCGCCGATCTTTTGATCGGTGCTGCCGGCTTTGCCATTGGCGGCCGCTGCTTTTTCATTGATGGTTCTTAAGCGGGTAAGGTTCTCTTCGTTTACCATTTGCCCGATGCCCCAGGAGCTGAGGTCGCCCGGTATCGCGTTGTTTTTGATCCAGCCGCCATTGGCATAATCGAAAAAATCGGTGGCTGGGTTGATGGTCGTATCCAGGTTTACCGCCACCACGTCGGGTTTGCTGGCAGCAGTTTCGCTTTGGTTGTTGCAGGCCGTTAAGCCGGCGCATACCAATGCAAGCGCAAGTAGTTTGGTCATGTGATTCTTTTTTGAGGGGCTAAAGTATTAAATGATTTTGGTAAGGAGGGGTTTATTTGATGAATGGATATTGGTTCAGTGGTTAGAGGGTTAGGGTTTAGTGAAGGTTGAAAATAGTTGGATGTCGTTTACTATTGTTGAAGAGAATGTTTGGTTGAGAAGTTTAGGGCTTAGATGGTTTAGGAGGTTTATTTGAGTTTTGTTATCCCGGGCATTCATAATTCATAACTCATAATTCATAATTTCGCACTCTTTATGACACCTGAACGCAACGACCGGCTCAATGCCGTATTGAACAAACGCCAGCCCGACCTGACGGTAGTGCTGGAAAACGTATTTGACCCCCATAATATTTCCGCCGTGATGCGCACCGCCGATGCAGTGGGCCTGCAGGACATTTATATATTGAACGACAAGATACCGCCGCATAAGAAATGGGGTGCCAAAAGTTCGTCCAGCGCCGCCAAATGGCTCACCGTTCACCAGTTCACTGATGCTGATGCATGCTTTGAAGCGCTGCGGAAACGATTCGATAAAATATATACCACGCATTTAAGTTCGGATGCAGTAAGCCTGCACGAACTGGACCTCACCACTTCCGTTGCCCTGGTCTTCGGTAATGAACACAGCGGCGTAAGTGAAGGCATCATTGCCAAGGCCGACGGCAACTTCATCATCCCGCAGGTGGGCATCATCAAATCACTGAACATTTCGGTGGCCTGTGCCGTAAGTTTATATGAAGCCTACCGGCAGAAAAACAACGCCGGTCATTACGACCAACTCAAACTGGAAGGCGCACAACTGGAGCAGTTGCGCACAGAATGGGGTTTCCTGGATGAAGGCGTGTAGGCGTTGTCGTTAATTCCTCGTTATTCATTTTTCTTGGCGATCAGCACCAGGTCGGTATCGGCTCCTGTGCTGCAAATACGTTCTTCATGCAACAAGGTACAATGGCTGGCTTCCAGTGCTTTTTTTAAATAAGCCGCTTCATGGTAGTGCATGAATACTTCGTCGCCCGTACTTCCTTTTACATACGCCGATTTGCTGTAATCATCTTCCATGGTGCTGAGGTAGAGGATGCCACCGGGATTCAATATGTCGGCTGCACCTGTAAGGAAATCAACCGCTTCCTTTTTGGAAAGATAAGGGAATAAGAAACCGCAGAGTACCCCATCGTAGCGCTTCTCCAGTTTCCCGATGTCCCTTCCATCCATCAACATAAAATTCGCAGCCGGGTTGTTCGCCTTCCCCAGCGAAAGCATGTTCGGCGCCAGGTCGGTACCCAGTAATCCGATATCGGGCCGCTTATCCAATACATACCGCGTGATGTTTCCCGGTCCGCAGGCAATTTCCAATACGGTCGCGCCCGGCTTTTGAATCGCTGCACAAAACAGGTCCAGCCCTTGCCGGTAGGCGCTTACGTCCATAAATTTATCCTGGTACAACTGCGCTACTTTGTTGAATACGTTTACTGCAACGGCGTTTTTATCCATGCTTTTTATTTTGTTAGAGCAAACTTAATTATTGGATGCCAGGTATTATAAGTTTTGTTCATATTGTTTTGTTTGGGGTTTGGCGTTGGCTCCGTTCCTTAATGAACATCCGGTGTTCCATGAACGGCTTTCCAGTCTCCCCCAATTCCAATAACTTTAAAGTTCCAAAACATTAACTATGAAGTATTCTTTGTTTCCCCTCTTTTTATTAATGGTTTTATCCGTTTCGGCGCAGAAAAAAAAGCCGCTGACGCATGATGTATATGACAACTGGAAGAGCGCCGGAGAGCGCATGATCAGCCCGGATGGTAAGTACATCGTATACACCGTGGTGGCGCAGGAAGGCGACGGCGAACTGTTCATTCGCAACAACAGCACCGGTTATAAAACCTCCGTACCGCGCGGTTACAACGCGGTGATCACGAAAGACAGCCGTTATGTTGTTTTCAGGATCAAACCCGCTTACCAGGACACGCGCCAGGCTAGGATCAAAAAGAAAAAGCCCGACGAAATGCCGAAAGATACGCTGGCCATTATGGAACTGGGCAACGACGCGGTAACAAGGTTGCCGAGGGTAAAAACCTATAAAACACCGGCGAAGGCGGCCGGCTGGGTGGCTTACCATTTGGAAAAGCCATTGCCCGATACAACAAAGAAAAAAAGTGCAGCGCCGGATTCCACCAAAGCAAAAATGGACATGCTGGTGAAACTGGCCGATTCGGTGATCCGCCGCTCTATCGATTCCATCAAGGGAAAGATCAACCGCGAAGAAGTGATCGCTGCTGCGCAAAAAGCGGCAAAGGAGATCATTAAAAAAGGGGAGGACGACCTGTTTACTTCGGCGATTGAATACAAAGATGCCGAAGGCGATGACGCACCAGGCGGTGCAGCAACGGAAGGAACCGACCTGTTAATCCGCCGTTTGTCCGACAAAAAAGAAAAAACATTCAAACTCGTAAGTGAATACTTCTTCGATAAAAAAGGCACCAGGCTGTTGGTGGAAACAACGAAGAACAGCAAGGACAGCAACAGCAAGGCGATGGTGTTGTTGTATAACCTGCAAACGGAAAGAACGGATACGGTGATGAAAGGTTTCAACGATGGCAAAGGTTTCGTTTTTGATGAGAACGGAACACAACTGGCTTTCGTAGCCGAACGCGACAGCAGCACCAAAGCGCTTCTCAAATTTTATAAACTATGGTATTATACCACCGGTCAGGACAGTGCAAAACTGCTGGCTGAAAAAAATACCGTTGGTATGCAGCTGGGCAACACCGTTAGTGAGAACGGCAACCTGGTTTTCAGCAAGGACGGCAGCAAATTATATTTTGGCGTTGCGCCCATCCGGGCTGCCAGGGATACCACGCTGGTTGATTTTGAACTGGCGCGCCTCGATCTCTGGCATTATAACGATGATTACCTGCAGCCACAGCAACTGAAACAAGTAGACGCAGAACTAAAGCGCAGCTATCTTTCCGTGGTACGTCCTGCCGACAATAAGATCGTGCAACTGGGCGCCAATGATGCTGAATCGGTGCAACTGGTAAACGAAGGGAACGCTGATTTTGTGCTGGCCAATTCTTCCAAAGGCAACCGCATTGCAGCACAGTGGACGGGCAGGGGCAAATCGACCGTATACCTCATCAACACCAATGATGGCAGCCGCAAGCTGGTGAAAAAAGACCTGGAAGGATTTACGCAGGCTTCACCGAACGGTAAATTTGTTTACTGGTATGATGCCGCCCTGAAAAATTATTTTACCTACGAAGTGGCAACCGGTACGCTGCGCAACGTAACGGAGAAGATCACCGCGCCCCTGTATGATACGGAGAACGATGTGCCCGATTATCCTTCACCGGCGGGCACTACGGGCTGGACGGCCAACGACCAGTATTTTTTGGTGAACGATGAATACGATATCTGGCAGGTGGATCCAACGGGCAAACAACTACCGGTGAACATCACGAACGGTTTTGGTAGAAAGACGAAGACTTCTTTCGATTATGTGCGCCTCGATAATGAAAAAAGATTCATCAACAGCGATGAAAAAATATTGTTGCGCACCCTGAACAAAACGACCAAGTACGGTGGGTTTTACACCGTGCAGGTAAATCAAGCTGTTGATCCCTTCCTGCTGAGCAATGGCGCTTATTCTTTCTTCAGCCCGGTAAAGGCCGACAGCGCAGATGCTTATGTGTTGCAACGTGCCAACATCAGCGAAAGCGAATTGTACGCCAGCAATGATTTGAAACAACTCACCCGGCTTACCGATATTTCCGCGCAGCAAAAGGATTTCAACTGGCTGACGGTGGAACTGGTGAAATGGAAAATGTTCGACGGCAAAATGAGCGAAGGCCTGTTGTACAAACCGGAAAATTTTGATCCGAAGAAAAAATATCCTGTCATCTTTTATTTCTATGAAAGAGATGCCGATGGCTTGTACAATTACCGCGCACCGGCGCCCAGCGCTTCTACGGTAAACGTTCCTTATTTTGTGAGCAATGAGTACCTGGTCTTCGATCCGAATATTTATTATAAAACCGGTGAACCCGGGCAGAGCGCTTACAACAGCGTGGTGAGCGCCGCGAAGTACCTGGCGAAAATGCCGTGGGTAGACAGTACGCGTATGGCGATACAGGGGCAAAGCTGGGGCGGCTACCAGGTAGCCTATCTTGTAACAAAAACGAATATGTTCAGGGCCGCAGGTGCAGGTGCGCCGGTGAGCAACATGACAAGCGCCTACGGCGGCATTCGCTGGGGCGCGGGCATCAACCGCCAGTTCCAGTATGAGAAAACGCAAAGTCGTATTGGGGCCACTTTATGGCAACGGCAGGACCTCTATATTAAAAATTCGCCTTTGTTTGCAGCCGATAAAGTACAAACGCCTTTACTGCTGATGCACAACGATGCCGACGGTGCTGTGCCCTGGTACCAGAGCATTGAATACTTTACCGCGTTGCGCAGGCTCAATAAAAAAGTATGGCTGCTGCAATACAACGGTGAAGACCATAACCTGGTGGAAAGAAAGAACCGCAAGGATCTGTCCGTACGCCTCGGCCAGTTCTTTGATTATTATTTGAAAGATGCCAAACCCGCCAAATGGATCACCGATGGTTTACCGGCAACAGAGAAGGGAAGAGATTGGGGGTTGGGGACGAATTAATTTGAAAATTTGAAAATGTGAAGATTTGAAAATGTAAAATCTCCAGTGTTTACATACAGTTTAGAAAATAAGATCGCCGTGCATTAACCAGCACGGCGATTTATTTTTATTGATAAGATGGCGTTGGCACAAATCTTAAATCTTAATTCTTATATCCAGTATCAAGTATCAAGTATCCAGTATTACTCCATCAGCACCTTCTTAAAATAATACCCCTTCGCATCCAGCACCGGCGGCGTATCGCTGGTTACGGATTTGCCTCTTTTATCGATGGTGGTTTTTTGTGTGCCGGTACTGGTGGTTATTTCAACGGGGATCTCCATGCCAAGGTTCACCAGCCTGATGAAATATTTAGTGGGGCTTGTTTGCTTTATATTGAATTCCAGTTTATCGGTGGTGCGTAAGAAAAGGTTGAAGAAGGGTGCCAGGGAACCGATCTTTGCTGCGGCGGTAAAATGTTTCTCCACGTCGTCTGTAGTCACCATGTTATCGTAGGTATATTTCGGGTCCGTAGCAAATGCTTTGAGGGCGGGGAAAAAGACAGAGTCGCCGATGATGTAGCGCAGGCTGTGCATCAAGAAAGCACCCTTGCTGTAAATATCGCCGTGGTAGGCATCGTCTTCAGTCACGCTTTCACCCATTACGAGGGGTTTTTTATTTTCAAAACCAAAAACGCTGTTCCTCATTTTTTTGAGGTAAGCGTCTTCGCCTTCCAGTTCGCGTACGTATAAATTGTCGCCGAAAACGCAGATGCCTTCCTGTATCCAGTAATGCGCCCAGTCTTTATTCGTTATTTTATTGGCCCACCATTCGTGCCCGAATTCGTGGTGCATCAGCCAGTCGAAATCCTGTCCGCCCACTTGCGTGTATTTGAAATTGTTGCCGTACGCGTTCATCGTCTGGTGTTCCATGCCGAGGTGCGGCGTTTCGCAGATGCCGATCTTTTCTTTGGCAAAGGGGTATTCACCAAAATATTTTTCCTGCACGTGGATGCTTCTCTCCAGCATATCCAGTTGATGCGCTGCTTTGTATTTGTGATAGGGCAGTACATAAAAATCCATCGGCACTTTGGTTCCGTTCACCGTGGTGTACATCCTGCTCACCAGTTCGTATTTACCTACATTGAAAAGGATGCTGTAATTGTTAATGCTGTAATTCGTTTTCCAGTGAAAGGTAGATTTGTTGCCCTTGCTGCTTACTTTTTGCAAAAGGCCGGGACCGGTTACCGTCAACCCTTTCGGCACGGTGATCATCATGTCCGCACCTTCGTTGGGTTCGTCGGAAGGATGATCCTTGCAGGGAAATAAAATGCTGGCGCCATCGCCTTCGTCGGTTACGGAGATCCACGGGTTGTTCAGGCTGTCTTTGGCCCAGGTAAAACCGCCGTCCCATGGTGGCCGCGTAGCTACCCAGGGTTTGCCGCCGTATTCCACTTTTACACTTATGCGTTTAGCGGGGGAAGCAGTGCTGTTGCTGATCCATAAATGATGATCCTTGTGATTGAATGCCTGCGGTTTCCCATCTACTGTCACTTTTGTCACTTTGTAAAGATCGGTCAGGTTGAACAGGAGCGTATCGGTCGGTTGTCCCAGTACCAGGTCGATGACGGCATAACCGTTGATCGTTTTCGTAGCCGGGTCCACATCGAGGGCAACGGTATAATGCCGGATGTCCATGATGGCCTGCAAAGGCTTCAGTTTGCCACCGCTGATGAGGTTCTGGCCAAAAGCAACAGGAGATGCCGATAAAAAAAGAAGGAGATAGAGTAACCGCATAGATTAAGTTTTTAGGTGATGCAAAACTAATCTTCGGTTTTCATTAATGCCAGCGGTATTGCTACCGTTCATCAAATGAGCCAGTAGGTAAATATGCTAATGGAAAAGAGCCAACCATGAATGAAATGCTCAACATTCATAATTCATAACTCATAATTCATAATTATTCCAGCGCTTTCGCCAACTCCCCATTCTTATTCGCATCCGACAATTTCTTCAGCTGCTTTTTCATCTTGAAATTATTGGAGGGATTTTCTGCGTAGGCAAGTAGTGTCTTTATCGCGTTCAGTTTCAGCAGTTCCCGGTTACCCGCTACGCTTTTATCGTCGATCGCCGTTTTGCAGGCCGCCACCACGTACATGGAAATGGCATCATCGTCACCTTTGCCAATTTTCGCCACGGCAGACTCGATGCTGAAGGAAAAATCCGGCGTACCCCTTAACCAGCTCACCAGGAACATGATCGCGTCTTTGCGGTCTTTATTAGCCGCATCATAGGGCGTTAGTAAAAGATAATTGGCCGCTTGTAAAACGAAGGGCTGTGCAGCCCTGAAATCGGCCGCCTGCTCCAGTTTGATCGATTTGATGTTGGGAATCGTCTGTGCACCGGCAGCCAGGCCACAAAACAACAATATAACGAAGCTTATTTTTTTCATATATCGAACCGCAAAGCGGCGTAACAAAGATAAGCAGCAGTTTTCAAGTATCCAGCAATCCAGCATCCAGTATCCAGTATCCAGTATCAAGCATCCTTCCTGAACAGCATCGCCAGAATCCTCGGCATCGTCTTCCTATCAGCCCCGTCGAAATATTCATCAATGCTGATCAGTTGCAATCCTGCTGCTTTCGCCGCGTTGGTAAAGCCGGAAACGTGGTGATCGTAACATTCTACCACCTGCGTGCCGGCTTCCGTATCGAACCGGGCTTTACTGCCACTGTATTGTTTGAAAGGGTGCAGTTCACCGGCATATAAATAACCGCCCGGTTGCAGCAATGCCGCCGCTTTTTTAAACAAAGGCTGAAGGTCATCGAAATGTTCCAGTACGAGACTGAAATTGATGCAATCATAAAGACCGGTAGCGAAATGCCAATCCCCGTTCAGGTCGGCCTGTACAAAGCGAGTATTCGTCGCCGTTACCTTGTCCCGCGCGATGGCCAGCATGCCTTCAGAAAAATCGACGGCGGTTAAGTCTGTTACTTTTTCGCTGAGCCAGGCGCTGTTTTTGCCCGTGCCGCAACCCAGTTCCAGGTGGCGACCGATGGTTAAACCGTTCAAGGCCGAACGCAACGCGGTCGCTTCCAGGTCGCGTGTTTTATTGTGGTTACTGTCGTATTGAGACGACCAGTTGTTGTAAGCTTGTTGTGTATCCAATGTGATGAATGTAAAAATTTGAAGATGTGAAAATATGAAAATTTCATTTGGAAGCAGGCCCCCACCTGTTATGAAGTGTTGCTTTTCACAGGTACCTGCCGCCCGGTAAATGATTGTCGTTTTTTTACATATCCACTTTAACGAAACCGGGTTTTATCGGTCAATCATCTTCATCCGCCACTCGCGGAATTTAGCAAAATGGGTTTTTATGCATCCTTTAATATTGCAGCATAATAGTATAACCATGCGATTTTTTTTCTTCCTGCTGTTTTTCAATATTGCCGTATGTTCCGCCCAAACGCCTGCGGGATGGAACGTAAAGATAGAAGACGAGCAAGGCAAACCCTTACCGGGCGCCACCGTGCAATTGTTCCGGTCGGGCGATGGGGTACTGGTGAAAACAGGACTCAGCAATGAGCAGGGGGTTGCTATACTCCATAACATCAGCAACGGGTATTATTATTTTTCCATCACCCATACCGCATTTGAAACCCTTAAAAGCAAACCGCTTGAGCCGCCTGCCGGTAATATTTTAACAACTTTCCAGCTCAAAACTGCTGCCCGTGCCTTACAGGGCGTAACGGTCGCCGCCCGCAAGCCTTTTATCGAGCAGGCACAGGGGAAGATCATCATCAACGCCGATGCGGTGGCCAGCAATGCAGGTACCACCGTACTGGAACTGTTGGAAAAATCGCCGGGCGTGATCGTTGACCGCAATGGCGGCATCAGCCTGCAATCAAAACCGGGTGTACTGGTGATGATCGACGACAAACCGACCTATCTCTCCGGTGCCGAACTGGCCAATATGCTGGGCAATATGAATTCATCGCAGGTCGATAAGATCGAACTCATCACCAACCCCTCCGCCAAATACGATGCAGCGGGCAATGCAGGGATCATCAACATCAAAACCAAGAAAACAAAACAGAAAGGCTTCAATGGCAATGCCACGCTAACGGCCGGGCATGGACGCTATTACAAGAACAACAACAACCTGCTGCTGAATTACCGCAATGGTAACTACAACCTGTTCTTCAATTACAGCAACAACAACAATAAGAACTACACCAGCATCTACGCGCTGCGTAAATATTTCAACGCCGGTGGCGCCGTACAATCCTTGCTGGACCAGCCAACGATGATGACCAGCACCGGCAACAGTCACAATGCCAAACTGGGAATGGATTATTTCCTCACGCCCAAAACCACCATCGGCTTCGTGGCCGGCGGTATCTTATCGCGGCGCACCAGCAACAATACCGCCACCGCTACCTGGCTCAACGCGGCAGGCGCCGTGGATTCAGCCATTTATACCACCACGAATGGCAGCAATGATTTCGACAACCTAACGGTGAATGTGAACGGGCGGCACAACTTAAACAAGAACCAGGATCTTTCACTGGACATCGACTGGCTCCGCTATTCGCTCGACAGCCGGCAACTGTTCACCAACCAGCTACAATCCCCCGGCGGCTACACCGATCAGTCGGATGCCAAAGTGCCGGCCAGCATCAGGATACTATCGGCTAAACTGGATTATACCCTGCGGTGGGGTAAAAACGGCAAACTGGAATCGGGCACCAAAGCATCCAATACGCACACCGATAACCTGGCCGCCTACCGAAAATCCGATGGCGGCAACTGGGGAGAAGACAATAACAAAAGCAATCATTTTTTGTATAAGGAAAACATTGTTGCCCTGTACAGCAGCGTGGAGCAGCAGTTCAGCAAATGGAGTTACCAGGCAGGGCTGCGTTATGAAAACACCTCGTATACGGCCAACCAGTTGGGCAATGCCGTGCAGAAGGATTCTGCGTTCAGTCGCAGCTATGGCGCACTATTTCCTTCGGGCTACATCAGCTACACGCTCGACAGCAACCACGCACTAACGTTTACGGTCAGCCGAAGATTGGACCGGCCCGCTTTTCAAAAACTCAATCCCTTTATCCTCATCATCAACAAATACACGCACCAGCAGGGCAACCCCTTCTTCAAGCCACAGTTTAGCTGGAATATGGAGATCAGTCACCAATACAAACAGGTGCTCACCACCACCATAAGCTACAGCATCATCAAAGATTATTTTTCACAGTTGTTCCTTAATAAAGGCGGGGACATCCTCGTGTATTCCGAAGGAAATGTAGGCAGGGCCTACAACCTGGGCGTTTCCATGTCTGCGCAACTCGAACCTTTCAAATGGTGGAGCCTCAACGCGCAGGGATTGTTCAACTATAAAAAAATGCGGGGCTATGTATGGAACGATTACCGGTCGGATATAAAGCAGTTCCACTTCAGCATGAACAACCAGTTCCGCATCGGCAAAACCTATACCGCCGAACTGTCTGGTTTTTATACCGGCCGCTCCCGCAATGACCTGCAGGAATTGCTGTATCCCAATTCCCAGCTCGTAATCGCGGCAGCACGCCCGGTACTCAAAAAGAAAGGCACCTTGAAAATTAGTTTCCGCGATCTCTTTCACCGCAATGGCATGGAGGGGCTCACCGATTTCGACAAAGCCGAAGAATATTTCATCCTCCGCCGGGACACAAGGGTTGTAACGGTGGCGTTCACCTACCGTTTTGGCAAAGCTTTCAAAACCGTGAAACGCAATAATGGCAGTGCTTCGGATGAAATGAACAGGGTGGGGGGTTAATTAGAAATTAGGAATTAGAAATTAAAAATGCATTGCAGTTTGTAAAATTAAGTAGTCGGCACACATCTAAACCAGTAAAACGCCGCCCCGTCTTCCAGGCTCATATTATAAAGGCATTTCGCGCAGCGAAATCTTTGCGTTCTTTGCAACCTTGCCTGCTTTGCGTGAAACAAAATCCGCGCAGCGAATCCCCTTGCGCCTTTGCACTTGCGATCCTTGAGGGAAATAAAATTTGCCTGGCGAAACCCTTGCGTTCTTACCTTTCTTTGCGCCTTTGCGTGAAACAAAATTCGCCCAGCGATTAAATTATTTTAACTTTAAAAGATAACTATTTAAATATGGCAACGGTAAATATCCCCGCAAACAATAACCAGGTAATGCCTTACCTCGTACTGAACAATGCAACCGGTTTTTTAAAATTCATGCAGGAAGTATTCGATGCGCAGCTTACCTATGAAGTGAAACGCGACGATGGAAAGATCCGGCATGCGCAGATCATGCTCGGGCAAAGCGCCATTATGTTTGCCGAAGCCACCGATGAATGGAAGCCGCAGCCTGCCGGTATGTTCATTTATGTAGATAATGCCGATGCACGCTATGCAAAAGCCATCGAAGCAGGCGCCACTTCCATTATGGGATTAACCGATGAACCTTATGGCCGTACCTGTGGTGTTACCGATGCGTTTGGAAATATGTGGTGGATCACTTCGATAATTAGTAATTAGAAATTACAAATTAGAAATGAAAGGAAACTGTTGTAACAAAAACTCCACGATCATAGCCAATCCAAGAATTAAATAAAAATCACCCTTCAGACTATATCGACCGGTTCCCATCAAAATTCTCCAGCTCTTTCGAAACAGCATTTAAGAAGGTGCTGCCCAAAGCGCCATCGATGATGCGGTGGTCATAACTCAGTGAAATGTACATCATGTGGCGGATCGCGATGCTGTCGCC
>Ga0247806_10000923_pt1 | contig 15590 bp, 10 predicted proteins | sample UWRJL059202B1_FD_179935 | JGI IMG/M metagenome (GOLD analysis project Ga0247806, IMG submission 179935) | Plant litter microbial communities from Arlington Agricultural Research Station in Wisconsin, United States - UWRJ-L059-202B-1 | ecosystem: Environmental > Terrestrial > Plant litter >... | reverse complement strand
CTGCTCTTCAAGATCAAGGATGACCCGCGCGTGACGTCCATCGGCCGCACACTGCGCAAGTACTCCCTCGACGAGCTGCCGCAGTTGTGGAACGTGCTCATGGGAGACATGAGCCTGGTCGGGCCGCGTCCGCCGCTGCCGCAGGAGGTGCTCGGCTACGACAACCGCGTGCACCGCCGCCTGTTCATCAAGCCCGGCCTGACCGGTATGTGGCAGATCAACGGCCGGTCGTCGCTGAGCTGGGAAGACAGCGTGCGGCTCGACCTCTACTACGTCGAGAACTGGTCGGTGATCGGCGACCTGCTCATCATGTGGCGCACCTTCAAGGTGCTCGCGCAGCCCGTCGGCGCCTACTGATGCTGGCACCAGGCAGCGCGCCCCCCATGCGCATCGCGATGCTCGGCACGCGCGGAGTTCCGGCGGCGTACGGCGGTTTCGAAACCGCCGTCGAAGAGATCGGCAGCCGGCTCGCGGCACTCGGTCACGAGGTGACGGTGTACTGCCGCACGTCCCCGGGCACGAAGCTGCCCGAATATCTCGGCATGCGGCTCGTCCACCTCCCTGCGCTCAAGGTCAAGGTCGCCGAGACACTGAGCCACAGCGCTCTGTCGGTGGCGCACCTGGCGTTCTCGCGCACCCACGACGTCGCCTTCGTGTTCAACGCGGCGAACTCCCCGTTCGTGCCGGCGCTCCGCGCTCGCGGAATCCCGACCGCCGTGCACGTCGACGGTCTCGAGTGGAAGCGTGACAAGTGGAGCGGCGCCGGCAAGCGCTACTACCGGTTCGCCGAGCGTTTCGCCGTGCGCACGGCCGACGCCCTGATCGCCGACGCGCAGGGCATCGCCGACTACTACCGCGACGAGTTCGACGCTCCCACCGAATTGCTCGCCTACGGAACGCGGATTCTCACCGGGCAGCCCGCCACCCGCCTGCGCGAGCTCGGACTCGAATCCGGCCGGTTCCACCTCGTGGTGGCGCGGTTCGAGCCCGAAAACCACGTCGACATGATCGTCGACGGCTACCGTCGCAGCGCTGCCCGGCTGCCGTTGATCGTGGTGGGGAGCGCGCCCTACGCCGCCGAGCACACCCGGCGCATCAACGACCTCGCCGAGGGAGACGACCGCATCCGGCTGCTCGGCGGGGTCTACGACCAAGAACTGCTCGACTCCCTGTACGCCCACGCGCTCAGCTACGTGCACGGGCACTCCGTCGGCGGCACCAACCCGTCGCTCCTTCGCGCGATGGGCGCCGCGACGGCGGTCATCGCGTGGGACGTCGGGTTCAACCGCGAGGTCCTCGGCGCGAACGGCCGGTTCTTCGGCGACGCCGAGTCGGCCGCGCGTGCCTTCGAGGCCGCGGAAGACGACCCGCAGCTCTCGCACGGCCTCGGCGCCGCGCTGCAGAAACGCGCCGAACTGACCTACGACTGGGACGACGTGACGAGCGGGTACGAAGCCCTCGCCACGCGACTCGCTCGCGGCTACAGCATCCACGGCACCCGCCAACCCGCACCCGCTTACCCCACCAACAGCAAAGAACTGAGTTGAGAACGCCATGACTACCCGCCTCCTCCCTCGCACCCTGCTCGCTTCGCTCACCGCTGCGGGGATCGCGCTCAGCTACCTCGTCGTCGGCGTTTCGGCGGCGTCCGCCGACACCATGCCGGCCGACCCCACCAGTCCGGCGTCTCCGCCGACCGTCGCGGCCGATGCCCTCCCGACCGCGCAGATCGACGGCGTCGCCTGGTCCCAGGTCGTGGTCGGCAACACCGTCTACGTGGCCGGCAAGTTCAACACAGCTCGCCCAGCAGGTTCGGCGCCTGGGGTAAATACCCAACCCCGCGCCAACCTGCTGGCGTACAACATCGAGACCGGGGTTCTCGACCCCACCTTCAAGCCGCAGCTCGACGCCCAGGCGCTCGCCATCACGGCGTCGCCCGACGGCTCGCGGGTATACGTGGTGGGCGACTTCTCCACCGTCGACGGCGCTCCGTACTACCGCATCGCCGCGTTCAGCACGGCCACGAAGCAGGTCATTCCCTCGTTCAAACCGATCCTCGGCAGCCAGGGCCGGGCGGTGGCGGCGACCAACTCGACCGTGTACGTCGGCGGCACCTTCCGCACGGTGAGCGGCCAGCCGCGCGACTTCGCGGCCGCGGTCAACGCGTCGAACGGCGCAGTAACGCCGTGGACAGCGAATACCGACGCCACGGTCAACGCGCTCGCGATCACCGGCGACGGCTCGAAGGTGGTTCTCGGCGGCCGGTTCACCAGCGTGTCCGGGGCGACCGGCATGCGCGGGCTCGGGGCGGTGACCACGAGCACGGGATCTTCGGTGCCATGGGCCGCCACGTCGACCGTGCGCAACGCCGGCACCGACGCGGCGATAACGAGCTTGACCTCGGATGGCGACCGCGTCTACGGAACGGGTTATGTCTACGGAGCAGGCGGCAACCTCGAGGGCACCTTCTCGGCCGACGCAGCGACTGGCGCCATCAACTGGGTGGAAGACTGCCACGGAGACTCCTACTCCTCCTTCCCGCAGGGCGACGTGGTCTACGTTTCCTCGCACTCGCACTACTGCGGCAACATCGGCGGATTCCCGCAGACCGCTCCCGCCTGGACCATGTACTACGCCACCGCGTTCAGCAAGCAGGCGACCGGCACGATCACCGCCGACCCGCTGGGCTACTTCAACTGGGCCGGCACCCCGTCGCCGACCCTGCTCGACTGGTTCCCGAAACTGCAGCAGGGCACCTACACCGGCCAGGGGCAGGCGGGGTGGAGCGTCACCGGCAACGACAAGTACATCGTGTACGGCGGCGAGTTCACTCACGCGAACGGCGTGGCCCAGTACGGCCTCGTGCGCTTCGCCAACCCTTCGATCGCACCCAACAAGGTCGCGCCGGTAGTCAACGTGCCCCTCGTTCCGCAGCCGATTTCGTTCAAGTCCGGCGAGGTGCGTGTCTCCTGGCTCGCCACCTACGACTACGACAACGCGAACCTCACCTACAAGCTGGTGCGTGACGGCGCCACGGCCAGCCCGATATTCACCACCACGCAGTACTCCAACTTCTACACGCGTGCGCAGATGGGCTTCGTCGACAAGGGGCTCGCACCCGGAAGCACCCACACCTACCGGCTGTACGTGAGCGACCCATACGGCAACACCATCTCACGGCTGAGTCCTTCGGTCACCGTGGCCACGAACGACGCCGGCGGCGACTACGCGGCTGCCGTCGAGGCCGACAACCCGCAGCACTTCTGGCCGCTCGACGAGACGTCGGGAACGTACGGCTACGACCACGCCGACTTCGCCGACGTGACCACCGAGGCGGGTGTCAGCCGCGGCGCAGCCGGCATCACCGGAACGCAGACGGCATCCACCTTCAACGGCAGCACGACCGGAACCGCCAGCACCCAGACCGCGCAACCCGCCCCTGACACCTTCACCGTCGAGAGCTGGGTGCGCACGACCTCCACCTCCGGAGGAAAGATCGTCGGCTACGGAAACGCCAGCACCGGAAATTCCGGCAGCTACGACCGTCACGTGTACATGGACAATGCGGGAAAGATCTGGTTCGGCATGTACCCGGGAGGAACGCGCACGGTCAACAGCTCGGCCGCGTTCAACGACGGCAACTGGCACCAGATCGTGGCCTCGCTGAGCCCGGCCGGCATGGCGCTGTACGTCGACGGCAAGATCGCCGGCTCACGCACCGACGTCACCTCGGGCCAGCCGTACTCCGGCTATTGGCGGATCGGCGGGGACAACACCGGCGGCTGGCCGTCGCAGCCGTCGAGCAACTACCTGGCCGGCGACATCTCCAACGTCTCGGTCTACCCGACCGCGCTCACCCGCACCGACATCGTCGACCACTTCGTCGCATCCGGACGCACCTCGCCCATCCCGGCGGCGCCCGCGGACGCCTACGGCAAGCGGATCTTCGACGACGACCCGACCCTCTACTGGCGCCTGAACGAGGCCAACGGCTCGGTGGCGGCAGACTCTGGCCCGCTCGGCAACACCGGCAGCTACTTCGGCCCGACCACGGGCGGCCAGAGCGGCGCCGTCGCGGGAACGACGAACAAGTCGGTGCTCTTCCAGTCGCCATCGCAGGTGAACAGCGACGCCATCTTCACCAGCCCGTCGACCTATTCGACCGAGCTGTGGTTCTCGACGACGACCACCGTGGGCGGAAAGCTGATCGGGTTCGGCAGCAGCAAGGAAGGGCAGTCGGGCAATTACGACCGGCACCTCTACATGCAGGATGACGGACGCCTCGTCTTCGGAACCTGGACCGGGCAGACGAACACGATTACCTCGAGCGACGCCTACAACAACGGGCAGTGGCACCACGCCGTCGCCACGCAGTCGGCCGCCGGAATGGTGCTCTACGTCGACGGCGTCTCGGTCGGCACGAATCCGCAGACCTCTGCGCAGGACTACTCGGGCTACTGGAAGATCGGCGGAGACTCCACCTGGGGCTCGTCGAGCGCGTACTTCGACGGAAAGCTCGACGAGGTCGCGGTCTACCCGACGGCGCTCAGCGCTTCGACCGTCGGTGACCACTTCCGCATCGGAACGGGAGCGGCTCCCGCCAACACCGCCCCGACCGCGGCGTTCGACCTCGCGAAGGACCAGCTGACCGTTACGGTCGACGGCTCCGCATCGGTCGACACCGAAGGGGCGATCGCGAGCTACGACTGGAGCTGGGGTGACGGCCAGAACAGTGCCGGCGCCACCTCGAGCCACACCTACAGCGAAACCGGCACCTACACGGTGCGACTGACGGTGACGGACTCGGGCGGATTGACGGGCACGGTGACGAAGTCGGTCAGCGTCACGGCACCGCCGGCGAACGCGGCTCCCACGGCGGCCTTCACGTCGACGGTGAACAACCTCGCGGTCGGCGTCGACGCGTCTACGTCGACCGACTCCGACGGGACCATCGTCTCGTGGGAGTGGGCGTTCGGAGACGGAACCACCGCCACCGGCGAAACGTCCTCCCACGTCTACGCCACCGCCGGCACCTTCACCGTGTCTCTCACGGTGACCGACAACGGCGGCCGGTCGACCACGATCACCCGCAATGTGACCACGACCGCACCTCCCGTCAACCAGGCTCCGACCGCGGCGTTCACCGCCACGGCCAGCACCCTGAACGCCACGTTCGACGCCACCGCATCGGCCGACGCCGACGGCACGATCACCGCCTACTCGTGGGCTTTCGGCGACGGCACCTCCGGCACGGGGGCGACCACCAGCCACACGTACGCGACCGCCGGCAGCTACACCGCGACGCTCACGGTCACGGACAACCACGGCGCCACGGCCTCGACGACGCGGACGGTCGTCACGACCGCCCCGCCGGCCTCGACCGAACTCGCCGCCGACGACTTCGCCCGCACCACCTCTTCGGGCTGGGGCACGGCGACCACCGGCGGTCCGTGGACCATCACCGGCACGGCGTCGGCACTCAAGGTCGCCGACGGCGTCGGCCAGGTCAGCATCCCCGGCGGATCGACGCGCATCGCGACCCTCGCGGCCGCCACGACCACCGAGGTCGACGCGCGGGTGAAGGTATCGCTCGACACCCTGCCCAGCGCCGGCGACGCCTACGCCACCGTCTCCGGACGGCAGGTCGGCGACAGCTATTACGCCGCCAACGCGTGGGTGCGCTCGAGCGGCGCCGTGTACCTCGTGCTGCGTCAGGGCAGCACGGTGCTGAGCACGACCCAGGTCGCCGGCCTCACGTACACCCCGGGCACCCAGCTTCAGGTGCGGCTCCGGGCGACCGGTACAAACCCCACCACGGTCAGCGGCAAGATCTGGCTCGCCAGCCAGCCCGAGCCGGCGGCGTGGCTGTCTACCGTCACCGACAACACGGCCGCGCTGCAGGGCTCGGGCACCGTCGGGCTGCGGGCCAACATCACGGGCACGTCGACGACACCGCGCGTCATCCGGTTCGACGACTTCTCCGTGGCGGGCACCCCGACCGCGCCTCCGGCGAACGCCGCTCCGACGGCCGCGTTCACCTCGACGGTGCGCGACCTGACCGTCGACTTCAACGGAGGCACGTCGAGCGACACAGACGGCACGGTGGCCGGCTACAGCTGGGACTTCGGCGACGGAACGAGCGGCACGGGCGCGACGACGACTCACGTCTACGCTTCGGCGGGCAGCTTCACCGCCCGCCTCACGGTGACCGACGACGACGGGGCCACGGGCACGGTCAGCCGCGCGGTGGTGACCACGACGCCGCCGCCGCCCGCCGCCGAACTCGCGAGAGACGATTTCGCGCGCGGCACCACGAACGGGTGGGGCAGCGCACCCGTCGGCGGCGCGTGGTCTGTGAGCGGCAACGCCTCTGCTCTCAAGACCGCCGACGGCTCTGGCCAGATCGCCATCGCGGGAGGGTCGACCAGAACGCTCACACTTCCGGGCGTGACGGCTGCCAACGTCGACACCCAGGTCAAGGTCTCGCTGGACTCGGTGCCGGTGGGCGGCGATTCGTACTCCACCCTCCTCGGCAGGAGCGTCGGAACCTCCTACTATGCGGCGAACCTGTGGGTGAAGGCGTCGAACTCGACGGTCTTCCTCGTGCTGCGGCAGGGGTCGACCGTGCTGTCGACCACGCAACTGGCGGGAGTCAGCTACACGCCCGGACTCGAGCTGCAGTTGCGCCTGCAGGTGACGGGCACCAACCCGACCACGGTGAGCGGCAAGGTCTGGAAGGCGACGGATCCCGAGCCGGCGGCGTGGCTGTCGACCGTGACCGACGCCACCGCGGCCCTTCAGGGACCGGGTGCTGTCGGCCTGCAGTCGAGCTACTCCGGCACTTCTGGGGCCGCGCTGGTCACCCGCTTCGACGACTACATCGTGCGGCCGACCCAGTGAAGGTGGTTTTCGACGCCTTCTGGTGGAAGGCGGGCCCTCCGTCGCTCCGACACGTGATGAGGGAGATCGTGCTCGCCTGGCGCGAGGCGTATCCCGACGACGAACTGACGATGGTGACCAGGTCGCGCGACCGCGCCAAAACCATGACCGACGTTCCCGCGTCGATCAGCGTCGTCGAAAGCCGCCTCTGGCCTCAAGGCTTCTTCGCCCGATCCGCCGTGAGGCGGGCGGCGAAGAAGACCGGGGCCGAGGCGGTGCTCACCCACAACTTCGCCGTTCGCTCCGCCCACGCCGTGAGCTGCATCTACCTGCACGACGTGCTCTTCGTCACCAACCCCGAGTGGTTCACGCCGCTCGAACGCCTCTACTTCTCGCTGATGACACGGTGGGTGGAGAGCGCCGACATCGTGTTCACGTCGAGCCGGGCAGAGGCGCGACGCATCATCGACCACACCAGCGCCGGCTTTGTGCTCCCGGTGGGCCTGGGACTCAGCCGCGAGCTTACCGACCCGGCCGCCGCTGACGACGCCGACACGACCCTCACGCCCGGCGGATTCGTGCTCACCGTGGGACGGCTCAACGTGCGCAAGAACCTGGAGCGCACCATTCTCGCGGCCCTCGACAGGGGCCTGGTGCGCGCCGGGCGCCCCCTCGTCGTTGTGGGGGCAGCCGACGGCAAATCGGAAGGCGTCGACGAACGGGTGACCGCCGCGATCGCCTCTGGCGCCGTGGTCTTCACCGGGTTCGTCACCGAAGAGCGGCTGCGCTGGCTGTACCGCAACACCTCGCTCTTCGTCTTCCTCTCGCTCGGGGAGGGATTCGGGATGCCGCCGGTCGAGGCCGCTCACTTCGGTGCGCCGGTGCTCACCAGCGACCTCGACGTGTTCCACGAGAATCTGGGCGCCTTCGCCGACTACGTGTCGCCGACCAGCGTCGCCGACATCGGAGAAGCGATGTCGAGGGCGTTGGACGCACACGGCACGCCGGACCGGCATTCGCGCGACGGCGGCGAGCTCGCGCTCGCGCACGACTGGATGTCTACCGTCGCCGTCGTGCGGTCATCGATCCTCGAGACCCAGTCGCAGGTGCCGCGATGAGCGGTCCGGAGCTCGACAGAACGATCATCATGGCGCTCGGGCTGGTGGTCGCCGTCGTCGCGTACCTGCTGTTGCGGCGATCCGCGAAACTGGCCATTTCGGTGGCCATCGTCGCCCTCTGCTTCGTGCCCGTCTGGATCGGCGTGAACCTGGGGTTCAACGGCAACCTCTACCTGCCGCTCGGGGCCGTGGTCGTCGGAGTCGCCGCCCTGTCGCTGCTGCCATCGACCGACTACCGGCTGAGCGGCATCGACCTCGTGGTGATCTTCCTCGGGGCGCTGGTCGTCTTCTCCCTCTTCGCGGGAAACCTGTCGGTCGCGCTCGCCTTCGTGCTCACGGCGCTGACCTACTTCGTCTCCGGGTTTTTGCTCGGGCGTCTGGCTCCCGGCGCGGTTCCGCTGGAGTGGGTGTACGGGCTGATCGCCGTCGTGTTCACGGCCGTGGCGGTGCTGGCGATCATCGAATACCTGACCGGTTGGAACCCGTTCGTCGGCCTCGTCGTCGGAAATTCGCTCTTCGCGCAGTGGGGTCCGATCCAGGAGCGCGGCGGCATCCTGCGGGCCGAAGGCGCCTTCGGACATTCGATCGCCCTCGGTTCCAGTCTCGCGCTCGCCATCCCGTTGGCGATCGGCTCGAAGTTCCCCGGCGTCGTCAGGCTCCTGATGGTCGTGGTCATGCTCGTGGCCACCGTGCTCACCTTCAGCCGCACCTCGATCATCGGCGCGGGCCTGAGCATCATCCTCTGCCTGCTGTTCCTGCCGGGCCTCGCCAGTGTCCGGGCACGCATCGTGATGATCGCCACCGCGGCCGTCGCGACGCTCGCGGTAATGCCCCTCGTTCTGTCGGTCTTCACCGACGCTGGAGACGAGGCCTCGGGCAGCGCCCAATACCGGGTCGACCTCATCTCGCTGATCGCCCGGATGAACCTGGTCGGAACCTCTGCCGCGGTGCGCCGCGCACCCACCGGCGAGCTGTACTTCGACAACTTCCAGTCGATCGACAGCCAGCTCATCCTCACCGGCATCACGGCCGGGTTTCTCGCGGTGATCGTGGTGGTCGTCGCGCTCGCCTACGCCGTCGTGCTCGTCGTCTCGGGCCGTGCCCGGGTGTCGACCATCGCGATCGTCGCGCAGATTCCCGCGCTGGCCACCGTGGCGCTCATCACCCAGTACTCGACGGTGCTGTGGCTGGTGATCGGCCTCACCGCCGCCGACTTCGCCGCCCGGGCGAGCGCCGCGAGAGCCGCCCAGTTGGCGCCCGCGAGGGCGGCCGGCGCCTTGCGCCAGAACTTTGTACCCATCACCGACAGAGAGAGTTCACGATGACAAGCACGAAAAAACGGGGGAACGCGCTCGACAATCTGGGCTTCCTCGCACCCGCCCTCCGCATGTGGCCGATCATCCTGGTGGCCACCCTCGGCGGCGGACTGGCGGCCTGGGGGCTGTCGCAGACCGCCACACCCGTCTACACCGCGACATCGTCGCTGTACTTCTCGCTGAGCAACGGCACGTCGGGCAATGATCTGAACCAGGGATCGGCGTACACGCAGCAGCAGATGCTCTCTTTCGCCCAGCTGGCGAAATCGTCGAGCGTGCTCACTCCCGTGGTGGTGAACCTCGGTCTCGACAGCACGGCCGCCGAACTCGCGAATTCGGTGAGTGTCTCGACACCCCAGAACACGGTGGTGCTCGACATCGGAGCCAGCAGCTCGAGCCCGCAGCGGGCGGCCGACATCGCCAACGAGATCGGCGTCAGTCTCAAGGACGCCGTCGCCGAGGTCGCGCCGGCCGCCGTCGACGGCGCGCCCACCGTGCGCATCCGCACCATCGAGCGCGCGAGCGCCCCCACCTTCGCCTCGGCGCCGAACACCCGGGTCAACACGATCGCGGGGCTGCTGCTCGGCTTCGCGGCATCGACACTGCTGGTGATCGTGTTGGCGCGTTTCAACAACCGGCTGCGGCGCCCCGCCGACATCGAGGAGATCACGACGCTGCCCGTGCTCGCCGTGTTCGACCGCGATCACTCCGCCGCCGGCGGACTGGTATCTCAGGCGCACCCGCGCACTGCCGCGGCCGAGACATACCGGCAGGTGCGCGCCGAGCTCGAGAACGCGGGCATGCTCCGCCGCCCGCTCAACCTGATGGTGACGGCGTCGATGCCCGGCGAAGGCACGTCGACGGTGGCCCGCAACCTGGCGGCAGCGTTCGGCGGGTCGGACACCCCCGCCCATCTCGTTCCGGCGCACGACTACGTGCGGCCGCGCGCCGGCGCCTCGGATCTCGCGACCGTCGTCGACACACCCGCGGTGCAGCAGACCGCGGACGCGGCCACCCTGGCCCGCGCCGTCGACGGCATCGTCATCGTGGTCGACCGCCGCCAAGCGAGGGCGCCGCAGTTGCGGCAGACGATCGAGGTGCTCGAGCGCTCGGGCGGCACCATCTTCGGCATCGTGGTGACGCATACCGCACCGCACAAGCACCGCGATACCGCCGCCACGTCGCACTCCGACTCTGCGGCGCAACAGCACGGCCCGACCGCGGCCGACGCCGAGAACGACACGGCGAGCGACGTCGACAGCGACACCGAATCCGCGGCGGTGCGCTAGAGGCTAACGGCCGAAGACCACGATCGGCTGGCCGGGCACCCTGCCCACCGAGACCACCAGGGTGCCCTGGTCGGCCTCCGGCACGGAGAACGCGTACGACCCGTCGGCCGAGGCGCCGGGAGCCAGCGTTCCGGAGAACGGTGTCGAGGAGGCATCCGAACCGAACGGGGGTGCCGGTGTCGAGCCCGCTCCGTAGTAGGCGTTGACGGTGACGGCGTCGAGCTCGATCGGCGCACCCGAACCGTTGGTGATGCGGACGGTGACGCGCACGGCGGGCCCGCTGACCTCGCCGACCTGCGACCCTTCGGCGGTGAACGGCGTCGTACCGGCGAGCGCGGCGGTCACCCGGTCGCCGAAGTCCGCGGTGGCGTCGCGAGGCACGTCGGCGGCCACCGGCTCGCCGAGCAGCGGTTCGGGACTGTCGCCCGGGGCCGGATCACCCGCGGCTGCCGTGGACGACGGCGAGGGTGCCGGCGTGGCGCTGGTGGAAGGCGTGCCGCTGGCCGTGGGTTCGGGTGCGACGGCCGGGCGGGCGCCGAGCACCACGGCCACGACGACGGCGGCTGCCACGACGGCCACCGCGACAGCGATGAGCAGGTTGCGTCTCGGCCGTGTCAGCCGGGCCATCACGCACCAGCCCGGGGCGCCGACAGCGCGTCGAGCTCGCGGAACCATTTCACCGCGGCGAGCACCAGGAACGCGGTGCTTGCCGCGACGATGAGGGTGTACACGACGACGAACCCGGGAACCCAGCCCAGCAGCAGGAACGAGAGGCACAGCACCCCGTAGTCCATGGGGGCGACCAGCACCGCCCGCACCCACGACGCGGATCCCGGCTCTGTGGGCGCGAGCGACTGCACACCGTGCTGACGACGAAGCTGTTCGGTGAGGATCATGCAGAAGAACAGCACTGCCGAGACGATCGCGAAGGCGAGCGGCACCAGGAGCCACGCGACGGGAACCACCTCGAAGCGGTAGAAGCCGACCGCGAGGGCGATGGGGAGCGTCGAGGCCTTCGTCGCGTCGACCATGTGGTCGAGCCACTCGCCCGCCGGACTGCTGCTGCCGGTGAGTCGGGACACCTGGCCGTCGGCCGAGTCGAACGCGTAGCCGAGGAGCAGGCCGCCGCCGACCGCAGCTCCGAGCCAGAGTGACGGCGGGAAGAGCAGCAACAGCGCGATGCTCGTGAACGTGATGACGGCGCTGATGGCGGTCACACCGTTGGCAGAGATGCCGGCCCGGTACGCCCACGCGGCGATGTACCGGCCGAGCCTGCGGTTCACGAACCGGGAGTACGCGGGCGAGCTGCGGGCGGCGGGCTTCTGAGCGCGGGCGAGCCGGTTCACCACGGCCAGATACGGCTCGTCTCGTCGCGACATCGTCTCGCCCACCCCGCACCGTCCGATCATCCGTCGTGCAGCCGAACGCGCGCGCAAACGCTGGCGCATCGGGCTGCCCCCTGCCCCGATGCTAGCGGCGCGCCAGGGCTCTTTTTCGGCACTATCGTGGGCGCGACCCTGGGGTGTATTCTCTTGCGACCCGACGGGCGGCGAGCACTCCGCGAACGCCGGCCACCCACGGGCCGAGCGATTGCACGAACTGCTTCCGGCCGCCCTGAAGCAAAACCTCCCTCGCGACGGGGAGCACGAGCCGCCGCCAGCGCCGGACGTCGTCGTCGGCCAGGTTGCGCACCGCGAACGTCATGCGGTTGCGGATGTTGTAGAAGTAGTAGCTCGACGATTTGGCTGCGCCGTGCCGGCCCTGCGTTCCGCCCTCGTCGTGCACGGCGGTGGCGTCGGCGCAGAGCTCGAGCGTTCCGCCCGCGGCGAGCACCCGGTGCGAGAGGTCGACGTCTTCCCAGTACAGAAAATACGTCTCGTCGAATCCGCCGACCGTCTGCCAGAGCAGGTCGGTGACCATCAGGCAGGCGCCGCTCAACCACGGTTCCCAGCGCTCGGGCGCGAGTGATTGGCGTCGGCGCGGGGAGCGGATGCGGCCGTCGTGAAGGTAGAGATCGGCGCCGTCGAACCACACCGACCCGTCGGGCCGCAGCACGCGCGGCGACAGCAGTGCGAGCGGCGCGGCCTCGCTGTGACGCAGCAAGGTCGAGACGTCGGCGAGGCCGATCGTCGCGTCGGGGTTGAGCAGCAGGTACCGCGTGCTGCCTTCGGCACGGGCGCGGGCGACGCCCAGGTTGATACCCCCGCCGAATCCCGTGTTGCCCACGGGCAGCACGGTCGACCAGCCCTCTGCCGCGGCCAACCCGACTATGCGGGTGCGCTCGGCGTCATCCGTGAAATTGTCGACCACCACGACTCTCGCCCGGGTCTGGCGTGCGATCGGAACGAGATTGCGCTCGAGCAACGACGACGATCCGTAGTTGACCACAACGACGGCCAGCGAATCAAGCGGGTCCTCGATCAAGCGCACCTCCGTTTCGGGATTGCAGTGTAACCAGTAACCTGATCATCCGTCACGCCCCGAGGGAGAAGTCGATTGAACACACTCACCGTGCTGCAGAGCTTCCCGGCACCTCGGCCCAGTTCGGTGAACCCCTACACGTTGCTGCTGGCCGACCATCTCCGCGAGGTCGACGGGGTCACCGTACTGAACTTCTCGTGGCGCACGGCGCTCCTGGGCAGGTACGACGTCTTCCACGCGCACTGGCCCGAAATCCTCGTCGATGGCCACAGCCCGTTGAAGAAGCTCGTGCGCCAGGCGTTCACGCTCGTGCTGCTCGCGCGACTAGCCGTCACACGCACCCCGATCGTGCGCACGGTGCACAACGTGGGGCTGCCGAGCGGCATCTCCCGGCGCGAGCGCGCGCTGCTCTGGCTCTTCGACCGGCGGACGACGCTCCGCATCCGGTTGAACGCCGAGACGCCGGTGAGCGAGCCGAGCGCGCTCATTCCGATCGGCCACTACCGGGAGTGGTTCGCGGGTTACCAGCCTGCCGCGCGCGTCACCGGCCAGCTGGGGTACGCGGGGCGCATCCGCCGGTACAAAGGCGTCGAGACGCTGCTGGAGGCATTCCGCGGCACCGCCGATCCCGCGCTGACCCTGCGGGTGGGCGGTTACCCGTCGACGACCGAGCTCGCTGACGCCGTGAGCGCCCTCGCGGCCGGAGACGAGCGCATCAGCCTCGAATTCGGCTTCATCAGCGACGCAACACTCGTCGACCTCGTCACCAGCTCCGAGGTCGTGGTGCTGCCCTACCAGTTCATGCACAACTCGGCCGCGGCCCTCACGGCGCTGTCGCTCGACCGGCCCGTGCTCGTGCCCGCGAACACCGTCAACGACCAGCTCGGGCTCGAAGTGGGCGAGGGTTGGGTGCACACGTTCGAGGGCACGCTGACGCCGGAGGCGATCGCCGAGACGCTCGAGCGGGCGCGCACCCTGCCGGGAACCGCCCGGCCGGATCTCAGCCGGCGGGAGTGGCCGGATGCGGCGCGGGCCCACGTGGCCGCCTACCGCGCCGCGCTGGTGGCGGCGAGGCGTCGGTGAGCGGCCTCACCGTCGCGGTGCTGACCTACCGGCGGCCCGGCGACCTCGTCGAGGGACTGCCCCTCATCGCCCGGCAGGTGGCGACCCTTCCCGACGACGTTCCCGGTGCACCCGTGCCGGCGCGCATCCTCGTGGTCGACAACGACGCCGAGGGGAGCGCGCGCGCGACGGTCGACCTGGTGCGCGCGGGCCTCGCGACGACGCCCGGGCAGGAAGTGGCCATCGACTACGTCGTCGAGCCGCGACCCGGAATCGCGATGGCACGCAACCGCGCCCTCGACGAGAGCGTCGGCAGCGACATCCTCGTGTTCATCGACGACGACGAGCGTCCGCGCGAGGGCTGGCTCGCGCCGCTCGTCACCACCTGGCAACGGTCGGGCGCATCGGCCGTCATGGGCCGGGTCATCTCGGAGTTCGAGGGCGGCCTAGACCCCTGGGTCGCCGCCGGCGAGTTCTTCCGCCGCCGCAGCATGCCCACCGGCACGCCGATCACGGTCGCCGCGGCGGGCAACCTGCTGCTCGACCTGTCGCAGGTGAACCGCTTCGGCGCCAGGTTCGACGCGCGCGTCGGTCTCGGGTCGGGAGAAGACTCGCTGTTCAGCCGCGAGCTGGTGCGGCGGGGCGGCAGCATGGTCTGGTGCCAGGAATCGGTCGCCACCGACGTGGTCCCGCGTTCCCGGATGACGCGGGCCTGGGTCTTGGCGCGGGCACGCAGCCACGGCAACGCCGAGGGACTCATCGACGCCTTCCTCGCCGACGGACCGGCCGCCCGGCTGCGCGTGCGCGCGCGCAACCTTCCCCGTGGCGTCGTGCGCATCGTCGGCGGCACCGCACGGTTCGCCGCCGGCCTCGTTCTGCGCTCGAAGCGGCACCAGGCGCGCGGTCTGCGCACGGCGAACCGGGGCATCGGCATCGCCGCTTCGGCGCTCGGCCGCTCGCACCTGGAGTACGCCCGCGAGCCATAACGCATCGGGGTCGGCCATCCCAGCCCCCCGTACGGGTGGCACGCTGGGCGATAGCATCTGATGCACCCGTGCTTGCTGTGATCCCGAGACAGAGTTGCTATGCGTGTGCTTGTTCTATGGGCGGATGACGCCTCGCCCAACCTCGGCGTCCGCGCGCTCGGACGTGGAACGGCCGCCCTCGTGCACGCCGTGCACCCGGGCGCGGAGGTGGTGTTCCAGAACTACGGCCACCGCTCGCCGCACCTGCCCTTCGGACAGCTCCGCTCGCTCGCGAAAGAGCGGGTCACCGGGTCGCTCGGCATGCAGCGCTGGCTCTCCGGATTCGACCTGGTCGTCGACACCCGCTCCGGCGATTCCTTCGCAGACATCTACGGCCTGCACCGCCTCGCGGTCATGTCGTCGATCGCCGACTTCGCGCGGCAGTCCGGAGTGCCCGTCGTGCTGGGGCCGCAGACCATCGGCCCGTTCGCGACGCGACGGGGTCGGCTGTTCGCGCGCGCGTCGCTACGTCGCGCCGAC
>Ga0247806_10000920_pt1 | contig 15619 bp, 14 predicted proteins | sample UWRJL059202B1_FD_179935 | JGI IMG/M metagenome (GOLD analysis project Ga0247806, IMG submission 179935) | Plant litter microbial communities from Arlington Agricultural Research Station in Wisconsin, United States - UWRJ-L059-202B-1 | ecosystem: Environmental > Terrestrial > Plant litter >... | reverse complement strand
CTCATCGAAGATGGCGGGGGACTCGGTCAGACGGGGTACGGCAACTTGCTTGCCGCACCGATAGCGAAACAGGTACTAGAGGCGGTGCTGAATAAATGAGACCCACAGCAGGGCTCACCTTCGGGGGGCGATACGAGCTGCAGTCGCGCATCGCCATTGGCGGTATGGGCGAGGTGTGGCAGTCCATCGACCTGGTGATCGGCCGCACGGTAGCGATCAAGATCCTCAAGGACGAATACCTCGGCGACCCCGGGTTCCTCGAGCGCTTCCGTGCTGAGGCCCGGCACGCCGCGCTTGTCAACCACGAGGGCATCGCCAACGTCTTCGACTACGGCGAAGAAGACGGCAGCGCCTTCCTCGTGATGGAGCTGGTGCCCGGTGAGGCGCTTTCCACGATCCTCGAGCGCGAGCACACCCTGCCCGCCGACAAGGTCCTCGACATCGTCGCGCAGACCGCTGCCGCGCTGCACGCCGCGCACGCCGCCGGTCTCGTCCACCGTGACATCAAGCCGGGCAACCTGCTGATCACGCCGGAGGGCCGGGTCAAGATCACCGACTTCGGTATCGCCCGCATCGCCGACCAGGTTCCGCTCACCGCGACCGGTCAGGTGATGGGCACCGTGCAGTACCTCTCCCCCGAGCAGGCCAGCGGCCGTTCCGCGTCGCCGACCACCGACATCTACTCCCTGGGCATCGTCGCGTACGAGAGCCTCGCCGGCCGCCGCCCGTTCACGGGTGAGTCGCAGGTGGCCATCGCCATGGCGCAGATCAATGAGCAGCCGCCGCCCCTGCCCGACACCGTGTCGGAGCCGGTACGCAACCTGGTGATCTCCTGCCTGGCCAAGAACCCGGCCGACCGCCCCGCATCAGCGGCGCACCTGGCCCGGGCATCCATCGCCCTGCGCCGCGGCGACGTCGCGGCCGCAGCAGCATCCGTGCCCGCCATCATGGCCGGCATCACGCCGACCGCGGCCACCCAGCTGATGCCCGGTACCGGTTCGGACCAGACCACCATGCTCATGCCGTCGGCCGGGACGCCCGCAACGGCTGCCCAGCCGGCGTCGCGTGCCGCAGCCGCGGCGGCCGCCGGGGCTGCCACCGCGCCGAAGAAGAAGAAACGCAGTCCCTGGACCTGGCCGTTGATCGCGCTCATCTCGATCCTCGGCCTCGTGCTCGCCGGCACCCTGTTCACGATCTTCAGCGAGCAGACCCCCACCCCCGAGCCGGCTCCGGCGTCGCAGACCCCGGAACCGGAGGTCACGGAGGCGTCCCCGACACCGACACCGACCCCGACCGTCAACACCGTCCGGATCAACCGTGATGAGTTCCTGGGGCTCACCAGCGGTGAGGCCCGCGACAAGCTCGCCGGGCTCGAATTGAGTGCGAACGTCGTCAACGACCAGCGCGCCGCCGAAACCGAAGACCAGATCGACCGGGTCTACGAGATCAACCCCACCGGGTCGGTCAACAAGGGCACCACGATCACGGTCAGCGTCTACGGCGCATTGGCCCTGCCCAGCACCCCGACCGGCGCCCCGAGCGTCGACCCCGGCACCATTGAGCCCGCCGGAGACGTCACGGTCTCCTGGCCGGCGCAGTCCTGCCCCGCCGGGCAGGAACTCACCGGCTACGAGGTTGCCGCCGAGGGCAACGGTGTGGTGTCACCGGCCCCCACCGGCGCCGACGCCACCAGCATCCCCGTCATGGCGGGCGAGGGTGATTTCACCGTGAAGTACCAGTACTTCTGCGGCGACGTAGCCTCCGGATTCTCGCCGACCACCCCGGTGATCGTCGAGGTCGAAGAAGAACCGACACCAACCCCGACACCGACGCCGACAAAGGCACCGGCTGCAACGCAGGCGCCCGCCGAGTAGTCTCCGGCCGGCCGCCCGGCGTCCGGCCGGTCACGGCATCTTGAGTAAAATAGTGAACATTGTCCGCGAGCAGGGAGAGTTGCATTGACTGATGAGGGCCGACTGCTTGCTGGTCGATACCGCGTCGGCGCGTCAATCGGACGCGGCGGCATGTCCGACGTGCACATCGGCACCGACTCCCGTCTGGGCCGCACCGTAGCCATCAAGCTGCTCAAGTCGTCCCTCGCCGCCGACCCCGCGTTCCGCACCCGGTTCCGCCAGGAGGCGCAGGCCGCCGCCCGCATGGCGCACCCCACGATCGTGCGGGTCTTCGATGCCGGTGAAGAGACCATCGCCGAAGACGACGGCACCGAAACGCAGATTCCCTTCATCATCATGGAGTTCGTCGACGGCCGCCTGCTCAAGGACATCATCAAGGAAGGCCCGATCGACAAGGTCGAGGCCGTCCGGATCATCGACGGGGTACTGACCGCCCTCGAGTACTCGCACCGGGCCGGTGTGGTGCACCGTGACATCAAGCCGGGCAACATCATGATCACCAAGGCCGGCCAGGTCAAGGTGATGGACTTCGGCATCGCCCGCGCGATCTCCGATTCCGCCACCACGGTCGCCCAGACCACCGCGATCCTCGGCACCGCCTCCTACTTCTCCCCCGAGCAGGCCAAGGGTGAATCCGTCGACGCGCGCACCGACCTGTACTCCAGCGGTGTGGTGCTCTTCGAGATGCTCACCGGGCGTCCCCCGTTCCGCGGTGACACCCCGGTCGCCGTCGCGTACCAGCACGTCAGCGAAGCGCCGGTCAAGCCGAGCTCCATCAACCCCAAGGTCTCCCCCGCCCTCGACACCGTGGTGCTGCACGCCCTGGCCAAGGACCGCTTCGACCGGTACCAGAGCGCCGTCGAGTTCCGCAACGACGTCGAGACCGCCGGCGCGGGACACATCCCCGTACGCCGCCCAGCCGACGACATCGCCGGCGGCCTGTTCGGCGCCCCGCCGGAGGTCGCCTCCACGTCTGAGCTGGCCCTCAAGCAGTTGGCCGAAGACCAAACCATGGACCGCACGCAGCGGCGCCCCCCGGTCATCTGGATCTGGGCCGGCATCGTCAGCGTCGTCGTGATCGTCATCGCGGTGATGTTCTGGGCGTTGAGCCTGAGCCCGAGTGATGAACTGCCCGACGCCTCCAGGCGTGTCCCCGTGCTGGTGGGCACCACCTACGACGACGCGCAGGATGCCCTGATCGAGTTGGACCTCGCCGCCACCCTGGCGGAGGAATCCAGCGCCACCGTGGCCAAGGATCAGGTCATCCGCACCGATCCGCCGTCGGGCACCATCGCGCCTCCGGCGACAGTGGTGAAGGTCTACGTGTCAACCGGCGCTGAGCTCGTGGAAATGCCGGACACCACCAACCAGCCGTTCGCCGCCGCCGAGCCATTCCTCACCGAACGTGATTTCGTCTCGGGGTCGGTCACCACCCAGAACTCACCGGATGTGCCGGAGGGAATCGTCATCGACACCGTGCCGGAGCCGCACAGTCAGACACCCGCCGGCTCTACCGTGGACTTCACGGTGTCCACCGGTCTCGTGACGATGCCCAACGTGGTGGGCCAGCCGCGCACCGCGGCTAACCAGCTGCTCATGACCGCCGAACTGCAGCTGGTTCCGACGCTCGAAGCGGACTACACCTGCGACCAGGTGACCGGGTTCCCGATCCTTACCCAGTCGCTGGCACCCGGCGACGTTCCCCAGCGGTCCGAGGTCACCCTCACCTACTGCGCCGGCTGACCGACCCGCACCCGTCAATCGGGTCTGGTCAGGCCTTCAGCATGGGGGTGAGGTGCTTGGCGGTTTCGCGCGCCTCGGGCAGCCCCGCCAGGGCCAGCCAGTTCGCCACCATCAGGTAGCCACCCTCGGTGAGCACCGACTCCGGGTGGAACTGCACACCGAGGATCGGCGCTGACACATGCCGCAGGCCCATGATCACGCCTCCAGCGGTGCGTGAGGTCACGACGAGGTCGCTAGGCACCGTGCCGTCCACGACGGCCAGAGAGTGGTACCTGGTCGCCGTGAAGGGCTGGGGAACCCCGGTGTAGAAGTCACTGTCGTCGTGCGTGATCTGCGACGTCTTGCCGTGCATGAGTTCGTCGGCGTTGGTCACGGTGGCTCCGAAGGCCTCGGCGATCGCCTGGTGCCCCAGGCACACTCCGAACAACGGCAGGTTGGTGGCCAGCGCAACCTCCACCGCCGGGATCGAGAGCCCCGCGTCGGACGGCTTCCCGGGCCCGGGCGAGACCAGCACACCGTCGAACTCGGCCAGGCGCGCGGCAACATCCGTTGCGGGGAAGGCGTCATTGCGCACGACCTCGGTTTCGGCGCCGAGCTCACGGAGATAACCGTTGAGGGTATAGACGAAGCTGTCGTAGTTATCGATCACGAGAATGCGGGTCATGGGGCGCCCACCGTCACTTCCTGGTTGTCAACGATCGCATTCACCCAGGGGAATACCCAGGTGGCGAGGGAGTAGAGCACTGCAGCCACGAGCACGAGCGCGAGCAGGATGCGCACCCAGACCGGCCCGGGCAGGAGGCGCCAGAGGGCTGCGTACATGGTGTGGTCCTCGATCTTTTCTAGTCTGCGGGGTCGGGGGTGGTGTGGCTGTGGCTCAGCCCGCGGGCATCATGGCGGCCAGCTCGGCCGGTGGTCCGGCCGACGTCGGCTGCCAGGACTCGAATACACCGTAGGCGATGATCCGCTCCGCCGTCGAGAGCAGCGGGTTACAGGTGGTGAGGGTGATCAGCCGATCGACGGCGGTGGCGTCCGGGGCGTGCGGCACCGGGGCGATCGCCTCGATGGCGCTCGGCAGCACGTACTCGAAGTCCCGGAACCGATAGGTGTAGTACCCGTCGGCGGTTTGCACGTAGATGGCGTCGCCCAGCTGCAGCTCGTTGATGGCGTGCATGCCGCCGCCGTTCGCGCTGCGGTGCGAGGCAATGGCGAAGTTACCCACCTCACCGGGCATCTGGGTGCTCGGGTAGTGCCCGATACCCAGGGCGGCGCTGTTGAGCACGTCGGTGCCGGTCCCCTGCGCGATCGTGCGGTGATAGTCGGCACCGAAGCGCGGCACGTACAGCACCGCGAAAGCCGTGGCGTTACCGGGCGCTTCGGCCACGATGGGATCGCCGTAGCCTTCCTCAGTGGCCGGGGCCGGTTCGGGGTCCGGGGCCACGTCCTCGGTCCAGCCCTGAGCGATAGATTCGGCTGCCCGGGACTGCGCGGCGGCCATGACGGCATCGTTCCACCACAGTTGCCAGGCCAGGAAGAGCAGCACCAGCACACCGCCGGTGATCAGCAGTTCGCCGAGGACTCCGACCACGGTGACACTGCGCCCGGCCCGGTTTGTGGATGCTCGCTGGGCCCGCCGCCCACGCTGGGCCGGAACTTCGGGCAGGGCCGGCTCGGTCATGCAGTCGATTCTAATCGGGCCCTGGGTGGGTCTCCGCCGGGCGATTCGGGAGTCTCTGCAGGCGGGGACGCTAGAATCTCTGGCATGGCACGCACAAATTCCCGAACCAAGCCCGCCCGCCCGGAGGCCCGCTCTGGCGAGGACGCCCCGAACGCCGTGTGGTTCAAGCCGGTGATGTTCGGTTTCATGCTGATCGGCCTGGCCTGGATCATCGTTTTCTACGTGAGTCAGGGCGCTCTGCCGGTCGCGAGCTTCGGGTCCTTCAACATCCTCGTCGGATTCGGGATTGCCTTCATCGGCTTCCTGATGACCACACGCTGGCGCTAACCGTTCCCAGAGTTTTCACCCGCCGTTGGCCGGTGATTAACCACCCGTTCGGGTAGTCAATTACAGCCGTGTAATTATCCCCAATGTGGAAACTCCTGTGGATAACTTTTCATCCGGTGTGGATAACACCTGTGGAAAGCGGGGGGACCGACCTAGACGAACAGTTTCGTGAGGCTCAGGCCCACGAGCACAGCGGCGAAACCGCCCAGCAGTACCAGCTGCAGCACTCGCTGGTTGCGAGAGCGGGTCTGCACGAAGATCAGGCCGATGATGGCACCGCCCACGAGGCCCCCCACGTGCGCCTGCCAGGCGATGGTGACGCCCGGGAGGAACCCGATCACCAGGTTGATCCCCAGCAGGATCAACAGCTGGGTGGCATTGCCGCCGAGTTTCCGCTGGATGACGAGGAACGCGCCCATCAGGCCGAAGATCGCACCGGAGGCGCCGACGACGGCCACGTACGGGTCCGCGAGGAACAATACGCCGAGCGAACCGGCCAGCCCGCTGAGTAGGTACAAGACCAGGAACCGGCCGCGACCGAGCATCCGCTCGAGGATCTGGCCGAAGATCCACAGGGTGTACATGTTGAGCAGCACGTGGAAGATGAAGCCGGTGGAGTGCACGAACACGCTGGTGAGCATGCGCCACGGTTCGAAGTCGACCGGGTACGAGTACGCGCCGGCGTACAGCAGCGCGTTGGTCACGCCGAGGCCGGGGATGAGCTGCAGCACGAAGAGCAGCAGTGTCACCGCGATGATCGAGTACGTCACCACGGGTTGGCCGGCCGCGGTCATCCGGCTGAACCGGGTGCTGGCGGCGGACTTGGTGCGGGGTGCGCTCTGGCGCTGCTCCCGCATGCACTCGGGGCAGATGACCCCGACGGCGGCCTGTGTCTGGCATTCGGGGCAGATGGTGCGCCCGCAACGCTGGCAGAGGATGAAACTTTGCCTGCCCGGATGCCGATAACAGTAGTTGGCGGCGGTTCCGGGCAGGCTGGTCATGATCGAGGGGTCCTAGACCTGCTCGACGGTGATGCTCTCGATGACGACGTCGGTCTGCGGACGGTCGCGGCCGTCGGTGGGCACTGTCGCGAGCTGGTCGACGATCTTGCGGGAGGCCTCGTCTTCGACGGCGCCGAAGATGGAGTGCTTGCCCTGCAGCCAGGTGGTCGGCACGACGGTGATGAAGAACTGCGAGCCGTTGGTGCCACGGCCGCCCTGGATGCCGGCGTTGGCCATGGCGAGGACGTAGGGCTGCGTGAAGTCCAGCTCGGGGTTGATCTCATCGTCGAACTGGAAGCCGGGGCCGCCGGTGCCCTGGCCCAGCGGGTCGCCGGCCTGGATCATGAAGTCCTTGATGATGCGGTGGAAGATCGTGCCGTTGTACAGCGGGTCGGTGGAGGTCTTGCCCGTGGCCGGGTGCTTCCACTCGATCTCGCCGGTCGCGAGACCGACGAAGTTCTTGACGGTCTTCGGGGCGTGGTTACCGAAGAGGTTGACCTTGATCGGTCCGAGGGTTGTATTGAGCGTTGCGACTGCAGTGTGCTTAGACATAGGGACAATTCTTGCACAGCAGCATTACGCAGATCCGTCTCCCTGTCAGGCATTCAGAGCGCTCACAGGCGATTCAGTGGCAAGATGGTCAGTGTTTACCACACGAATCGATGGAGGGTCCAGATGAGCCTGTCACGCAAGCGCCGAAAGGAACTCACTCGTCTGCGCAAGAGCGCGGACGAACTGTGGAGTCACCAGCAGGAAGTTCTCAACCGCGCAAACGAGATTGCACGTGAGGCCGGCCACCAGGCTGGTGTGCTTACTCGTGAAGAAGTTGTCCCCCGCGTTCGCCAGGGATACGAGCACTACCTACTCCCCGGCGTCAACGCCACCCAGGATTTCGCCGGTGGGGTCCGGCACCAGGTTGTCGACAAGGTGATTCCGGGAATCGGAACCGCCCTGGGCACCGTCATGTCCGTCGGAGACATCGCCAAGGAAGCCCGCAGCGCAGCGCTGAACCGGGTTCGCTTCCAGAAGCCCGTCGTCGTTCAGAAGCAGGGGCTTGGTGCGGGAACGTACATCGCCATCGGAGTGGGCATCGCTGCCGCCGCTGGTGTGGCCTATGCCATCTGGCAGACCTTCCGCGCCGACGATGAACTGTGGGTCTCTGAAGACGAGTCGCTCCTCGACTCGCCGATTGAGAAGTCCACCGACATCTAGATCGCAGCACTTTCAACAAGGCCCTCGTCTTCTGACGGGGGCCTTGTTGCGTATCCCGCGAGAGGATAGGCCTATGCCCTATCTCGAAGCCCGTGCCGTCGCTGCTTCGATCGATTCAGAGGTGCTCCTCGCCCCGGTGTCCTTCGCCCTGCAGGCGGGCGACGCCCTGGCTGTTCAAGGACAGAACGGGTCAGGAAAGACGACCCTGCTGCGTATTCTCAGCGGCCAGCTCCGCCCGTCCCGTGGACAGGCGTTCCTCGACGGAGAGCCGATCGATGAACGCACCCGCGCCATCCGTGCAAGCATTTCTGCCCGCATCGGCCTGCCTGCGTTTGCCCGCGAGCTGACGGCTCAGGAGCATTTACGATTCATCGCGACGACGTGGGGACGGGTCGGATCAGCCGCAACGGATACGGCGGACATCACCATGGCCGCCCTGGGGATTGGCGGCCTCCGGAACCGGTTCGTGAACGAGCTGTCATCGGGACAGACCCAACTGTTGTCTGTCGCCACCGCCCTCGTGCGTCCCTTCGACGTGCTGATCCTCGACGAACCGGAACAGCGGCTGGATGCGGCACGACGCACACTGGTGGCGTCCGTGGTCCGCGCCGAGGTCGACCGAGGTGCCACGGTCGTGATCGCGAGCCACAGTGAGGACATGGTCGCCGCCATCGCGAGCCGGTCTGTGGTCCTCGGAGCCGCGTGAGAGCGCCGACTGACCGTCAGTTACTGTCGCGGTCTCGAGCCGTTGCGGCATCCAGAGCGGGCCTGACCGGGGCTCACGACGCCGGTTACACCGTCTACCTGGCGATCCTGGTAATGGTGATCGTGGCCGTTCCACTCCTCCGCACGTTGGTTCTCGCGCTGTCGAATCCGGTTGCCCTGGCCGCCATAATGTCCCCGGATGGTTATCGTGCCGTCGGCGTCAGTGCGGCGATCCTGGCGGCGGGCGCGCTCCTGGCCGCTCGAACACGAGGACCGGTCGTCCCCAGTCCCTTCCTGACCGAGTTCCTCGCGGGAAGCGGACTCCCCCGCAGCCGCACCCTGGCCCGTCAGTTCTTGGTCACGGCCGTGGTGACGACACTGGCTGCCGTCACGACCTCCGGACTTATCGTGGGGGCGGTGCTGCTCGACACACCATCGGTTGCCGTGCCGGGCGCACTCCTGGTGCTCGGCTCCGCGTCGTACGCCGTCGTGTTGGCGATGCTCTCGCTGATCGGGCAGAGCTGTCCTCGCCGCGTGACCACTCCCCTGGCCCTGGTCATCCTCTCCGGTGGGCTGGCCGTCGCCTTCGGGCTCGATATTGTCACGCTGACGACACCCTGGGGCTGGCTGGCCCTGCTCTGGCAGTCGCTGGGCCCCGACTCGACGATCACCTGGTGGCCAGCCGGTGCGCTCGCCCTGTCGCCGCTGTCCTTCCTGGCAGCTCCGGCTCTGTTGAACCGCCTGCGCCTGGCTGAACTCATGGCGCAGTCTCGTCGTTGGCAGACAATCGGCACCCTGGTGCAGACCGGCGACGTCGCCGGAGCGACCGGCGCGCTTCGGGCGCCACCGACACGAGGCAGGCACCTCCGGATCGTGTTCACGGGCCCGTTGCCGGTGGCGATTCTTCAACGCGACCTCGGTGCGGCACGGCGGTTCCCCGCGCGGACTGCGCTCGGATCGCTGGTTCTCTTCGGAGCCGGCTGGTTGAGCGCACAAACCGGATCGGCCCCGGCCGGCGTCGACTGGATTGCCGCCCTGGCCGGCTCGTTTCTGGCCTATCTCTCCGTCGGTGTGTTCTGCGATGGGCTGCGAAACGCGAATGAGAACGCGCGGTCATCCGTTTACGGCTGGAGCGCCGTGAAAATGATCGGTTCGCATGCGCTCCTCCCCGTGCTCGCGTGCTTCATCTTCGGATCGGCGGGCACCGTAGTGGCCACGTCTTTCGGGGCGCCGGTCGCCGCCTTGGCCTGGTGGCTGCTGTTGTCGATCTTCGTCGTCGCAGTGCGGATTCTGGACTGCGCCAAAGGACCCATGCCGATCGGCCTGCTCCTGCCCATCCCCACACCGGTGGGCGATGTCGCCATCCTGAACGTGATTGCCTGGCAGGCCGACGCCCTCATCATCGTGCTCACCGCAGCAGGCGCACTGACCGTCCTCCATGCAGCCACCGGTCCCGCCTCGGCAGTGTGGCTGACTCTCTGCATCGGAATCGTCGGTGCACTGGCCGGGCGCCGCATCCGTGCCCTGACTGCATAACGAAGATGCGGGCAGCGCGGCGGTTCGCGCCCTGCGGCCCCTGAACGGTTCCTGAGCGGATGCAATGCCACTCGCGTATGCAAGGGCCCCAAGCCACTGCCGTCCGAGGAGAGTCCGTCTGAGGGCCGCTGAGCAGCCAGCGCCGACAAGACCCGGGCAGAAAAAAACCCCAACCGTAAGAACAGGCTGGGGGAGTGACGCGAATTACTGTGGAGCCACGGGGAATCGAACCCCGGACCTCCTGCTTGCAAAGCAGGCGCTCTACCAATTGAGCTATGGCCCCGAACCGTTTCTCGCACGGGGCGGGAATCTGGCGGAGATGTAAGGCTATGAAGTCATACGTGGGGATACCGGGATTTGAACCTGGGACCTCTTCGTTATCAGCGAAGCGCTCTAACCAACTGAGCTATATCCCCCTATTGGGCAGGTTTCAGACTAACGGAAACCGGCGAAAAGTCCCAATCGAGGCCGGCTGGCGACCCCGATCGGGAATTCGACGGTCAGTTGTTGGTGAATCCGACGAGCAGGCCGCCGGTGACCTTGACGCTCAGGTTGTACAGCACGGCGAAAATTGCGCCGAGCGCGGTGATGACGACGGTGTTGATGACCGCCACGACAACCGCGAAGCCCATGACATTGCCGATCGACAGAATCGTGGTCAGCTGCGAGGAGCTTCCCGCGATATCGGTGTACAGGGCGTCGATCTGGGTGAAGATCCCGGTTCCGTTCAGCACGGTGAAGGTCAGGAACGTCGCGACGATAGTCACAACGGCCAGGCACACCGCAATCAGGAAGGACAGTTTGACAGCCGACCAAAAGTCGACGTACACAAGCTTGAGACGTACCTGCTTAGACGTGGTTGCACCTCGGCTCGATTTTTTTGCCAGTTTCTCGGCGACACTACTCATCTGCTGATTCTACTTTCCCCGGTTCGCTTTCCGTTGCCGCCTCAATTTCGACGACCAGATTGCGCTCGGTGTTCTTCGCGATCGCGATGATCCTGTCTTCGCTAGCGAACTTTGCAAAAACGACGCCCATGGTGTCCCGGCCCTTGGCCGGCACTTCGGCGACGTCAGAGCGTACCACCTTGCCGCTGGCGAGGACCACGAGAACCTCGTCCTCCTCGTCCACGATGATGGCACCGACCAGGTCGCCGCGGTCGTCGTTGAGCTTGGCCACCTTGATGCCCAGGCCACCACGGTTCTGCAGGCGGTACTGGTCGGCGGAGGTGCGCTTGGCGTAACCACCCTCGGTGACAACGAACACGAAACCGTCGTCGGAGACCACCGAAGCGTCGAGCAGGGTGTCGTCGCCGCGGAAATGCATGCCGATCACACCGGAGGTGCTGCGGCCCATCGGGCGCAGGGTGTCGTCCGATGCGGTGAAGCGGATCGACATGCCCTTGCGGGAGACCAGCAGCAGGTCGGAGTCTTCGTCGACGAGCAGCGCGGAGACGAGTTCGTCCCCCTCGCGCAGCTTGATCGCGATGATGCCGCCGGTGCGGTTGGTGTCGTATTCGCTGAGCGCGGTCTTCTTGATCAGACCCTCGCGGGTGGCCAGGGTGAGGTACTGGGCCACGCCGTAGTCGCGGATGTCGAGGATCTGCGCGATCTCTTCGCCCGGCTGCAGCGCGAGCAGGTTCGCCACGTGCTGACCCTTGGCGTCGCGGCCGGCTTCGACGGCCTCGTAGGCCTTGGCACGGTAGACCCGGCCGGTGTTCGTGAAGAACAGGAGCCAGTGGTGGGTGGTGGTGACGAAGAAGTGCTCCACCACATCGTCGGCGCGCAGCTGCGCACCCTTGACACCCTTGCCGCCGCGGTGCTGGTTGCGGTAGTTGTCGCTGCGCGTGCGCTTGATGTAGCCGCCACGGGTGACGGTGACCACCATCTCCTCTTCGGGGATGAGGTCTTCGATCGACATGTCGCCGTCGAAGCCGAACATGATCTCGGTGCGGCGGTCGTCGCCGAACTTGGCGGTGATGTCAGTGAGTTCCTCGCTGACGATGGTGCGCTGACGCTCCGGGCTGGCCAGGATCGACTTGAACTCGACGATCTGCAGTTCCAGTTCGGCGGCCTGGTCGATGATCTTCTGACGCTCGAGTGCGGCCAGACGGCGCAGCTGCATGGTGAGAATCGCGTCGGCCTGGAGCTTGTCGACCGTGAGCAGGTCCATCAGGCCCTCGCGGGCGTCGTCCACGGTGGGGGAGCGGCGGATCAGGGCGATGACCTCGTCGAGCGCGTCGAGCGCCTTGAGGTAACCGCGCAGGATGTGCGCATCCGCTTCGGCCTTGTTCAGCCGGAACTGGGTGCGACGCACAATGACGTCGATCTGGTGGGCTACCCAGGCGCTGATGAAGCCGTCCAGGGCGAGGGTGCGCGGGATGCCGTCGACGATCGCGAGCATGTTCGCGCCGAAGTTCTCCTGCAGCGGGGTGTGCTTGTACAGGTTGTTCAGCACGACCTTGGCCACGGCATCGCGCTTGAGCACGATCACGAGGCGCTGGCCGGTGCGGCCGCTGGTCTCGTCGCGGATGTCGGCGATGCCGGTGATCTTGGCGTCCTTGACCAGATCGGCGATCTTGATCGCCAGGTTGTCCGGGTTCACCTGGTACGGCAGCTCGGTGATGACCAGGCAGGTGCGACCCTGCAGTTCCTCGATGTTCACGACGGCGCGCATCGTGATCGACCCGCGGCCGGTGCGGTACGCGTCCTGGATGCCCTTGATGCCCAGGATCTGCGCGCCGGTGGGGAAGTCCGGGCCCTTGATGCGCTGGATGAGCGCTTCGAGGAGCTCTTCGCGGCTGGCGTCGGGGTTGTCCAGGTACCACAGCGCTCCGGCAGCGACCTCGCGCAGGTTGTGCGGCGGGATGTTGGTGGCCATTCCGACGGCGATGCCGACGGAACCGTTGACCAGCAGGTTCGGGAACCGGGCGGGCAGCACGGTGGGCTCGAGGGTGCGGCCGTCGTAGTTGTCCTGGAAGTCGACGGTGTCCTCGTCGATGTCGCGCACCATCTCGAGGGCCAGCGGGGCCATCTTCGTTTCGGTGTATCGCGGGGCGGCGGCACCGTCGTTGCCGGGGGAGCCAAAGTTGCCCTGGCCGAGCGCCAGCGGGTACCGGAGGCTCCACGGCTGCACGAGGCGCACGAGCGCGTCGTAGATGGAGGAGTCACCGTGCGGGTGGAACTGGCCCATCACGTCGCCGACGACGCGGGCGCACTTGGAGAACGCCTTGTCGGGGCGGTAACCGCCGTCGTACATGGCGTAGATGACGCGGCGGTGCACGGGCTTCATGCCGTCACGCACGTCGGGCAGCGCACGGCCCACGATGACGCTCATGGCGTAGTCGAGGTAGGAGCGCTGCATTTCCAGCTGCAGGTCGACCTGGTCGATCTTGCCGTGCTGGGTCAGGTGCTTGGCCGCCGCAGCCGCGTCTGCCGCGATGACGGCTTCCTCGGGGGTGCCGCCGGTGGTGTCGTCAGATGTCAAGGAAACGCACGTCCTTCGCGTTCTTCTGGATGAAGTTGCGTCGGGATTCGACGTCTTCGCCCATCAGGGTGGAGAAAATTTCATCGGCGGCTGCCGCGTCATCCAGGGTCACCTGGAGCAGGGTGCGGGACTCGGGGGCCATCGTGGTCTCCCACAGCTCCTTGTAGTCCATCTCGCCCAGACCCTTGTAGCGCTGGATGCCGTTGTCCTTGGGGATCCGCTTGCCGGCGGCGGCGCCGTCGGCCAGCAGGGCATCCCGCTCGGCGTCGGAGTAGACGTACTCGTGGGCCGAGTTCGACCACTTGAGCCGGTACAACGGCGGCTGGGCGAGGTACACGTAGCCGAGGTCGATCAGCGGGCGCATGTACCGGAACAGCAGAGTCAGCAGCAGGGTGGTGATGTGCTGGCCGTCGACGTCGGCATCGGCCATCAGCACGATCTTGTGGTACCGCACCTTGTCCGGGTTGAAGTCCTCGCCGAGTCCCGCGCCGAACGCGGTGATCATGGCCTGCACCTCGGCATTGGCGAGGGCCCGGTCGAGCCGTGCCTTCTCCACGTTGAGGATCTTGCCGCGCAGCGGCAGGATCGCCTGGGTCTCGGGGTTGCGGCCCTGCACGGCGGAGCCGCCGGCCGAGTCACCCTCGACGATGAAGATTTCGGAGGAGGCCGGGTCCTTGCTCTGGCAGTCCTTGAGCTTGCCGGGCATGCCGCCACCCTCGAGCAGGCCCTTGCGGCGGGCGGTCTCCCGTGCCTTCCGGGCGGCCATCCGGGCCGTCGCGGCCTGCAGAGACTTGCGGATGATCTCGCGCGCCTGCACCGGGTTGCGGTTGAACCAGTCGGAGAGCTGATCGCCGACGACCCGCTGCACGAATGCCTTGGCCTCCGTGTTGCCCAGCTTGGTCTTGGTCTGGCCTTCGAACTGCGGTTCGGCGAGCTTGATCGACACGACCGCGGTCAGGCCTTCACGTACGTCGTCACCGGAGAGGTTGTCGTCCTTCTCCTTGAGAATGCCCTTTTCCCTGGCGTACTTGTTCACCAGGGTGGTCAGTGCGGCGCGGAAGCCTTCTTCGTGGGTGCCACCCTCGTGGGTGTTGATCGTGTTCGCGTAGGTGTGCACGCTTTCGGTGTACGCGGTGGTCCACTGCATGGCCACTTCGAGCGCGATCTTGCGCTCGGTGTCCTCGAATTCGAAGGAGATGATCTCGTCGTTGACCAGCTCGGCCTTCTTGGCACGGTTGAGGTAGGCGACGTAGTCCATCAGGCCCTGCTCGTACAGGAACGAGTTGGTCAGCGGCTTGTCTTCGGCGTCGCGGCTCTCGGCGCGGTCGTCGGTGAGCGTCAGGCGCAGGCCCTTGTTGAGGAAGGCCATCTGCTGGAAGCGGGCGCGGAGCGTCTCGTAGTCGAACACGACGGTTTCGAAGGTCTCGGTGCTCGGCCAGAAGGTGATCGTGGTGCCGGTCTCGCCGGACACCTCGTCCTGGCTGAGGGACTCGTTGGGCACACCGTTGTGGAAGCTCTGGCGCCACACGTGGCCCTGGCGGCGCACCTCGACCTCGAGGCGGCTGGAGAGGGCGTTGACCACGGAGCTGCCGACACCGTGCAGACCACCGGAGACGGCGTAACCGCCACCGCCGAATTTTCCGCCGGCGTGCAGGACCGTCAGCACGACCTCGACGGTCGACTTGCCTTCGGCCTTGTGGATGTCCACGGGGATGCCGCGGCCGTTGTCCTGCACCCGCACGGCGCCGTCGGCGAGGATGCGGATGTCGATCGTGTCGCAGTACCCGGCGAGGGCCTCGTCGACGGAGTTGTCGACGATCTCGTAGACCAGGTGGTGCAAACCGCGGGGCCCGGTTGAACCGATGTACATTCCGGGGCGTTTGCGAACAGCTTCGAGGCCTTCGAGAACCTGAATGTCCTCTGCGCCGTATGCGTGCTCCGGCTCGGTTTTCGGTTCAATTGTCATGTGAAATTGGGCTCCTGACCGTCGCACAGGCGACCCTTCAGCCTACCAAACG
>Ga0247806_10000919_pt1 | contig 15621 bp, 14 predicted proteins | sample UWRJL059202B1_FD_179935 | JGI IMG/M metagenome (GOLD analysis project Ga0247806, IMG submission 179935) | Plant litter microbial communities from Arlington Agricultural Research Station in Wisconsin, United States - UWRJ-L059-202B-1 | ecosystem: Environmental > Terrestrial > Plant litter >... | reverse complement strand
TGAAATGGGCGGCGACATTGCCGCTTTTGTCCCGCAAATCGTTCTCAAGGCCCTCAAAAGCAAATGATCACCATCACTCGCCGCCTGTTTGGTGCCCTCGTCATCGGCGCTGCTGCGCTGGGCGCCCTCCCGGCTTTCGCCCAGACCGGTACGCCGCACCTGATCCTGACGCTGCCAGCGGGTGTCGTCGATATCGAATTGCTCCCCGCCATTGCCCCCAAGCACGTCGAGCGCGTCGTGACGCTGACCAATGAGGGCTTTTACAATGGCATCGTGTTTCACCGCGTGATCGACGGCTTCATGGCGCAAACCGGCGATCCAACCGGCACCGGCATGGGCGGCTCGGAACTGCCTGACGTCGAGGCCGAATTCAACAAAGAGAGCTTCGCGCGCGGCGTCCTCGGCGCTGCCCGCTCGCAGGATCCCAATTCGTTCAACTCCCAGTTCTTCATCACCCTGGGCGACGCCAGCTTCCTCGATGGCCAGTACACGGTCTTTGGCAAGGTCGTTTCCGGTATGGAAGCCGTCGATGCCCTGAAGAAGGGTCCCGCCGAACAGAACGGCCAGGTCGTCGATCCCGACAAGATCGTCGAAGCCAAGATCGAGTACAAGTAACGGGCAGGGCGCCTCTCAGGGGCTTTCCTTACGCTCAAAGGTCAGGCGCGGGCCGACGAAAACCGCCCCCGCCCAACCTTGCACCAAACGCCCGATAGCCTTACATGCGGGCCACAATTCCAAACGAAAGTTGCAAAATGGCCGAGATCACCGATCCCGAAAACACCCTCGTCATCGAAACCACCAAGGGCAATGTCGTCATCGCCATGCGTCCCGACCTGGCGCCAAACCATGTCGCCCACATCAAGAAGCTGGCACGTGAAGGCTTTTACGATGGCGTGGTGTTTCACCGCGTGATCGACGGTTTCATGGCCCAGACCGGCTGCCCCGATGGCCGTGGCACCGGGGGTTCGAAGTACCCGAACCTCAAGCAGGAATTCAACGCCGAGCCACACGTTCGCGGCACCGCATCGATGGCGCGCGCGCAGAGCCCCGACTCGGCCAATTCGCAGTTCTTCATCTGCTTCGGCGACGCACCCTTCCTCAACAAACAGTACACCGTTTGGGGCCAGGTCATCGAAGGCATGGAACACGTCGACCAGATCAAGCGCGGCGAGCCCGTCATCAACCCGGACAAGATGGTTTCGGTCAAAGTCGCGGCGGACATCGCTGCTTGATCTGCCGATCTGATCGCTGCCACGACCATTACCCCCGGGCTCGACCCGGGGGTTGTTTTTGGCTAATTCTTGGCACTCGTTTCGAGTCTCTCCGGCCAAGGACACCCAAGTGCGCATGGACACAATTCTCTGGGCACTGATGGGCATCGTCGCCGGCGCCTGCATCGCCACCCAGGCGCCGATCAATGCGCAGCTCGGCCGAAATCTCGGCGTGCCGATCGCTGCGGCCGGCGTGTCGTTCGTCGCGGGCGCCATCCTGCTGTGGACCATCGCCTTCATCTATTCCAGCGCCGCCGCCATCCCGATCAATTTCAGTGCGCCGGCCCCATGGACGTTTATTGCCGGCGGCGTGCTCGGCGCCTTCTATGTGTTCTCCAACATCACGCTGACCCCGATGATCGGCACTGCGGCCGTGATGGCGCTCTCGGTTGCCGGCCAGTTGATCGGCGGTCTGTTCCTCGACAAGATCGGTTTCATGGGCATGGCCGTGCGCGAAATCTCGCTGGGCCGTGTTGCCGGCGCCGTCCTGCTGGTGGTTGGCGCCCTGATGATCCGGGTCCTTTAGTCTGCTGCCGACCAGTGCTAAGGCAAATCCATGCGCGTATCCGATTTTGACTTCGACCTGCACGAATCCCTGATTGCCCTGCATCCGGCTGAGCCCCGCGATTCCGCGCGGCTTCTGCTCGTCGATCCGGCCAAGGGCCTGTCCGACCACCATGTGCCCGATCTGCTGTGGCTGCTCAGGGATGGCGACGTGCTCGTGGTCAACGACACCCGCGTGCTGCCGGCCGAGTTGCGCGGCACCCGCATTCGTGGCGAAAACCGCTCCACCGTCTCGTTCAATTTGCACAAGCGCGTCGATGCCCACACCTGGCGCGCTTTCGCCCGTCCGGCCAAGCGCCTGGCGCTGCTCGACCGGCTCGAACTGGGCAATGGGGCTGCCGACGCGCTGACCGCACAGGTTGCCGGCAAGGGCGACACCGGCGAAATCACGCTCGAATTCGATCTGGGCGGTGCGCAACTCGACGAGGCCATCAAGGCCCACGGTGCCATGCCGCTGCCGCCTTATATCGGCGCCAAACGCGGCGTCGAGGAGCGCGATCTGGTGGACTACCAGACAGTCTACGCCGCCAATGACGGCGCTGTCGCGGCTCCGACGGCGGGCCTGCATTTCACCGAGAGCCTGCTCCAGCAACTCGCCGACAAGGGTGTCACCGTCGAGCGCGTCACGCTGCACGTTGGGGCAGGGACCTTCCTGCCGATGAAAGTCGACGACACCGAAGACCACGTCATGCACGCCGAATGGGGCGAACTGACCCAAGCCACCGTCGAGCGCATCAACGTCAGGCGCGCCGCCGGGGGCCGCGTCATCGCCGTCGGCACCACGAGCCTGCGCCTGCTTGAAACCGCCTCGCGCGCCACCGGCTCCTTGCAGCCGTTCATCGGCGACACCGACATCTTCATCACCCCGGGCTTCAAGTTTGCCACGGTCGACGCGCTGATGACCAATTTTCACCTGCCCAAATCGACGCTGTTCATGCTGGTGTCAGCCTTCGCCGGCATGGATCTGATGCGGCAGGCCTACGAGCACGCGATACGCGACGGCTACCGGTTCTATTCCTACGGCGACTCCTCGCTGCTATTGCGGGCGGATGATGCAACGCGGGAGGTTTAGTGACGTCCGAGAGAACCCCCACCTAGCCTCCCCCTGATAAGGGGGAGGAACAGTTTTGGGTGCTATCGAAGATCGTGCCCCACCCGCCGTGCAGTCCCTCCCCCTACCAGGGGGAGGCTAGGTGGGGGTGCAACGTACGCAGCCCAAACGGACGACGCTCTTCCTGTCGCCCACCCACAACAGTTGTCCCCTCCCGCACAACCCGCTAGAACGCGCGCCATGACCGCTTCGACCGCCCAACCCAAACTCGTTACCTTCACCCTTTCCGTAACCGACGGCATGGCGCGGCGCGGCCGCATCGACACGCCGCGCGGCGATATCCAGACGCCGGCCTTCATGCCCGTGGGCACGGTGGGCACCGTCAAGGCGATGTATCCCGATCAGGTCCGCGAGACCGGCGCGGATATTCTCTTGGGCAATACCTATCACCTGATGCTGCGCCCCGGCGCCGAGCGCGTCGCCAAGCTGGGGGGGCTGCACAGTTTCATGGATTGGCAGCGCCCGATCCTCACCGATAGCGGCGGCTTCCAGGTCATGTCGCTGACGCAGTTGCGCAAGCTCAACGAAAAGGGCGTCACCTTCCGCAGCCATATCGACGGGTCGAGCCATGAGCTGACGCCGGAACGTTCGATCGAGATCCAGACGCTGCTCGACAGCGACATCATCATGCAGCTCGACGAGTGCATTGCCTTGCCCGCCGAGCGCAAGGAGATGGAGCGCGCCATGCAGCTGTCGCTGCGCTGGGCCGATCGCTCCAAGACTGCGTTCAACAACCAGGCCAATCGGGCGCTGTTCGGCATCGTGCAGGGCGGCGACGATCCCGAGTTGCGCGTGCAATCGGCGCAGGGTCTCAAATCCATCGGCTTTGATGGTTACGCCGTCGGAGGCCTAGCCGTGGGCGAGCCGCAGGAGGTGATGTTCCGCGTCATCGAGAACATCACGCCCGAGCTGCCCACCGATCGCCCGCGCTATCTGATGGGCGTCGGCAAGCCCGACGATATACTGGGCGCCATCGGGCGGGGCATCGACATGTTCGATTGCGTCCACCCAACCCGTGCTGGCCGGCATGGCCATGTCTATACCCGGTTTGGCGTCATCAATCTGAAGAACGCCCGGCATAAGGAAGATCATCGTCCGATCGACGAGGCATCGCCCAATCCCAATTGCCGCCGCTGGAGCCGCGCCTATCTGCATCATCTGGTCAGGACGGAAGAGATTTTGGGCGCGATGATCCTTTCCCAGATCAATCTGGCCTATTATCAAGAGCTGGTGCAGGGCTGCCGCGTTGCCATCGAAGCCGGACGCTTCTCCGATTTTGCGGCAGAGACCCGTGCGGCCTGGGCTGCCGGCGATCTGGCCGTCCTCTAAATTCAAACAAGGGTTCTTCGACATGGCAAAATCTGGACGCAAGGCCGGTTTCTCAAGCCTCGACAAGCACCGCAAGCGGCTTGAAGACCAGCCGATGCGCGTCCAGTTCGCGGTCGATCCCAATCGCTTCAAGCGCTATTCGGCCACCGGCGCCGGCATCCTGCTCGATTATTCCAAGAACCGCATCGACGAAGACGTCATGGCCGCGCTGTTCGAATTGGCCCGCGCTGCCGGCGTCGAAGAGCGCCGCGACCAGATGTGCGAAGGCGAGCACATCAACATCACCGAAGACCGCGCCGTGATGCACATGGCGCTGCGCTATCAGGGCGACCATCCCGTGCCGGTCGATGGCAAGGACGTGATGCCCGACGTGCGCGACGTGCTCGCCGCCATCGGCAATTACACCGACGCCGTCCGTTCCGGCCAGATCCGCGGCCACGGCGGCGAGCAGTTCACCGACGTGGTCAATATCGGCATCGGCGGCTCGGACCTCGGCCCCGCCATGGTGACGCTGGCGCTCGAGCCTTACACCCGTGCCGATCTGCGTGCCCATTACGTGTCCAACGTCGATGGCGCTCATATCCACGACACGCTCAAGCGCCTCGATCCCAAAAAGACGCTGTTCATCGTCGCCTCGAAAACCTTCACCACCGACGAAACCATGACGAACGCCAATTCGGCGCGGGAATGGATCGCCGATACGCTGGGCGAAGAGGCCGTTCCGAACCACTTCGCCGCCGTCTCCACCAATATTCCGGCCTGCGCCAAGTTCGGCATCCGCGAGGACCGCATTTTTGGTTTCTGGGACTGGGTTGGCGGTCGCTATTCGGTGTGGTCGGCCATCGGCTTGCCGATTGCCCTGGCCGTCGGCTACGACAATTTCTCCAAATTCCTCGCTGGCGCCGACGCCATGGACCGTCACTTCCTGACCACGCCGCTGGAGCAAAACCTGCCAGTCATCATGGCCATGCTGGGCGTCTGGTATCGCAACGTCTGGGGTTTCTCGACCCATGCCGTTTTGCCCTATGACCAGCGCCTGAGCCGCTTTGCCGCCTATTTGCAGCAGCAGGACATGGAATCCAACGGCAAGTCGGTGACCCTGTCCGGCAAGCCCGTCAAATGGTCCACTGGCCCGATCGTCTGGGGCGAGCCCGGCACCAATGGCCAGCACGCCTTCTATCAGTTGATCCATCAGGGTACCGACGTCATCCCCGCCGACTTCCTGATCGCTGCGCGGCCACACGAATCGCTGCCGCCGCACCACGACAAGCTCGTCGCCAACGTCTTGGCGCAGTCCGAGGCCCTCATGCTCGGCAAGACCGCCGAGGAAGTGGTGGGCGAGCTCAAGGCGCAGGGCCTCGACAAGGACAAGATCGCCGAACTCACCCCGCACAAGGTGTTCCCCGGCAATCGTCCGTCCAACACGCTGTTTTACGAGCAACTCACGCCCGAAACGCTGGGCTCGCTCGTCGCACTTTACGAGCACAAGGTGTTCACCCAGGGCGTCATCTGGAACGTCAATTCCTATGACCAGTGGGGCGTGGAACTGGGCAAGCAATTGGCCAAGGCACTGCTGCCCAAGGTCGAAGGCAAACAGAGCGGTGAAGGGCACGACAGCTCCACCCAAGGCCTGCTAGCCTATTACCTGGCCAACAAATGACCATCACGACCGACGAGCAACTCGAAAAGCTCAAGGCCATCGGCCGCATCTGCGCCATCACCCGCGACGCCATGGCTTCGGCCATGCGTCCGGGCATGACGACGCTGGAGCTCGACGAAATCGGCGCCAAACTCCTCGCCGAGAACGGCGCTTTTTCCGCTCCCATCGTCACCTATGATTTCCCCGGCGCCACCTGCATTTCGGTCAATGAAGAAATCGCCCACGGCATCCCCGGCGACCGCGTGCTGCGCGAAGGGGATCTGGTCAACATCGACGTCTCCGCCGTCAAAGATGGCGTATTCGCCGACACCGGCGCGTCTTTCGTACTAGGCGAGGGCGACAAGCGCCTCGTGACCTTGTGCCGCGACGGCAAGAAAGCCATGTGGGCCGGCATCGCCGCCGTCAAGGCTGGCGCGCCGCTGGCCGACATCGGCAACGCCATCGGCCAGTTCGCCAAAAAAGGCGGCTATACCCTGATCCGAAACCTCGCCAGCCACGGCGTCGGCGACAGCCTGCACGACGATCCCGGCGAGATTTCCACCTGGCCCGACAAATCCGAACGCCGCCGCATGACCAATGGCCTCGTCTTCACCATCGAGCCGTTTTTGTCCCTCGGCGGCAAAATGGCGGACCAAAAGACCGCCAACGACGAGTGGACGCTCATCAGCCGCCCATCGGCTCCATGCGTTCAGTACGAGCACACCATCGTCGCCACCCCGCGCGGCGCCGTCGTGGTGACGCTGGCGGCTTGAACGGCTCCCAGATACTCATCGCCTAGCTCTGCTTCGGCGCCACGAATGGCCCTGTTCGGCTTCTAACGGTTGCGCACCCACCGAGCGTCACCCTCGGGCTTGACCCGAGGACACTGCACTTAGATCCCAACCGCCAGTATGGAGTCCTCGGGTCACGCCCGAGGGTGACGACCGAGTGCGTGGGCGCGCAAGTGCCCAAAGTTAATCTCCCATTAACCAGCCCTCTCGTTGTCCCCATAGTTCCCACAGCACACTGTGGACAAGAACAAACAAAGAACTTATAAGAACATTATAGCAACAGGAGACGCAAATGCTGACTTTCTTGAAAGACTTCGCTGCCTTCGTGACCCTGGGCGCATTCACCATCGGCTCGCTGACCTGGATGGACCTGTTCACCAGAATGGTATGAGCCACGCCTGTGGATTTGACCCGGAGCCGGTTACAGACTCGGGCCGCGAGGTGATATGGGTGGACCCATGAGCGGTCCCGGTTTTATCCATCTCCACGTCCATTCGGCCTATTCCCTGCTGGAAGGCGCCTTGCAGCTTGAGGCGATTCTCAAGCTCGCCGCCGCTGACAACCAGCCAGCTTTGGGCGTAGCCGATACCGGCAATCTGTTCGGCGCGCTGGAATTCTCCGAAAAAGCGGCCAAGAAGGGCATCCAGCCGCTGGCGGGCGTCGAACTCACCATCGATTTTGCCGCCGCCGAGGAGCGCATTTCCGAACGCGGCCACGTCGCCTGGGCCGGCAAGTCCAGCGTCGTGCTGCTCGCCCAGACCGAAACCGGCTTTGAAAACCTGTCGCGCCTCGTCTCCAAGGCTTATCTCGAAAGCGAGGACGGCGTTGCGCGCGCCAAGCTCGACTGGCTGAGCCGGGCAGGGCTCGAGGGCCTGATTTGCCTCACCGGCGGCCCCGAAGGCGCCATCGACATGGCCTTTGCCAACGGCCAGGACGCCAACGCCATCCGCCGCCTCGATCGCCTGGCCGATCTGTTCGGCGACCGCCTCTACATGGAATTGCAACGCCACGGCCGTCCCGCCGAAGCCCAGGTCGAGCCGCGCCTGATCGACTACGCCTACGCCAAGGGCATCCCGCTCGTCGCGACCAACGAACCGTTCTTCAAATCCATCGCGGAATACGAAGCCCACGACGCGCTGCTGGCCATCGCGGGTGGCACCGTTTTGGCCCAGACCGCCCGCCGCAAGCTCAACGACCAGTATTATTTCAAGACCCGCGCCGAAATGGCGGAGCTATTCTCCGACATTCCCGAAGCTTTGGACTCGACCGTCGAAATCGCCCAGCGCGTGTCGTATCGCCCGCGCACCCGAGCGCCCATTCTGCCCAAGTTCGCCGCCGCGCCCGATCTCAGCGACGCCGATGCGGTCGCTGTGGAAGCCCAGGCACTGCGCGACATGGCGGAGGAGGGGCTGCGCAATCGCCTCGCCGCCACCGGGCCGGCTCCCGGCAAGACCGAAGAGGAATACTGGCAGCGCCTCGAGTTCGAGCTCGACATCATCCAGTCGATGAAGTTCCCCGGCTACTTCCTTATAGTTGCTGACTTTATTCGCTGGTCAAAATCCCAGGGCATTCCGGTCGGCCCCGGCCGTGGCTCGGGCGCTGGCTCGCTCGTCGCCTACGCCACCACCATTACCGACCTAGACCCGCTCGCCTACAATCTGCTGTTCGAACGCTTCCTCAATCCGGAACGCGTTTCCATGCCCGACTTCGACATCGATTTCTGCCAGGACCGGCGCGAAGAGGTCATTCGCTACGTCCAGAAGAAATACGGCTCCGAGCAGGTCGCGCAGATCATCACCTTTGGAACGCTGCAGGCCCGCGCCGTGCTGCGCGACGTCGGCCGCGTGCTGCAAATGCCCTATGGCCAGGTCGATCGCCTGTGCAAGCTGGTGCCCGCCAATCCGGCCGATCCGTTCTCCATCGACCGCACGATGAAGGAAATCCCCGCCTTCAAGGCCATGGCCGACGAAGACGAAACCGTCGCTGATCTCGTCGCCATCGCGCGCAATCTCGAAGGCCTGTTCCGCCACGCCTCGACCCACGCCGCTGGCATCATCATCGGCGATCGCCCGCTGCAGGATCTGGCGCCGCTTTACCGCGACCCGCGCTCAGATATGCCGGTGTGCCAGTACAACATGAAGTGGAGCGAGGCAGCGGGCCTCGTCAAGTTCGATTTCCTCGGTCTCAAGACCCTGACCACCGTGCAATACGCGGTCAATATGGTGAACCTCGACGGCGGCAATTTCCGCATCGAGGACATCGCCATCGACGACAAGCCGACCTACGATCTGTATGCCCGCGGCGACACGTTCGGCGTGTTCCAGGTGGAAGGCGCCGGCATGCGCCGGGCGCTCGTCGATATGAAGCCCGACCGCTTCGAGGATATCATCGCTCTCGTCGCGCTGTATCGCCCGGGCCCGATGGACAATATTCCCCTGTTCAACGACCGTAAGCACGGCCGCGAAGACGTCGAATATCCTCACCCGGACCTGTCCAAGGTGCTCGACGAAACCTATGGCATCATCGTCTATCAGGAACAGGTGATGCAGATCGCCCAGCTGCTGTCCGGCTATTCGCTCGGCGAAGCCGATATGCTGCGCCGAGCCATGGGCAAGAAGATCAAGTCCGAAATGGACGCCCAGCGCGAGCGTTTCCGCGAAGGCGCCATCAAATATGGCCTGAAAAAAAGCCTCGCCGACACGATTTTCGACCTGCTCGCCAAGTTCGCCAACTACGGCTTCAACAAGAGCCACGCCGCGACTTACGCTCTCGTTTCCTACCAGACCGCCTTCCTGAAAGCCCACCACCCGCACGAATTCCTCGCCGCCTCGATGACGCTCGACATGGGCAACACCGACAAGCTCGCCGAATTCCGCAGCGAGGCCAAGCGCCACAAGATCGAACTCGTCCCCCCCTGCATCAACCGCTCCGAAGTGGTGTTCTCGGTCAAGGACAAGCGGATTTATTATGGCCTCTGCGCCGTCAAGGGCGTCGGCCGCCAGGTCGCCGAACACATCGTCGAGGTGCGCGCCAACACACCCTTCAAGGATCTCGGCGATTTCGCCCGCCGCGTCGATCCACGCATCCTGTCCAAGCGCACCCTCGAAACCCTCGCCAATGCCGGCGCCTTCGACACCATAGTGCCCCGCCGCGAACAGGCCTTCGCCGCCATCGAAGCCATCCTTGGCATGGCCCAGTCCCTCACCGCCGAGCGCAACGAGGGCCAGTGGAACATGTTTGACGTGGGCGAACCCGAGCCCGTCCGCATTCCCGCCGGCATTCCCGACTGGACCACCACCGAGCGCGCCGACCGCGAACTCTCCGCCTTCGGCTTTCACCTCTCGGCTCATCCGCTCGACGCCTATTCCGACATGTTCGAAAAGCTCCGCGTCCAGCGCTGGAACGATTTCGAGCGCGCGGTCAAGGATGGCGCCTCAGCCGGACGCCTTGCCGGCACGATCAGCGGACGCCAGGATCGCCGCACCAAAAAGGGCACGCCGATGATGATCCTGACGCTCTCCGACCAGAGCGGCAGCTATGAAATCATCGCCTTTTCCGAACAGATCAACCAGTTCGGCGCCATGCTGCAGCCCGGCAAATCGGTGATCGTCCAGGTCGGCGCTGACGAACGCGCCGAAGGCGTCAGTCTGCGGCTTCTCTCGGCCGAACCCATCGACGGCATCGCCGACAAGATCGACCGCCGCCTCACCATCTTCGCCCACGACGCCCGGGCCCTGGGCTCCATCGGGGCCCAGCTCAAGCGCGGCGGCGAAGGCTCCGTCAACTTCGTCGTCATCCGCGACAGCGGCGCCCGCGAATACGAAATCGAACTCCCCGGCACCTACCGCCTCACCACCGAAATCGCCGGCGGCATCAAGGCACTGGACGGCGTAACGGATGTGCGGTTTCATTAGCGGGTAATTGGCGGGGTGCTGCAATGGCCAAAAAGCCTACGACTTCGACCACCGTGGCTAGCGCCGCGCCGGTGCTGCTTTCGGGCGACAATCCCAAAATAGCCAAGGGCTATGGCGACGAACCGGTGCAGGCCTATATTGCGGCTTTGCCCGGCTGGAAACAGGACGTGTGCCGCACCTTGGACAAGCTGATTGGGCAGACCATCCCCGGTGTGTCCAAAGCCGTCAAATGGAACTCGCCATTTTATGGCGTGACCCAGGGCGAATGGTTTCTCAGCTTCCACGCCATGACCAAATACATCAAGATCGCCTTCTTCACCGGCGCCGGCCTGTCACCGCCCCCGCCAGAAACCTCGACCCAAGCCAACATCCGCTACTGGCACATCCGCGAGGGCGACACGATCGACGAAAGCCAATTCATCGACTGGCTCCAGCAAGCCAGGCGACTCCCCGGCGTGCGGATGTAATTGGGGGAGGGGCTTTGGCCTCGGTGGCGCTTTAACTTAGGCACCAGCCCAAACCCTTCCAAAGCTGCCCAGACAGCTTTCGACCCCGTCGCAGTCGTTTAGTTGTAAATCTTAAATGCAGACATTCGAATAGTCGTCAGAGACTTCTGCGCTTTCAGTAAAGCGGGTCAAGCTAATGATTATATCAATTGCATTCGCAACATATCGCGTGAACCTATAATCTATGGCTAGCTTTGTTACAGGCGACATCTTTACCCGGACCTCCCCCGACCAGACTTTGAAGGCTTGGGAGCCGTTTTGGGACTGCGTCGGCATACTATTCCATTTTCAGAATTCCGACATCGTGGATGGAGACGAAGAACTGCCGGAGTGGAGGCTTCATTGGGTCTCTGGACTAGCCCTCTTAAGGACTGTCGGTCATGTCCTCGCTAAGGTCGACGCTCGCGACTCCCCGGCCCACGGAGAGGCGGTGAATGGCCTGTGGTCGAAACTAAAGGCTGATAAGCAGTCCGCGGCGATCTTCTGGGAATTTATCGAGGAGGAACGAAACAACCTGCTTAAAACATACACCTTCGGCGCGAAACTTAGTTCGGATGCGGATGGCTACTTCATTGAGTTTGCCGATGGCCAGGATGCTTTCCAGCTATTTCGGGAAGCCGTCTATTGGTGGAGGCACCATCTGGAACTGCTTGAAAAGGAACTGCGAGCAGCACAAGCCAACAGTAAGTCCCCGAAGAAACACTGACTGTCACGCGTCGAGCGGCGATTTACGTGGCAAAAAGCCACGTATAAGTCAAAGCCGCTGACAGACTCGACTTGTAGACGGTTTGGTCAGTGCTAGCCTGTGGCAGGGGGACTCCATGCCAATTCGAAAGATCAACCTAAACGATCTCCAAATTAACAAGGCCAACGACCGGCATGGAGAGTTGGAGAGCGAAGCCATGGCCATTGCTTGGCTCTTTAGCCATCGCGAAGCGCATATGAGAAACCTTGCAAAGGACATTGCCGCAAAGGGCCGAATTTTCGAGATTCCGTTGGTAGTGCCTGAAGGTCGCAAGTTCACGGTGTTTGACGGAAATCGCCGCATAACGTGCCTCAAGCTGCTAAACGAGCCAAGAAGAGCCCCAACTGCCGAACTTCAAGCGTTCTTTGCAGCGCAACGGGCGCTGATTGCGGGGACTTTTCCCGACCAAGTTGAGTGCCAGGTGGAGAGCAACCCCGACCGTGTCGACGAAATCTTATTTCGGCGCCACACCGGAACGCAGAATGGTGTCGGCCAACTAACTTGGGACGACCGCATGAAGGCTACCTTTGTCGGGCGAACCGGCCAAGGTGGCGGCATGAATGTTGCCGACGAGATTGAGACGCTGCTCAAAGAAGCGGGAAAGCTCCCAAAGAAAAGAATACCGCGCTCCACCATGAACCGTCTTCTGTCAGCTGAGCCATTTAGAAATCGACTGGGTTTCAGCGTGAGTAAAGGGAGGTTCGAGTTTACCCACGATGAGGCCACCTCTGTCGAAGCCATGGCGCGTGTGGCAAATGACCTGTCAGAAAAGAAGCTTGTCCTCGGACAAATCTGGGACGTGGATGGGAAGCGCGCATACCTCGATGGACTAGAGCGTGAAGGCGTCCTTCCCACAGCGCATCATTCTCTTCCCGCGAAGATGAGCGGAGCAAAGAGCACCGCTAGCAAGGTCAAGCCCGGTAAACCTCCAAAGCCAACGCTTCGAAAAACGCTGATCCCCCATGTGGAATACTCGCTCACCTGGCCCGGGCGATTGCAGCGGCATCACCATATCTGGGAGGAGCTGCAATTTCACCTGGAGCTTGGGAAACACCCCAATGCGATCTCCGTGCTCTTCCGCGTCTTGCTAGAACTCGCAATGGAGAACTATATCACGCAGGCGCAGGTGCCGATAAATGACCAAGACAAACTGGCGGCGCGCCTTGAAAAGATTGGAAAGCACTTAGCTAGCGCTGGGAAACTTGACCAAAAGCAACTCGGGGTGCTGACGAAGTTCAAGCAATCGGACAAGCTCGTTTCCGCCGACACATTAAACCGCTACGTACACTCGCCAAATTTCGCCCCTTCACCCGAACACCTAGCATCTATGTGGGATAGCTTAGCCGACGTGATAGTTCTTTGTTTGCGGGCATAACAATCAGCATTTTTTGGCAGCTTCTTTTAGTCTCCTATCTGTAGCGCACTGTCAGCTTCCCACCCCATTCATTACATTTTAGCCTCGCCATACCCAAATCTATCCCGCTTATCCTCACCCCTTTGCCCCGTGGCATACTCCGCACACCAACCTGGATTGACGTGTGGCGCTGCAGCGAACGGTGGTCGGGGTGGTGTCGTGCGGATGCGTCGCTGCATCCAAAGGTTCGTGAACCGGCCGCACCCCTTAAAGGACCGGGGAGCGCGAGCAACCGGAGCTGTTCCAAAAAGCGGCAGCCCCGAGGCGGTCTTCGTCTCACTAAAAAATCAAACACGAGGCGAAAGCCGCCTCGGGGCCCATGCGTTATCATGACATCCGCACACAGGCGGCGCTTTGGCTCGCCCGTCGCTTGCCTTTCCCGGTTGCTTGCCCTATATCGCGCAGGCGTCTGACAACGTGTCAGCGCGATTTCACACACGAGGTGAGGATTTTCGGGAAACCGAAATCCATCCGGTGACAGGGAACTGTCGCAAGGCCTCGTGGCGGCATCAACCGGTAAACAGGAGCAGCCATCATGGCACTGCCCGAATTTTCTATGCGTCAACTGCTTGAAGCAGGCGTTCACTTTGGTCACCAGAAGCACCGCTGGAACCCCAAGATGGAGCGCTATATTTTCGGCGTTCGCAACGACATCCACATTCTCGATCTGAGCCAGACCGTGCCGGCCCTGAGCCGCGCGCTGCAGCTGATTTCGGACACCGTTGCCGATGGCGGCCGCGTGCTGTTCGTTGGCACCAAGCGTCAGGCCGCTCCCCTGGTTGCCGAGGCTGCCAAGCAGTCGGCGCAGTACTATGTGAACTCCCGCTGGCTCGGCGGCACGCTGACCAACTGGCAGACCATTTCGAACTCGATTTCACGTCTGCGTACGCTCGAATCGATGAGCGAAGACGATCTGGCGCTCCGCACCAAGAAGGAACGCCTGATGATGTCCCGCGAGCAGGAACGCCTCGAGCGTGACCTTGGCGGCATCAAGGACATGGGCAACGTTCCATCGCTCCTGTTCGTCATCGACACCAACAAGGAAGCCAACGCGATCAAGGAAGCCCGTCGCCTGGGCATTCCAGTGATCGCCATCGTCGACACGAACTCCGATCCCGATATCGTCGATTATGCCATCCCCGGCAATGACGACGCCTCGCGCGCTCTCGAGCTCTATGTGTCGCTGGTCTCCCGCGCTGCGATCGACGGCATTGGCCGTTCGTCCTCGGCTCTGGGTGCCGACGTCGGTGCGTCCGATCGCGCCCCGATCGAAGACCTGCCAGCCGAAGCTGCGCCTGCCGCTTAAGTCGCGCAAGCGACATCGTTTTGTTCTAAACCATGCGGCCCCACACACCGGGGCCGCCGAAAGGTATTATCATGGTTGAAATTACTGCAGGCCTCGTCAAGCAGCTCCGCGACTCCACTGGCGTCGGCATGATGGACTGCAAGAAGGCCCTGGCGGAAACCAATGGCGACATGGAAGCAGCGGTCGACTGGCTGCGCACCCGTGGCCTTGCCAAGGCTGCCAAGAAGGCCGATCGCGTTGCTGCTGAAGGCCTCGTCGGGGTCGTCACCGCCGGCACCAAGGCCGCCGTCGTCGAAGTGAACTCGGAGACCGATTTCGTTGCCCGCAACGAGCAGTTCCAGGGCATCGTCGGCAATGTTGCCAAGCTCGCGCTTGACGCCGATGGCGACGTGGCCAAGCTGGGCGAAATGCCGTTCCCCGGTTCGGGTCATTCGGTTTCGGCCGAATTGACCGAGGCGATCTCCAAGATCGGCGAGAACATGAACCTGCGCCGCACCGAGACCGTCACGGTCACGGATGGCGTCGTCGAGAGCTACGTCCACAACGCCGTCAAGCCAGGCCTTGGCAAGATCGGCATCCTGGTCGCGCTGGAATCGACCGGCGACAAGGCTGCCCTGTCGGCCCTCGGCAAGCAGTTGGCGATGCACATCGCAGCGACCAACCCGCTGTCGATCGATCCCGAAGACCTCGACCAGACCGTGGTGGCTCGCGAACGCGCGATCATCCTCGAGCAGGTCAAGGAATCCGGCAAGTCGGCTGAGATCGCTGAAAAGATGGTCGACGGCCGCATGCGCAAGTACTTCGAAGAAGTCACGCTCCTGGCCCAGACCTTCGTGATCGATGGCGAGACCAAGGTCCGCGACGCGATCAAGAATGCCGAGAAGGATGCAGGCGCCCCGATCAAGCTGACCAAGTTCGTGCGCTATGCGCTCGGCGAGGGCATCGAGAAGGTCGAGACCGACTTTGCCGCCGAAGTCGCTGCGACCGCCGGCATCAAGTAAACCGATCCCAGCCGGCGAGGGGGCTTTGCA
>Ga0247806_10000918_pt1 | contig 15630 bp, 11 predicted proteins | sample UWRJL059202B1_FD_179935 | JGI IMG/M metagenome (GOLD analysis project Ga0247806, IMG submission 179935) | Plant litter microbial communities from Arlington Agricultural Research Station in Wisconsin, United States - UWRJ-L059-202B-1 | ecosystem: Environmental > Terrestrial > Plant litter >... | reverse complement strand
TATTTTCCCGGGCGATAGATGTTGAGATCGTTCACACCGGCCTGGACACCGTCAATAAACCATTTGATATTGTCGATCAGCGAGCTGTTGGTCAGTGAATCCTTGGACAGACGGACGAGTGGTTCCGAAGACAGGCAGGCCCATTGGAATTGCGTAGCATTCGTAATGTGTGCAGGTGCAAAACCGGCGATGTCGATGTCCCCGGCATAAATGCCGAGCTCGATCTCAAAATCGCTGTCACAAAGCTTGCCTTTGTAGCAGTTGACACCTTTGACGTTGTCGACCCAGGTGTTCATATAAGCACCGTCCTGACCGGCGGTTACCTGCACGGCTTCGGTGCCGAAAGTTCCACTGACCCGGAATACAGGATCATTGGAGGGCGGAAGATTTTGTACTTCCTTTTTGCATCCTGCCGCAATGGCAAAAACAAAAAGCAAGGCAGTTACATATAAATGGGTTGGTTTCATAGTCATTTGGATAGTGTTCTTCTGATGGTGATCTGGCCGCTCAAAGGCAGCGCGGTATGTTTTCCGGAGAATTGCTGCGGATCGATCTGGCTGACCGTTTGCAGGTTGAGCTGCATGCCAATCATCGTTGTTTTACCGACTTTCAGCTGGTAAGCAAGTGTTGGTTTCAGTCCCCAGGATTTCAGTCCTTCCTTTTTGCCGAGGTACCACAGGTTTTCCTGCTCCTCGTCATTTTCGCTGCGCGACAGGTTCATCAACGTTCCGGCGAGGAAGGTCGGTGCGAGTCCGGCGGAGAAAATATGTCGGCCCTTTCTGTATTGTATGTTCAACGGCAATTCAACCGTATACAGCTGTGTATAGCGCAGGTTTTGCTGGTAAGTAGTCACGCCGAACCCGTAAATCTGGGAGCGCTGCGTGATTTCGAGATTCGCTGGGAATGCGCTCTGGAAATTCAATCCTGCCGAGAATCCCCAGCCTTTTGGATCGTACAGGTAGCCTGCTCCGAAAGCAACGGTTGGCATCATGGACGAATGATTGGTGCCGGAAATATAAGATTGGGCAATACCAGCGCCGAGCTGAATGTACAGGTGACGGTTTCTTTCCAACAGGTCGAAAGTAGTTGGCAACAAATCCGTTTGCGCGATCGGTTCCCGGAATGTTCGCAAAGGAAGTGCCGGCAAATTGTCAACGGTTGTTGCTGCGGATTCACTTCCGGAAATGTCTGTAACCGGATCTGTTGTTGCTGTAGCCGTTTCGGGAGCGACGGATTGAGGTTCCCTGGAAACAGCTGTGTTTTCCGCTTCGTGGACGCTGGATTCAGTCGCTGCAACAAAATCGGGTGTTGCCGGAGCTGCCAAAGCGACAGCTGTGTTTGGCGCCAAAGCCGGGCGTGCGGCTTGTAAACGCTGACCGCTTGTTTGACCTGGCTGCGTACTTACAGTCATATTCAAAGGCGATGTTGCATCCTGTAGGGTAGTGAAGGTTGTCGCTGCCACATGAACAGGTTTGGTAGGAACAGTTGCTTTTTCGGATGTAGATTCCACTTGTGTTTCAGTAAGCGGAACGGCATGTTGTACAGCTGAAGCCTGCATCGCATGAACCGGAGTTCCCGGAAGTTGTTTACCCGCGGTTACACGGCCAAGTGAAGGCGTATCGATCTTTTTGAAAGGAATAAACAAGGTGCCGATCAGCAGGATGCAGGCCATGAAACCGCCCCAGATCCACGCAATACCACGGCGGGATTTTTGGGGAGCAGGCAGCAAAGTCTCCATTTCCTCCCAGAAAGATTCCTGATAGGGCACATTCAGTTGCGATGAAGACTCCTGAAATAACTTGTCTATTTCATCATCACTCCAGTTCATATCACCATTTTTTGAGCATTTGCATTCATTTTTTCCAATTTCTCGCGCAGGAGCTTGCGGGCTGTTGAAAGGTGCCATTTCGACGTTCCTTCAGACATGTCCAGCAGGTCTGCAATTTCTTTGTGATTGTATCCGTCGATCACGTAAAGATTAAAAACCTTCGCACTGATGTCCGGTATTTGTGTCAGCATCGCCATGATCATCTCACAGCCAAAATCGCTTTCCGCTTCATTCTGTGTGTTCTCAGAAAAGAAGTCAAGCTCGCGCTCAGTTTCCTTTCCCTGTACATGTGAGAGGTAATTCTTGTTCTTCCTGTATTCGTCGATCAGCGTATTCGTTGTGATCCGCTTGGCCCACGCATTGAAATTCAGCGTTTCGGCATCGACCGTGGCCAAACTATTGATGATCTTCAGGAAAGCCATGTTGAGTGAAGATCTTGCATCTTCCTCATTGGCATGGTATCTCAGACACGTCGGCATCAACATCTTAAAGCAGTATTCATACAACTGCTTCTGGGCCTTTCGGTCATTACTGGCACAAGCTTTAAGTATGTTCGAATCCATGTGCATGTAAAGTCCTATCGTTCTGATATTTTTGTTATCCTGCAAGTTACAATTTTTTTTGAATACCCCCACACCTAAATCCGCTCACTCAACTTCTTAACGTACCGACTGAGTAAATGGTTGGAATCTCCGCTTAAAATGTAGATATTCGTAAAAAAACAGTATGAAACTTCATTTGCTCAGACACGCCAAGACACAGCCGGAATCAGTTACGGGGAAAGATTTTGACAGGATTTTACTCCCGAAAGGAAGAATGCAGGCTGAAAAAATGGGGGAGTACTGGATTGAAAACCCGCTCGGGAAAATCGCGGTATATTGCTCGTCGAGCGCGCGGACCACAGAAACAGCGGCGTTGATCGGTGAAATTTATCCACTGGGAAAGGTTCAGCATGTGGATCAATTGTACCACGCTTCGCTGAAAACCCTGCTGGATTTTGTCAATAGCCGCAAAGAAACAACTGATCTGCTGATCATCGGGCACAACGAAGGCATTTCTGACCTCGCGTGCTATTTGCTGGATGAATTTTACGACTTGCAGACTTGCGGTTACATTTGCATAGAACTGGAAGTTGATTCCTGGCCCGAAGTTTCTAAAGGCCTGGGCCAGGCGGCATCTGCGTTTCGTCCGGAGGTTTCGGCGGATCATTGACCTCCTTCGGCTTGTAATCGTAGCGAATCACAAAACCATAGAGCTGGCGTTGCATCTCTTCTTCCCGTTCGCGGGCCAGCCGGATATTCTCACGCCATTGCCCTTCGAGGTCGGGCGGTTCGATACCTAGCTCCTGCTCAATTTCATATTGGTATTTAGGTGCCTGCGGACCTGCTTTCCGGAAAACGACCGCGAGTACAGTACCCGTGAGCATGCCCGTCAAATGTCCTTCCCAGGAAATGCGCTCTTCGGTTGGGAACATTCCCCAGATCATGCTGCCGTACATAAATACGACAAACAGCGCGATCCCCTGCAAAGGTCTGTATTTGCGCATGGTGCCGCTGAAAAACAGGAATCCTGCCAGCGCGTAGATCACGCCGCTCATGCCGATGTGGTAAGCCCCGTTGTCGCGGGCAAAACACCAGACGAGGAATCCGCTGAAAAACCAGCTGAGGAAAAAGACTTTGCCGGCAATTGATTTATAAAAGTAGACGAGTGCGCCCAGCAATATCGCGATCGGCATCGAATTGTTGACAATGTGCATGATGTCGTGCGGTGCATGCAGCAAAGGCGAGAAGAAAATGCCTTTCAATCCGGAAAGGTGCTGCGGTAAGATTCCCCATTTGTACATTTCAAAAGGCGCCACGCGCTCGCCCCAGAAGAGGACCCACATCAGGGCCAGCAAAAGGAACGGATACAGCAGGGTTTCCGCGGTGCTGCCGAATTCGGAAGATTGGATCTTTTTCATAGTTGCCTTGTCGTCAAAGTATGTGCCTTTCGAAAAGTACTGACAAGCTGGCAGAAAAGCAAGATGAATGTGCACAAAGGTCCATTTCGGGAAATTTATCCCTGCACAAAAAAGGCTGACGTTTATTTACGCCAGCCTTCCTGTTGATTGTTTCTGAAGAAGCACTTACAATTGATAGATCTCTTTTAAGCTTGCTTTCAAAGATGCCGGTTTGCGACCCAGCAGTTTTTCGAGGTCATCGGTGATTTTTTCGAACTGCCCGTTCTTATGATCGGTCGCAAAACCTACTGTCAGGTAAATCGCAAACTCGGGAACGCCAAACTGCTTTAGCTGTTCGGTAAGAGCAGTTGCTTCTATATCTGTGTAAGAAATATTTTTGCCGGATAATTCCGAAAGCATTTGTGCAATCTCTGTATAGGTATGCGTTTCGCTGCCCGTGATTCCATAAGTCTTGTTTTCGTGTCCATCCTGCAGCAACACGTTGGCTGCTGCTTCGCCCATTTCCCGGCGCAGGGCGAAAGAAGATTTTCCATTTCCCGCTGGCAGGTGGATCCCGGTTTCAAAAACGTGTTCTCCCGTAAACATTTGAATGACTTCCGCATATTGCGCATTGCGCAGGAATGTATAGGTCAGTCCGCTTTCGCGGATGTGGTCTTCCGTCTGGAAATGACTCTGCATGATCATTTGAATCGCAGACGTATTTACGTCCTTCATCGTGATGCCTGTGTATACGATGTGTTTGACACCCGCTCTTTTGGCCGCGTCGACTACATTTTTATGTTGCTCCAACCGGTTGGGATCTGTTGTGGAAATGAGCAATACCCTGTCAATTCCCTGCAAGGCTTTGTCGAGCGAAGCTGTATCGTCAAAATCGCCGGTCCGAACCTCTACGCCTTTTTCGATCAAAGCTGCTGCTTTGTTATTGTCCCTGGCCAACGCCGCGAATTTTTCTGTCGTTGTGCTTTTCAACAAATGGTCGATGACTGCGGTTCCTAAATGTCCTGTTGCTCCTGTTACTAAAATCATGATTTTGTCTTTTTGAATTTATATACTACTTTTGTTTCACAAAGGAACTAATAATAGTTTCAAAAAGTAACTGTTACGTTTTGGTAACGGTTAAATAAAGTGGTAACAAAATGGTAACTAAAACAGCATCCAGTACCTATTCCGGTTGTCCTGTAGCGGCAACGCTCGGCATCATCGGCGGCAGATGGAAAACCCAAATCCTGTATCAGCTCGCCTTCGGCACCAAACGATTCGGCGAAATAGGCGTGCGCATCCCGGCGATCTCGCGGAAAGTACTGACGGAACAATTAAAAGAGCTGGAAAAAGACGGATTGGTGCACCGCAAACAATACAAAGAAATCCCGCCGCGGGTTGAATATTCGCTGACCGAATTGGGAGAAAGTTTATCGCCTATCTTTGACCAGATAGCAATCTGGGGGAATCGGCATATTTTGTCGAAGCAGGAGGATTTGGTGGAAGCGTAGCGCGCGCGGCGAATGGATAGGTAGGGATGCGCTTAAGGGATATCGCCATATCCCGATATGCCTTAAGTATTAATTCAACCCGGACAAAACTTGTTAAATAAAAAAACCACCAGTCGTGTGACTGATGGTTTTTTTTCAAATATCGAAGTTCGATTAGTGAACGAAAGTCATTTCCATTTCCTGACCTTGTGCAGCCATTCCAAGTACCAGTCTTTTATCCGTGTTCTCGATCACAGAGATGGTCTCTTTGCGACCAGCTACGTCTGTAGTCAGTTTTTTCTTGTCGGAAGACAAAGTCCATTTTCCGTTCTCAACATTCTTTTTTCCGCCTTGTCCAGGAGACTCAACTGTGAATTTGCCTTCTTTTTCGAAAGTCAGGATCATTTTTCCTTTTACTTGCTCGAAAGCTGATTTCATCATCGTTTTAGCGAACTCACGTTGTTCAGCCGGGAAGCTTTGAACCGCTTTGTCGATGTTGACACCGTCCAGTTTCCATTTGCCTACCAATGGGTTGTTTCCGCCACAGGCAGCGATCAGGGTTAAGGTAAACCCAAGTACAAAAGCATTAATTAATTTCATCTGTTTGTTTTTGAATGTGGGCGCAAGTTAGTTAAAATAACAATGCGCACTTCAAAATTGTACAATATGCTGTTGTTCAGTAGGTTGATGTGCGTTTTTGGCTTTGTGGCTGTGGGCTCATGTCATCCGGCAGTGGGAAAGGTGATTTTAAATTGCGTGTCCGAAAAAGCGGAACTCTGCAAGTTCTTGCGTAATTTTGAGGGACAAAGCAACAATACATTGAAAGCATGGAAACCATTCGAAATAAAGTACAGGAAAGCGGACTCATCAACCTCGATTTAGCAGATTTCAAACCCAACGGTGCATTGGTCACAGAACTGGATATTGCCGGGCAACTGTGGCAGGGCCTGGTGCTGAAAGAAAAAGATTTCAGAAATTACATCGCCGAAAATGACTGGAGCCAATATGCCGGCAAATATGTGTACATCCATTGCTCTGCGGATGCAATTGTACCTACCTGGGCCTACATGCTCGTCAGCACAAAACTATTCGGCGTTGCTGAATTTGCATTGGTTGGTTCACGTCTCGATCTCGAAAAGGAAGTGATCCGCCAAAAGATCGAAGCGGTCAATGCAACGGATTATGACGCAGGACGCATCATCATCAAAGGTTGTGCGGATATTACTTCCCCTGAATTTGCGATGGTTTGCCTCGTACAAAAATTACAGCCGGTCGCGAAAAGCATCATGTATGGCGAGCCTTGTTCTACAGTTCCGATTTATAAAGCGCCGAAAAATTAACTTTCTTTTTTACGCAATTCCCCAAATGCAAGCTGTTTCCCGCGAATGATCTTCAGCAGCGGGGGCAATATTTCCTGTAGCCTGTCGGCGAACTTCGGATTGTCGTGCAACACGAGGATATCCCCGGTGCGGATGTCCCGTTTCGCGCGTTCGAGGATTTCCGGAACGGGCAGCGTGCGGTCAAAATCATAAGCCAGCCACGACCACATGATGAGGTGGTATTTTTTGTGCAGTATTTTCGCGAGCTGCGGAGAAAGCCTGCCATAGGGCGGTCTGAAATACGGAGAATCTATCCATTTGGCTGCTTCGGCTACAGATCTCAGGTAGGCGCGGGGCGTGACCTTCGTTGCGTTTTCATGACGCATTGTGTGGTTGCCCGTCAGGTGACCTTCTGCAAGGATGCGCGCATAAATCTCAGGATAGCGTTTCACATTTTCTCCGACACAGAAGAAACAGGCGCGGATGTCGTGCTTTTTCAATTCGTCGAGTACCCAGGGCGTGATGTCCGGGTGCGGACCGTCGTCGAAGGTCAGGTAAACTTCAGCAGATCCCAATGAAAAACCCCACGTCCTGCGTTTGTAGATCAAACGCAGGAAACGTGGGGTTTTGAACATCTTCATCAGCGAGCTGATTAAAAGTGTGGATTAGTTTGACTGTTGTTGCATCATTTGCTGGATCTGCTCAGGCGTGAGCTGTGTTCCGCCACCTGCCGCAGGAGCTGCCTGCTGCGCCGGCTTTTCGATGAATCCGTAACGCATGCCAACTGCATCGAGGTGACCTTTCAGGTCTTCGAGCTTGTAGCCGATCGTTTTGGATCTGGATGCACTGGAATCATCGTCCGAAGACATTTCCTTCAGTTCAGCATACAGACCTGGGAAAACGTTTTTGTAGAGGTCATTGACCTTCGCATTCGTTCGTTTCGCCAGCGCGCTGTTGCGGTCTCCGAGTTCAGGATCTGAAGCGAAAGTCGCCAGCAACAGGTAATTGTTGAGCGCCGCAACGAGATCGGATTTGTTGTTGACCGCGATTATCGCATGGCTCTTCGCAAAATAATTCAGGACCGTTTCCAGTTGGTCAGCGACCTGCATGCCCAGTTTCTGTGCGCCTGCCTTGTCGCCTGCACGGTAGAGGATACCGACATAATCCTGAGCAGTTCCATCTGTGAAATTCTGGAAGGAAACGCCCGGTGCTACTTCGAAATTGTCTCTGCCCGGCTGTGGCTCATCGAAATCGAGTACGAGGTCCAGCGGCATCACTTCAAGTGACTTGCGGATCAGCGAGATCGCACGTTTTTTGTAGTCTGCAATGCGCGTATCCGCACCATTGATGGCATTCTGGAGTGAATCTGCAAGTCTTGCGTTGCCTTGTGCACGGAAGTTTTGGATCTGTGGCGCAAAGCTGATTTTGCGGTTTTCCTCGTTTTCAGCATCGCGCAGGTAGGCATCTGCCAATCGGGAGAAATGATCCCTGAACTGGCTCGTATGGCGACGGGAATAGTAATCCGTCAATACACCTGCCTGGTTCATTTTTCCGTAGGAGTAGATCTCCATCAGGTTTTTGAACATTTTGTCTTTCGCGAGAATTTCTCTGTCCTGCATCGGCGACAATTCAAAAGCCATTCCGTTCTGCTTGATGTAACCGTTCTGGTACAAAGCCATCGATACATCCGAACCACCCGGTGAAGAGTAATAGATAGGTCGTTTCCAGTCGTTGTTTGCAAGGATGTCGAGCATCATGACCTGTTCGCGTGTAATTGCCTGCTTGTCGAAAGAGAAGCGCAGCTCATTCACAGCCGTTGCTTTTTCAGCTTCGGTGATCAATCCTGATTTTACGGCATTTTCCTTGTTCACCGGCAGGATAAATCCTTTGGAAGGGAAAACACGCAACAAACGGCCATTGTTGTTGATCTGGTTCTTATCGTCGCGCACAAAGGCCATTGCTTCTGCAAGTGGCAGGAAGTCCCAGCTTCTTTCCCAGTCCCTGATGGATTGCTGGAATTGCTGAATAGCTTCCTGTGGACCTTCGATCATGCCGCCATTGTAGCCGCTGATCAACTGGAAGCAGCTGTTCATCATTTTCTCTACATCTGCATAAACAGGCTCGGCAATTGGCGTGCTCAGCTCTTGCTGGATCGTCGTCAGTTGTCCCTGTACATTCGCGTCTTTCGCGGTCAGGGATTGGCTCACGGCTGCTGCACCTGCTCTGAATGCCTGGAAAGCAGAGAGGAACTGTGGTTTGTTGTTTTTGATTTTAGAACCGTACAGCGCCTGCAGGTTTTCCTGCGGAATGCCTGCATTCATAAGGTCGATCAGCGACAGGAAGTAAACCTGGTCTGTATTTCCTGCACCCATCAGGATCTGGTCTTCGCGGAATTTGATCGGCAATGGCTCTGAATCGTAAGCCTTCATCTTCATTTGTTCCGTATACCAGTCTGTCTGCATCAGGGAAAGGTTACAAACGCGTACATCTGTACGGATTCCTTCTACCTCCTGCATGTACCACAATGGGAATGTATCGTTATCTCCATTCGTGAACAGGATCCCGTTTTTCTTGCAGGATTCGAGGTAGTTGTAAGCGAGGTCGCGCGCAGAAGTTTTATGGCTTCTGTCGTGATCGTCCCAGCCTTCTACAGCCAGCAATACCGGTACTGCAAGTGTCAGCACAATCGAAAGGATTGCGCCCTGTACTTCGTTTTTGGATCGCGATCCGAAAAGGGCCAGGATCCCGAGCAGGACGACTGCGATGATGCTCATTACGATCCAGCCCATCAGCGTACTGAATCCGTCTCCGGATAAGGAAATGATCGCGAAGAACAAAATGCCTCCGCCGATAATCAGACCGATGGCCTTGAATTCTTTTTTGCCGAAGGACTTGAAGGATTCATACAAAGCATATACACCGACGCCTATCCACATCGCAAAAGCGTAGAAAGAAGCGGCGTATGCGTAATCACGCTCACGTGGCTCAAACGGTTTCTGGTTCAGGTAAATGACAATCGCCATACCTGTAAAGAGGAAAGTCAGCAGGACAATGAAAGCGTCTTTCGGCGCCCTGTAGAAATGGAAGATCATACCGATCATCCCCAGGATGAAAGGCAGGAAGAAGAAGCGGTTGTAAGATGGGTTCGCGGAAGTATAGTAAGGACTATCGTCGCCCTGTGCACCCAAACGCATTTGGTCCACGAAGGAGAACCCGGACAACCAGTTACCGCGCATTTCATCGCCATGTCCCTGGATGTCATTCTGACGGCCTGCAAAGTTCCACATGAAGTAACGCCAGTACATCCAGTTGACCTGGTAGCTCGAGAAATAAGTCAGGTTTTCCCCGAAAGTAGGGAGGCGTTGTCCATCGGAACCGATTTCGGCACCATCTGTATTTTCATTCGGGTCGTATCCGGACCATTTTTTATAGCCGTTGACTTTTGCGGCGTCCTGGCTCCAGAACATGCGTGGGAAGAAAGTCGTTTGCAGGTAAGTTGGTTCCTGGTGTTTGCGGATGTCTTCATTGGTCACGAAGTATTTTTCAACGACTTCATACCCGCGGCCCAGTGTGCGTGCTTCGGCCTGCGCATCTTTTTCAGCGCGGTAAGCCTTGATGTCTTTGTCGCCGCGTGTTACCACGAAACGGCGTGCATAGAATTTGGAACGGTCGCCCCAGTTGTCCTGGTTGTCGTCCATTTCAGAGTTCCAGTATGGACCGGAGAGAATCGGCCAGCTTCCGTATTGCTCCCTTTTCAGGTAAGCATGCAGGGTTACAAGGTTTTCAGGGTCATTCTCATCCAAAGGCGTATTGGCATTGGAACGGATCACAATGGTCGCGAAAGAGCCGTATCCGAGCAGGAATACGATGAAGCCAAGTGCAGCTGCATTCAGGATAGGACGGTTGTTCTTTCTGCTCCAGCGCACCACGAAGATACTGATCACGATCAGCAGCACGAAGAAGAACATGCTTCCTACGTAGAAAGGCAATCCCATGCTGTTGACAAAAGCAACTTCGAATTTCGAAGCCAGGGAAATCGTTCCCGGGATGATACCTTCCTGGATAAAGCCAAGGGCCACGATGGAAATGATTCCCGTGATGAAGAAGTTTTTCCAGTTGAAGTCACTCCATTGGTTGAAGTAGATTACATACGCAATCGCCGGTACAACAAGCAATCCGAGCAAGTGGACCCCAATCGCGAGTCCGAAGAGGAACATGATGAGGATCATCCAGCGCATCGGGCTGTGACTGCCGTCGAGCTCGCCGTGTTTGATCGCATCCATTTCTTCGTCCCATTTCAGGATGGCCCAGAAGATGATCGCTGTAAAGAGGGAAGACATTGCATACACCTCGCCTTCTACTGCGGAGAACCAGAAGGAATCCGTAAACGTATAGGCCATCGCGCCGATGAAACCGCTTCCGAGTACCGCGATCATGTCACCTTTGGACATGCTTCTACCGGTTTTAAAAGCGATTTTTTTGGTCAGCATTGTGATCGACCAGAACATGAACAGGATCGTTCCCGAGCTGGAAAGCGCCGACATACGGTTGATCCACACCGCTACATTTTCAGGAGCGGCGAAAAAGGAGAATAAACGTCCAAGTAACATGAACAAAGGTGCGCCCGGAGGGTGACCTACTTCCAGTTTATAGGCGGCAGTGATGTACTCGCCACAGTCCCATAAACTGACGGTGTCTTCAATGGTCATGAAGTAAACGGTAGTTGAGATCAAAAATACCAACCAACCTAAATAGACATTTAGCTTTTTGTAATTCATTTGTTTCAGTTTTGCGGCCAGGCATATACTGCTTATTTTCAGGAGTAACGGCACTTGTGCGCATGATTTGACTTGCGAATTTAAGAATATATCGATACTTTGCTCCGTTTGGGCCGTTAAAAAATCAGGAACAGGACAGGAAGATTCCTGCCGGAACAAAATTACCAGATACAAACGCAGACGCGTTGGAAATCGTATGTGCTTCCGGATTTTTAGGTATTCGTACAAAAAGACGGTCTCAGCACACTGTTTTTTTTCAAAGGATGATCTTTTTTTAAGCGCTTCATTTGCTGTAAATTATCTGCCGGACGCATTTCAAAACGAAAAAAAACACTTCGAAAAATGATTTTTTTTTGATTTTGTGCTTGCCAAAATGAATTTTGTTCCTATCTTTGCCGACGTCAATGGCCCATGGTGTAACTGGCAACACGTCGGTTTTTGGTACCGAAGAGTCTAGGTTCGAGCCCTAGTGGGCCAACAGGTGAGAAAAAGGAATTAAGTGAAAACTTAGTTCCTTTTTTCGTTTCAGGTGTTTTGGTTTCAGTGCAGGAAATAGGGATCAATCTCAGAATGGGAGATCAATACAAAAATGTTGGGACTAAGCATAAATCGGATCAAAATTTCAAATGGGTGTATTAGAATGAAAAATAGATATCATATTTGTTTGTTTTCAAATGATCCTATTTCTTATATACGGATTAATTAAAACTGGCTGCTATGACAAAAATCAGAATCTCGCTTTTGCTGTTGATGTTCCTTCTAACCATTCATAATGGTTTCGCCTGCACGATATTTAGTGCAAAAGATAAAAAAGGACAGGTGTGGGCCGGAAATAATGAAGACAACCTGTTTACCTTTAAAAATTTGATCAATATTGTTCCGTCCAAAACGAATTGTTTCGGATACATTTATTTGACCTACAATGATTCCCGTCAAGGGATGCAGGGCGGTGTAAACGAGGCTGGTTTATTTTTCGATTTCAATGCTGTACCTGCTACCAAACGGAAAGAAGAATCGCGTACAAAAGAACACTATCCGGGTGGAAATCGAAAAATGTTTGAATACATGATGGAGCACTTGACAACTGTTCAGGAAGTAATAGATTTATACAAAAAATACGAGGTATGGGGCATAGAATATGGCCAGCTTCATTTGGCGGATAAGTATGGTAATCTGGGTATTATTGTGGCCGACAGTATGTGGATAACCACGAATAATTACCTCGCTTCAACGAATTTTAATGTATGCCATGCCGATCGTGACGGGGATGATTGCTTTCGAATGCCGATTGCTGAGCGCCTGTTAAAGAACAATGAGCCTTCGTTCGATCTGTTTACTGAAATTTGTGATTCAACACATCAGTATTATTCCAGTGGAGTAAGTACGATTTATTCGAATATCCATAATCTGACAACTGGTGAGCTCTGGTTTTATTTCGGAAATGATTTTAAGAATGCGCATAAAACGACTGTCCGGGAATTATTGAAATTGGGTAACACTTCCATCTATGTTTGTGATTTGTTCAAAGAACAAAGCCTGGTTAAAGCGCATCTGGCGGCTAAAAACAAAGCGTATGAAGATGCGATTGAAATCATCAATGCGATTGAAGATCCTGCAATGCGCTCGGAGAAGATGCGCTTACTGGTTACGGGTTTGCTGGACATGGAAGCAGATTTTGATTCCTACCCGATTTTTGAGCATTACCTGAAAAGCATTGCCTGGGAAGCAAAAGATTTTCAGGTGAATGCCATTGCTTTGTATTGCAGAGGTCAAAAGGAAAAGGCACTGGAGTCGGTAACTGAAGGATTGAAAAAATATCCTGGGGATGAAGCACTATTGATGTTGGAAGATCAGCTGCATGGGAAATTTCCGTCTTATACAAACTATAGATTGGAACTGAAGGGATTTGAAGACGCCACGTATGTATTGCTTGAAGGGTTTTCCTACTTTAAATTGGATTATTTTTTGGTAAAAGAAGGCAATAAATGGGTAGGTGAATACGCCTTAACTCCTGATGAGTACTTCTTTAGCTTTATTGTTGACGGGAAAGAAGTTCTGGCGTCTCAATTCGACACTTCATTGGACAATGGTATCGTTTACAATCATGTAGTTATTAAGAAGCGTTTATTCAAAAAGGTGGTTTTCATCCTTTTCAAGCATAAATTCAAAGTCAGATAATTGGCGTTTGGGGTAGTGTCCAGACATTGAAAATCGCCCGAAAACAAACCGAAAATATATTTTGGTATAAGCTGGGATGTTTTTGAAGAAGCGTGGGTGAATTGTATGGTGACCCGTCTCGACGACGCTTATAAATCAGCGCAGTTTGACAATCAGTGCGTGCCTGTGGATTCTTCGAGGTGACTAACGCTCCTGATTTTCCTTCAGCTCCGCAGGCGTCACGACCGGGATATTCAGGATCACTTTCGTGCCCTGGGCCGCACCAGCTGTTTCCTTATCGATGATCTCAACGCGGAAATGATCTCCGTATTTTTCCTGGAAAGCGGCGAGTCGCTCCGCGGTGATCGTGGTGCCGAAAGATTTGTACTCCGAAGATGCTCGCTGACTCGCCTTGCGTCCGATCCCATTGTCGTCGACCAGGCAGGTAAGCTGTTGGTTTTTAAGTTCCAGGAAATACAGGTCTACAGTTCCGCCGGATTCCAGTTGGGAAAAACCGTGGAGAATCGCATTTTCCACATAGGGCTGGATTAGCATCGGTGGTACGCCGTACTGCATGTCTGCGTTTGTCAGGTCATTGTGGATGTGGTATTGAAACTTGTTTTGGAAACGCATTTGCTCCAACTCGAGGTATTTCTCAAGAATTGAAATTTCAGAAGCAATAGAAATATAAGGCTCCCGGGAATTATTGAGCGTCTGCCGGATCAGGGTTGCAAACTTCAGCAGGTATTTTTCTGCCTGCTCATTTTCCTGCTGGACGAGAAAACGCTGGATGGAATTGAGCGCGTTGAAGATGAAATGCGGGTTCATCTGCGCCCGCAAGGCCTTCTGCTCGAGCTGGTTCATCTTTTTTTGCAGTTGGTGTTTACGCTTGATTTGCTTCAAGCGCAACCTGAACAGGAAAAACAGGGCGGCGATCAGTACCATTAATACAATCGTTATAAAATACCACGTCGCCCAGAATGGCAGGGCGACGGTGAAAGTACAGATCGTTTTCGGTGTCGACCAGACGCCATCCTCATTCAGGTATTTGACGGACACTTCATAGTCGCCGGCAGCAAGGTTCGACAAGGAAATTTCCGGGATGCCCGTAAATTGCCATTGATCGGTCGCTGAAAGGCGGAATGCCATGTGGCGGTCGCTGCCGAGGCGGTAATTGAGCACGTTGTACCGGATTGTAATGATCTCTTCCTGGTTGCCGGGAAAATAAAAAGGCTTCCTGTTATCTGTCAATAGGCGATTGCCTGCCTGCAGGCTCGCAAAGCGGATCGCATCGGTTGAAGGTCCGTTTCTTTCGAATTGATCGAGTGCAAGGCGACTGATGCCTTTTTTGGTACCAACCCAAAGGGTCGATTGATTCCGGTAGATACCGGTCACTTCGTTGGAGACCAATCCGTGAAGGGTCGTGAAGTGCGCAATATTTACAGAACCGTCTTTCCGCAAAGTCAGGTAGTTGATGCCTTTGCTGGTGCCCACCCAAAGTCCGCCGCTACTATCTGCAAACAGGCAATTGATCTGGTGACTCAGCAAGCCGTCTTTCTCAGAAACCTGCCGCAGGACCCGGTCGCCTTCGAAACAAAAAATCCCTTCGCCTCTGGTACCCGCAATACCTCCCCAGGTGGGATGATACGTAAGCGCTGAAATACGTGAACGGAACAGGCGGTGCTTCTTTTCCGGACCTTTCAGGACACGGTCGGCAATTTCATACAGCCCGAAATAATTGCCGGCCCAAACCCGTTGTTCGGCATCCACAAGAACCGCTGCAAATACCGTCTGCATTTTTTTTACCCGGCTGGATTGGAGTTCATAAAGGAGCTCATGCCGGCCATCGTCAAAAAAACGATAGATGCTGCCTCCAGACGCAACGACTGAATGTGTTTCCGTATGAAAACTGGACACCCAGTTGGGGGTGTATAATTTCGAGGGATTGCTGAGCTTGTACACACCGAAGTTAGAGATGTATATTTCTGAAGCAGAATGTCCGATGATCGTATTGCCCCCGATTACATTTGCCTTGTAAAATCGGTAGGGCGGCTGCATTTCCTGCAGGCCGGAATTCATAAAGCCAGCGATCACCTTATTGCCGATGCCGGAAATGGTG
>Ga0247806_10000917_pt1 | contig 15641 bp, 17 predicted proteins | sample UWRJL059202B1_FD_179935 | JGI IMG/M metagenome (GOLD analysis project Ga0247806, IMG submission 179935) | Plant litter microbial communities from Arlington Agricultural Research Station in Wisconsin, United States - UWRJ-L059-202B-1 | ecosystem: Environmental > Terrestrial > Plant litter >... | reverse complement strand
ACCTGCCTGCCCGGGGAGGGCGAGCACCACCGGTCGGGCATCATCATCGCCCCGACGCTCGACTACATGGACGAGGCGTTCCTCGATGCGAAGCGTTACGGCTGGTCGAAGAAGCCAATCGTCGAGATGCTGATCCCGTCGACCGCCGACGACAGCCTCGCCCCGTCCGGCCAGCATGTGGCCAGCCTGTTCTGCCAGCAATTCGCGCCCACCCTGCCCAATGGCCGCAGCTGGGACGACGAGCGCGAGGCGGCGGCCGATGGCATCATCGCCACTGTGGAGGCGTACGCCCCCGGTTTCGCCGCCTCGATCATCGCGCGGCAAATCCATTCGCCGCTCGATCTGGAACGCAAGTTCGGGCTGATCGGCGGCGACATCATGCATGGGCATATGACGCTCGACCAGTTGTGGGCGGCGCGTCCGGTGCTGGGGCATGGCAGCTATCGCGGGCCGATCGCCGGGCTGTATATGTGCGGCGCGGGCACGCATCCGGGCGGCGGGGTGACCGGGGCACCGGGGCACAACGCCGCCTACGCGATCTTGCAGGACCGCTCGAAGCTGGGGCGCTGGCTCTCGCGTTAGGCTGGCGGCGCAGGCCGATAGCGCCCATGCCGGAGTGCCAGGTTAGCGCCACCCGCTCGGCTTGCCTCGGCCATCCAACGGAGTAGCCCGCGTGAAAGTCGCCGTTTTCAGCACCAAGCCCTACGACCGGGAATTCCTCGACCGGGCCAACGCCGCGCGTGGAACCCCTCACGAGCTGCTCTTCCTCGAGGCCCAGCTAAGTCCCGAAACCGCGGCCCTCGCCGATGATTGCGGCGCAGTCTGCGCCTTCGTCAACGACACGCTCGATCGCGCGGTGCTGGAGATCCTCGCGGCGCGCGGGGTGCGGCTGGTGGCGTTGCGTTGTGCCGGGTTCAACAATGTCGATCTGCCGGCGGCGCGCGATCTGGGCATCGCCGTGGCGCGGGTGCCGGCCTATTCCCCCGCAGCCGTGGCCGAACACACGGTGGCGCTGATCCTGTGCCTCAACCGCAAGATCCACAAGGCCTATGCCCGGGTCCGCGAAGGCAACTTTTCCCTCGACGGTTTGATCGGCTTCGATCTCAAGGGGCGCACGGTGGGCATCATTGGCACGGGCAGGATCGGCATTGGCGTGGCGCAGATCATGGCCGGCTTCGGCTGCCACGTGCTGGGGTTCGACCCGCACCCCGATCCGGCGTTCACCGCCTCGGGCGCCCGCTATGCCGATCTGGCGGACCTGTTCGCCCAGTCGGACATCATCTCGCTCCATTGCCCACTCACCCCGGACACCCACCATCTGATCAACGCCGCGACCGTTGGCTCGATGAAGCGCGGGGTGATGATCATCAACACCGGGCGCGGCGCGTTGGTGGAAACGCGCGCGCTGATCTGCGGGCTGAAAAGCGGCCAGGTCGGCCATGTCGGGCTCGACGTCTACGAGGAGGAGAGCCACCTGTTCTTCGAGAACTTGTCCGCGCAGATCTTGCAGGACGACATCTTCGCCCGCCTGCTGACCTTCCCCAACGTGCTGATCACCGGGCACCAGGCGTTCCTGACGCAGGAGGCGCTGACCGCGATTGCCGAAACCACCATCGGCAACATTGCCGCCTTCGCGCAGTCGGGCCAGCCCGATCATCCGGTCACGGTGGCGATGCTGGCGTGATCGGGCCCCGTCGCTAGCGGGCCCGCGCGCCTAGGGCGTGATGGCGATCTTGAGCACGCCGTCGCGTTGGTTGGCGAACAGCTCATAGGCGGCCTCGATGTCGTCGAGCCTGTAGCAATGCGTCACCAGCGGCGTTGTGTCGAGCCGCGCCGACGCGATCACGTCCATTAGCCGGCCCATCCGCTCCTTCCCCCCGGGGCACAAGGTGGTGACGATGGTGTGGTCGCCGAGCCCGGCGGCGAACGCGTCGAGCGGGATCGTCAGGTCGCTGGAATAGACTCCGAGCGACGACAAGGTGCCCCCGGGACGCAGCACCCGCAAGGCGGCGGAAAAGGTCTGCTGCTTGCCGAGCGCCTCGATCGCGACATCGACCCCGCGCCCGTCGGTCAGGCGCATGATTTCGGCCACCGGGTCGCATTGGGTGAAATCGACCACGTGATCGGCCCCCATCCGGCGCGCGATGGCCATGCGCTCGGGGATCGAATCGACCGCGATGATCCTCGTCGCGCCCATCAGCCGCGCCCCGGCGGTGGCGCACAGACCGATCGGCCCCTGCGCGAACACCGCCACGGTGTCGCCGATCCGCACCTTGCCGCGCTCAGCGCCCGAGAACCCGGTCGACATGATGTCGGGGCACATCAGCACCTGCTCGTCGCTTAGCCCGTCGGGAATCGGCGCGAGATTGGTCATCGCGTCGGGCACCAGCAGGTATTCGGCCTGCGCCCCGTCGATGGTGTTGCCGAAGCGCCAGCCACCCATCGGCTTGAAGCCGTGCTTGGTCCCGGCCCCGTCCTGCGAATGCTGGCGGCACAGGCACGCGGCGCTGTGCCCGCTGGGGGTGATGGCGCCCGCGATCACCCGCTGCCCTTCGCGATAGCCCTGCACCGCCGACCCCAGCCGCTCGATGATCCCGACCGGTTCGTGGCCGATGGTCAGCCCCTTCGCGACCGGATATTCGCCCTTGAGGATGTGCACGTCGGTGCCGCAGATGGTGGTGGTGGTGATCCGGACCAGCGCGTCGAGCGGGCCGACCTCGGGCACCGGCTTGTCGTCGAGCACGATCCGGTTCGGTTCGACGAATATGGCGGCTTTCATCATGCGGGGCATCGGTCGATCTCCTGATGGCGTGCGCACTGCCTAGCACGCGCCGGCGGCAGGAGTTTGGACCCAGATCAAACGGCGGCGAGGTGAGCCGGTCGCAACCCAGACCCACACGAGCGTCTAATCCTCCGTGTCCTCTTCGATCGCGAACACCAGCGCCGCATCCTCGGCACTCAGCGGTTCGGGAAAGGCCGACAGATCGACCACCACGGGCGGCGGCGGTGCCGCGCCGATGGTGACGCACAGGCTGAGCAGGCTTGGCACGCACGGCTTTACCTCGAACCCGAAGCGCGCCTTCTTGTCGGACTCGACCGGTGCAGGGAGCGGGTCGCGGTGGTTGTCGGTCTCGTCGACCCGGCGGCAGACCACGATCGTGTCGGGCTGCATGGCGTCGGGTTCGTCGCACACTTGGGTGGTCTCGAGCGTGGCAGCCAGTTGCGCGCGCTGCTCGGCGATCAGCGCCTCTGCGGTGGAACCGCGGGCGTCCAACGGGTCCTGCGCAACGGCGTTTCCGGCCCAGCAAAAGGTCGCGGCGATCAGCGGGAGGAATGCGGATCGCCTTGTCATCGTCCCCTAATCCGCCCCTTCCGGCGCGACCGCTGACACCAGCGCCGCTTCCTCGGCGCTCAACGGTTCGGGGAATGCGGTCATGTCGATCATCGGCGGCCACGGCGGGACATAGCCGAAGCCGACGCACACCCCTTCGCACGGGGGCAGTTCCATCCCCACCACCTCCATCCGGCCCGGATCGACCGGAGGCGGCAGCGGGTCGCGATAGCGGGTCGGGTCGCCCAGTTGGCGGCACACCACGATCGTATCCGGCTGCGCCTCGTCGCGCGCGCAATCGCGCGAGCCGTCGAGCACCTGGCGCAATTCGGCGCGTTGGCGCGCGATCAGGTCCTCTGCCGTCGACGGGCGTTCGTCTTGCGCAACGGCATTTCCAGGCCAGCATAGGGCTGCGCCGAGCAGCAGGAGGTGCGCGGTCCGTCTCGACATTCGCGCCCCTCCCACCTAGACCAACAGGGCATTTGACCAGGGGGCTGAATTCGCGATGAATGGCACAAAAGACGGCACCGAATACAGCCCTAGCGACAGCGGCACCAGCGTCCTTGACCGGGTGCTCGTGCTCGAAATGGTCCGCGTCACCGAAGCCGCAGCGATCGCCGCCTCCAGCCTGATCGGGCGCGGCGACGAGAAGGCCGCCGACCATGCCGCGGTCGAGGCGATGCGCCGCGCTTTCGACACCTTGTGGATCGACGGCACGGTGGTGATCGGCGAGGGCGAGCGCGACGAGGCGCCGATGCTCTATATCGGCGAGAAGGTCGGCGGCGCGCCGGGCAAGGGGCCCAAGATCGACATCGCGCTCGACCCGCTCGAAGGCACCACCATCACCGCCAAGGCCGGGCCCAACGCGCTCGCGGTGCTGGCGGCGGCGGAAGAGGGCTGCCTGCTCAACGCACCCGACGTCTACATGGAAAAGCTCGCGGTCGGCCCCGGTTACCCGGCAGGCGTGATCGACCTCGCCAAGAGCGCGACCGAGAACGTCGCCGCGGTCGCCGCTGCCAAGGGCGTCGCCCCGCACGAGATCATCGTCTGCGTGCTCGACCGGCCGCGCCATGCCGCGCTGATCGCCGAATTGCGCGGGATCGGCTGTGGCATCCAGCTTATTCCCGACGGCGACGTGGCGGGGGTGATCGCCACGACCAACCCCGACACCACGATCGACCTCTACATGGGCTCTGGCGGCGCGCCCGAGGGCGTGCTCGCGGCGGCGGCGCTGCGCTGCGTCGGCGGGCAGTTCAACGGCCGGCTGCTGTTCCGCAACGACGACGAGCGCGGCCGCGCCGCGCAATGGGGGATCGAGGATCTCGACCGCATCTACCTGCTCGAAGACCTCGCCAGCGGCGACTGCATCTTCGCCGCCACCGGGGTGACCGACGGGTCCTTGCTCGACGGGGTCAAGCGCCTGCGCCGCCCCGACGGCAGCTTCGTGATGACCACCCAGAGCGTGGTGATGCGCGCCAGTTCGGGCACGGTGCGCTGGATCAGCGGCGAACACCGCATCGGGTGAGGGCGGACGGTGCCGTTCGCGTTCTGGCCGACCGCACCGCTGATCGGGCTCGCGCTGGTGTTTCTCTATTTCCTGGTCGCTGGGGCGCGGACCTTCGTGATTCTCCCGGGGGACGAGCGCCCCTCGTGGGTCGCGCAAATGTCCTTTGCCGGAACCGGGGCCTTCGCCACCATGGCGCTTGGCTACCGGGCGCAATTGCCCTCCGCCAACGCGCTCGCAGCCTTCGCGCTGGTCGCCGCTTCTCTGACGCTTTACGAATGGGCGCGGCGCACGATCCGCGACCGGCGCTTTCGTATTGCGTGGAGCGGCGAGGTGCCTGGCGCACTGTGCGAGGAAGGACCGTATCGCCGCATCCGGCACCCGGTTTACGCCGCCTACATCCTCGTCTTCGCCGGCCTGTTGGCGGCGCTGCCCTCGTGGTGGACGCTGGCGATCTTCGCCGGCAACGCTGCGCTGTTCGCCCATGCCGCCCGCCACGACGAGCGCGCGATGGCCGCCAACCCGCTCGCTTCGGCCTATGCCACCTACCGCGCGCGCACCGGCATGTTCGTGCCCCGCTGGCGCTGAGCAGGAGGGGCAGTGGGGCAAAAGCCATCGCGCAAGGTTGCAATACGATGACGCCCCGCTAGACGCGGCCACATAGATTCTACGCTGGCTGAGCGAGAGGGCCGCCCTTCCATGAAGATCATGTCCGGCAATGCCAACCTGCCGCTGTCGCGCGCGATTGCGAGCTACCTCGAGGTGCCGCTGACCGACGCCAGCGTGCGTCGCTTCGCCGACGAGGAGATCTTCATTGAGATCCACGAGAACGTGCGCGGCGAGGACGTGTTCGTGGTCCAGTCGACCAGCTACCCCGCCAACGACAACCTGATGGAGCTGCTGATCGCGATCGACGCGCTGCGGCGCGCCTCGGCCCGGCGGATCACCGCAGTGCTGCCCTATTTCGGCTACGCAAGGCAGGACCGTAAGCCCGGCCCGCGCACCCCGATCTCGGCCAAACTGGTGGCCAACCTGATCACCGAGGCGGGCGCCAACCGCGTGCTCTCGGTCGACCTGCACGCCGGGCAGATCCAGGGCTTCTTCGATATCCCGACCGATAATCTCTACGCCGCGCCGAGCATGGCCGAGGACATCAAGGCGCGTTCGGGCGGGAACGAGCTGGTGGTGGTTTCGCCCGATGTCGGCGGCGTGGTCCGCGCGCGCGCGCTGGCCAAGCGGCTCGACAACGCCCCGCTGGCGATCGTCGACAAGCGCCGCGACGAGCCGGGCAAGTCCGAGGTGATGAACATCATCGGCACCGTGAAGGGCTGTTCCTGCGTGCTGATCGACGACATCATCGATTCGGGCGGCACGCTGTGCAACGCCGCCGAGGCGCTGATGGAGGCCGGCGCCAAAGAGGTGACCGCCTATATCACCCACGGCGTGCTGTCGGGCGGGGCGGTGGCGCGGATCAACAGCTCGGCGCTGAAGGAACTGGTGATCACCGACACCATCCTGCCGACCGACGCCGCGCGCGATTCGGAACGCATCCGCATCCTCACCATCGCGCCGCTGGTGGGCGAGGCGATCCGACGCATCGCCGACGAAAGCTCGATCTCGATCCTGTTCGACTGATGCGCGCGCGCCATTCTCTCCTGCTGCTCCCGCTGGCGATGCTGCTCTCGGGCAACACCGATGCCCCGGCCGCCTGGCAGCCGCCGATCGGGTCCAATCCGGTGTTCGACCAGGCGCTCGAATCGGCCACTGCGAATCGGCTGATCGTGGCCGACCTCAGGCTCGGCCCGAATGCGGTGGGCGAGGCGCATTGGCATCCATGGGAAGAATTCCTCTACGTGATCGAGGGCCAGGCGCTGGTCGAGCTCGAGGGCGAGCCGCAGCGCTCGGTCGTGGCAGGCGAGACCTTCGTAATTCCCCCGCAGGTGATCCACACCCCGCGCGCCGGGCCACAGGGCGTGCGCGCGATCGTGGTGCGCGTCCATCGCGAGGGCGATCCGGTGAGCGTCCCCGCCACCGCGCCGCCCACGCCGTGAACCTGTCCGCCGAAATCGCGCTCGCGCATCGTCTGGCCGAGGCCGCGCGGGCCGAAATCCGCCCGCTGTTCCGCTCGGGCCTCGTCAGCGAAGCCAAGACCGACGCTTCCCCTGTCACCATCGCCGACCGCAATGCCGAAGCGGCGATGCGGCGGCTGATCGAGGCGGAGTTTTCGGGCGACGGCATCCATGGCGAGGAATTCGGGGTCAAGGACGGCGTCAGCGGGCGCCAATGGGTGCTCGATCCGATCGACGGCACCACCGCCTTCCTTGCCGGACGCCCGATCTTCGGCACCCTGATCGCGCTGCTGGTCGATGGCTTCCCGGTGCTCGGGGTGATCGACCAGCCAATCAATGGCGAGCGCTGGCTCGGCGTGGCCGGCCAGCCGACCACTTTCAACGGCGCCGAAGTCCGCACCCGCCTGTGCCCCGAACTGGCGGGCGCGAGCATCGCCACCACCGGCCCGCATTATTTCAGCCGCGACGAGGGCGAGCTGTTCATGGCGCTGGCCGGGCAGACCGATCACAAGCGCATGGTGATGGGCGGCGATTGCTACAATTACGGCTGCCTCGCGAGCGGCCAGATCGACCTGGTGTGCGAGGCGGGGCTGAAACTGCACGATTTCGCCGCGCTGGTGCCGGTGGTCGAGGGCGCAGGCGGGCTGATGTGCGACTGGGCGGGCGAACCGCTGCACGCCGGGTCCGACGGTCACGTGCTCGCGCTCGGCGATCCCGCGCGGCTCGAGGACGTGCTGGCGGTGCTGGGCTAAGGCGCGGCGCGATTGCCTCGCCCGGTTCGCGCGCATAGATTGCCCGCAATGTCGCACATTGAGGACCTTTCCGCATGACCATCCTTCGCACGATCCTGCTCGCGGGCGCGGCCTGCGCGCTTGCGGCCTGTTCGGAAACCACCGAGGACCAGGCCGGCGACACGCTCGACAGCATGGGCGAGGATATCGAGGCGACGCTCGAAATTGCCGGCGACGATCTTGAGGACGCGGCGGCCGATGTCGGCGACGATCTCGAAGGTGTCGCGGCCGATGTCGGCACCGAACTCGAGGACGGCGTGGCCGAGGTCGATGCCGAGATCGACGGATTCCAGGCCGAGGTCGAGGCGAAGCGCGACTGAATAGGTCCGCTTTCCTACACCCCCCAAGCCGAGCAATGCCCTGCGCGGTCTGCGGAACCGTCGACCCGTCCGACGAGGCGATCTTGGGGCGCACAACCAACCCTGCGCCCCGCATGTGTTTCATCAACAAAACCCCCGCTACCGCCATCCCGCTTGCCATTTGGCGTCGTCATCGCTAAGCGCCCCGCCTTCATCGACACGCACGATCTGCCGGCCTGGCCACAAGGGCTGCCAGGGCTGGTTGCGGCGAGTCATACCAAGGAGACCGAAATGCCCAAGCTGAAGACCAAGAGCGGCGTGAAGAAACGCTTCAAGATCACCGCCACCGGCAAGATCAAGCACGGCGTCGCTGGCAAGCGCCACCGGCTGATCAGCCACAATGCGAAGTATATCCGCCAGAACCGCGGCACTTCGGTCCTGTCCCGCGCGGACTCCCCCACCGTCAAGAAGTGGGCTCCGTACGGCCTCGGCTGAACGCGAACTGGAAAGGAATAGACTATGACTCGCATCAAACGCGGCGTAACCACCCGCTCCAAGCACAAGCGTATTCTCGACGCGGCCAAGGGCTATCGCGGCCGCCGCAAGAACACCATCCGCATTGCCCGTCAGGCCGTCGAGAAGGCCGGGCAATATGCTTATCGCGATCGCAAGATCCGCAAGCGCAACTTCCGCGGCCTGTGGATCCAGCGCATCAACGCTGCGGTCCGTGCCGAAGGGCTGACCTACTCGCAGTTCATGCATGGCGTGAAGCTGGCCGGGATCGAGCTCGACCGTAAGGTGATGGCCGATCTGGCGATGAACGAAGGCCCGGCATTCGGGCTGATCATCCAGCAGGCCAAGGCCGCGCTTCCCGCCGCCTGAACCCTGCCGATGGCCTGCACGGCCACGGTGAATTAACAAGGGCGCGAAAGGTCTGACCTTTCGCGCCCTTCGCTTGCGCGCAGTCCGTCCGACAGAGGTCGCATTGCCGGGGTGGGCGCTCGCAGGCCAAGCGGGCCGGCTCCCGCTCCAAAACCACAACCAGCCCGCGATCACGGGGGATCATTTGTGGCGCCCAGACAAGCCCGGTAAGGCGGGGACAAGGTTTGTCATCTTTCTGGCGCTTTTGTCACGCGACCATTACATACAATTTGATCAGCAGATTAACGTGATAATACGGGAATCACGCGGTTTCTCGTCACGCGCCGCGCACGCCTCCTAGAAACTTAACAGGGTCTGCCTCCCGCAATGTCCCACGAGTTCAGCCTCGATGTGCGCTTCTATCGCCTGTCACCGGCGCTCGAACCGTTTTTCACCGCGCTCTATTGCTTCACGATCGAATGCGCCGACGACGTGGTGATCATCGATTGCCTGCACCCCGAATGGGCGGCGTTGCGGTTCACGCAATATGGCGCGCCGCCAGTCGCGGGCCTCGTCGGCGAAGAACAGCGCGCGCGCGAGGAGTTCGTCGCCAGCGGGCCGACCAGCCGCTCGATCGGCTTCGGTTTGCGACGCTCGCGCATTTGGGGCCTCGGCCTGCTGCCGCTCGGGTGGGCGCACTACACCCGCTACCCCGCGCATCACATGGCCGACCAGATCGTCGACGGCTCCGCGCACGAAGCGCTCGAAATCTTCCGCCCATTGATGGATATCGTGCGCGGTTCGCAGGACGAGCCCGACCGCATTGCCGCGCGGATCGAGCGCTATCTGCTCCATTGCGACCTGCCGCCGGTGCGCGATGCCGAGCGGATCCTCGCCTGCCAACTGGCGCTGCAGGATCCCGACGTCGCCAATGTCGACGAACTGGCCAGTGTGGCGAGCACCAGCCGGCGCACGCTCGAACGGATGTGCGCCGACCATTTCGGTTTCGCACCTAAGATGCTGCTGCGGCGCCAGCGCTTCCTGCGCAGCCTGGCGCGCTACATGCTGCGGCCGGAACTCAACTGGAGCACCGCGCTCGACCGGCACTATTTCGACCAGGCGCATTTCGTACATGATTTCCGCAAGTTCATGGGCATGTCGCCAAGCGAATATGCCGACATGCCGCATCCGATCCTCGACCGGATCATGGCCCAGCGCATGGCCGACCAGGGCGCGGTGCCGGCGACCGACCTGCCGACGGTGCTGCGCTACACCGCGCCCCCGGGCGAGGCGGACGAAATCGGCCGGCACTGACGGCCGATATTAGGGGTTGGGCCGCGGCGGGAGGGCCGCTAACAGGCGCGGCTTACCAGCCCTTATCGCAAGGGCCTTATCGCAGACGGATGTGCATGTCGGACCCTCACGCTATCGAACAGGATGCTGCAGCGCGGATCGCCGCAGCGGATGACCTCGCCGCGCTCGAGGCGCTGCGGATTGCGTTTCTCGGCAAGCAGGGCAGCGTCTCGGCGCTGATGAAGACGCTCGGCGCGATGAGCCCCGAGGAACGGCAGGCCAAGGCGCCCGCGATCCAGGCGCTGCGCCAGTCGGTCAGCGATGCGCTGGGTGCGCGCAAGGCCGCGCTCGAGGCGGCGGAGCTGGAGACGCGGTTGGCGGGCGAGCGGATCGACCTGACGCTGCCCGCGCCGCAGGCGGCGCGCGGCAGCGTGCATCCGGTCAGCCAGGTGATGGATGAACTGGCCGAAATCTTCGCCGACCTCGGCTTCGCGGTCGCCACCGGGCCGGAGATCGAGGACGATTGGTACAATTTCACCGCGCTCAACATGCCCGAAAGCCACCCGGCGCGGGCGATGCATGACACGTTCTACTTCCCGGACAGCGCGCCGAAAGGCGGGCGGATGCTGCTCAGGACGCATACCAGCCCGGTACAGGTGCGCACCATGATGGCTGAAGGCGCCCCCTTGCGGATCATCGCGCCCGGCCGCGTCTATCGCAGCGACAGCGACGCCACGCACACGCCGATGTTCCACCAGATCGAAGGCCTGGTGATCGACCGTGATATCCATCTCGGCCATCTCAAGTGGACGCTGGAAACCTTCCTCAAGGCGTTCTTCGAGCGCGAGGATATCGTGCTGCGGCTGCGCCCGAGCTATTTCCCGTTCACCGAGCCAAGCGTCGAGGTCGATGTCGGCTTCGCGATCGAAGGCGGTCGGCGCGTGCTGGGCGGCAGCGGCGACGAGCCGGGCCACGGCTGGATGGAGCTGCTCGGCAGCGGCATGGTCAACCGGCGGGTGATCGAATTCGCCGGGCTCGATCCCGATGAATGGCAGGGCTTCGCCTTCGGGGTCGGCGTGGACCGGCTGGCGATGCTCAAATACGGGATGGATGATCTGCGCGCGTTCTTCGACGGCGATGCGCGGTGGCTGGCGCATTACGGCTTCTCGGCGTTCGACCAGCCGACGCTTTCCGCCGGGGTGGGGGCACGGTCATGAAGTTCTCGCTCGAATGGCTGCGCTACTTCCTCGACACCGAGGCATCGACCGCCGAAATCGCCGCCAAGCTCAACGCGATCGGCATGGAAGTCGAGGGCATTGAGGACCCGGCCGAGCGGCTGGCGGGGTTCCGCGTGGCGCATGTGCTCACCGCGGCGCCGCATCCCGATGCCGACAAGTTGCAGGTGCTGACCGTCGACACCGGCGAAGGTGAGCCGTTGCAGGTGGTGTGCGGCGCGCCCAATGCCCGCGCGGGCATGAAGGGCGTGCTCGGCACCGCCGGGGCGGTGGTCCCGGCCAACGGCATGGTCCTGAGGAAGAGCGCCATCCGCGGGGTCGAGAGCAACGGCATGATGTGCTCGACGCGCGAGCTCGAACTGGGCGACGATCACGAGGGCATCATCGAATTGCCCGAGGACGCCCCGGTCGGCGCCAGCTTCGCCGACTATCACGGCACCAGCCCGGTGTTCGACGTGGCGATCACCCCCAATCGGCCCGATTGCATGGGCGTCTACGGCATCGCGCGCGATCTCGCGGCAGCGGGGCTGGGCACGCTCAAGCCGCTGCGCGACGACCGGATCGACGGCGGCTATCCCTGCCCGGTCGATGTCCGCACCGACGATCCCGAAGGCTGCCCCGCCTTTTATGGCCGCGTCATTCGCGGCGTCACCAACGGCGCGAGCCCCGACTGGATGCAGCGGCGGCTGGTCGCGGCGGGCCAGCGGCCGATCAGCGCGCTGGTCGACATCACCAATTACCTGATGCTCGCCTTCGGCCGCCCGGCGCATGTCTATGACCTGGCGAAACTGACCGGCGCGGTGGTCGCGCGGCGAGCGGCAGACGGCGAGCAGGTGCAGGCGCTCAACGGCAAGAGCTACACGCTCGATGCCAGCATGACGGTGATCGCCGACGACGTGGGCGTGCACGACATCGCCGGGATCATGGGCGGCGAGCATTCCTCGGTCCAGCCGGGCACCACCGACGTGCTGCTTGAGATCGCCTACTTCAACCCCGAGCGGATCGGCGTGACCGGGCGCAAGCTCGGCCTCGCCAGCGATGCGCGCACGCGGTTCGAGCGCGGGGTCGATCCGGCGTGGCTCGACGGCGGGCTCGACGGGCTGACCTCGCTGATCCTGCGGCTGTGCGGCGGCGAAGCGTCCGCCGTGGTGCGCGCCGGATCGCCGCCGAGCGAGCCGAAGGTGATCGCGTTCGATCCCGCGCTGACCGCCCGACTGGGTGGTGTCGAGGTGGACGAGGCCGAGCAGAAGCGCATTCTCGCCGCGCTCGATTTCGCGGTGGCCGACGACTGGGAAATCACCGTCCCGCTGCGCCGCCACGATATCGAAGGCCCGGCCGATCTGGTCGAGGAAGTGGTGCGCATCACCGGGCTGGACAAGGTCGCCAGCGTCGCCCTGCCCCGCGCCGAAGGCGTGGCCCGGCCCACCGCCACCCCGGCGCAGGCGATAGAGCGCCGCTTGCGTCGCGCCGCCGCAGCGCGCGGGCTGAACGAGGCGGTGACGTGGAGCTTCCTCCCGGTCGCCGATGCTGAGCACTTCGCCGAAGGCCCGCTGTGGGTGCTCGACAACCCGATCAGCGAGGACATGAAGGCCATGCGCCCCTCGCTCATCCCCGGCCTGCTGTCGGCGGCCAAGCGCAACCTCGATCGCGGCGCCAGCGGCCTCCGGCTGTTCGAGATCGGCCGCCGCTACCTGCGCGGCGCGGATGGCGCGAGCGACGAGCGCGCGACGCTGGCGGTGCTGCTGGCGGGCGACAAGACGCCGCGCGGCTGGGCTGCCGGCAAGGCGGCGAAGTTCGACGCGTTCGACGCCAAGGCCGAGGCGCTGGCGCTGCTGGCCGAGGCGGGCGCGCCGGTATCGAACCTGATGGTGATGGGGGACGCCGGGGGCCAGTTCCACCCCGGCCAGTCGGGCACCTTGCGGCTTGGGCCCAAGACCGTCCTCGCCCGCTTCGGCGCGCTGCATCCCACCACGCTGGCGGCCTTCGACGTTGCCGGGCCGGTGATGGCGGTCGAACTGTTCCTCGAGGCAATCCCGGCGAAGAAGGGTGGCGGCGGGTTCGCCCGCGCCGCTTACGCCCCGCCGGCGCTGCAGCCGGTGCTGCGCGACTTCGCCTTCCTCGTCGCCGCCGAGCTGCCCGCTGCCGATCTGCTGCGCGCGGTGAAGGGTGCGGACAAGGCCAATATCGTCGATGCGCGGGTGTTCGACCTGTTCGTCGGGCCGGGCGTGCCCGAGGGCCGCAAGTCGCTCGCCATCGAGGTCACGCTCCAGCCGGGTGAGAAGAGCTATGCCGAGGCCGACCTCAAGGCGATTGCCGAGCGGGTGGTGGCGGCGGCGGCGAAGCTGGGCGCGGAGCTGCGCGGTTAGCCATGATCAAGCGCTACCTCGATCCGATCCGCCACAAGATGGAGGATCCGGAGGGTTGCGAGTTCATGACCGTCGCCATGCCCGGCGATATCGACCCGCTGGAGCGGCATTATCGCTTCTCGATCCACCTCGACGCCGAATTGCGGCTGTGCGGGCTGGGGTGCAGCAGCGGTGGCGGCACCTTGTACTGCGAAGCCGACGATGACGCCGAGCGCGATGAGATCGCCTTCTGCATCATCGACATCGAGGCGACCGACATCGGCAAGGTGCGCGAACTCCTCCGCCTGAACCTGCCCGAGCTGGGCGCGCCCGCCGGGACGCTGGTGCAATTCGGCGAGCGCGAGGATGCCTTCGACGGCGAGAATTGGGAGCTGGACCGCGTCCGCAGCGTGCCGGACCCGTTCGATTGACCACGCCCGTCACTATCCGATCCGAAGCGCTGACCGCGCAGGTCGCCCCGCTGGGCGCCGAGCTGCTGTCGCTGACCGATAGCGCGGGGCGCGAGCTGATGACCGATGCCGACCCGGCGTTCTGGACCGGGCATGCGCCGCTGCTGTTCCCGATCGTCGGGCGGCTCGCGGGCGATGGCCTGCGTGTCGACGGGTGCGACTATGTGATGAAGCAGCACGGCTTTGCCCGGCGCCTGCCGTGGCAAATGGTCGGCGGTGGCGCGAGCGCGGTGACGTTCCGCCTGCGCGACACGGCGGTCACGCGCGGGGTGTATCCCTTCGCCTTCGATCTGGCGGTGCGCTATGCGCTGCACGAGGCGACGCTGAGCATCGCGGTGCGGGTCAGCAACACCGGCGCGGCCCCGCTGCCGATGAGCTTCGGCTTCCACCCCGCCTTCGCCTGGCCGCTGCCGTTTGGCGCGCCGCGCGAGGATCACCGGATCGTGTTCGCCACCGAGGAGCCGGGGCCGCTGGCGCAGCTGACGGATGGTCTGATCGCGGGCGAACGGCCATCGCCGCTGGTCGGCCGGACCCTTGCGCTGACTGAGGACGTGTTCGCCCGGGATGCGCTGGTCTGGCGCTCGGTCGCGTCGCAATCTGTCCGCTACGGCGCCGCCACCGGGCCGCAATTGCTGATTGAATTCCCCGACACCCCGCATCTCGGCATCTGGAGCAAGCCGGGTGCGCGGTTCGTGTGCATCGAGCCGTGGCATGGCCATGCCGACCCGGCGGGCTTTGCCGGCGATTTCCGCGACAAGCCCGGCATCGTCACCATCGCGCCGGACGACGACTGGCGATGCAGGATGGACGTGACGCTGGAAGCGTGAGCGGCTAGAGGCGCGCGGATCATGTCCAATCGCCGCACCTTCGCCATCATCTCGCATCCCGATGCGGGCAAGACCACCCTGACCGAGAAGCTGCTGCTGCAGGGCGGCGCGATCCATCTGGCGGGCGAGGTCAAGGCGCGCGGGCAGGCGCGGCGTGCGCGATCCGACTGGATGAAGATCGAGCAGCAGCGCGGGATCTCGGTCACCTCAAGCGTGATGACCTTCGAGCGGCAGGGCATCACCTTCAACCTGCTCGACACGCCGGGGCACGAGGATTTCTCCGAGGACACCTACCGCACGCTGACCGCGGTCGATTCGGCGATCATGGTGATCGACGCCGCCAAGGGCATCGAGCCGCAGACGCGCAAGCTGTTCGAGGTGTGCCGCCTGCGCAGCGTGCCGATCATCACCTTCGTCAACAAGGTCGACCGCGAGGGGCGCGACGCGTTCGAGACGATGGACGAGGTCGCCGACATGCTCGCGCTCGATGTCAGCCCGCAGGGCTGGCCGATCGGGATGGGCGGGTTGTTCGAAGGCGTGCTCGATTTCGCCAGTGGCGAGGTCGCGCGGCCCGAAGGCCCGTCGAAGGAATATCTTGGACGGCGCGACGCCGATG
>Ga0247806_10000916_pt1 | contig 15661 bp, 10 predicted proteins | sample UWRJL059202B1_FD_179935 | JGI IMG/M metagenome (GOLD analysis project Ga0247806, IMG submission 179935) | Plant litter microbial communities from Arlington Agricultural Research Station in Wisconsin, United States - UWRJ-L059-202B-1 | ecosystem: Environmental > Terrestrial > Plant litter >... | reverse complement strand
TGCTGTCTGCCAGCCACCGGCGGACTCCCCGGTGAACGTCACGGTCGCCAGCCGGGCGCCGGTCGACGACCACAGGGAGCCTGTGTGGGTGCCCGTGTTCCCGCTGCCCTTATAGAAGCGGATCCCAGTCACGGAACCAGGTTGGGAGACGGTGAAGGCGGTGCCCAGCTCGATGCCGGTGGTGCCGTCGTTGACCGAGTCGATCGTGGGCGGGGTTGTGCCGAGCAGGGTGAACTCGCCGCTCGGCGCCGGCGCGGCGGCGGTTGTGAACGACCACGTTCCACCGGTGGGTACGGCGCCCGCCACTCCGACGGTCGCGGTGTATCGCGTGCCCCAGCCGAGCACGGCCGCCGGCGTGAACGTGACGGTGCGGGACGCCGCGTCGAAGGTCGATGTGCCGGCAACGTCACCCGCGGGCCCGCTGAGCGCGAGAGTGGGGTTCTGCGCCAGGGTTCCGGCCGAGAGAACTGCCGAGACCGCACCGGCCGGACTGGCTCCGGTGGCGTTCGCAGCGGGTGTTGTGGACGTGACCGTCACCGGGGTCGGTGCCGGCGGAGTGGTCGCGGTGGTTCGGAACTGCACGTCGACGAAGTAGTTCGTTGACCGCCAACTCTCGGTGGGGAAGCCGCCGGCCGCTCCGTACCGGTACAGCCCGTTCGCCCCGGTATCGGCGGTCAGCGGGCCCTGGCTGCGCAGCAGCGTGAAGTAGTCGGGAGTGTGCGAGTAGCGTCCATTGGGCGCCAGGTAGGAGACGACATAACGCTCCCCCGGGGTGAGGGTGTAGGGCGTGGCAAGGGTCGCCGTCTGCCATCCACTGGCTGTTTCACCGGTGAACGTCACCGTCGCAAGCCTCGCGCCGGCAGCCGACCAGAGGCTCCCGGTGTGCGTGCCTGTGTTTCCCGTCCCCTTGTAGAAGCGGATGGCGGTGACTTGTCCCGGCTGCGAAACGGCGAAGGACATGCCCAGCTCGACGGCAGAGCTGTCGGCGGTGGACGGGACGGTGGGGGTCTCCGAACCCAGCAGCGAGAAGGTTCCCTCGATGGGAGCGCTCGCAGCGGTGGTGAAAGACCAGCTTCCTCCAGCGGGTACGTTTCCGGAGATCGACACTGTCGCCGAGTATGCGGTCGACCAGGCCAGGGTGGTGGCCGGCGTGAAGGTGATCGTGCGCGTGGCGGGAGCGTAGGCCGACGTGCCTGCCACTGTTCCTGCCGCTGTGGTCAGTCCGAGTTGCGGGACCGTGCCAGAGGGCACGTCCGCGGAGAGCACTGCCGTCACCAGGCTCGACGGCGGTACCGAGGTCTGGTTCGCCGCGGGGCTGACCAGGGAGACGGACACCGGCTGGGGCGGGATCACACCGTCGGTCACGAAGACCACATCAACGAAGTAGTTCGTGGTCGACGCCGACGTCGGCGAGCCGCTTCCGTAGGTGTACCGGCCGGCGGTCGGGGCCACGGAGAGCGGCCCGTTCGTGAACCCGGCGTTGAATGCGCCGACGGTGGCAGAGTACTTGCCGGTGGTGGACTGGTAGGAAGCTGTGTAGCTCGCTCCCGCTTGGACCGGAACGGGTTGGGCGAAGTACACGGTTTGCCATCCGGATGCGGATTCCGCCAGGAATGTCGCGGACGCCAGCGCCTGGCCGGTGCTGCTCCAGAGCGTGCCGACGTGGGTTCCGGTGTTGCCGGGTCCCTTGTAGAACTTGACTCCGGCGATGGCGCCGGTCGCTCGTGCCGTGAACTGCACACCGAGGGTGACCGGGCTGTCATTCACCTGGGCGAGGACGGGTGTCACGGTCGGGCCGAACAACGAGCACGGGCATGCCGCGTCGCTGGCCGCCGTCGTGAACGCCCACGTCGCCCCGGCGACGAGGGGAGAGCCGTTCGTTCCGGTGGCCGCCAGGGTCACCCGGTATGAGGTGTTCGGTGCAAGTGCGGCGGTCGGCGTGAACAGCGCCGTCCGGGACGTCGGGTCGTAGCCGGTGGTGCCGGGGACGGCCGAACCGGCGGCGGTTTGCACGGAGAAGGCGACCGAAGAGGCCGTCACGTCGGTCGACAGGCGTGCGCTGATCGTCGTTCCCGTCGGGACCGAGGTCGCGTCAGGGGACGGCCACTGTGCCGTCGCGGTCAGCGGCGTGGTGTTGACAGTGTTGAACACGACGTCGACGAAGTAGTTGGAGCCCTGATAGGTCTGGGCGGGGAATGCCCCCGGCGCGCCGAAGACGCCGGGATCTGGTTCACCGAAACCGCTCGGCACAGCTACCGGCGAACTCTTTCTCGCCGAGTACGGCCAGTAGTACGGGGCAACCGAGTAATGCCCCTGCGGGACCGTGTACGACACGACATAGTTCTGCCCGGCCGTCACGGCCACCGGCGTATCGAAGCTCGCGGTCTGCCATCCCGTCGCCGTCTCGGCGGAGAACGTCACCGACGCGAGCCTGGTGCCGGCGCTGTTCCAGAGTGAGCCGCTATGCGTGCCCGTATTGGCCGCGCTCTTGAAGAAGCGCACGCCCGAGACGAACCCGTTCGAGTCGGGCCGGAACCGCATGCCGGCCTCGATGGCGGACCCGTCGGCGGAATCCTGGATGGCCGGCACCACTTGGCCGAACACTCCGGTCGGGCCGGTCACCACAAGACTGACGGATGCGGGAGTCGAGGGGTAGTTCGCGCTGTCGTCGATCGCCCGAACTCGGATGCCGGCTGAACCAAGGCCGGTCTGATAGTAGGTGTACGACCACGACGTGGTTCCCGTCGCCAACCGCCAGGTGGCGCCGGCGTCAACCGAGACTTCGACGCCCGCCACGACACCGCCGGCGTCTGACGCCGTTCCGGTGACCGTGACCGCAGCTCCCGCGGCGATGGTCGAATTCGTGACCGGCGACGTCACCGTGGCGACCGGAGGGGTGCTGTCGGTGCTCTTCTGCGCCGCGGCGAGTCCGGACATGAGTGTTGCCGGCTGCGCGCCCATGTCAGCGAGGAGATTCACCTGCGCCTGCTGCATGGCGGCGTTGGCCGGGGCGCCCTCACCGTCGTGGGTGGCATCAAGCCCCCAGGCCCACTGCACGCTCCCGGCCGAGAAGACCAGTGCTCCGCTAGGCGCCCTGTAGAGCGTTGTGTTGTGTCTGGTCGTGCCCGGAACGACCGTGTTCCCATAGTCCGCGAGGTACTCGGGGGTCGGGCCGACGGTTGTCGAGAGGTGGATGAGCCCCGCCGGCCGGTAGCCGTTGTCGATGTCTTCGTCGGACTCGTATCCCACTGTGTGCGGCGCGAGTTCGGCCGAGGTACCCGCCGCGAGATTGGTCAGGGCCGTGTTCTTCCACGTTCTGAGCTTGCCCTCTTGAGCGGAGACGGTGACCGGAAGGTCGTCGTGGTTGGACTGGAACATGGTGCCGATCAGCGCGTTTTCGGGCAGGCCAGCTCCGGCTTGTTGCGAGGCGAACCGGGGATCCCGCCAGGTCCCGGTCCACTGACTCGACGGGTCGACCTTGGCATTGCTCCAGGTCTCCTTGTAGGAAACCAGGGTGCGGTAGTTCGTCGATGTGCCGCTCGCCGTCGACGGTTCATACCGGGTGCGCCAATAGCCCGTGTTGCCGGTCAGGAACTGGATGTTGACCCCGGCGTCACGCGCGGCGAAGAGGTTCGCCCGTTGAGCGCCGGACCAGTATTCGTCGTGTCCGACTGACAGCATCACCCGGTGGTTGGTCAGGAGCGAGCCGAACCGGTCGGTGTCGACGCCGCTGAAGTAGCTGACGTCGTACCCGTTGCGTTCCATGAAACGGACCTGGGCGTATTCGCTGCTGAAATAGAAGTCGCGTTTTGTCGTGCTCTCCCGGGTGACGATCGGCCGGTTGTAGCTGATCTTGTACGCCCGTCCGTTGGCGGCACCCTGGTAGAAGTCCGAGCCGCCGTACGAGTTGTACGCCTGCCAGGTCGGGTCGGAGGTTTGGAACAGCACGTCGGAGCGTGAGCTCTGGTCGCGCACGATGAAGATGATGTGGCTCTCACCGCCGGTGTCGGCGCGACGGAGCAATGCCACGTAGACCCCGGACACCGCGTCGTCAGGCACCAGCCAGCTGGCGGAGACGCCCCAGTTGCCGCAATCGTAGAGTTCTGTGCTCAGGTCGGACAGGCACTGGGGCTGGGTCTGCGGCAAGGCCGCGGACGGGGTGACGGAGGCCACCTTGCGCGCTCCGAGGCCCTGGTACCAGCCGGTGCGGTAGACGTCGATCGTGTAGGCGGCAGCGTTCGTGTCGATCTTGAAGCCGATCGTGGCCCCGTTCTCCACCGAGATGTCGGTGCCGAAACCCTGGATGCTCGGATCACCCGCGCCGCCGATGTTCCAGACGGCCGGATCGGTGCCCGGTTTCGCGTTCTCGCAGGCGACGGGGTTCGCCGCCGCGCGGCATCCGCTCGCCGCGTTCGCCGCCGTGGGCGACGCGGTGAGTCCGGTGAAGACGAGGGCCGCGGCGAGTACGACCGCAACCATGAGCCGGCTTCGGCGCCACGCGGTTGGACGATGATGAGCGGTGATCGGTGTTGACGCCATCGGTATTCCTGCCGCTCAGGTCGGGTCGTGGGGAGGAAGTCGTGCGACTCGGGAGAGATCGCACGGCTCGCCACTCGGATAGTGAGAACCTATGAGGATTGTTCAGATCGAGCCAGCCCCTCGTGCACCCCCCAATCGAGTGCCACCCCTCCGGTCGGCGGCCGGGGGCGCCGGCCGGGCGTGACCCCCGAAGGGGCCACAGCGGTCGGGTGCGAATGCGGATACGGTCGGCAAGCTGAAACTGATCCGAGAAGGGGACGCCGCCGTTGACCGATCGAGAGATTGACTTAGCGCACCGCAGTGGGCAGCAGGCGGTGGTCGACGTTGCCGCCGTCGTCGTCACCTACAACAGCAGCCGCCACGTCGCCGCCCTGCTCGACAGCCTGCCGGCCGCGTTCGGTGGCCTGACGTATTCGGTTGTGGTCGTCGACAACGGTTCGACCGACGGCACACCGGACCTGCTGGCTGGTCGGTCCGACTGCGAGGTCGTGCTCGCGTCGAACGACGGCTACGCGGCCGGAATCAACCGGGCGGTGCTCGCGTCACCGGACGCCGGGGCGGTTCTCATCCTCAATCCCGATGCCACGCTCGACCCGTACGCCGTGCCACGGCTTTCCGAGGTGCTTCGACGGCGGCCCGGTACCGGCATCGTCGCACCGCGTGTGCGTGAGGAAGACGGCAGCCTCTCCCCCACCCTGCGTCGTGGTCCGACGCTCGGCCGCGTCGGTGGGCTGAGCTTCACCCGTCTGGCGGTGTTCGCCGAGCGCATCGAGATCCGGGCCGAGTACGAGACCGAGCACCAGGTCGACTGGGCGGTTGGCGCGATCCTGCTTGTCGACCGGCGGTGTTTCGATGCGCTCGAGGGCCTCGACGAGTCGTACTTCCTCTACTCGGAGGAAACCGATTTCAGCCTTCGGGCCCGGGACGCCGGGTGGGCCACCGTCTACACACCCCGGGCCGGCGCCATGCATGTCGGCGGGGGCTCCGGCGAGAGCGCGACAACGCACACGATGCAGATGCTCAACCGGGTTCGCCTGTATCGCCGCCGTACCGGCGACCTCCGGGCCTGGGTCTACCTCGGCCTGACGGTGGTGGTCGAAACCCGGCGGGCGGTCCTGGGGCAACGCGCGTCCTGGACGACGGTGCGTGCGCTGCTGCGGCCCGCGCTGCGACCCCCGCAACTGGGCGCCAACTCCACCTTCCTGCCTTCCTGATGGCGCTCAGCATGATCAGGGAGAGAGCGGATGTTCGCCCCATAACGGACGAAGATCTCCAGGCGGTCGCCGGGTTCCTCCACGATCGGCTGAACCCGCGGGTCACCCGAGCCTCGTGGGGTGCGCTGCTGACACCGCCGTGGGCCGTCACGGCGCCCAACCATGGTTATCAACTCTGCGCCGGCGGCAGGATCGTCGGAGCCTATGTCGCGGTGTATTCGGAGCGTGAGGTTGACGGTGAGCAGCGCAGGTTCTGCAACCTCGCGGCCTTCTGCGTGCTCGAGGACCATCGAGCGGACGGCCTGCGGCTCATCCGGGCGATCCTCGCGCAGCGCGGCTACGAGTTCACCGACTTCTCGCCGAGCGGAAACGTGGTGGCGCTCAATCTCAGGCTCGGCTTCACCGCCTTGGACACCGCAACCCGGTTGGCGCCGAACCTGCCCCGGCTGCCCCGCCGCGGTCTGACGGTCTCGGAGGACCCTCTACGTGTCGCGAGCGTCCTGACCGGGCCGGATGCCCGGGTATACCGGGACCACCGGAACGCACCGGCTGCCCGACACATCGTCGTCACCGCTGCGGGTGAGTACGCCTATCTCGTCGTGCGCAAGGACCGCCGCAAACGGCTTCCGGTCTTCGTCTCCCCGCTGTACGTCGGTGGCAGCCGGGAGCTGCTCAGCTCGGCGTGGCCGCAGGTCGGCTCGCACCTGCTGCTGCGGCACGGCGCACTTGCGACCCTCGGCGAGCGCCGTGTGCTCGGTTTCGTTCCCGCTCTCGGCATCGATCTGGGCACTCCCCGGGCCAAAATGCTCCGCAGCCTCACCGTGCCGGTCACGAGCGTCGACTACCTCTACAGCGAGCTTGCCCTGCTGGAGTGGTAGCCGGCTGGTCAGTTCGCGGGGTCCACGGTTTCGCCGTCCTCCCAGCGATTGTTGCTCCACACATTGCCCGGTGCCTCGGAGTCGAATGAGGTGATCGGTCCCCACTCGCCGCACTTGCTGGTTTTGCCGCGCTGCCAGACATTGTTCGTGAAGCGGATGTCCCTGGTGCCGGCGGAGTTCGGCTTGCCGGTCGTGGAACCCCCGTAGGTGCAGTAGCCGCCTGATCCGGCGATGAACAGGTTGCCGTCGATGATGTTGTTCTGGATGACCGCGAAGTCGCCGTAGCCGGTGAGCGCCCCGGAGCAGCCACCGTCCGGGGGCACGTCGAGTGCATCGCAGGCGATGGTGTTGCCGCGAATGACGGCGTTCGAGCCCATCCGGATTCCGGACTCGTGGTAATAACCCGACGTGTCGGTGAACTGGCCGTGCACGTAGGACCCTTCGACCGTGCAATCCCGGTAACACATGACCGACCGCTTGCCGCCGGTCACGTGCACCCTGGTCGCCGTGAAGCTGACGTCGCCGATGCCGGTCACGGGGTTGTCTCCCGAGTTCACCTCGCTGTCGGTGATGGTGAAGGAACCGGCGCCGTCGTCGGCGGTGTAGACGAACCCGTTGATCTGCGTATTCGTGATGACCACCCCCGGTGCGTCGATCTGCAGGGGCCAACAATCCACTCTCTTCTTGTCGATGACGGTGTCCGGCGTCGTGATCCGGCACTGGCCGGTGTAGTCCGACAGGGTGGTCCCTTGCGGCAGGCCCGTCGTCTCAGCCGAGGGGAAGACCTCGGGGATCGCGCCGGGCCCCTCCGCCGGCTCGGTCGAGCCGGAGACCGGGGCGTCGGGGTCCTGGGGGCCCCGCGATCCCATCGAGTCCGCGATCCACAGTCCCGCCGTGACCAACAGCACGACCAGGATCAGAATGACCGCGATGAGGCGTCTTCGCCGGAGTGCGGGCGTGCCGGACGGACCGGGGGACGGGGCATCGGGGGTGTGCGTCATCGTGGATCCGTTCGTGTTCGCCCCTCAGGCCGCGGCGAGCTTCGCATCGACGAACCCGGTGAGGCTGCCAACGGTGTCGAAGATGTCCGCGCCGAACTCATCGTCGTCGACGGTGATGTTGAAGCGGTCTTCGAGGGAGGCCACGAGGCTGACGACCCCGAATGAGTCGAGTTCGGGCATCGACCCGAACAACGCGGTCTCCTCCCGCAGGTCTTCCGGGCGCTGCTGCAGTTCGAGTGCCTCGATCAGCACGGTGCGGACGGCGTTCAGGGTGTCGGTCATGGGTCTTCCTTCGTGGGACTCGGCGGGGCAGAGGTGTCGGACGCTGATGGGTTCACACGAGGACCTCCGCGGGTGCGGGATGCCCGAGGAAGGCAGTCGGGCTGGCGGTGAGGCCGTACGCGCCCGCCTGGAAGATCACGATGAGGTCGTCGATATCGGCCGGGGGCAGCTCGACGTCTTTGGCAAGCAGGTCGAGTGGGGTGCACAGGCATCCCACGACAGTGACGGCCTCTGCCACGGCGCGCCCGACGCGGTTTCCGACCGCGACGGGGTAGTTGCGGCGGATGGCCTGGCCGAAGTTGCCCGACGCGGCGAGCTGGTGATGCATGCCGCCGTCGACCACCAGAAAGGTCGTTCCGCGGGACACCTTGCGGTCCAGCACCCTGGTGACGTACACCCCGCACTCCCCCACCAGATACCGGCCGAGTTCGATGACCGGACGAGCCTCGGGCATCCGACTCGCGATCGGCCCGTCCACCAGCTCGTGGAGGTTCTCGGCGACGGCGCCGAGGTCGAGCGGCCTGTCCTTCTCGACATACGGGATGCCGAACCCGCCGCCAAGGTTGAGGTAGCGCACCGGTGTGGGCAGGTGTTCGGCGAGGCTGCTCACCAGGTCGACGGTGAGCCGTTGCGCCTCGGCGATGGTCTCCGCGTTCAGGTTCTGCGACCCGGCGAAGACGTGGAAGCCGAGCACGTTTGCTCCCGCCGTGGCGTAGTCGCGCAGCACCGCCGGCACCAGCTCGGCGTCGATGCCGAACTGCTGCGGCCCGCCCCCCATCCGCATGCCGGATCCCTTGACGGCGAAGTCGGGGTTCACCCGCACCGCGACGTTCGGTTCGATCCCGAGCTCGTCGGCCGCGGCGATGACCCGCCGGAATTCGGTGCCGGACTCCACCTCGATGAGGATGCCCGCCGCCACGGCCTGGCGAATCTCCGCCGCCGTCTTGCCGGGGCCGGCGAAGCTGACCTGACCGGCCGGGATCGTGGTGTCCAGCGCGGTCTGCAACTCCAGTCCGGAGGCGACGTCGATCCGGTCGAGCCGGCCGGCCAGGTGTTGCACGATGGCGGGCATCGGGTTCGCCTTCATCGCGAAGCTCAGTTCCAACCGGGCGGGCAACGCCGAACGCAGCTCGTCGACCCGCCGGTCCAACAGGCCGCGATCGTAGGCGAAGAAGGGCGTCGACCCGACGCGGGCGGCCAACCTGGACAGCGGCATCCCGCCGACGCTGAGTTCGCCGTCCACGGTGCCGAAACCGGCGATGTGCTCGTGGGGCTTCATCCGGAGACCTCGGCCAGGACCTCGGCCACAAGCCGGGTCCGATCGTATTTGCCGTTGGGCGAGCGGGGCACCGACTCGCGCAGCTCGATGCGGGCCGGCACCATGTAGAGCGGCAGGCGTTGCCGGAGGGCGGCGGCGAGCGCGCCGATATCGAGCTCGGGCGCTGCCGCAGTGATCACGAGCACGATCCGCTGGCCCAGTGCCGGGTCGTCCTCACCGAGGGCGACCGCGTCGCGGACGAGGCCGGTGCTGTAGGCGGCCTCCTCGATCTCGCTCGGGCTCACCCGGTACCCCGATGTCTTGATCATGTCGTCGGTGCGGCCGACGAAATAGAGGAAGCCCTCCTGGTCTGCCACCACGGTGTCTCCCGACCAGACTGCGCGCTCGGGGGCGCGCCACGGTTGCTGCGGGTGCTGCACCGGCCGATAGCGTTCCGCCGTTCGGACCGGGTCGTTCCAGTAGCCCAGCGCGACCAGGGCGCCCCTGTGCACGAGTTCGCCCTCCTCGCCCGGCGCGCATGGCGTCCCGTCCGGACGCAGGACGAGGATCTCGGCGTTCGGTATGGCGCGGCCGATCGAGTCTGGGCGCCGGTCGATTTCGGACGGGTCCAGGTAGGTCGACCTGAATGCCTCCGTGAGGCCGTACATGAGGTACGGGTCGGCCGCGGCGAAAACGCCCCGCAACCGGTCCAGCGTCGGCCTGGGCATCCTGCCGCCCGTGTTCGCCCAGTACCTCAGCCGCCCCGCCGCGGCCGCCGGCCAGGCCATCTCGGCCAGTTGCAACCAGAGCGGGGGCACACAGGTCAGGCCGGTGACACCGTACTGCTCGCACAGTTTGGGCACCTCCACCGGCAGCAGGTAGTTCATCAGCACACAGTGCGCGCCGACGGAGAAGGCCGTTGTGACTTGGCTCAGCCCGGCGTCGAAACTCAGCGGCAGCACGCTGAGGATGACGTCGTCGCTGGAATTCCGCAGGTAGGAACTGACGCTCTCGGCGCCGACGATCAGGTTGCGGTGGCTGAGCACGACCCCCTTGGGCTTGCCGGTACTGCCGGAGGTGTACAGGATCGCGGCCGGGTCGAGATCGATCGCCGGCGACGGGGCCAGGTCGCCGGCTGCGGTCTGCCCGTCGTCCCAACTGTGCACCTGCCAGGCCGCTGCCGGGTTCGGCGCCCCGGCGCCGACGACGATCACGTGCGTGACCTGGCTGACCGGCAGCACCGACCCGAGCCTGGCGAGCCGGTCGGCGGAGGTGATCAGTACCGCCGCGCCGCTGTCGCGGAGGATGTGCTGCACCTGGGGTGCCTTGAGCACGTGATTGACCGGAACGAAGACACCGCCGGCGGCGGAGACGGCGAAGATCGCCGCGACGGTCTCGACACGTTTCTCGAGGTAGATCGCGACCCGGTCCCCGCGCTGCACACCCATGGTCTGCAACTGCAGGGCGGCGGCACGCGCCATCTGCCAGGTGTCGCGGTAGTCGATCGTGACATTGCGGTAGCTCAGCGCCGGGGAGTCCGGGGTGCTGAGGGCCGCCTGCTCGAGGAGATGGTGGAGGTTCGTCCGGACCGGCCGGTCCGAGCGTGGCCCGGGGCTCACGAGACAGCCCGGTCGGCCAGGGCGGACCGCGATCCGGCCGGGGTCGCCGACGCCACACTGTCGGCGAGGGCCTCGACCACCGCGGATTGGTCGATCGCAGTGAGATGCGGGTACATCGGCAGGGAGAGGATCCGACGGGCGGCCGCTTCGGCCACCGGGAACTGGCCGGCCCGGTAGCCGAGGTGGGCGTAGGCGGCGGTGAGGTGCAGCGGCGTCGGGTAGTGGATGGCCGCGCCGATGCCGGCGGCCCCGAGTTCGGCGAGCACCCGGTCGCGTTCGGCGACCTGCACCACATAGAGATGCCAGACGTCCTCGTTGCCGGGCCGGGTTGCGGGCACGCCCACGCCGGGAACGCCGGCGAGCAGCTCGGCGTACCGGGCGGCGGCCGCGCGGCGGGCGGTGTTCCACCGGTCGAGCCGGCGCAGCTTGGCGCGCAGCACCGTGGCCTGCACGGCATCCAGGCGCGAGTTCACGCCGGCCCGGTCGTGCACGTACTTCACCGAGCTGCCGTGGGCGCCGAAGTTCCGGACGAACTCGGCGACCGCCGGGTCGTCGGTAAGCACGGCACCGGCGTCGCCGGCGGCACCGAGGTTCTTCCCCGGGTAGAAGCTGGTCGCGGCGACCCGGCCGAGCGAGCCGGCTCGGCCCAGTCTTGAGCAGGCGCCCTGCGATTGGGCGGCGTCCTCCACGATCATCAGGCCGTGCCGGTTCGATATCGGGATGAGCGCATCCATCGGTGCGGTCTGGCCGTACAAGTGGACGGGCACGATCGCACGGGTGCGGGTGGTGACTGCCGCAGCGACGGCGGCGGGGTCGATGAGGAGGTACTGCTCATCGACGTCGACGAAGACCGGGATTGCGCCGAGGCGCGTGGCCGCTTCGGCGGTGGCGATGAAGGTGTTGACGGGGATGATGACCTCATCGCCGGGGCGGACGCCGACGGCCCTGAGTGCGAGTTCGACGGCGTCGGTGCCATTGGCCACGCCGACGCAGTGCCGGGTGCCGATGTACGCGGCGTACTCCCGTTCGAACGCGGCGACCTCGGCGCCGCCGACGAACGCCGCGGCAGCGAACTGGGCCTGCCACGTGGGCAGCACCTCGCCGGCGATCTCCGCCTGCTGGGCGACCAGATCGAGAAAAGGAACCCTCATGCTGTTGCTACCTCTCTGGGCCGGGCGGGTACGCCCAGCCAGGTTTCTTCGGACGGCAGGTCCTGAGTGAGCGCGGCGCCCATTCCCAGCACCGCGTACTTCCCGACCCGCACGCCCTCGCGCACGCTCGCGTTCATGCCCAGGTAGGCGCCCTCGCCGATCCAGGCATGGCCGCCGACCGCGACACCAGCGCAGAGCGTGGCGAAGGACTCGACGAGGTCGTCATGGGTCAGGGTGACGTTCGGCATGATGACCACGTGCCGGCCGAGCTCCACGTTCGTCGTCAGCACGACGCCGGCGAGCAGGATGCTGCCCACCCCCACAGTGCAATCCTCTGGCACCACAACGCCGGGGTCGATGACACTGACGTAGTCGTCGTTGGTGCGGCCGTGGCCGGCCAGTCGGGCCGCTATCGCGGCCCTGGCGGCCCCACGTCCGGCGCAGATCACCAGTCCGGCCCGCGGGTACTCGGCCGCCTGCCCGGTGCCGCCGAGGATCGGCAGCCCGTCCAGGCTCTTGCCCCACAGGGCCCTGTCGTCGTCCAGGTAGCCGATCGCGTTGTGTTGACCCGACCGTCGCAGTACCGATAGCGCCTCCCTGGCCAGGCCGCTCGCCGCGACGAGCAGCACGTCAGCCATGAGCCACCACCGTGAGCGGGGCGAGCATCGCGTCGATGACGGTGGCCTGTTGGGTCGCGTCGAGCTGATGGTAGAGCGGCAGGATCAGGGTGTTGCCGGTGAGGCGTTCCGACACCGGCAGCGGGACACGTTGGGACGGGCTCCCGGCGTAGGCCGGCTGCAGGTGCGCCGACATGATGCCTCGGCGAGCCGAGATTCCGGCTTCGGCCAGGTGCTGCAGCAGCGCCTCCCGATCCAGCGGATACTCCTCACCGACCTCGACCCAGTAGGACTGGTAGTTCGAGGTGCCCCAGGCCGGGTCGCGCACCGGACGCAGCCCGTCGACGCCGGCAAGGGCCGCTGTGTACCTGTCGGCGATGTCGCGCCGGCGTTGCACGATCTCAGGCAGCCGACCGAGTTGCACGATGCCCACGGCGGCCTGCATGTCGGTCATCCGATAGTTGAACCCGATCTCCAAGTATTCTTCCGCCGGCGCGAGGATGCTCGCCTGTCGGTCGTTCGCCGACACGCTCATGGCGTGCTCCCGGAGTCGCCTGGCGCGGGCGGCCCAGTCCGCGTTCGACGTCGTCAACATGCCGCCCTCCCCCGTGGTCAGCAGCTTGCGTGGGTGGAAGGACCACGCGGCGAGAACGGCCCCCGCCCCGACCGGGCGGCCTCGATAGGTGGACCCGGCGCCGCAGGCGGCGTCTTCGATCACCACGATGCCCAGCGGGTCGCACAGGGCGCGGATCGGGTCGAGGTCGACGGGGACACCGCCCTGGTCCACGACGATGACGGCCCGCGTGCGATCGGTGATGGCGGCGGCGATGCCGGCCGCCGTGACGCATCCGGTGCCAGGGTCGACGTCGATGAAGACCGGTCGCGCGCCGACGTAGGTGGGCGCGTTCGCTGTGGCCACGAACGAGAAGGACGGCACGATCACCTCATCACCGGCCTCGACACCGGCCACGATGAGCGCCAGGTGCAGCGCGGTGGTGCAGTTCGAGGTCGCGATGGCATGGCCGGCCTGCATGGAAGCGGCGAACTCGCGCTCGAACTGGGCCACCTTGGGGCCCTGTGCCACCCAACCGGACTCGATCACCTCGCTCAAAGCACGGATCTCTTCTGCGCCCAGCCACGGCTTCATCACGTTGATCCGGCTCATGACGCCACCCCCACGCGGCCGGCCGAGATCGCTTCGCGCTGCGGCTGCCACCAGTCGACGAGCCGGCGCAGACCGTCGTGCAGCCCGACCTCGGCCTCGAAGCCGAGCTGTCGGCGGGCCGCGTCGGTGTCGGCCAGTCGACGGACCACGCCGTTGACCGCACGGTCGGGACCGTGCTCCACCGCCAGGTCGGAGCCCATCACGGACAGCAGCGCCTCGGCCAGCCCCAACAGGGTGGTCTCGGTGCCGCTGGCCACGTTGTAGACACCCTCCGTCCGGTCGCCGGCGGCGGCCAGGAGGTTCGCCCTGGCGATGTCGGTGGTGAAGATGAAGTCCATGGTCTGCAGCCCGTCGCCGTAGATCAGCGGCGGCTTCCCGTCGGCGATGCGCTCCATCCAGCGCACCAGGACCTCGGTGTAGAGACCGTGCACATCCATGCGCGGACCGTAGACGTTGAAGTAGCGCAGGGCCACATAGTCCAGCCCGTACATGGCGTGGAAGCTGCGGAGCATGCCCTCGCCGAACGACTTGGCGGCCCCGTAGAAGGTGTCGTTGTTGTGGTGGTGGTGGCTCTCCGGCGTGGGGAAGACCTCGGCGAGGCCGTACACCGAGGCGCTGGACGCGGAGACGACCTTGTCGACACCGTTGGCCGCTGCCGCCTCCAACACATTGAACGTTCCGTCGGCCAAAACCTCGTTGGCGAGGCGGGGCTCCTCGGCGCACTGGGTGATCCGAATGGCCGCCTGGTGGAAGACCAGGTCTGTGCCGGCCGTCACCCGGTGCACAAGGGCGGCGTCGCGGATGTCGCCGTCGATCACCGCTACCCGGCCGTCCTCCATCGCCTGATCGAGGTTGGCCATCCGGCCGCGTACGAAATTGTCCAGCACATCGATGTGGCCGACGCCCGCGTCGAGCAGCTGGTCGACGATCGTGGAACCGATGGTGCCCGCGCCCCCGGTGACCAGCACCCGGGCGCCCCGCAGCGCGGTCATGCCCGTCCTCCAGCCAGCTGGGGCTGCAGCGCCGGGGCCTGTGGCGTGATCGGAAAGCTGACCACGGCCTTCTCGGCCAGGCTGCGGCTGGCGGCTTCGAGCACCTCGAGCACCCGCAACCCGGATCCGGCATCGGTGCGCGGGGCGCGCCGCTCACGGATGCTCGTGGCGAACTCCGCGGCCATGGAATCCAATGCCTCCCGCTCCGACAGGGCGGGCGACCAGGTGTCGCCGAGCCGGTAGGAGATCGCGGCGGCCCTCCGTTCGTGTCCGTCCAACGATTGGGTCTCCAGGTCCACCCCGCGGTCGTAGACGCTGACCCGCTGCTGCGGGTTGAGGTCGTCCCAGACCAGGGTGCGCTTGGTGCCGCCGATGATCATGGTGCGGATCTTCGTGGGGCTCAACCAATTGACGTGGACGTGCGCGATGGCGCCGTGTTGCAGCGGCAGGGTGAGGTAGCCGACACAGGCCTTACCGGCGCCGAGCGGGTCTGCCCCCTGCGCCGAGACGCTGAGCGGGCGCAGGCCACCGGGCAGGACAAAATCGATGATCGAAAGATCGTGCGGCGCCAGATCCCAGAACACGTCAACGTCCGGCTGGATCAGGCCGAGATTGATGCGGACCGAGTCGATGAAGAGGATATCGCCGAGCGCGCCCTCGTCGATCAGCTCGCGGATCTTCAGCACCGCGGGGGTATAGCAGTAGGTGTGGTCGGTCATCAGGACCAACGACTTCTCGGTGGCCACGCGTGCCATGGCTTCCCCGCGCCTGCTGGTGTCCGCGAGCGGCTTCTCGACCAGGACGTGTTTGCCGGCGGCGAGCGCCGCGCAGGCGATGTCGTGGTGGGTCGCCGCCGGCGTCGCAATGGCGACGGCGTCCAGGCTGTCATCGGCGAGCAGGGATTCGACGGACGACGTCACCCGCACTCCGCTTCCGGGTCCGGCG
>Ga0247806_10000915_pt1 | contig 15679 bp, 11 predicted proteins | sample UWRJL059202B1_FD_179935 | JGI IMG/M metagenome (GOLD analysis project Ga0247806, IMG submission 179935) | Plant litter microbial communities from Arlington Agricultural Research Station in Wisconsin, United States - UWRJ-L059-202B-1 | ecosystem: Environmental > Terrestrial > Plant litter >... | reverse complement strand
ACAGCACCACCCGCTCGTAATCGAGCCCGCTCATCAGCACCTTCACCCCGGCGCCGACCTCGCCCAGCACATTGGCCTCGGGCACGAAGCACCCGTCGAACACCAGCTCGGAGGTGATCGAGCCGCGCATCCCCAGCTTGTCGATCTTCTGCCCCGGCGCGTAACCCTCCATCCCGCGCTCGATCAGGAACGCGGTGATGCCCTTGCTCCCCGCATCCTGATCGGTGCGGGCATAGACCACCAGCACATCGGCCTCGTGCCCGTTGGTGATCCAGAACTTGGTCCCGGTCAGCACGAACCCGCCCTCGGCGGCCTCGGCGCGCAGCTTCATCGAGACCACGTCCGAACCCGCATCGGGCTCGCTCATCGCCAGCGCCCCAACATGCTCGCCGCTGATCAATCGCGGCAGATGGCGTTCCTTCTGCGCCACGCTGCCCCAGCGCGCGATCTGGTTGATGCACAGGTTCGAATGCGCGCCATAGCTCAGCCCGATCGAGGCGCTCGCCCGGCTCACCTCCTCGACCGCCAGCATGTGCTCGAGATAGCCCAGCCCCAGCCCGCCATCGGCCTCGGCGACGGTGATTCCGTGCAGCCCCAGTTCACCCATCGCTGGCCACAGGCCCCGCGGAAAGCTGTCCTCGCGGTCGATCCGCGCGGCGAGCGGGGCGATCTGTTCGTCGGCGAAACGGGCCACGCTCTCGCGCAGCATGGCGGCGTCCTCGGACAGGCCGAAATCAAACGGGGGGGTGGCGCGCATGGCTGCTCTCCTTTGCCAACCGCATAAGCCGCTGATGCCCGGCAAACAAGTTACACGCGCAACGGCAAACTGCTGCTAGGAATCCCGGCCCCGCCCGGCTAGAACCGGATTGATCGATACAAATCCATGAAACTTCAAGATTACCCCTCATCCGGCACCATGCCGCTCCGGTCGCCGTCGCTGGACGATGCCACGCGCCTGCACGTCCTGGAGAGTTTCGAACCCGACGCGCTGGAAGATGATCCCGAACTGGCGGCGATGGTCGGTTTCGCCGCGCGGCTGTGCGACGTGCCGGTCAGCATGGTGACCCTGGTGGAGGAAGCGCGGCAGCGGCTGCTGGTGCGCGAAGGGATCGATGAACGCGAAACCCCGCGCGAAGTGTCGTTCTGCACCCACGCCATCACCTCGGACGAGATCATGGAGGTGCGCGACGCGCTCGACGATCCGCGCTTCGCCAACAATCCGCTGGTAACCGGCTCGCCCGATATCCGCTTCTACGCCGGGCAGCCGCTGATTTCCGAGGAAGGCGCGCCGCTGGGCACGATCTGCGTTATCGACGTCAAGCCGCGCCCCGAAGGGCTGACCGATCTCCAGCGCGAAGGCATGGCCGTGCTCGGCGTGGCGGTGATGCGGCGGCTCGATGCGCGCCGCGCCGACCTGCGCGCGCGCCGCGCGATCGAAGAGCGCGAGATGCGGCTGCGGCGGATGATCGACGGCGTGCCGCAGATCGCCTGGTCGGCCGATGCCGCGGGCATCTTCGATTATTTCAACCGCCGCTGGCAGGAACTCACCGGCGCCGTGCCGCCCTTGCTGGCCGACGACTGGCGCGCCTTCATCCATCCCGAAGACCAGACGCAGGTGTTCGAAAAATGGCAGGTCTCGCTCGACGAGGGCGTCGAATTCGAAGCGCAATACCGTCTGCGCTACGCCGACGGCAATTGGGGCTGGGTGCTTGGCCAGGCGCAGCCGGTGACCGAGGGCCGGGGCGGCACGCGCCGCTGGTTCGGCACGATCACCGATATCGACGAGGTCCACCGCCTGTCCGAAAGCCGCGAATTGCTCAGCAAGGAGTTGTCGCACCGGATCAAGAACATCTTCGCGGTGGTGATCGGGCTCGCCATGCTCAAGGCGCGCAACACGCCCGAACACCTGCCCTTCGCCGAGGAATTGACCGGCACCTTGCGCTCGCTCGGGCGGGCGCATGAATTCGTCCGCGCGGGCAGCGGCCCGGTCGAGGAAAATCTTCAGCAGCTGCTCGCCGCGCTGTTCAGCCCCTATAGCGATCAGGCGGGCAGTCCGCTGGTGCGCTTGACCGGAGCCGATTGCGCGATCGCGCCGCACACCGCCACGCCGATCGCGTTGGTGTTCCACGAGCTGGCGACCAATTCGGCCAAATACGGCGCGCTGTCGTGCGATGGCGGGCATGTCGAACTGGGGATCGAGGATCGCGGCGAGGCGCTGGCGCTGGTGTGGTGCGAGCTGGGCGGCCCGCCGGTGGCCGATGGCGGTAAGCGCGGCTTCGGCTCGCGGCTGGTCGAAATGGCGGTGACCGGGCAATTGCAGGGCAGCTGGGAACGCCATTTCCTCGCCGATGGCCTGCGCGTCGAGCTGACCATTCCCAAGGCCGTCATCGCCCGCTAGCCTTGCCCGGTGACAGACGCCGGCTCCGCACCGTTCCTGCGCTTCGAGCAGGTGAGCAAGCACTACGGCGCGATCGTTGCGCTGGGCGGGGTCTCGCTGTCCGTGGAACCGGGCGAATTCGTCGCGCTGGTCGGCGCCTCGGGCTCGGGCAAGTCGACCCTGCTCAAGACCGTCAACCGGCTGGTGGTGCCGTCCTCCGGCCGCGTGTTGATCGAGGGCGCGGATGTCGCCTCGGTCCCCGCCCCGCGCTTGCGCCAGGGGATCGGCTACGTCTTCCAGGGCGTCGGCCTGTTCGGCCATATGAGCGTCGGCGCCAATATCGGCATCGTCCCGCGCCTCGCCGGCACCCCCGCCACGCGCGAACGGATCGCGCAATTGCTCGAACTGGTCGAACTCGACCCGGCGATGGCCACGCGTTTTCCCGAGGAATTGTCGGGCGGCCAGCGCCAGCGCGTCGGCGTGGCGCGCGCGCTGGCGGGCGAACCGCGTCTGCTGCTGATGGACGAACCCTTCGGCGCGCTCGACCCGATCACCCGCGATGCACTGGGCAAGAGCGTGCTGCGCCTCCACCGCACGCTCGGGCTGACCACGGTGATGGTGACGCATGACATGGCCGAGGCGCTGCTGCTCGCCGATCGGGTGCTGGTGATGGACGCCGGCCGGATCGTCGCCGACGCCACCCCGCACGCGCTGCTCTCGGGCGCGGGCGGCGCGGAGGCGCAGGCGCTGGTCGCGGTCCCGCGCGAACAGGCGCGCGCTCTGGCCGAGCGGATCGGATGAACGCGATCCTCGACGCGCTGCTGCGGCTCGGCCCGCAACTGGCCGAGCACGTGCTGCTCAGCGCGGCGGCGGTCGGGCTGGGGATCGCGCTCGCGCTGCCGCTGGCGCTGTGGGCGGCGCGCTCTCCCACCGTGGCGCGGGTGGCGCTCGGCTTCGCCAGCCTGGTGCAGACGATTCCCGCATTGGCGCTGCTGGCGCTGTTCTTCCCCGTCCTGCTTGCCGCGCGCGCGGTGTTCGGCGAAGGGCTGCCCACGCTCGGCTTCCTCCCCGCGTGGCTGGCGCTGTCGCTCTATGCGCTGCTGCCGATTTTGCGCAACGCGGTCACCGCGCTCGCCAATCTCGACCGCGAGGTGCTCGAGGCGGCCGACGGCGTGGGCATGACCCGCTGGCAGCGGCTGTATCTGGTCGAAGCCCCGCTGACCGCGCCCTTCGTGCTCGCGGGCATCCGCACCGCCAGCGTGTGGACCATCGGCGCCGCCACGCTCGCCACCACCATCGGCCAGCGCAGCCTCGGCGATCCGATCTTCGCCGGGCTGCAGACGCAGAACTGGGCGCTGGTGCTGGCGGGGTGCATCGCCTCGGCCGGGCTGGCGCTGATCGCCGATTTTTTGTTCGGATTTGTCGAACGCGGGATACGCCTGCGTCGGCCGTTTATGGCCGCGTTGGGTGCGTTTGTGGCCCTGTTAGGCATCGGTTGTGCAGCTCTGTACTTGGTCGATTTTGACGCCGATTCGCGCGGCCGCCCGATCGTAATCGGCGCAAAAACCTTTTCAGAACAATATGTTCTCGCCCGCGCCATCGGCCAAAAGCTCGAACAGGCGGGATTCGCGGTCGAATACCGCGAAGGCCTCGGTTCCGCCCTCGTCCACAACGCCGTCACCACCAGCGCGATCGATATCTCGGTCGACTACACCGGCACGCTCTGGACCAACCAATTGAATCGCAAAGACAATCCCGGCCGCGAAGCAATGTACGCCGAAATCGTCCGCTGGGAATCCGCCACCACCGGCACCCGTGTTCTGGGCCGACTAGGCTTCGAAAACGCCTACACCTTCGCCCTCCGCCCCGACCGCGCCGCCGAGCTCGGCGTCGCCAGCCTCGACGATCTGGTCCCCGTCGCCGCGGGGCTGACCGCGGGCGGCGACCCCGAATTCTTCGAACGGCCCGAATGGCAGGCGGTGCAGGCGGCCTATGGCTTGCGCTTCGGCGAGACGCGCAACTTCACGCCGACCTTCATTTACAATGCTTTGCAGTCGGGCGAGGCCGACGTGATCAGCGCGTACACCTCCGATGGCCGCATCGCCGCCGACCGGCTGGTGGTCCTCACCGACCCACGCGGCGCGCTGCCCAGCTACGACGCGGTGCTCCTGCTCAGCCCGCGCATCGCCGCCGACACCCGCGTCGAGGCGGCGCTGCTGCCACTGATCGGCGCCATCGACGTCGAACTGATGCGCCAAGCCAATTACGCGGTCGATCGCGAGGACGACAAGTGGACCCCGCGCCAGGCCGCAGCGTGGCTGCTCGACCAGGCCGGGCTCGCTTCCAACTGAAAATCGCGCATTTTTGCTCGCGGCGGGGCTACCCCTCCACGCTCACCAGCAGCTTGTCGATCTTGCGCCCATCCATATCGACCACTTCGAAGCGCCACCCCTGATCGCTGAAATGCTCACCCTCGGCCGGCAATTTCTTGAACACCCACAAGGCATAACCGGCCGCCGTCGCGAATTCGCGCGACTCGGGCAGGTCGAGCCCGAGCCGCTCGGCCAGCGCATCCGCGCTCAGCGAACCCGACACCAGCAGCGATCCGTCTTCGCGTTCGACAATCATCGGGCTGTCCCCCTCGTCCTGGTGGCTGAGAAAATCGCCCGCGATCGCGCTCAGCAGGTCGGCGGTGGTGACGATGCCGTCGAGATGCCCGTATTCGTCATGCACCATCGCCATGGTGCTGCCCGATTGCTGGAGCAGCCGCAGCGCGTCCATCGCGTCGAGCTGGTCGGGCACCACCTCCCCCTTGCGCAGCAGCGTGGGCAGGTCGGCCGGCTCGCCCGCGACCAGCCGCGCGAGCACTTCACGCACCTTGACCACGCCCAGCATCCGGTCGGGCGTATCGTCGGCCACGGGCAGCAGCGAATGCGGCGAATCGGCGATGGTGGCGCGGATTTCCGCCTCGTCGGCGTTGATGTCGATCCAGTCGATCTGCGTGCGCGGAGTCATCAGCTCGCGCACCTTGCGGTCGGCCAGCCGCATGATCCCGGCCAGCATCGCCCGCTCGTGCTCCTGGATCACGCCGCTGCTCTTGGCGTCGGCGAAGATCATCTGCAATTCCTCGCCGGTGATCCGATGCTCGCCCTTGTGGCGGATGCGCAGCGCGCGCAGCAGCAGGTTGGACGAATTGTCGAGCAACCACACAAACGGCGCCGCTGCCTTGGCCAGCCACGACATCGGCAGCGCCATTATCAGCGCGATGGCGTTGGCGTTGCGCAACGCCAGCTGCTTGGGCACCAGTTCGCCCACCACCACGCTGAGATAGGTCGTCAGTCCGATGGCGAGCAGCGCGCCGACATTGTCCTGCAGGCGCTCGGGCACGCCGAACACCGCCAGCCGCTCCCCCAAAGGCCCGCCTAGCGTCGAACCCGAGACATAGCCCGAGATGATCGCGATCAGAGTGATGCCGATTTGCACCGTCGACAGGAACTTGCCCGGATCGGCGGCCAGCGCCAGCGCCGCCTTCGCGCCGGCGCTGCCGCGGTCGGCCGCCATCCGCAATTGCGCGGTCCGCGCCGACACGATGGCCAGCTCGGACATGGCAAAGACGCCGTTCAGAAAGATAAGCCCAATGAGGGTGAGGAGATCGAACCAGGGGAACGGTGACATCAGGCGTTGGTCGCTAGCAGATTGGCGGACTTAGGCGAACCCAAAGTCGCTCGGGAATTGGCCGGAACGCCTGCGCACAACAATCGTTTCCACGGCACGGCTCTTATAACCTTCCGGTTGGCCCGTTTCAATTGAGGACTATGATTATGAAATTCCAGCGAATTCTCGTGGCGTCGACCGCTGCGGTCGCGCTTCTGGCGACCACCGGCTGTGTCACCGACCCCAACACCGGCAACCAGGTCATTTCGCGCACCGCAATCGGCGGCGTCGGTGGTGGCGGTCTTGGCTACCTGCTCGGCGGGCTGATCGGCGGCAAAACCGCGCGAATCGTCGGCGCGGGCATCGGCGCGGCGGCGGGCGGCTATGTCGGCTACCGCATGGACGAACAGATTCGCGAACTCGAGGAAGCCACCGCAGGCAGCGGAGTCGACGTGACGCAGACCCCCAATGGCGACGGCATCCTGCTCAACCTGCCCGACGTCACCTTCGCGGTGAACTCGACCAATATCTCGCCCAGCATGCGCAACACGCTCGACGGCGTGGCGCAGAGCTTGGTGAACTATCCCAATTCGCTGATCGACGTGATGGGCCACACCGATTCGACCGGGAGCGACCAGTACAATCTCGACCTGTCGCGCCGCCGTGCCGACGCGGTCGGCAACTATCTTTCGTCGCGCGGCGTGTCGCGCGCTCGGATGGAGATGATCGGCTACGGCGAGCAGTACCCGATCGCCGACAACACCACCGAATCGGGCCGGTCGCAGAACCGCCGCGTCGAAATCCGCATCACCCCGGTGACCGCGGCCGACGTGCAACAGGCCTATTGATGGGGTGCGCCCCCATCCGGGGGCGCATCCTCGGTGCTGTTCCCATTTCCCGGATCAGTCCAGGAAATGGGGCACCTGCGGGCGGCCGTTCGGCCTTGCGGGCCGCTGGTCTCGGCCCGTTCGAACCCCACTCCAACTTTAAATCGATCCGGCCCGCAGGGCCGCAAGCGCGCCCGCGCGCCCGCAGGTGCCCCGCAGCGCAGCGGAGGGAATAGCACCGAGGACCGACCGCCCGGATGGACGGGCGGAACACAAAAATGCCCCCTCACTCCCCGGCGATAACCTTCGCCCTCGCGGCTAGCCGCTCGACCGCCGCACCATGGATACGCGGCGCGCTGACCAGCAGGCCGAAGGCGCGCGGGTCGCGCTTGTTGTAGGCCAGCGGGCGGCCGAAGGCGTCGGTCACCGAGGCGCCCGCCTCGCGCGCGATCAGCGCGGCGGCGGCGATGTCCCACTCATATCCCCAGCGCAAAGTCGCCACCAGATCAGCCTCGCCCGCCGCCACCATGGCGATGCGCAGCGCGATCGAATTGGGCTTGTCGACCATCGTCAGGTCGCGATCCTCGCGCGGCAGGCTGTCGGCCGGCACGCGGCAGCCGGGAAACACCGTGCACTCGCTCGCCGCCAGCCGCGCGCCGTTGCGCCACGCACCCTGCCCGGCGGTGGCCGACCACACCTCGCCCCGCGCAGGCGCGACCAGCGTGCCGATCAGCGGGCGCCCGGCGCTGACCAGCGCCACCGCCACGCACCACCCGGCGCGTCCGCGGATGAAATCGCGCGTGCCGTCGATCGGGTCGACCAGCCAGCACAGATCACGGTTCAGCCGGTCCGCCGAATCGGCGGTTTCTTCCGACAGCCACCCGGCGGCGGGCAGCAGCAGGCCCAGTTCGCGCTTGAGATAGCGGTCGACCGCCAGGTCGGCCTCGCTCACCGGGTCGCCCGGCAGCTTGTCCCAGCTTTGCAGCGCGTGGCCCGCGCCGGGCCAGCGCCGCATCGCCATGTCGCCCGCCTCGCGGCAGATCTGTTCGAGGCGAATTCTGTCGATCATGCTCGCTCCAGTGATGGTGCAGGTGCGAAGGGTTTGCAAGCGAGCCGCGATGGTGCTTTAGGCGGGGGCGAGTCCCTCTCCCGCCTCCACCAGCAAAAAGGCCGCACGCATGAATATCCACGAATACCAGGGCAAGGAATTGCTGGCGAAATTCGGCGTGGGCATTCCGGCAGGCTTTGCCGCGACCAGCGTGGCCGAAGCGGTCGAGGCAGCGGGCAAGCTCCCCGGGCCGCTCTATGTGGTCAAGGCGCAGATTCACGCGGGCGGACGCGGCAAGGGCAAGTTCGCCGAACTGGCGCCTGATGCCAAGGGCGGCGTGCGGCTGGCGAAGTCGCTGGCCGAAGTCGAAGCCAGCGCCGCCGAGATGCTCGGCAACACGCTGGTAACGATCCAGACCGGCGACGCGGGCAAGCAGGTCAACCGGCTCTACGTCACCGACGGCGTGGACATCGCGCGCGAATATTACCTGTCGATGCTGGTCGACCGCGCCAGCGGCCGCATCGCCATGATCGTCTCGACCGAAGGCGGGATGGATATCGAGGCGGTCGCGCACGACACGCCTGAGAAGATCACCACCATCACCATCGACCCCGCGACCGGCTTCATGCCGCATCACGGCCGCGCGGTGGCGTTCGCGCTCGGCCTGTCGGGCGATCTCGCCAAGGCGGCGCAGAAGGTCTCGAAGCAGCTCTACACCGCCTTCACCGCGCTCGATTGCGCGATGCTCGAGATCAATCCGCTGGTGGAAACGCAGGACGGCCAGCTGCTGGTGCTCGATACCAAGATGAGCTTCGACACAAACGCGCTCTACCGCCACAAGGATGTCGAGGCGCTGCGCGACGAGACCGAGGAAGACCCGATGGAGGTCGAGGCCTCGAAGCACGACCTCGCCTATATCAAGCTCGACGGCAGCATCGGCTGCATGGTCAACGGCGCCGGCCTCGCCATGGCGACGATGGACATCATCAAGCTCAACGGCGCCTTCCCGGCCAACTTCCTCGATGTCGGCGGCGGCGCCAACAAGGAGAAGGTGACCGCGGCTTTCAAGATCATCCTGTCCGATCCGGCGGTGAAGGGCATCCTGGTCAACATCTTCGGCGGCATCATGCGCTGCGACACGATCGCCGAGGGCATCGTCGCCGCCGCGCGCGAGGTTGAGCTGTCGGTGCCGCTGGTGGTGCGTCTCGAAGGCACCAATGTCGAGCTGGGCAAGGACATCCTCGCCAATTCGGGCCTGCCGATCGTGGCCGCCGACGATCTCGGCGATGCCGCGCGCAAGATCGTGGCCGAGGTCAACCAAGCCGCCTGAGGGTGCGCGCTGCGCCCGCGGACTTTAGTCCATGCGGGCGTAGCGGAACACCAGCTCGCCGGCACTGCCCTCGGCCTCGCTCACCCGGACCGCGATCACCAACGCGTCGGGTTCGTCGCAGCGAATGGTCAGCCCAGCGAACTGCGCCCGGCAGGGCTCGAGCGCGAGCAGGGGGAAGCCGACGCTGTCGTCCTGCGCTTCCCACCCGGTCAAATCGGGGTTGAAGTGCTTGAGTCGCAGCACCAGCGACCCGTCCTCCTCGCGCAGATACATGTGCTCGGTGAACAGGATCTCGCCCGCCGCGTCCGCCTGGACGAAGGTGCCGACCATGGTGCTTCCGGTGGCGGGCAGCCAGCTCTCGGTCGCAGCATGGCCGTCGATGCCGGTCCCGTGCCACTGACCCACCAACCAGTCCATCTGGGCCACCCGCGCCGCGGGCCAGGCCTCACCCGGCTGCGCCCCGCGCGTTTCCTGCGCGGACAGGCCGGTGCTCGAAACCAGCAGGGCGATGGGCAGCAGCAGGCGCATGGCGGTTTCCTCGTGAGATACGGCGCAGGCAGCCTATTCGCTCCCGCGCGGTGCAAGGCAAGCCGCGGCCGAGCCCCGGCAGCTGTTAAATATTGCTCCCGTCCAAGACCCGCGTTAGCCTTCCGAAAAAACAGGGAGAAGGTGAATGGGCAAGACCAAGTGGATGGGACCGGCCATGGCCGTATCGCTGGCGCTGACGACGTCGCCGATACAAGCGCAGGAGCGCGGCGAAGTGCGCAGCTTTGCCCTGTCCGGCTCGTGGACGCTCGATGCGGGCGATGATTACTGCCGGCTGGCGGGCAATTTCACCAATGGCGAGGACCAGATCGCGCTCGCGCTCGAACGCAACCGGGCGGAACCGCGCGCGCGGCTTATCCTGGTGGGCGAGCAAATCCGGCCGTTTCGCGGCGCGGAAACGATCTCGTGGTCATACCAGCCGGCCGGGCAACCGACGCCCGCAGCCTACTTGCGCAACGAAACGCCCGATGGGCGGCCCTATTTCAACCTCGGGATGATCTCCTTCGCGCCCGCCGGACCCCCGCAGATCCCGCCGCCGCCCTATAACCGCATGGCCGAGCTGGAGTTCGCACAAGCGGTAACCGCCATCCAGATCGACCAGGGGCTGGTCAATCCTGTCCGGCTCGAGACCGGGTCGATGCTCGCCCCCTTGCAGGCGCTGCAGGTGTGCACCGACGATCTGCTGCTCTACTGGGGCCTCGATTTCGAAAAGCACAAGACGATGACCCGCCCCGCCGGGCCGGCCGGGCCGGCGTTCGAATGGCTTGCAGCCGATACGATCGGCTTCGGCGATTTCGCCAGCCTGTCAGCCGGACGCAATCCGATACGGGTGATGGTCGATGCGCAAGGCCAGCCAACCGAGTGCCACGTCCACTGGGCCTCGCTGCCCGAGCGCAAGAATGAAGCGATCTGCGAACAGCTGATGGCCAATGCCCGGTTTGAGCCCGCGCTCGATGCCGAGGGCAACCCGATGGCCAGCTACTGGTTCGCCGAGCCGTTCATGCTGATGCGCCCGATGGGGGGACCGCGGGGCTAGAGCATCGCGCGGAAAAGTGGGCACCGGCTTTCCGCGAATAGCGATGCGATGACGAAGGTCTAGAACAGCTGGGTCACGAGGTGGATGGTGACCCCCACCAGTCCACCCACCAGCGTGCCGTTGATGCGGATGAATTGCAGGTCGCGGCCGACCGCGCCCTCGATCCGGCCGCTGATGGTGCGCCCGTCCCAGCGCTTGACCGTGCCCGACACCAGCGCGACGATCTGGTCGCCATAGCGCGTCGCCACGCCCACCAGCGTGCGCCGGGCGAAGCGGTTGACCTGCACCTGCAACCGCGGATCGGCGCGCAGCGCCTCGCCCAGCTCGGCCAGGCTGGCGCCGAACTGACCCGACAGCGCCGAATGCGGATCGCGCGCGGTGGCGATCAGCGACAGGCGAATGCGCTCCCAGATGCCCATCCACCACGCCGACACCGCCGCGTTACCGATCAGCTCGTTCTTGAGCTTCTCCACCTTGGCCCGCGTCGCGGGATCGGCCTGCAGATCGCGCGCGAGCGTCTGCAACCCCTCGTCGAGCCGCGCGCGCAGCGGGTGCTGCGGATCGACCGCCACCTCCGCCAGCAGGCGGTACAGGCCATCGAGCACCGAATTGGCCAGCCGGTCGTCGAGCCCGGTCCAGCGCAGCAGCGCGTTGGCGCGCGCCTGGACCATGTCGCGCACCAACGCCTCGTTGTCCTCCAGCGCCAGCCCGGCCCAGCGGATCACGCCGTCGATCAACGGGCGGTGGCGCCCGTCGGCGATCGCGGCCTCGAGCATCTGGCCGAGCAGCGGTGCGATCTCGATCTTCTCGACCTGCCGCGCCAGCCCCGCCTTGACCTGCATCCCGAGCCGCTGGGGATCGAGCGATTCGAGCAGTTCGACGAACAGTTCCGCCGCACCCGCCCTGATCCGCCCGGCATCGGCCTCGCCTCGGCGGACGAGGAAATCCCCCGCCGCCTGCGCCACGTTGAGATCGCGCATCCGCCGCCCGACCACCGCGGGGGTGAGGAAATTGGCGCGCAGGAACTGCGCCATCGTGTCGGCGATGCGATCCTTGTTCTCGGGAATGATCGCGGTGTGCGGGATGGGAATGCCAAGCGGGTGGCGGAACAGTGCCGTCACCGCGAACCAGTCGGCCAGCCCGCCGACCATCGCCGCCTCGGCAAAGGCGCGCACATAGCCCCACGCGGGATGCTGGCCCTGCATCTGCCACGCCAGCACGAACAGGCACGCCATCGCCACCAGCAGTAGCGTGGCGACGCGGCGCATCCGCCGCGCGCGATCGCGGGGCAGCTGGTCGTACCGCACCGCGACGGAAGCCTTGCTGCCGCCGGTCACCGCGCCGGGTCGATCACTCGGCAGGCTGCGCCTCCGGTTTGAACGGCGCGTCATCGCCCTTGCGATAGGTCAGGAACCGATTGCTGAGCCACGGGCCGAGCCGCTTCTCGAGCCCGTCGGCCAAGCTGAACCCGGCGGGGACGATCACCAGCGTCAGCATGGTCGACAGCAGCAGACCGCCGATCACCACCGTGCCCATTGGCGCGCGCCAGGCCGAATCGCCCGACAGCGACAGCGCCGTGGGAACCATGCCGGCAATCATCGCCACCGTGGTCATCACGATCGGCTGGGCGCGCTTGTGCCCGGCCTCGAGGATTGCCTCGCGGCGGGTCTTGCCGGTGTGCATTTCCTCCAGCGCGAAGTCGATCAGCAGGATCGAGTTCTTGGCCACGATGCCCAGCAGCATCAGCATGCCGATGAACACCGGCAGCGACACCGGCTGGCCGGCGATGGCCAGCGCCACGAGCCCGCCCAGCGGGGCAAGGAACAGCGACCCCATATTGACCAGCGGCGAGACCAGTCGGCGATACAGTAGCACCAGCACCGCAAACACCAGGAACAGCCCGGTGACCACGGCGATCACGAAATTGGTGATCAGGTCCTGCTGCCATTCGTCGGCGCCGACCGGCGCGTTGGACACGCCATCGGGCAGATTGCGCATGATCGGCAGTGCCTGGATGGCATTGTAGACATCGCCGCGCGCCGCGCCCGGCGCCAGGTCGACGCCGATGAAAACGCGCCGGCTCTGGTTGTACCGCTCGATCGAGGTCGGCCCCGAGCCGAGCGAGATGTCGGCCACGCGGCTGAGCGGAACGAACCCACCGGCCCCGGTCGGAACGGGCAGGTTGCGGATCGTCGACAGGTCGCGCCGGTCGGTTTCGGCAAGCCGCACGCGGATCGGGATCTGCCGGTCGGCCAGCGAGAACCGCGCGGCGTTCTGATCGATGTCGCCGAGCGTGGCGATGCGGATCGCCTGACTCAGCGCGGTGGTGCTGACCCCCAGGCTGGCCGCCAGATCCTCGCGCGGGGTGATCAGCAATTCGGGGCGCTGCAAGTCGTAATCGATCCGCGGCCCGACCGCGCCAGGCACGCGGGCCATCTGCTCGACGAGCACCGCCGCGGCCTCGTTGAGATCGTCGGGATTGGATCCGGTCAGCATCACCGTGATCGCTCGGCCGGTGCCGCCGCCACCCTGCTGATCCTGGAAATTGACCCGCGCATCGGGGAAGTTCTGCAACACCGGGGTCAGGTCCTGCTCGAACTTGACGCTGGTGCGCTGGCGATCCTCGTTGAGCACCAGCCGCACCATGCCCGAACCCTCGTTGGCGATTTCCAGCGCGAGCGCGACTTCGGGCTCCTGGCGCATCCGCTCGGCAATGGCGGAGATAACCCGCTCGGTCTGTTGCAGCGTGGTCCCGGGGACCATCTCCACCTGGACCATCGAGAAGTCGCTGTTGTTGTCGGGGAAGAACTGCTGCGGCCGGCTCATGAACAACACCACGGTCATCCCGAGCGCAAAGATGCCCACGCCGATCATCCACACGCGGTGGTCGAGCAGCCGCCACTTCACCGCCAGATAGCGCGAGCGGCGGGTGAAATGGTTCGAGTCGAAGCCGGACAAGGCCCCGATGACCAGCCCGACGAGCAGCACGATGATCGCGCCGAGCGCATAGCCCGCCAACGCGCGGATGATGACCGCGAACCAGCTCACCTCGCTCGCCGCCGCGGCCCCGGCGGCCGGGTCGACAGTGAACGGCCACATCCCACCAGGGACCAGCGCAGTCGCCGCGCCATACAGCGCCAGCGCGATCGGCACGATATGGTACAGCAGGCGGCTGCCCTCGGACGGCAGGCTGCGCTTGAGCCGGGTCGAGGTGGTGTGATCGATCGACCACCGTAGGACCGACATGTAGCGGTCCATCCATGGCCCTTCGCCGTGCTCGGCATGGCCCTTGGCCTTGAGGAAATAGGCCGCCAGCATCGGCGTGATCATGCGCGCCACCAGCAGCGACATCAGCACCGAGGCGACCACGGTGAGGCCGAAATTCTTGAAGAACTGTCCCGAGATGCCGGGCATCAGGCCCACGGGCAGGAACACCGCGACGATCGAGAAGGTGGTCGCGACCACCGCCAGCCCGATTTCGTCGGCCGCATCAATCGACGCCTGATAGGCGCTTTTGCCCATGCGCATGTGGCGCACGATGTTTTCGATCTCGACGATCGCATCGTCGACCAGCACCCCGGCCACCAGCCCCAGCGCCAGCAGCGACAGCGTGTTGAGCGAAAAGCCCAGCAGATCCATGAAATAGAACGTCGGGATCGCCGATAGCGGAATGGCCATCGCCGCGATGATCGTGGCGCGCCAGTCGCGCAGGAACAGGAACACCACCACGATCGCCAGCAGCGACCCTTCGACCAGCAGCGCCATCGAACTGGTATACTGCGCGCGGGTGTAATCCACCTCGGTGAACAGGCGCGTGAACTTGATGCCCGGATTTTCCGCCTCGATCGCCTCGAGCACTTCGACCGAGTCGTCATAGACGCGCACGTCGGATTCGCCGCGCGCGCGGCTGAGCGAGAACGTCACCACCGGCTTGCCGTTGATCTTGGCCAGCGAGGTCAGTTCGCCATAGGCATCCTGCACCCGGGCGATATCGGCCAGCTTGACGCTGCGGCCATTGCCGATCGTCACCTGCGTCTGCGACAGGTCGTATGCTGTATCCGCATTGCCCAGCACACGCACGGCCTGGCGCGACCCGGCGATTTCGGCCTGCCCACCCGCAGCGTTGACATTGGCCTGGCGCAGCGCGTTGTTCACCTGCGACGCGGTGACACCCTGCGCCTGCATCCGCGCCGGGTCGAGAATGACCAGGATTTCGCGATCGACCCCGCCGCTGCGGCGAACTTCGGCCAGCCCGTCGACCGTCAGCAGCCGTTTGGTGATGGTGTCGTCGATATACCAGCTCAGCTGTTCGATCGTCATGTCGTCGGCGGTGACGCCGAAATACACGATCGGCTGCGAGCTGGTCTGCTGCTTGACGATGCGCGGCTCGAGGATGCCGTCGGGCAGTTCGCCGCGGATCTGGTCGACCTGCGACTTCACCTCGTTGACCGCCTCGGCGATATCGGTGCCCAGTGCGAACTCGATGCGCGTCTGCGAACTGCCCTCGGACGCCGTGGAATTGAGGTTCTCGATCCCGTCGAGCGTCTGCACCGCCGCTTCGACCCGCTGGGTGATCTGGTTTTCGACCTCGGTCGGCGCCGCGCCGGGCTGCGAGATCGAGACGATGACCACGGGGAACTCGATATCCGGCTGGTCCTGGATATCCATGTTCATGAAGCTCATCAGACCCGCAACCATCAGGCCGATAAAGGCCAGGATGGGGACGATCGGATTGCGGATCGACCAGGCGGAAATGTTACGCAAAATCTGTTCGCCTTGTTAGCCGGACGGTCTCTTAGTCGGGCTGGGTTTCGCGCACTGGACGGATCGTCTCGCCTTCGCTGAGGAAGCCGCCCGCCCG
>Ga0247806_10000912_pt1 | contig 15681 bp, 11 predicted proteins | sample UWRJL059202B1_FD_179935 | JGI IMG/M metagenome (GOLD analysis project Ga0247806, IMG submission 179935) | Plant litter microbial communities from Arlington Agricultural Research Station in Wisconsin, United States - UWRJ-L059-202B-1 | ecosystem: Environmental > Terrestrial > Plant litter >... | reverse complement strand
AACGAGTGGCACTGCGAACAGTTTTCGACAGTCTGCCGCAATGCCGTGGCCAGCTTGGGATCGGACACTGCCAGATCGATCAGGTAGCGGTCGATGAACTGCTCGCCCAGCCCGCCTTGCACCGCCGTCAGGAAGATCACCTCGTGGCTGTCGGTCCAGACCACCAGCGTGCCATCCGCCATCTGCTCGATATCACGCAGGCGCCGCCCCAGATTGATCTGCTCGGCGAAGATGACGCGGGTGCCGTCGAGCCGGATACGGAACAGGCTGTTGCCGTTCATGCTGATTGCCAGCAAATCGCCGTCCCAGGTGGGATGGAAACTCGCAGGCTGTGCCAGCAGCCCACTGATTCCGACCGATGGCAACCAGGCGTACACCGGTTCGGTGAAGCCGGTGTGCCGGCCCAGCGACTGGACACCCGGGATCGGTGCGCCGCTGTAATCGGTGCCATAGGTTACGACCGGCCAGCCGTAATTGTTGCCGTCCTCGATCAGGTTCAACTCGTCCCCGCCGCGCGGGCCGTGTTCGACCGCCCAGATGCGGTCCTGCGCGTCCACGGCAATACCCTGCGGGTTGCGGTGCCCGGACGACAAGTGGCGGGCGGCGAGCGTCTGCAGGTCGATCTCGATGATCTTGCCCTGATCGGCCCCGGGATCCTGCGCCAGTTGCTGTTTGCTGAGCTCGGTCCGGCCGTCGGAATGAAAGCCGTTCCAGCCATATTCGCCCGCCGTCATGTAGGCCTTGGTGCGGTCGTTCGAAAACGTGATGCGACCACCGGCTTCCTCGCCCTGGATGGCCTGGATGACCCCGCGAAGGGGGAGGCACGGGGCAGAGCGAAAGATCGGCTCCCAATCGCTGGCCGAAACCTTCAGATCGGCAACAGGCCCGTCGGGAAGCGCGAGCCGCGCCAACGTGAGCGTATAGCAGTCCCGCCCAGGGTGAAATTCGGTGTAGGTGATAAACAGGAACCGTCCCTGCGGCCCGTCGAGATATTCCAGTTCGTTGTAGCGCAGGCGCGCGAAATCGGCATCGAATCCGGCATAGGCTGGCTTCTGCGCCGCGGCCCGATACGCGGCCAGCCCGTGGTCGGGCACCTCGATCGCCGTCCGGGTGAACCCGCCTTGCTTATCCACCGCCCAGATCAAACCGCGAAAGGTCAAGGCCAGCGCCTGATCGTCCACGATCGCCAGGCCGCCGCCCGCGCCGGGCATGTCCGCGCGTGGGATGGTGACCACCGTGCCGCGCATGCCGGTGAAGATGGTCGAATAATATTCCGAAGGCGGGCCGGCATTGGCCGGGGTCATGAATTCCGCCGCTTCGCGCTCCAATTTGTCGATCACCCGATACAGCAAGGCGAACGGTTCCCCGGTCGCGTCCCGGTTGAAAGCGATGAGCGTGGCACCGGCGCCAAGGCCGATGGCCCCGGCCACCAGGGCCAGGAGGATCATGCGAAGTCTCATCAAATTCTCCAGTTAGGTCCTGGTGTGCTCAATCGGGTCGAAGTGCGTCGCCGAAGTCGATCCCGCCCACAGCGGTCCGCCGCCCCACACGGCATCCCCATCCCGCACCCGCACCGCGCCATCCAGGCAGCGTGCCAGCAGGCGCGAAGCGATGTGACCCGTGCGGGTGTCGATTGCATCGAACACCGGGTTGCAGCGTAGCGTCAGGCACGCGCGCGCCACGGCCTTGCGCCACGGCGCCAAATCGGCGCGCCCAACCAGCGCCATGCCTTTGGCCTTCATCTTCGCGCGGATTGCGGTGGGCAACATCTTATTGCGCCAGTGCTGGTTCATCAGCCGCGCGGCCCGTTCGGGCGTATAGGTCTTCAGCTTCGGCAGCGTGTGCAGCGTCAGTTCGTAGAGCTGCTCGTGCCGGCCCATCAGCTTTTCATGCGTCTTGGTCGGCGCGCGCGAGCGGCTGTCCTCGCGGATACGGTAGCACGCCAGCACCTCGGGCACCTGCAGCACCGGGAAGGCTTCGACGAACGGCACCAGCAGCTGGAAGTTCTGCGACGACGCCTTGGAAAACCAGATCGTCCGCTCGGCATGGACCTGCCAGAACATCGAACAACGCACCATGTGGCACACCGGCCCGTAGAAGAAGCGCTGGTACACCAGGTCCTCGAACAATTCGGGCACGCGGCGCACGGCCATGTCGAGCGGCATGAAATGCCCGTCGAAATCCTGCTTCGCCTCGATGAACAGCCGGCAGTTGGAGCGGAGCAGCCCGACATCGGGGTTCTCGCGCATCAGCTGCACGCGGCGCTCGATCGAGTGGGGCAGCAGCCAGTCGTCGGGATCGGGCCACATCAGGAACTCGCCCGTGACACGCTTGAGCCCGGTATCGATCGCCCCGCCCAGCCCCTTGTTCGCCTGCTCGATCAGGACGACGACAAAGCCCGCCTGCTCGAGCCGCGGAACCGCGTCGCGCAGCGCCTGGGTGGTGGCGGGGCCGGCGCCGTCGTTGACCAGGATCACCTCGAGGTTGCGATAGGTCTGCTCAAGCACGGATTCGAGAAAGGCGCCGAAATAGGCCTCGACCTCGTAGCACGGCACCACCAGGCTGACCCTGCCTGCAACCGGTGCGGCGGGGTCGGCTGGAAGCGCGCTGGTAGCGGGGTGGTCCGTGCCGCTCATGTGACTATTGGCCTTCACGCCTTGGCGGGAGCAAGCGGAGGCATGGCAGGACTGGGCGCGCGGCGCAGCGACAGGAACTTCTCGCCACCGGCATTGAGAAGCCAACGGTCATGGCTGAACGCGCTGAACAATTCGGTGCAGCCGGGCACGATGCGGTCGTGCAGTTCCGCGAACACCGCCTCCGTGGCCTCAAGCGTCTCGTCCGGGGTCGAAAACAGCACGTGTTCGCCGCCCTCGATATCCATTTTCAGAATGCCGATCGGGAGGCCGCCAAACCGCTGCGAGATTTCCCGCAGGGTGATGGTCGAAACGCTCTCGATCGTGCTCCCGCTGCCACTGCGCGCGGCGATCGAGAAACCCCAGGCGCCCGTGCCGCGGTCGACCAGATCGAACGACAGCCCAGCCTCGGCGTGCAGCGCGGCATTGATCGGCACGATGTTCGCGACCCCGGCGACATTGCGTTGCAACACGGCGTAGTTGCGCGACGAGGCCTCGATCGTCACGACCGTCGCGGCCGGATACATTTTCGCCAGTTTCAGCGCCGCCGTGCCGATATAGCCGCCGGCGTCGACGATCAGCCCGGCAAAATCCTCGGGCAGCAGCCCGGAAAGAATGTCGAACTCCGCCCTAAGGCTCTGGAAGGCGACCCGCAGATCTGGGGTTCCGGGCCGCACCCAAATCTTCTGCCCATTGACGGTCACCTGCATCAGCGCGTGGTTTCCCAGCGCCGGTCGCAGCCGGTATTTCAGATAGGAATCGTAGCCGATGATCGGACCGTCCCTGAGGACGCTCTGCACAAATGCTGTAACTTGGCCCATCACACGCTTTCCTTCGTCAAAATACCGGGGTGGGCGGGGCCGCTCGTTGGCTCCCGCGCGAATGACGGGGTCTTCGGACCCGCGTTCCAGTCCAGGCCTCGTGCCCCCAGGGCTGCCACGAGTTCGTCGTAATTTTCTATTTGCTCGGCCGGCCCGCGCGCACTGATCCGGCGCAATTCGGTCCGAACCGGGCGGCGCGGCAAGCCGAGCCAGTCGCAGACGCGGTCCACCGTGGCCTGGTGGTGGGTGGAGTCCATCAGGTCATCCTCATAAACGAGGCTGAGATGCGGCACCCCTTGCAAGGCCGCGTGATCGTCTTCGTGGAAGCGCAATCGGCGGTCCAGGCGTGCCAGAAATTCCTGCGGCTCGATCCGAGGGCGGATGTCGTCGGGGCGGTCGTCCACCTTGTGATAGGCCCCGCGCGCCCGCGCCACGCATTCCGAAAGCACCTGGCCCGCCGTGCCCTGCCGACGAACATGGACGATCGCCCAGCCTTCTGCGCTCATGCTGCGCAAAAACTGGCCCGGATCGACCGGGCGGCGCCGGTCCCGCACCAATTGCGAGCCCTTCACATGCGCCACCACATTCCCTCGTGCGCTGCGCCCCAGCCCCCGCAAATGCCGCACCGGCGCCCACACTTCCCGCGTGAACAGGTGCAGCGGTTCGCCCAGCCCGGTAAAATGCCCTGTCGAGCAGAGCAGGCTTTCGAGCAGCGTGGTGCCGCTGCGGCCCTGCGCGAAAATCAGCACATGCTTGGCGTCTTGGCGCGGCTTACGCAGCGCGTCGTCGAGATAGTTGCGCAGTTCCTGCCGACGCATGCCAAACAGCAGGCGTAGGTATTGCAGGGTCAATGGCTGGTTTGTGTAGTGGTCGGCCATGCTCAGGACATTTCCAGGCTCGCCACCAGCTCGCCGAATTCGTCGTTGTTGCGCGCCAGTTCGTCCCAGCTGCCAACAGCGGCCACACGGCCATGCTTGAGCAGCACGATCCGGTCGCACTTGCGCAAGGTGGTCAGCCGATGCGCGATCATCACCACGGTCTTGGCGCCGGGCAGCGCCTCGATAGCGTCCATCACGTCGCGCTCGGTCAGATTGTCGAGCGCGCTGGTGGCCTCGTCGAAGATGATCAGGTCGGCATCGTGATACAGCGCGCGGGCGATCCCGAGCCGCTGGCGTTGGCCGCCCGACAAGCGCACCCCGCGCTCGCCGATCCGCGTGTCGTAACCGTCGGGCATGGTTTCGCGCACCAGCCGGTCGATCTGCGCAATTTCGGCAGCGCGATGCACGCGGTCCATGTCGATGCGGCTGGCCGCCAGGCCGAGCGCGATATTTTCGGTGATGGTCACGTCGGCGAGGAAGATGTCCTGCGGCACATAGCCTAGCGATCGCTGCCACGATCGCAAATTGTCATCGGTCAGGACCGTCCCATCGACGATGATTTGGCCGCTCTGCGGCCGCAGCAGGCCCATGATGACATCGCCCAGCGTCGTCTTGCCGGCGCCCGTGGTGCCGACCACCCCGATTTTTTCACCGGCCCTGATGGTCAAGCTGATCTGTTGGAGCCCCGGGCGCTCGGACCCGGGATATTGATAATCTATCTGTTCGAGCCGCAATTCGCGCTTGAACGGCAGGGGCACGGGGTCGGCCTCCGCCACTCTTATCTTGGCGCCGGCCCGCCCAATGTCCTGATAGATGCTTTCGACCGCAGCGCCGCCGAACTGGATCTGCACGAGGCCGGAAAAGAACTTGGAAAATTCTGGCATCATGCGCTGCGCGCCCAGCGCGAACACGCCGAGCAGCGGCAGGATTTCGGCCAGGCCGCCAATATCGGCGGACCCCGCGGAATTCAGCAGCACCAGACACAGCACGATACCGCCACCGAAAGCGATGATCTGCATGGCGTGCTGGGGGGTTTCCTGCAGCACATTTATGGTCGCCATCGCCTTGGCCATCCGCTGCGATGGCCCTTTGTAGCGGCTGGCATAAAAATCCTCGCGACCCGAGATCTTGATCGACTTGATTCCGCCGAGCACCTCGTTGGCGATCTGAAACAGCTCCTTGTTGGAACTCAGCCGCAGCTGACCGAGCTTTCTGGTGGTCACCCTGCTTGAGGCCAGCACGGCGCCGTAAAGCCCCCCGAACATCGCGAATGACAGCAGCGCCACGCCGGGATTGACCGCCACCAGCAGCGCGATGATCGCCAGCACGGTCAGCCCCGAAGCGATGATGTCGGCGGTCGGCTTGAAGAACTGCGTCACCACCTGTTGGCTTTCGGCGAGCACCTTGGTGCTCAGCGATCCCGAATGGCGGCTCAGGAAAAATTCGTAGGGCTGGTCGAGATAGCCCGCGAGGAGCCGATTGCTCAGCGAGTGGATGCGCATCATCACGAAGCGCGCGACCGTCCAGGCGCGGATGATCTGCAACGCGCTGCCGCCGAGGATCACCAGCAGCGAGGCCACGCCCAGCGCGATCAGAAAGTGGAAGTCGGAGCCAAAGCCCAGCCGCTCGTACAGATAGGCCAGGATCGGCGTGGAATGGATGCGCCCCGGGTCAGCCAGCACGGTCAGAAAAGGCAGGATCGAGCCGACCATGACGGCCGAAGACAAGGCGGCCAATATGATGATGCCCAGCACCAGCAACCCGTTGCGTTGCTCTCTGCGATCGAGCAGCGACCAAGCCATTTTCCAAGTTTTGAAGTCTGTCATAGGGAGTGGTTACTTTTGTCTCTTGAAGGCGGTGCGCGCCTGAAAACTGCTTCTGGGCAAGCCGCCAGACCGATGCGTTGCCGTTCGCCCGGTCTGCCCCGCCGCCCGGTTCACTCGTGGGGCAATTCGCGCTCGAGCCGCTCGATCTGCATTTTCAGGCGTTCGAATTCGGCGATCTTGCGCCGCAGGAAGCGGCGGGCGATGCTGGCGCGCTGGGCGAGGCCGCTCGGGGTTACGGTGTAGACGTAGCGCAGCTTGCTCGGCGAATTCCGGAAGTTGATCAGCTTGAGCCAGCCCCGGTCGGCGAGCGCCTTAAGGCAATAATTGACCCGGCCCAGACTGATCCCGAGCCGCTCGGACAATTCGCGCTGCGACAGGCCCGGTTCGCGCTCGATCAGATCGAGCAATTCGAAATCCACGCTTTCGCGATCGGACAGGCCGCGCTGGGGAGACGAGGTTGGTGGAGGGGGCAAGGCTGGCTGGGGCTTCACGGCTACCGCACTGCGCGCAAATCGAGTTGCCGACAGCCGGATCTCGTCAAGGGGAGATCATGTTCAAAAATGAACATGCCCGATTCTGGCACGCTATGCAACTTTAATCTATGTGGGTCCGTCGGTCCGACTGATGCGGAACCCGCGCCCGAGTGACGACTCCGCGGGCGCGGTCACGCCGCGACGAGGCACTCGCGCGGCAACGACACGCGCGTTTCGCCCGCCAACAATTGCAGCAGCACGGTCACCCGCTGGCGCGCATCGCTGGTCGCCAGCGTGCCGCACAGCGAATCGAACGGACCGCCCACGATCCGCACCGTGTCGCCCGCGGCCAGCCGCTCCTCGAAGCACACCTGGCCATCGGCATCGGCAAGCCCACGCAATTGCTCGACGAACCCCGCCGGCAGCGGCGAAGGACGGTTGGAAAAGCTCACCAGCCGCGAGACCCCGATGGTGCTGTTGATCGACAGCCAGCGCTGGCGGTCGCAATCGATCCCGACGAACACATAGCCCGGAAACAGCGGCTCGAGCACCGCGATCGACCGGCCCGCGCGCCGGGTCATGCGCCGCACGAACGGGCAATGGGTCGCATAGGATTGGCGCTCGAGATGCTCGATCGCCAGCCGCTCCTTGCGCGGCTGGGTTTGGGCGGCGTACCAGCGCTTCATGCTGCACCAGCCTCGGCGCGTTCGCTCACGCGGGTCGCGCGGTTTGCTTCACCCCGTGCGGGACCGGACCCTTGATCGGGCGCGAACCGATCGAGCAGCGTCATCCATTCGGCCAGCCGCGCGTGCCGGGGGAGATATTCCTCGGCGAATTGGCGCGCATTGCGCCCCAGCCGCTCGCGCAGCGCGCGATCATGCGCGAGTTCGAGCAGATAGTGCATCAGCGCTTCGCTGGCGCCGGGCGCGAAGCTGCGGCCGCATTCGCCCAGCGCGATCAGCCGGGCAACCTCGCCGCGCGGGTCGCCGATAAACACCACCGGGCGGCCGACCGCAGCGGCGCCATAGAACTTGCTGGGGACGATCAGTCCTTCGAGCGCGGGGTCGAGCGACAGCCAGTGCACGTCGGGCACCGCCAGGCTTTCGCGCAGGCGCTCGCGCGGCTGATAGTCGCGGAATTCGACCTGCGGCAGATCGACCGCGCGCCGCCGCAACTCGGCATTCTTCGCGCCGCCGCCGACATACAGGAAGCGCAGCGAACGGTGTTCGCCGGTCGACAGCGCCTCGATCGCGCCGAGCATGGTCGCGCTGTCATGCGCGCGGCCCAGATTGCCCGAATAGCCGATCACGCAGTCGTCGGGGCCGTAGCCCCACTGCGCGCGCAGTGGATTGTCCTGCGGCGCCAACGGCTCCAGCGCGGCCTCTTCGGCCCAATTGGCGATGACATGGATGCGCTCCGGCGGCGCGGCGCACTGGGCGAGATGCTCGGCCATGCGCTTGCCGATCACCACATTGGCGTCGGACGCGGCCCAGCACTTGTCGCGCAGCCGCTTCACCAGCCGCAACAGCAGGTTCTTGTCCGAACCATAGCCGAGCCGGGTGGCGACCTCGGGGTAGATGTCCTGCACCCAGTTGACGAGGCGGGCGCGCTTCAGTCGCGCGGCCAGCAGGCAGGGCAGGTTGCCGAGCGGCGGGTCGGTCAGGCACACGATCACATCGCCCGGCCGCGCCAGCCGCAGCACGGTGAAGAAGCTAAGCACGAAGAAGATCGCGAAGTTGAGCGATCGCCCGACGAGCGAGTCATGCGCCAGCGACAGCGCCGCGATACGATGGATCTGCAGGCCGCGGATGTCCTCGCGCTTCGGCGGGGCCTTGACGCCCATGGCATATTGCGAGCGGCTGGCGACCGCGTGCCGCTCGAACCGCTGGCCCTCGAGCGCGAACACCAGATCCGCGAGCATCAGCGAGGTCGCCGATTCGTCGGGATAGAAGAACCGGTTGACGAAGATCAGCCGCGCAGGGCTGTGGTCGGCCGAACGGGTCGCGAAGGCGGATTGCCGGGGAAGCTCCATCTACTTCGCCCCGAAGCCCGACAGGACCACCCGCATGGTGCGGAACACAATCAGGATATCGAGCCAGTACGACAGGTTCTTGATGTAGAAGAAGTCGTATTGCAGCTTGTCGTCGATCTCCTCGAGCGACGCGACATGCCCCTGATTGACCTGCGCCCACCCGGTGATCCCGGGACGGACGATGTGGCGATAGCGGTAGAACGGAATTTCCATCTCGTACCACGACGACAGGCTGACGGCTTCGGGACGCGGCCCGATCCAGCTCATTTCCCCGCGGATGATGTTGATGATCTGCGGCAATTCATCGAGCCGCGTGCGGCGCAGGAAGTGGCCGATCCGCGTGATCCGCTGATCGCCGGCCTGGGTGATGCTCGCTTCGCGGTGTTCGCCGTCGTTCACCACCGTCATGGTGCGGAATTTGAACACCTGGAACACCCGCCCGCGAAAGCCCATCCGCCGCTGGAGGAAGAACACCGGCCCCGGACCGTCGAGCTTGATCAGCACCGCGGTGACCAGCATCAGCAGCACCACCCCGGGGAACACCAGCAGGCAGCACATCAGATCGACCGCGCGCTTCAGCTTCTGGTAGGTCAGGCTGGGCACGAGCGCGCCGAAGCTGTTTTCGGACAGATGCTCGATCTGCACCTTGCCGGTTTCGGCCTCCCAGACCTGCTTGTAATGGTACACCGGCTTGCCCGAAATGGCCGCCTCGGCGAGCAGCCGCTCCCATTCGGGCGAATGGTCGGCGTGCAGGTCGGCGATCAGGGCCGACCCGGCGATCTCGGGCACGGTTGGCAGCCACAGCGGCAAGGCGGCCATGCTCGGCAGATCGTAAATGATGTCGACCCGACCGCCAGGGACGATCCAGTGGATCCGTTGCGGCGCGCGGTGCCGCAGCGTGGCGAGCGCATACCGCGCCACCAGCGTGCACACGAAGCAGGCGAGCAGCAGGCGGTTGCTGTAATCGAGCCGCAGCAGCGTGAACATCGCCAGGCTGACGCCATAGATCACCCCGAGCACCGGCAGGATCGATCGCACCACCGCCATTCCGGGATAGACCCGCAGCCGCCGCAGGATGAGCACCAGCCCGACCGCACCCAGCCCACCCGCAACAAATGAATTCAATGGTCCTTGCTGCAGTGCAGCATTGCCCACCGAAAAATTTGCCAAAAGCGCAAATGGCAGGACCACCCCGCAGGCAATTACGAAAGCAAGCTCGAAGCGCAGTGAATGAAGCACGCTGTGCTGAGCAGTCAGTTGTGGAGTTCTCGTCAGTAACATGACTTAACCTGACTTGTTGGCGTCCGCAGTTCAGGCCCACAAAATCGAGTAAATCTACAAAGTTTATTTGGGTTTTTAACGCCGCAAAATATGCTTAAAAAAGGCATAAGCACTTTGTAACCTACTCGCTTTGGCTAGGCTCGCCCCTCCTCTAGGTTAAAAATCATAATTTTTGTACCTGAATATTTCTACCGATCACACTTTTACCCTATCGGCTTTTACTCATTTTTAACTATTTCTGTCGAATCTGGACATTGATCGACCGTCGGCTGTCTTGAAAATCGGTCCGCTCGGTCGCCGTCTGACCCGAAAATTCCGCGACCGCGCTCACCATGGCGTTCGCGGATGCGGGAGGCTCCGCTCGCCGGGGCGTCAGCGAACAACAGACGGCCGCTGCGCGGGTCGCCGGGAAGGGGAAGGCATGCGACTTGGTTCCGCTCGGCAGCCCTGCGGCATGCCCGCCTGGTCAGCCGGTCGCACGCACGCACTCGCGAATTTCCGCCCCGATCCCGGTTCGCAGCAATGAGCCGCGCCACCCCGGCAAGCCCATGGCGCGACCGGCTGCGGACCCACGGTTCAACGATGCTGCTCGCGCTGCTGGTGGTGGTGTGCCTCACCGGGGGCGGCTCGCGCGCCGATATCGCCAGCCTTGCCTTCCTACGCTTCGTGTCGGCGCTCGCGGTGTGCGCGGCGCTGGTCACGGTGCGGCGCGAAGACCTCGTCCGGATCGCGCTGCCGCTGGCATTGCTCGCCGCCCTCGCGGTGATCGCCGGCCTGCAACTGGTGCCGCTCCCGCCATCGGCATGGTCGGCATTGCCGGGCCGCGACCTGATCGGCCAGCTCGACGCTCTGCTCGGTCTCGACGTGTGGCGCCCGGTCACCCTCTCGCCGTTCAAGACCGCCAATTCGCTGGCCTCGCTGGTCGTGCCGCTGGCCGTGCTGCTGCTGTTTGCGATGACGCGCGATCGCACGCGGGTGCTGGTCTGCCTCGTCGCCATGGGCGTGTTGGGCGCGCTGATCGGGATCGTCCAGGTGTTCGTCGCGCCGTCCGCGGCGATCTATTTCTACGACATCACCAATCGCGGCGAGGCGGTGGGCCTGTTCGCCAACCGCAACCATCACGCGGTGTATCTCGCCTGCTGCGCGCTGATCAGTCTGCACCTCACGCGCAGCCGGGAGATCGGCGCCGTCTGGCGGTGGGGGTTTGCGGCTTGTGCACTCGTCCTGGCGATCGCGGTGCTGGGCAACGCCTCGCGCGCCGGGGTGATCGCCCTGCTGATCGTCGGCCTGATGAGCCTGGGCGCCTATGCCGTTCGCCTTGCGCAGCCCGGCTCCGCGCAGCGCACCGGCCGCAGCGCCCGCGGGCGCGTGGTCCTGTCGGCGGTGCTGGCGGTGGCGGGCGTCGCGATCCTGGCGCTGTTTGCGCTGGCCGAGCGCAGCCCGGCGCTGTCGCGCATTCTCGGCGGCAACGAACTGGCCGAGCTCAGGGCGCGCATCCTGCCCCATCTCGTCCAGATGGTCGCCGAGTTTCAGCCGCTGGGGGCCGGGCTCGGCGCCTTCGAATACGCCTATCGCATGGGCGAGCCGGTCGAGCTGCTCGGGCGCAGCTACCTCAACCAGGCGCACAACGACTGGCTGCAATTCCTGATCGAAGGCGGGATCGGCGCGATCGTGGTCTTGGCAGGGGGGGCCATCGCCGCGATCCTTCAGGGCCGGCGGCTGCGCAAAATGCACCGCCTCGGTGCCGAGACGCAAGAGGCCTGGCTGGGTCTGGCGCTGCTGGTGGTGCTCGGGGTGGCCAGTCTGGTGGACTATCCGTTGCGGGTGCCATCCGTAATGGCCTTGGCGATCATCGCACTGGCGATGTTCAGCGCCCGGGGCCCCAGGTTTCGACCCGCAACCGGGCGGCATCAACCCGATGTTAACTCTGGGCAGCAATAGGCTCGCCAGGGGGATGGGCGATTTTCTAAACCGCGTTCATCCACAGGACGGATACCCGATGGTCAAATTGCGCTTTGTGGTCATGATGCCGGTTGCAGCACTACTGGCGGGTTGCGCCTCGGCCGGTCCGATCGGGACTGCCCCAAGCATTCAGGTGGCGAACCTGAGCGAGTTGCCCCCGCCGGGCATCGACGACTATCCGCTGCCGCAAAGCGCAGCACTGGTCCTGCCCTACGACCGCTTGCGGGTCAGCGTGTTCGGCTTTCCCGAACTCGGTCGCGAATTGCAGGTCGGCCCCGCGGGCTCGATCGAGATGCCGCTGATCGAGCCGGTCCAGGCGAGTGGCCGGACGCCGGCAGAGATCGCCGACGAAATCGAAGCGCGGCTGCGCGGGCCCTACGTCGTCAATCCCGAGGTGTCGGTCGACGTCACCGAGCGCGCCGCCCGGCTGCTGACCGTGGGCGGCGAGGTGAAGGCGCCTGGGCGCTACCCGGTGACCGGATCGATGAGCCTGCTCGAAGCGGTGGCTGTGGGTGGCGGGACCTCGGAATACGCCAAGCTCGACGAGGTGCTGATCATGCGCACCGTCAACGGCCAGGACTATATCGGGGCCTACAATATCCAGGCCATCCAGCGCGGCAATTACGCCGATCCGGCTGTCTATCCCGAAGACATCGTGATGGTCGGCGATTCGCCCGCCCGCCGCCGGCTGCTGGGCTTGATCAGCCTCGCGCCGCTGCTGACCACCCCCGTGATCGTGTTCGATCGACTCCTAAGGTAACATGGCCATGCAACGCTACATCAGGGGCCAACAAACCGCCGAGATGGTCGCTGACGACCACGACTACGCGCCGGTCGCCTCGACCCGCGCGCGCGCCATCCCCGCCGCCGAACGGTTCTGGCAGCTGGCCAAGAACAACAAGCTGCTCATCGCCGCCCTGCTCGTGGCCGGCCTGCTGATCGGCTTGCTGGCGACGTTCCTGGCCACCCCGCAATACGAATCGTCGGCGCGGGTCGAAATCAGCCGGGTGGTCGGCAATGTCACCGAGGTCGAAGGCGTGCAAACCGAAGACGCGGTGCTCGACGGACAATATTACCAGACGCAATATGAATTGCTGCGCGCGCGCTCGCTCGCCGAGCGGCTGGTGCGCGAGTTGAACCTCACGCAGGACGAGCAATTCCTGACCGCGTTCGACCTTGGCGATCTGTCCGGGAATTCCGAAGCGGCGATTGCCTCGCTGCTGTTGAACCGCATCAAGATCACCCCCGTCGGCTCTTCGAACCTGGTCGATATTCACTTCACCAGCCCCGACCCGGCCTTGTCCGCGAAAATCGCCAACGCCTGGGCCGAGGCGTTTATCGCCGCCAATCTCGATCGGCGGTTCGGTGCGACGATCGAGGCGCGCAGCTTCCTCGAAAAGCGCCTGACCGAGCTGCGTCAACGGCTCGAAGACGCCGAGCGCGAGCTCATCACCTATTCGGTCGACGCGGATCTGTTCACGATCGAGACCCCCAGCGCTGGCGAGGGCGGCACTCCCGCCGCGCAGACCCTCGTGGCAAGCGATCTGCAGACGCTCAACGCGGCCCTGGCCGAGGCATCGACCGCGCGGATCGCAGCCGAAAGCGCGCTCCAGGCCGGCGGTGGCGCGCTGGCGTTCGAGAATGCCGGGGCGGTGCAACCCTTGCGGCAACAGCGATCGCAGCTTGCTGCCGAGCGCGCGCGGTTGCGCGCCACGGCTGGCGAGCAATATCCCGCGGTGGCCGCGCTGACCGCCCAGATTGCCGAGCTCGACCAGGAAATCACCAGCGAACTCAGCCGGTCGGGTGGCGCAGCCCGCGCCGCGCTGGTCTCCCGCCAGCGCGAAGCGGTCGACCGCGAGCAGCGCCTGCGCGCCCGCGTCAACGAATTGCGTGGGCAATTCGTCGATCAGCGGCGCGACAGCGTGCAATACACCATCCTGCAACGCGAGGTGGACACTAACCGTTCGCTCTACAACGCGCTGCTGCAACGCTATCGCGAAATCGGCGTGGCCGGCGTCGGCGACAACAACATCGCCATTGTCGACCCGGCCCAGCCGCGCAATGTGCCGACCGAACCGAACCTGCCGCGCAACCTGCTGTTGTCGCTGCTGATCGGCGCGGCGGTTGCGGCAGGGATCATCTTCCTGCGCGAACAGCTCGACCAGAGCATTCGCGATCCGGCGGCCATCTACGAGGAACTCGGCGTGCCCCTGCTCGGGAGCATCCCGCGGGTGCCCTCGGACGACATCGAGGCCGACCTGTTGAGCAAGCATTCGGAGCTCTACGAAGCCTATTTCAGCGTCTTCACCAATCTCAGCTTCCTCACCGATCGCGGCATGCCCAAGACCCTGATGTTCGCCAGCGCGCGGCCGAAGGAAGGCAAGAGCATGTCGTCGGTTGCGCTGGCGAACATCATCGCCAGTCGCGGGAAGCGGGTCCTGCTCATCGATGCCGACATGCGCCATTCGGGGCTGGGGTCGTATTTTTCCCTGCCCAAGAGCAAGGGGCTCAGCGATTACCTGAGCGGCTCCGACAATTGGTCGGCGATGATCGTCCGCGGCGCCCCGTTCGCCTTCGACGTGCTCCCGCCCGGTCGCCGCCCCCCCAGCGCGGCCGAGCTGCTGTCGGGTCCGCGCTTTGCCGATCTGCTGCTCGCGCTCGAAGACCGCTACGACCATGTGGTGGTCGACGGACCGCCGGTGCTGGGCCTGGCTGACGCCCCGCTGATTGCCGCGACCGTGGCCGGCGTGGTGCTGGTGGTCGAGGCCAACAGCGGCAAGCTGCGGATGATCGCGCAAAGCGTCGAGCGGCTCGAACGGGGCGGCGCGATGCTGTTCGGCGGGCTGGTCACCAAGCTCGACCAGCGCAATGTCAGCTACGGCTACGGCTATGGCTACGGCTACGGCTACGAATACGGCTCCAAGGACGCGAAGAAAGAAGCCGAGGGTTGAGCCTGCCGCGGGCAGTTCTGCGCTACGGCGGCGCAGCGATTGCCCTGCTGCTGGCGCCGGTGCTGGCGCTGCAGGCGCAGGTCAATGCCGGCGGGCGCGCGCCCGCATGGGCGTTGCACTGGAATGGCTTCCGCCTTGCCGATCTGGCGCGGAGCCAGTTCGCCTTCGGGTTGCAGGAGGGCACGTTCTCGCTTGCCGTGCCGCCCGAAACCCAGTCCCTGGCGCGCGAAGCCTTCGCGCGAGAACCGTTCGCGAGCGATGCGCTGCCCGCCCTCGCCTACGCCGACTCCACGCTCGCGGACTCGCAACAGGCGCAGATCCTCGGGCTGGCGCACCGGCTCGACCAGCGCAATCTGATCGTCGGGCTGGACGTGTTGCAACGCGCCCTCGCCCGCGACGATCTGCCCGAAGCCCAGCGCCTGATCGACCAGCTCGCCCGCATCCGGCCCGAGGTGGCGAGCGACCTGGTGCGCACGCTGGTCGATGCCGGATCGGTGCCGTTCTGGGCCGAGATCCTGCGCCGCAATCCCCCCTTGGCCGAGCAATTCTGGCGCTCGGTGCCCCGAAAAGACCCGCAACTGGCCAATTTCGTCGCCTTGCGGCAGCTGCTGTCCCCCCCGGCCAACGAGGCCAACGACGCCCGGCTGATCCAGGCGCTCGTCGGGGTCGGCCGATACAGCGATGCGATGCGCCTGTGGGGCGAAGCGACCGGTAACCGCGATTCCGCCACGGGCTTCTCCAACACCGCGCGGTTCGCGCCGATCGACTGGCAATTGGCCCGCCGCGGCAGCGCCTATGCGGGTCTGGCCGCAGACGGCGCGCTC